>Ga0210408_10000214_pt1 | contig 83088 bp, 67 predicted proteins | sample IncBWH4MmetaG_FD_155471 | JGI IMG/M metagenome (GOLD analysis project Ga0210408, IMG submission 155471) | Forest soil microbial communities from Barre Woods Harvard Forest LTER site, Petersham, Massachusetts, United States - Inc-BW-H-4-M | ecosystem: Environmental > Terrestrial > Soil >...
CATTAGCCTGTACTTGCCTCTACCGCGGATTCTGCATCCTTACCCGGAGGTGCGCTTCGACGCTAAGCACTCAAGGTAAGAGCCGTATGCGCTAAAGTGCGCCAGTACGGATCCGCGCGGGGGGCGGGGAGAAATCCTCGTCCCTACCGCAACAAAGGCAAAGGAAATCTTTGCGGCAGGACAAGATTTTCACGGATAGTAATACATTGGGGCCTAAGGGGCTTAAGTTGTTTGTTCGCGCTGACATTCTGAATTTGCCACGCTGAATATCCACTTCCCATGGTATTTTCTCTTCAGCACAAATTGGTCTGGGGGCAGTCCAAAGCGGCGCGGGTAAACGTGAAAACCGCTTTTGTGACATTCCATCTGCCCGACCGTCAAACTCTGTAGCTGCAAGTTAATGGCTTCCCTGGAGGAATACATGAGCAAGAAAATTCCCATTCTGTTCGCAGTCTTGGTGTTGTTGGTGTTGGTTGGGACGACTGCGGCCTTCAACGATGGCCACGAGTCCACCCCCGCAGTCGGTACACCGCCCAAGACCCAAGTGAACGAGGTAAAAGAAGTTATCCAGGGAGTGGAGATCAGCGATCCTTATCGTTGGCTGGAGGACCAGAACAGCTCTGAAACCAGATCGTGGATCGACACACAAAACGCATATACAGATTCGCAGTTGGCCAAGCTGCCGGGACGGGAAGAACTAAAACAACGCCTGAGCGCGTTCATCAAGATCGATTTCATGGGCGTTCCAGTTGTTGAAAATGATCGCTACTTTTTCTTCAAACGCCAGGGCGATCAGGACCAGGCAATCCTCTATATGCGCAAGGGGCTGAAGGGCAAAGACGAGGTACTGATCGATCCCTTGCCGATGAGCGCGGACCATAGCACGAGCATCTTTATAGATTCCATTTCACAAGATGGCAGGCTGCTTGCTTATTCCGTGCGACAGGGCGGACAAGACGAAGTCGTACCCCATTTGTTCGACGTGGACGCACACAAAGATCTGCCCGACAGTTTTCCCAAGGCGAGATATGGGGCATTTGCTGTCACGCCGGACAAAAGCGGCGTCTATGTGTCGCGGCTGTCTCCCGAAGGGCCTCGCGTCTTCTTCCATAAGGTTGGCGCAGATTCGGCCAAAGATGCTGAACTCTTCGGCAAAGGATATGGCCCGGACAAGATTATCAGCATAGACGTCTCTGAAGATGGGCACTATCTGTTTATCGAGGTCGCCTATGGTGCGACAGGTGATCGCACTGAAATCTATTTCCAGGATTTGAGGACCCACGGTCCCATTACGACAGTGGTCAATGATCTTGACGCCGCATTTTTCCCCCAGGTCGCAGGCGACAAAATGTATTTGCGCACCAATTGGAAGGCCCCTAAGTGGCGGTTATTGGAGGTTGATCTCAAGCATCCCTCTCGCGACCAATGGCGTGAGGTATTGCCAGAGAGCCAGTCGGTATTGGAAGGATTCTCTCCGGTCGGCGGTAAGCTGGCCGCGCGTATGACGGAAAACGTGATTTCGAGGGTAAAGTTGTTCGACACTGCGGGTAAATTAATAAGGGAGATCGCGCCACCTACCATCGGCAGCCTGTCCGGCCTTGCAGGCCGTTGGCAAAGCAACGAAGCGTTCTTTACCTTCAGGTCGTATCATGTCCCAACCACGGTCTACCGTTACGACCTGGCTACCGGGAAGCAGAGTGTCTGGTCGCAACTCAAAGTCCCAATTGAGACCGACAAATATGAGGTGGAGCAAGTTTGGTACAGCTCCAAGGATGGCACTAAAGTGCCTATGTTTCTGGCGCATGCCAAAGGACTCAAGCGTGATGGTTCGAACCCGGTCCTAATGACGGGTTATGGCGGGTTTAACATCAGCTCCACGCCCGGATTCAATCCTATGGCGGCTGCCTGGATAGCGAGCGGCGGAATCTATGCAGTTGCGAATTTGCGCGGCGGCGGGGAATTTGGGGAGGAATGGCACCGGGCCGGCATGCTCGGCAACAAGCAAAACGTCTTCGATGATTTCATCGCAGCGGCTGAATGGCTGATACAAAACAATTACACCAAGGCCTCCCGGCTGGCAATCCATGGCCGGAGCAATGGCGGGTTGTTGATGGGTGCCATGATCACTCAGCGCCCTGACCTGTTTGGAGCCATTATCTGCGGTTATCCTCTGCTGGACATGGTGCGCTATCAGAAGTTCAAGGTGGCGAAATATTGGGTGCCGGAATACGGATCTTCCGACGACCCGGAGCAGTTCAAATATATCTATGCATATTCGCCCTATCATCACGTCAGGCCGGGAGCAAAATATCCCGCTATTCTGTTGGAAAGCGGCGATTCCGATACCCGGGTCGACCCGCTGCACGCTCGTAAGATGACGGCCATGTTGCAAGCCGCTAACTCTTCCGAACACCCGGTATTGCTTCACTACGACACCAAAGCCGGACATTCCGGCGGTGAACCGATCAGCAAGCAGATCGAAAACCTTACCAATGAGCTGGGTTTCCTTTTCTGGCAACTGGGCATGCGTCCATAACAATGGATTCTGTCAGCGAGCCCGAAACCTGAGAACAGATCGATTCGCAGGGGTATAATTTCGGGAGTGCCCCGTTTACGCATCCATTTTCTTGCAGTGTTTGCTGCAATAATCTGCTCGGTTTCGTGGTCTCAGATCACACCCAAGCGAGAGCAGCAACTTCTTGAAGATTATGATTCCTTCCTGAAGAGGCTTGATCCCAAGCGAATCGCTGCTGATTATGCTCTGCCGGTCCGCGATGTCCAGTCGAAAGACTGCGCCCATCAGGAGCGCGGCGTGCGAGTGCTGGGCACTTCCGGCGAAGTTGATGCTATTCCCTGGATTGTTCCGCTGCTGGATTCCGCTTGCGTCTATGGGAGAGTCTATGCGGGCTGGGCATTGCAGGAAATCATTTCAAAAAATGAGTTGCTCAGGCGGGACCCCTCACATCTCGACACGGTGAGGCTGCTTCCGCGATCACCCAACGACATCGATCTGCGGCCACTGGCCTGGCTGATTCTGCAAATGATGCGCGCACCCGATGATGGCAATACTGCATCCTATGCGGCCACCATGGCGGGATATCTGGAATTGCGGGAGTTTCTGCCGGAGTTGAAACTGCTGCTGAAGAGTCGTCATCCCGCAGTCACAAATAGCGCCATCTATGCCCTTGAACTGATAGAGAGAGATGGCCGGGTTCGATAAGCCCAGATCTGCTGGACGCGCTGCGTTCATGTATCCGGACTTTGTCCGTTTCCAGGTGGCCCGCTTCTTTGTGACGATGGCGCTGGAAATGCAATCGGTGGCTGTCGGATGGCAGGTTTACGAGATTACCAAGCGTCCGCTCGATCTGGGATTCGTAGGCCTGGCGCAATTCCTGCCGGGGATCCTTCTTCTTCTCGTCTCTGGTCATGCTGCGGACCGTTTTGATCGCCGTACTCTGCTCGCATCCTGCTACGGCGGATTCGCCATCTGCTCAGGCATTCTCCTGGCCATCACTTTGCGAGGAGCGCATACCGTTTTTCCAATCTATCTGGTGCTGGTATTGGTCGGCGTGATGCGATCTTTTAACGGACCGACAGGCCAGGCTCTCCTGCCGCAGCTAGTGTCCGAAGAGCATTTTCCGAATGCAGTCGCCTGGGGAGCTACCATCTTTCAGAGCGCCACAATCTTAGGCCCGGCACTGGGTGGCCTGATCTATGCATTTTCCCGTGGTCCTGCGGCGGTCTATGCCACAGGCCTGAGCGCTGCACTGTTGGCGATGCTTGCCCTGTTACAGATCAAACCACAGAGAGAACCACGGCCTCGAGAGCAGATCAGCCTGACCACCGTCCTGGCAGGTTTTCGGTATGTCTGGCAAAAAAAGCTGATCTTGGGCTCGATCTCGCTCGATCTGTTCGCTGTGCTGTTGGGAGGCGCGGTGGCACTGTTGCCAGTGTATGCACGTGAAATTCTCAAAACCGGACCGTTGGGCCTTGGATTATTGCGTAGCGCCCCTGGCGTGGGAGCGGCCACCATGGCGATCTTTCTCGCCCATCGTCCTCTGCGACGTCGGGCTGGGGCGACCATGCTGTGGTGCGTGGCGGGATTTGGAGTATTCACAATTGTCTTCGGACTTTCGCGCAGCCTTGTGCTGTCTCTCGCGTCGCTTTTATTGGTGGGCGCCAGTGATATGGTGAGCGTGGTGATTCGTCTTACCCTGGTGCAACTAGCCACCCCGGACGAAATGCGCGGTCGCGTTAGCGCGGTCAACATGCTCTTTATTGGAGCATCCAACGAGTTGGGACAGTTCGAATCTGGTTTGACGGCGCATTGGTTCGGGACTGTGCCGGCAGTTGTGCTGGGCGGGGTGGGGACCCTGGTGGTAATCGCGGCCTGGACGTGGCTGTTTCCCGACCTGCGCCGCACAGATCAGTTCTATGCGACTCGCCAGCCACAGGAATCGGTGGCTGGCTAGAGCATTTCAGTACGCGGATATGGCTGTGGAATTCAGGAGATTTACCTGTTGCTTTGCTTGAGAGGATTTAGAAGACGATGAGGAATAAAATGAATGTGTTGGCGCTGCTAGTCGGTTTACTTGCTTCCAACAGCAATCTTGCGAGTCAATCGGCGAATGGGGCTCAGTCTCTGAGTGACGTAGGCGCTCCCGTAACGTCATCGGACTGCACAGCGGCGCGTCCTCCACAAAATTTTTCTCGCATCTTCATTGCTGCTCAGACGGAAAAACAGAATGGGTCAGGGACCGCGAGCGATCCCTACGACGGAGGCACTGCCGAGAAGTTCGATACTCTTCTCCGCGCCAGATCAGAAGCCAACCAACAAAACATCATCGTCTGTATCGGCCCAGGGACCTTCCAAACAGAGGGGAACTACGATTTTGTCATCAATGTTGCTCATAAGACGGCACGTGGATTCACCATCAACAAGAATTGGAAAATCCACGGGGCCGGCACGGACAAAACTGTCTTGCAACTCGTCAATTTCTTCCCCAATGCTTTGAACATGCCTAAAGGAACCGGAGCGGGCTTGGTTTTAAGCACGCACGATGATTCTGCCTCGGGGATCGAGATCTCAGATCTTACCGTTGATGCCAACTACCCTACTTTGAAGCCTCTGGCGGCGCGGCAGGGAACCAGCGCTCTTAATCTTGAAGCCATCCATCTGAGGGACGATCAGGGAGGCCACTGGATCCATAACGTAAACGTCATTCATGCAGCGGGCGAGGTCAATGAAGTTTTTCCGGTATGGATCGTCTCCGTGAACAACAAATCATCAACACAAAATACCGGCAACATCATTGAAGGCGTTACCGTGAGCGACTGGGGAGGAGGAAAATGCACCGCGATCGCTATGGCCAATGCCTTAGGCGAGATCAGGAACAATGTGGTCACCGGTTACCAGATAGGATATGGCGGCTGGTCAATGGGCAAGGTGGTTTTCCACGACAATGTTGCCATCAATACTGATTACGGCTTCAACATTGATAGTCTTGAGAACGATGGGGTAAGCATTCATAACAATCGGATCGTCCATCCCCGGCACTATGGGATGGTGATTGGCGGAGGCGGACGGTACGCGAATTTTGAAATTGTCGACAATATTTTTGAAATCAATACAAATTCAGTCATTGGGATCGTTCTTCAGGGAAATGTCACCAATGCCCTGATTGCAAAGAACAAGTTCATTGCGGAACGACCTGCAACTCAGAGTCTCAGAATGACGATTACCAAGCACGGCGGAAACCAGGGCAATGTCTATCGATCGAATGAAGTAGTGAGTGGTCCGGCCTCGGGGGCATCGCAATAGAGCCATAACTCCCGGCTTCCTCCGCAGCCTCCGTATTTTCAAAGGCTTTGGTTTATCAGCATGACTCAGCGTTCATCAGCGGTAAGAAACTTGGTTTTTGTTTTCCCCCGCGCTGCGAGATGACTTTTGATGCTTTACAATCAGCCCTGTGCCGCTGCCGAGTTCTGTGGTTCCTTTCGCTGACCTTTCTGCCGAACCTGCTGTACAAGGTTTTCTTCAGCTACCCGCTCAGGAAAACGGTAATTCTTTGGTGCTCACTCATGGCGCCGGCGCTAATTGCCAATCAAATCTACTGGTGGCAGTAGCCAATGCCTTTGCGGATGCCGGTTTTGCGGTGTTGCGCTGTGATCTTCCATTTCGCCAGACACGTCCGCACGGCCCGCCATTTCCAGGCGGCGCTGCACGGGACCGCGATGGGTTACGGCAGGCGGTCACAATCATGCGGCAGAGGACATCTGGTCAGCTCTTCCTGGGCGGTCATTCCTATGGTGGCAGGCAAGCCAGCATACTGCTTTCGGAAGCGCCACAACTGGCTGCTGGTTTGCTTCTGTTCTCATACCCGCTTCATCCGCCTCGAAAGCCGTCAGAATTGCGGACTGGCCATTTCCCGAAGTTGGAGACACCGGCGCTCTTTGTCCATGGCACTCGCGATCCATTTGGGTCAATAGCAGAGATGAAATCTGCACTGGAATTAATACCCGCGCGGAAAATGTTGCTGGAAGCGGAAGGAATCGGCCATGATCTGCTGCCCAAAAAGGCCGCGAGTGATCTCCCGGGCAAGATTGTGGAAGCCTTTCGAGCGTTCTTCGATGACTAGAGTGCATGACCCTGGTGCATCCACCTGCGGAGTGCAACCTGATAAATTCATGTTTGGGGGCCAATTCGCTCTCGTGTTATCTTTTTGCAAGCAGATACCGGCCGCCTTCTGAATGGAACCCGTTTTCGCCATAACTTCCGGATCAATTCGAAATTGTAAGCGCTGTTCCCATGAACTTGCGCCCGATGCGCTGGAGTGTGAGCAGTGTCTGGCCCTGGTGCATGCCGAAGAACTGGAACGGATGGTGGCGGAGGCAAAACTGCTCGAAACCAGGGGCGAACTGGGCCAAGCGCATGACGTGTGGCTAAGAAGTCTTCCACTGCTGCCCCAGATGTCAAAACAGGCGGAGTGGGTCCGCGAGCATGTGCGGGTCTTGGAAGAAGCAATAGTTAAAGTAGATGCCGGACAGAAAAAGAGCAATTGGGTAAGCAAGTTGGGGCCGCTGGGCGGGATAGCGATTGTTGCGGCAAAAGTATTTAAGTTCAAGTTCCTGCTGAGCCTGGTGGCTTTTATGGGGGTGTACTGGGCGGCGTGGGGAGCGAAGTTTGGCATTGGTTTTGCGCTGCTGGTACTGGTCCACGAGATGGGCCACTTTATTGATATCAAACGCCGTGGATTGCCGGCAGAAATGCCGGTGTTCTTGCCAGGGCTTGGGGCTTACGTGAAGTGGCAGGCGATGGGGGTGAGTCCTGAAGTGCGGGCCGCTGTAAGCCTTGCGGGACCATTGGCCGGATGGTTCGCCGCCGCAGCCTGCGGCATGTTATGGTTTGAAACCCGTGATGGGATCTGGGCGGCATTGGCACGCGCCAGCGCATGGCTGAATGTGCTGAACCTGATCCCCGTTTGGGTGCTGGACGGAGGACAGGCAGTGCTGGCGTTGAGCAAAGTCGAACGCCTGGTCCTTTTGGCGACCGCTGTGGCTGTGTGGCTGGCGTTAGGAGAGAACGTGTTCTTGCTGGTTGCGCTCGGGGCCGCCTGGAGGCTGTTTACCAAGGACGGACCGTCCCACCCCAGCCCTGCTACCACAGCCTATTTCGTGGCAGTGCTAATATCTCTGGGCGTGGTGATGTGGATAATGCCAGGACAGGGGTTCGCAAGCCGCTAATAACGACGCAGCGCGGCATAGCCGCAACCAAAAGAAAAACCAATTTCTTACCGCTGATTTGCGCGGATGAACGCTGATAAACCAAAACCTTTGAAACACGGAGGCAGCGGAGGAAGCAGAGGAAGCAGAGGAAGTCGGGAATCGAGCAAAACAAAAGCTTAACACTGATAACGCTGATTTAGACTGATCAACGCTGATCAGAATCATCCGTATCAACGTAAGGCAGAGCCGCAACCAAAAACAAAACCCAATTTCTTACCGCTGATTTGCGCGGATGAACGCTGATAAACCAAGACCTTTGAAACACGGAGGAACACAGGAAGCGGAGGAAAACCAAAACCTTTAACCAAGAAGGAACACGATGTAAAGGACGAAGGACACGAAGGGAAAGCAAAGAAAATCTTCGCGCCAGGAAAAGAAGGCTATGGCTAGTGTTACAGGAAACCCCTGCCGCAATGAAACTGTGAAATACTCTCGGGCAAGAAACTAAATATAAAGGAAAACGAATCAATGAGTGCATGTGACCAGCTTACTTTCGATGGAGTCACCCAGCCACAGTGGGACTGTATCAAGAAAACGGTCCAGCAAAAGACCGGCATCATTATTACCTCCGACAGTGGGAGCGCCAGTGAACGAGGTTTCACCGTCGCATGGAACTACAACACCCAAACGCTGGGACTGACCCTCCATGTCACAAATAAACCCTTTGTGATTTCTTGCGAAACCATCAATTCGATTATTGAGGGAGTGGTTAGCGGTTGTCCTCAATAAGCGTGATGGGTGTGCAGCTTTCTGGTGTGCATTTCTCTGGTGTGCATCTCTAACGATACGCGATGACAAAGATGCGCCGGAAGGGGAACAATACTTTTCCGTCCCGGCGCCGGGGATAGGCCTCGGCAAAACGTGCCAGGCAAAGCTCCTGGAATTTCTGTTTCTGGCGTTCATCCGGCAAAGCGTGCAGATAAGGGCGCATCCCTGTGGCGCGAATCCATTCCAGGATTGCTTCAGGCCCGTCCATGATGTGCAGATATTCTGTCTCCCAAAGATCTACTGTCGCAGCCAAGGGTTGCAGGAGATCATAGTAAGACGAAAGGGATTCTACTCCGACTCCATTCATCACATTCCGGAGAGCGTCCTGCCAAAGGGATTCCTGAGCGACCTCGGCCATGATCTGGTGGACAGCAGCAGAAAAATTGCCCGGCATCTGGACCGCGAATGCTCCTCCCGGCGCCACCAATTGGAACAGGCGTGGAAAGATCTCCGCATGATTGGGCACCCAATGCAAAGCTGCATTGGAGAAGACCAGATCAAAGAGATGTTCGCTTTTCCAAACAGAGGCATCAGCATGGATCCATTTCCATTCAGGATGCTCGGTCTTTGCCTTGGCCAGCATCTCGGCGGAACTGTCCAACCCGGTCAGTCTGGCTTTCGGCCAGCGCTGAGCGAGCATTTGGGTACTGTTGCCCGGGCCGCAACCGATGTCGAGGACCTCTCCAGGATTGTGCAGATCAATGCGCGCGATCAAGTCGGCAGCCGGACGGGCGCGCTCGTCGGCGAACCGTAGATAGAGTCCAGCATCCCAGGCAGGCATAGATTCGCTATGAAGCGGGCTTGAGCACTCCTTCGATTGCGGCCCGAAGATCGTCGTAAGACATGGCGCCTGGGTGGTAGAGAGCCACACGTCCGGCACGATCAATCAAGACCAGAGTGGGCGTGGTGCTGGCGCCATAGGTGTCGAAGTTAGCTTTGCTGATGGGAACGGGCATGTCGAGCAGTCCGGAGTAGTAGCGTTGCCGGACCGTGTCGATATAAGAGAGCTCCTGTTGGGCAGAAACTTCTTCTCCCCTGGCTGCATAACCATAGAGCTGGGTTGGCCCCTCAACAATCAGTCCTTTGTCCGCAAATTCTGAACGAAGGCGCGCAATGATCGGCGCTTCGCCTTTGCAGTCTCCGCACCAGTGGGCCCAAAAGAAAAGCAGAACAGGCGACCCTTTGAGCTTGCTAAGGGCCACAGGCGGGGGGCCAAGATGTTCAGCAGCATTCAATGCTGGAGCAGGTTGGTGAACAAGACCAAGCAGGTTCAAGTTCTTTTTGAGACGTGCCCGAATCGAAGTGTTGCCGTATCTCTGCAGCGCATTCTGGAGCAGGGAAGTAGCCTGGCTGCGTTGTCCGTGCATAGCCAGTACTTGGGCCTGGACCTCGAATGAAGCTCCCAGGGCAATCGCCAGATGCGGCGAGGAGTCGAGAGGAACTTTTTTGAGCTGCTGGATAGTCTCGGTTTCCGTTTGCCGGGCATAAGTGGAGGCATGGTCCAATTGGCGCGCCGCCAGGGAGCCCCGCGCCATCCAGGAAAGCGCTTCCAGGTACTCCGGATCCACGCCGTGTTGTGTGCGATACACCTGGAGCTGGGTTTCGGCGGTGTTAAAACTATTCTGGGCAATCGCGCCACGTACATCCTCAATGATGCCGGCGAAAGCGGCCGATGATAGCAATAAGAAGACGGCAATCCGGGAAGCCATAGTCGATTCCAATCCAACGGCAAATGAATTCAGAGACAATTTTACGACTTTTCAGAGAAACTCGGGCATAGCCACCACCGAGCGACACAATCTCTGTCCTGCGATGTGCTCACGCTTTCCGGAACTTAGATGAAAAGAGCACCAGCAACATGCCGAAGATCCAGAGGAAGTGGCCCTCACGTGGATACACTTTGAGATTGTGAATGGCAATCCAGGAGAATGGAATCATCAGAAGAATGACGGTCCTAAGGATGCCAACCGACTTCTGGGCACTCCTGATCGGGACAAGAATCATGCTGATGATAAAGAGCGGGTTGATCCACCCGCTGACGACCATTGAAACGTACGTCAAAGGTTCCGTGCGGATTAAGGCCCGGCTGTCATGCGTCCATATCTGAATGAGCGTAATGGCGGCACAATCATAACCCTTTAACGGAGGGCTTCCGTGCTCGAAAACAGATGGAAGAAAGAAAGCACCAACGTAAAGCACCAGCCCGATCGAGAAAATTAAAGGGTAGAATCTAAAAAACTTCAAGATGCCTCCAACATTGGGAACGCTCCTGCGCAACATTTGCACTTACTTTGATCAGCGTTCATCAGTCAAATCAGCGTCATCAGCCGTAAGGTTTTGATGTTTCACGATGATGAGGCAGCTCCAAAGCGCATTGTACCAACCCTTGTAACATCCTGGACATCAGCGCGACCTGCCAGACTTCCAAGGCGCAGATTGTGGGGAACCGCATACGGCACCGAAGCGTATAGTAATCAGGAGAAGTCATGCTTACGTTTCTGCTGTGGTGCATCCTTTTTGTGGCTTGCTGGCCGCTGGCGCTCCTGGCGCTGGTCTTGTATCCCCTGGTGTGGCTGCTGCTTCTGCCTTTTCGCATCGTAGGCATCGCAGTGGATGGAGCTTTGGGCCTGCTCAAGGCCATTCTCTTCTTGCCCGCGCGCGTGCTGCGCGGCCCGAGTCGCAGTTAGAGCCTTTTCTACTTCCTAATGTATGTTGGTGTTATGTTTGGTTTTCTTTGCTAGCAGCCAGTAGCTGTTCTTACCATCATCGAGTCGACGATGCGGAAACAGTTTCATTGTTCAGCCATCGTTCAACCAGTTTTTGCAGGCAAGCCTGCCCGCATAGATGCTTCACGCTGGCGTCGTGGGCCGACATGTTTTCCCAAGGATAGATCTTGAACATCTGGCGTTCGGGAGCATCCTGATGCGGGCGGTAGGGTTCGGTCCATGCCAGCCACCAGTGGTCTACGTTGCCCTTTTGTTTTCCGCAGACATCACAATTAAACGTTTCGGTCCAAGTCAATTCGCACCCCCACGAGGCTTTTCGTTCCATAGAAAAACGGTAGACCAAAGATGGGACGTAATGCAACACGGGCAATCGAAGGACCGGGAGATCAATCGCGCACGGTCCTTGCCTCATGGACGTGACTTTCTTAGAATCAAGCAGTCCTCAGTGCATTTTTCAAATTTATTTGGCGGTGAGCAATCTTTGGCTTTCACATCCAATGTTCTCTGTTTGCTTTTGCTGGTCATGCCGCTCGTGGCGCAACCGGGTGGTTCCGGCCAAACCGAGATGAACCGCAGGATTGAGCGCCAGGTGCGCGCCTATGCCGAAGCTCCTCCGGATGCGCAAGTGTTGATCGGGAATCGGACGCCCAGTGGCTTTACCGGCTACGATAACCTTCCAGTCACCATTGAGCAAAAGGGAACCAGCAAGACTTTCAACTTTCTGTTGTCCAAGGACGGCAAGAAGCTGCTTTATATGAAAGAGTTCGATCTTAGCGAGGACCCGTACGCTAAGGTCGTGAGCAAGATCAATCTCTCAGGAAGGCCCATTCGCGGCCAGGAAAATGCTGCGGTCACCATCGTTGTGTATGACGATTATCAATGTCCATTTTGCGCCCGCATGTACGTTACTCTCGTGAACGAAGTGATGAATCGTTATCGCGACCGGGTGCGGATTGTGCTGAAGGATTTTCCGATCATCGAGGCGCATCCGTGGGCGATGCGGGCCGCCATAGATTCGAATTGCCTGGCCCAGCAGAATTCCGGCGCCTACTGGGAATTCTCCGATTACATTCACACTCACCAGCAGGACGTTAATGCTAAATTCAAAGCGCCGAGCGGCGATTCTGCTTCAGCGCTGGACATTCTTGCCGAAGAGACCGGCAAGAAGCATGGGACCAATGCGGCTACGCTTCAGGCTTGCCTCACTCAGCAGGACAGAACTCCGGTGGAAGCATCCATGATGGAGGGAAAATCCCTGGGCGTGAGCGCCACCCCTACTTTATTTGTCAATGGCCAGGAGCTTGAAGGTGTACTCAGCACCGAGAATCTGCGCCTGGTAATTGAGCGGGCCCTCAATGAAGCGCCTGCAAAATAAATTTATTAGAAGGCTTTGAACGTAAGCTGCAAGACAAGCATCAAAAATGCGAATCACCTCTTGACTTGCATTAACAATTCTTAATCAAATGTGTTCATTTTTGGCAATAAAACGCTTTCGTTTGGAAAAACAAATTGCAAAGAATTAATTTGTCAAAATGCAAGATCGAAGGCATACTACGCATCGCAAAATCAGTTGTCATGCTCGGCAGAAACCTGCAAGGTCGATTTGTGTTCGCTGCACAGCTCTGAAACGGCACATATTGACGCGCCGGCAGGCTCTGCATTGAACTAAAATTGCTTTATGCCGCGCAATGGAAGCAAATCAAGAAAGCCCAAGAAGCCCGGTCTTGATCTCTCTCGGGACCTGTGGATCGCCCCCCGCTCGAACCTCAGAGGCCAGGAGGGAAACCGGGCCTGGGACAACCGTGGCAATATAAGCCCGGATAGCGGTGCACGATTCCTCGAACTGGCGGATGTTGCTCTCGGATTGAAAAAACCTGAGATCCGAAAGAAAAAAGCGGCCACCGGAACTCACGAGACGACTTCTAAAACAGAACCTTATAAAGCCGGCCCGCTCTAAAGATAACTTGAGGTCTCGTACTCATCTGACCTCATCCTGATTCTGCAACAGCATTGAATTCTCTGTTTCTTTTGTCTTTTCTCGGTGTATACTCCACTCCGCAAAATCAAGCGAATTCCAATTGACTGTTACGAAGGCCAAAAAGTGTCCTAAATGCCTTGGCACGGGACGCGATAAAAAAGGTGTCCGCTGCACGACCTGCAATGGTACAGGGGAGATCATTGTCTCCAAGTCATCGTAGATCCTTATGCCGGCAATTACGAGAATTTTGTTCTCGTTACGATGAGGACATCCTTCACCCGCTTGAAATTTTGTAATTGGGTAATTTGGCAATTGAGTAATTGAAAATCGCAGACACCCTCTAAATTCCTTAAGTGTCCTTCAGGACCGTTGGCCCGCGAAAAGCTCATGAAAATCAACTTTTCCCGTAGCGAAGTGTGGACTGAGTGGACGTGGTGGACAGAGTGGACGCCATGAACGATGTGATTTTCGACCTTGAACGGTATTGCGACTAGCCGGGATCTCCTCTGCTACCTCTGTTCTTCCGTGTTGCAAAGGTTTTGGTTTATCAGCATTGTTCCGCGCAAATCAGCGGCAAGAAGTTGGTTTTGCTTTTGGTTGCGGCCTGGCTGCGCTGTGTTCTCTGCGGGTGACTGCCCGAAGGTAACATCCAGCTATAAATTCTGCGATGCAACTATTTTTTGGGTGTGGGTTAATATCGGCAGACAGGTTAACAACCTGAGAGGATTCAAAAGGAGACACAAAATATATGCGACGACTTCTCACACATCTGCTGGCACTGGCTGTACTCGGATTTGGGACCATGCTCTATGCGCAGGGCACCGGCAATGACACTTCCAACGACAAAAAGGATTTGCAGAAAGACCGGCGTGATCGTAACAAAGATCGTAAAGACATCAATCAGGACAAGAAGGACCTGAACAAAGACCGCGCTGACCGGAACAAAGATGCACGCGACCTGCGGAAGGACCAGAGGGACATCAACCACGACAGGAAAGATCTGAACAACGACCGCAAAGATTGTAAGGCGGGCGACAAGGCCGATTGCAAGGATGCCGCCAAGGACCAAAAGGACCTGAACAAAGATCGCGCTGACCGGAACAAAGATGCACGCGACCTGCGGAAGGACCAGAAGGACATCAACCACGACAGGAAAGATCTGAACAACGACCGCAAGGACGCCCGTAAAGATCAGAAAGACATCCGGCATGACCGTCACGATCTCCATCGCGACAAACACGGAAAGTAAATCATCGGTTTAACTCGCTAGCGAAAAAAGCCCCGAATGCTTAACAGCCCCGGGGCTTTTCTATTTTACAGTCTATTGAACATTGATTTGCTGTGTGTTTTTGAATACTGCCCCAGTAGCGTCCCAGGCCTGCACCGACCGGTACAACTTCAAATCTTTTGACAGAACAGCCACCTTGCTATTTGCTGCTCTGGCCTGCATCAGAAAAGTAAACACCACATCTGGGGTTCACCGCTTTTAAGCGCCACAACCAACAGGATTCCCCTTCGTCAAGCGCAAAATCCACAGGGAGCCTCAAAAATATCTGTTGACACACAACCATTTAGGCGTAGGATGTGGTCTAAAGTGGTCAAGAGTGGTACAGATTGGGTTCGATCAAGGGGTCAGTGGTCCAAAGTAGAAGCTGGTACGAGATGAACCAGAAACAACCCCAAATAGCGGTGACCGAGCCAGAAATTCAGCAAGAAATGTCCTTTTTGACCTCCTTTATACCGGCATTGGCCGGTTTTATGGCAAAGAGCCATGTTTCGCGGCAACCATCCAACTCGCGTAGACGAAAAGGGGCGATTAAAGGTCCCCTCGGAATTCAAGCGTCTGATCGACGAGAAGTACGGGATGCAATTTTACATCACCAGTCTGGATGGAAAGGTTGCTCAAGTATATCCCTTCGAGGAGTGGCAGAGGATCGAGGAAAAGCTGGCGCGGCTCTCGAGCTTCAACCCTACGAAGAAAAAGTTTTTGAACCGCACGAACTATTACGGTCAGGTGATCGAGATGGATGGACAGGGCCGGCTGCTGATTCCGGCGCTGCTCCGGGATTCCGCCGAGATCAAAGGAGAGGTCGCTGTCGTTGGCAACCTGACGTACCTGGAAGTGCAGAGTATTGAGCGGTACCGCAAGGAAATAGAAGAGAACCCATTCACGGCTGAGGATGAGAAAACACTCAACGAACTGGGCATCTAGTGGCGGACGACGACTTTGGGTTGGACAAAGCCCCCCAGGGGGCGCATGGCGAAAATGTAATTGGCCATGTACCGGTTCTTTTAAAAGAGGCGATCGACTTTTTGACGATTCGGCGCGGCGGCACTTATATCGACGCGACCCTCGGCTTGGGCGGCCACAGTTTCGAAATCGCAAGGCGCCTCGGCCCACAGGGTCATTTGATTGGCTTCGATAAAGATCCAAAAGCGCTGGAACTGGCCCGTCAACGTCTCGTGCCTACAGGCGAGACGGAAGGCGGGTGGCCGGTCATTACTTTACTGCAAGGCTCTTACGCGCAGGTTGGGGAGCGTGTTGCTCCTGCAAGCGCAGATGGATTGCTGGCGGACTTAGGCGTGAGTTCATTGCAGTTTGGGGATGCGGCGCGCGGATTTAGTTTTCAGGCGGAAGGACCGCTCGACATGCGAATGGACCCGCACGGCGAGCGTTCCGCCGATCAAGTGGTAAACCACATGCGCGAAGAAGAGCTCGCGAATGTGATTTACGAATTCGGTGAGGAAAGGAGGTCGCGGAGAATCGCCAGAGCCATTGTCCGAGCGCGGCCGGTACGAACTACCGCTCATCTGGCACAAGTTATATCGGCCGCGCTCCGGCCAATGAACCCGGGCGCCCGCACAGGCGGTGCGCGCTGGGGAACGGAGCGCATTCATCCCGCGACCAGGACTTTTCAGGCAATCCGAATTTTCGTAAACCACGAATTGGACGATCTGAAGGCGCTGCTTGCAGCAGCGCCTCGCGTCCTGAAGCCGCAAGGCCGGTTGGCAGTCATCAGCTTCCATTCACTGGAAGACCGCATCGTGAAAGATGCCTTGCGGGATGGCGCTAAGGCAGCAATCTATGAGGTGCTGACAAAAAAGCCGGTGGGGGCCAGCGAAGAGGAGGCCGGTCGCAATCCAAGGTCTCGCAGCGCCAAGCTGCGGGCCGCACAACGAACCATTTCTTCTTTCTGAGCGCGACAGAGAGAACCAGGGAATTCCGGGGAGGGCGCTGCCTTCCTTCATGTTGGCGAAACTTCGGGACCTGCCTTTGAACGGCGCGCCCCGGAATAGATTCTTGAGCGATATGGAATGACGCAGCAGAAAGATTTTTGCAAGACCCTCGAGAAAGCGAAGGTTAGACGTGATGTATACGGGCACCACCATTGAGGATCTGATCGGCAGCGTAGAACGCGCCGAGCTTCATGCGCTGCAGTTGCAGAGGAAAGAAATGGAAGTGGAAGGCAACAAGTATCTGGTTTACAGGACGAACTATCAGCAAATGATTGAGGTGGCTTAGATGGCAGCAGGCGCAATGCACATTACAGGAATGATCACGCCGGTGGATCTGCGCGCGCCGGCCCGCCGGGCTGTGGCCGGTATAACCCCGGAGTTCTTTTTTCAAAAGACCATTGATAACTCGCGGCTGGTCAAGGTGGTCGATCCCCGGCGCAAGCGTGAGATCCGGATGTTTTCCGGCAGCGTGGCGATGCTCTTCCTGTTGATCATGTTTTACGCCTGCCAGCATTTCAGGGCCCTGGAATATGGTTACCGGATTGAAGCCCAGAAAACGCAGCGTGACCAACTCATTGAACAGAATCGGAGGTTGAAGCTGGAAGAGGCTTCTCTTCGCGATCCTTGGAGAATCGATGCGATGGCGAAACAGATGGGGCTTGAGTCGCCACAACCAGGGCAGGTTGTCCGAATGGATCCTGATACGGTCAACGGTAGTCCTGTGATGGCCCGAATCTCAACCGTATCGGTCATCCCGGCACAGTGACGGCGAAGCACTTCGTTATTTGCAGGCTTGGCCCAATAGTGTTTTGTTAAGGAATTTGGAGGATGCCTGGCACTCCAATGATCCAACCCCCGAAAGGGGGTGGAATAGTTTTAGCCCTGTGCGGAAGCGCTGGGAACGAAGTTGAATCGAGGGCAAACCCCGTTAGGGGCGATACAGGTTCTGTAGACAGGCACTAGTAGCTAGCAGCCAGTAGCTCGAACGTCACATTTTCTTTGAAATCCACACGCGTAACCCAATCCGGCGCCAATACCAGGTTGTATTGCCTGGCTGCCTTCCTTTGTTTTTGGTTCCTTGCTATTTGTACCCGGCTGATCTGGCTTCAGGTAATTCACTACGGCGATTTTACCCAGCGCGCATCGCGCCAGCAGCAACGCAGCATTGAAGTCTCTGCCGTTCGCGGAAACATCTATGACCGCAACGGAAATGAGCTGGCCATGACGGTCAATGTAGACTCTGTCTTCGCCGTTCCTTCCGAAGTTCCCGATGTCCACGGCGTTGCCGGAATTCTCGCCAAGGTCCTTCGGCTCGACCCCTCCGATCTTGAAAATCGCATGCGCGCCTCACGCGCCTTCGCCTGGGTAGCAAGAAAAATAGATAGTGAGACCGGTGCTCGTGTCCGCTCTCTGAATTTGAAAGGGATTTATTTTCAAAAGGAATCCAAACGTTACTATCCGAAGCGCGAGCTGGCGGCGCAAGTGCTTGGCTACGTGGGTCTAGATGATGAGGGCCTGGGTGGTGTGGAGCGGGAGTTTGAGTCCAGGCTGAAAGGGAAGCCGGGCACGATGCTCATCTCCATGGATGCTCGGCGACGCTGGTTTGGCCGCGTGGAGAAGAATCCGGAGCCGGGCGAGAATGTTGTCCTCACCATCGATGAAAAAATCCAGTACATTGCTGAGCGCGAATTGGAACGGGCGATGCATGATAGTCATGCCGAGGCTGGTACCATCATCGTTCAGAATCCGCGCACCGGCGAAGTGCTGGCATTGGCCAACCGTCCGACCTTCAACCCTAATTTCTTTAACACTGCCGATGTGAAGGCCCTCAAAAATCGGGCAGTGACCGACATCTACGAGCCTGGCTCTACTTTCAAGGTGGTCACGCTGGCCGCCGCCCTGGAAGAGAAGCTGATCACGACCGACGAGGTGATTGACTGCCAAATGGGATCAATCATCGTCAATGGACTGAAGATTCACGACCACAATCCCTACGGTGCACTGACCGTGGCCCAGGTCCTCCAGAATTCCAGTGACGTGGGTGCCATCAAGATTGCCTTGCGTCTGGGTGAGGAAAGGTTTGACCGATACATCCGCGCCTTTGGATTTGGCTCGCAGACTGGAATCGAACTGCCAGCGGAGACCCGCGGAATGACTAAACCGGTAAGCCGGTGGTCGAAAGTAAGCATCGGCGCTATTTCCATGGGACAGGAGATCGGCGTCTCTCCCGTGCAACTTATCTCCATTGCTTCCACCATTGCCAATGATGGGGTCTTTGTTCCGTCGAGAATTATCGCCGGGACCACATCTCCGCGCAGCGCGCCGCAGTACATAGCCTTTCATCCTGCGCCGGGCAAGCGGGTCATTTCCTCCCTGACAGCGGCCCAGATGAAACAGATGATGGAGGGTGTCGTCCTGCGAGGGACAGGTAAGAAGGCCATCCTGAATGGCTATAGCTCAGCCGGCAAGACTGGAACAGCGCAGAAAGTTGATCCGGCGACCGGCCTTTACTCCCATCGCAGGCATATCGCCTCTTTTGCGGGCTTTGCTCCAATTAACAATCCAGCGATCACGGTGCTGGTTATCTTAGACACGCCGCAAGGACCCCAGGATGGCGGAGCGGTAGCAGCGCCGGTGTTTTCTCGGGTGACCCAGCAAATACTCGGGTATTTGAATGTGACCCATGATGTTGAATTCCAGGACCCCAAAAGTTTGTTGCTGCGCGCCCAGGTCAAAGACGCAGATGTAGCTGAGGGTGCATCAGATCGCATTGCCGCTGAAGCCGAACCTGTAGAGGCTCCCGCTCCTCCGCCTAAATCTGAGATAAAACTGGTTGCAGATGTTCAGCCGTCCAGCCCAGTTCCTCCGCTGGCCATCACCCCGACTCCAGTAGAGCTTGCTCAAGCCCGGGGGACGGTTGTGCTGGATGTCGCCGGCGGTGTAGTAGTGCCAAGTTTTATCGGCAAATCATTGCGCACCGCGCTGGAAGAAGCACAATCGGACGGAATCGAATTGGAAGTAAGCGGAAGCGGCGTTGCCCAGGCCCAGTCGCCTCCAGCAGGTTCCAGAATTCCCCACGGAGGACATGTGAGTATAATTTTCTCACCCCGAGCGGAGCGAGGGGTCCCTGCCCCCAAGATTCACTGAAGATTGGAATTGCCTCAAGAGCCTTCATTGTGGAGCGTAGCGCGGCATAGTCGCAACCAAACAAACCTTTGAAACACGGAGGAACAGAGGCAGCGGAGGCAAACCAAAACCCTTAACCACGAAGGAACACGAAGTAACGGCGAAGGACACGAAGGAAAAGCAAAGGAATTCTTCGCAGGAAGAAAAGATTTTTAGAGATAATAATACAGCCGCCCTCGGCTGCGGCCGGAGAACCATTGCAGGGGTTGCATCTGATCCACCGGATAGATGCTTTGCTCCGAGCGGCTGAGCGCAAGAACCCATGTCCTCGACTACAAAAACAACATATAATCTGTCGGCATTTTGTTAGGAGGCTCCAACTATGGAACAGAAAAAGAAACTCAATAAGCTCGTGCTTCACCAGGAAACCGTTAGAAACCTGACAATCACCGATTCGGGCAGAAACCCGCAAGCTACCCGGCACACTTGCGTTGTTTCCAACTGTCCATTTATCTGCACCCCCGCAGCGGGCATCAACTAAATAACAAGCTCAAAAAATGGCCTTCCCGCATTGTTTGCGGGAAGGCCATGATAATTGCGAGCGATTCCGCCCCAATAGGCATGCAGACGATCTCGTATCTCTTCCCGCATCAGAGGCCGCCGCTCAGCGGTGCTGAAATACCACATGAAGCAAACAGCACAAATGACTAAGCGACATAGTTTCAACCGTCCCTGGCGGGACTCTCCTCCATGATGAACAACTTTCCCACCACGGTTCGGCCCCAATAGCTTCGTGGCTCCAAAGTTTCTAGCATGCCGAACCGTGGTGGGCTACTGTCATACGTCCCTTGCGGGACTCATCACAAACCACATACCGTACTCAATGTAAAAACTCCAGGGACCCGAGTTCACTCGGATCATAAAGACATTACCTGTCCCGGCTGGCCGTGGATTTTTCAATTACCCAATTTCCTCAGTTCGACCAAGCTGTAGGCTTTCGGTCCCAGCGATGCTTCTTCAAAGCAGCCAGTAATTCTCGATCTAGCGGACCAGCTTCACTCAAGCCAAGATTTCGTCGCACATGGTCAGGGTTGCGCATGCCCACAATCACCGTACTTACGACTGGATTCGAGAGAATAAAGCGCAACGCCAATTCCGGCAAGCTCATAGAGGCCGGAAGAATCGCTTTGAGGAGTTCGACGCGCTCCAGGGTGGCGCGTAAATTTTCCGGGTTAAAGTATCCGGCGCGCCAGTCGCTCTTGGGGAATCGTGTTTCCGCGGTCAGCTTTCCGCCCAAGCTGCCTTCATCCAGCGGGACTCGCGCAATCACGCCGATATTCAATTCCCGGCAAACCGGAAAGAGCTCATCTTCAGGGTCCTGGTCAAAGATGTTGTAGATGACCTGGACAGTATCCACCAGACCGGTGTGCAGCGCGCGAATCCCATTGGCCGGCTCCCAGCGGTTCAGACTCAGCCCGAAGGCGCGGACCACTCCATCGCGCTTGAGCTTGGTGACTGTCTCTTGAAATTGCTTTTCTTCTGTCCAGCTATCGTCCCACACGTGAAACTGCAGCAGATCAATCGAGTCGACCTGAAGCTTCCTGCGGATCAGGTCGGCGTGCTGAAAAACATGCTCCGAAGGGAAAACATCGGTGTACCGGTCTTTCCCAGAGGCCGGCCATTTCCGGTTGAGCGGAGGAACCTTCGATGCCGCGTACAAGCGCTTGCCTCGGTTGCGATGCAAAGTCTCGCCCAAAAGCCCATCGCTCCGGCCTTCGCCGTATGCCCAGGCTGAATCGAAAAAATTGCAGTCAAGATCGATAGATAGCTGCAAGGCATTCCGCGATTCCTGGTCATTGGAATCAGGCCAACTGCCCATACCCCACAGTCCATGGGCCATTTCGCTCACGTCAAAACCAGTACGGCCAAGCTTCCGAAATTTCATATCAATGTCTCTCTTTCCCATTCTGCCGGTGAATCGACTTTGTTTTTGAATGGACTGAAAACATTCATTAAAACGTTTTCGCATGGACTGTGGCAACATCTCCGCCGAATCACGTGGAACACAGCGCGGCAAGCCGCAACAAAACCAAAACCTTAACACTGATAACGCTGATTTAGAACTGATCAACGCTGATAAATCAAAAATCTTTGCAACACAGCGCGCATAGCTGCAGCCAAAAGGTAAGTTTTCAGCAGGTATCTACTTGCTCGAAGTGGCGGTCCGGCCCAGTGGTTGGGTTTCTTCGGATGGGCGGACAAAATATAGCTGGTAGGAGCGATAAATAAAGTACATCAGAGGAAATAACAGCAGAGGTATCTGCCATCCTAAGGGTTTCACGGCAGCGCAGACCACCATGGAAACACCGATACTCAACACATAATACGGAAAGGTAAGTCTGGCGATTGCAAACCATGTCTTAGTGGGGCCCTGTTTCTCAGCAAGCCACAAGACGATGGATACTGGAATGGTATTGGCCAGAAAGAATGTGGCGCCTGATGCCGTAAGGGCCAAGGGTAGCCCCTCACCATGTTTTGATAAAACGCCAAAAACCACAGCAGCCAAAGCAACCGCATTGGTCATGGTGGCGGAGTTAAATACGATCTGCACGGGTTTCATTTGTTTGGACGAAGCCCAGACCGATTGAACGAAACTGGCGGCGCAAGCGATGATCAGGGCCTCTGCGAGGCTGAGTTCAGCCGCTGCAATTAAGAAAAACGGCAGGTTTACTGACATGCAGCCATTGATCCCTGGCAGGTTTACTTTGAGTCTGGAGGCGGCCATTGAAACCACCAGCAGCGCCACAAATTGCAATGGATCGTCAGACTTCCAATGAACGAACCCGTTCATCAGGACCGCGCCACCCGTGAGCGCCACCAGAGCGATGAAGGTTTTCGCAATTGCAGACAGTTGACTCATTCATTTTCCCAATACGTTTTCACCAGCATGAAACATTCAGTTCCGATCGAAATTGCCCGCGCTTGAGAAACTTTCCGAAGCGCTGTTGCCCCAGATCACGGAATTGCCCCAAATTACGCTGTAGCCGTCCGTGGTGCTGTTGCCCCAAATCACCGAGTTGCCCCAGATGACGGACGTGCCGCTGACGAAAACGTTATTACCCCAGATTACGGAATTGCCCCAGATAACAGAGTTAGACCAGACCGAAGAAGGATCGGCTTGCAGCATTGCATTGCCGTTGGCGTCCAGCACTGCAATAGGCGAAAGAGCTGTGCCGTTGGCTATGTCGGTGTTCGTCAACGCTCCATAAATATCCAAATAGCCTGACCCTACTGTGAAGATGTCGTATTGAATGCTATAAGAGTTGCCCTGACTGTCGGTGGCGGTGCTGTACGGCTGGTACAGTTTGCTCGCTGTTTTCATCAGTCGCGCCTTGACCTGGTCGGGAGTCAGGGTGGGGTCCTTCTGCAACATCAGGGCGACTGCGCCGCTCACGACTGGTGTCGCCATGCTCGTGCCGCTTAGAACGAAGTATTCCGTAGGAGCGGTTGAATTCATGCCGTAGGTCGATGGCGCCACTTCTTCCGTCGGATAGCTGGTATCGAGAGTGCTGCTGCTTGCAATCAGGGAGCTAATACGATTGCCGGGTGCAACCAGGTCAGGTTTAATCACATGATCCAGGAGCGAAGGCCCTTTTGAACTGTAGCTGGCAATAGTGTCATCGGATTTGGTCGAAGTGTCGTGGGTATTGGTCGCACCCACGGTGATCACATACGGATCATTGCCCGGCGCGCCGATCGTGCCATAACCGTTCGTGCCCATGCTGTTGTCTCGACCGGAGTTCCCGGCTGCTACAACCACAACGATTCCGGCTTGCCACGCCTGTTCAACTGCCTGGCAGAGCGGGTCCTGAGTGTAGCTTTCTGATATTCCTCGGCCCAGTGAAAGATTGATGATGCCGATGTTGTAGGTGCTCTTAAGCTGAATGGCGCGTTCAATCGCAGCTATCACTGCGCTGTCCGTACCGCTTCCGTTGGCATCCAGCACCCGCAAGTTAATGATGTTTGCATGTGGAGCTATACCCTGGATCGCGCGTCCTGAACTGCTTCCATTGCCTGCCAGCAGTCCGGCAACGTGCGTGCCATGGCCGTACTGGTCGATCGCATCCAACCCAGGGACGAAGCTCTCGCTATAAACCACCCGCGATGTCCCTGTAATCGGGTCCGCCAGGTCCGGATGATCGGTGCGAACACCGCTGTCGACGATTGCTATACCAACTCCACTTCCGTCATACCCAAGCTGCTGGGCCAAGTCGCCGTTGGTGCTGGGGAGTAAATAGTCATCTGAGAATCTTCTGGTTTTTCGGTCAGGAGAGATGTACAGGACGTCAGGGTCTTGGGCCAACACTGATACTAATCTCGCCGGCAAGTGAAACAGGCCGGCATGGATCACGCCCAGTCTGTGAATATGTTTTCCGCCAAGCTCCAGTACTTTTCTGATGTGACGGTCCAAGGGCTTGTTGTGACGAAACTGGATGATCACATCCAGCATCTGCTCTCTAGAAGCGTGCTTTTCGGCATTGGCCGTCTCGGCATTGGCCATCAGGGAGGCCAGCTTTTCATGCAGCTCGGGCGCCAGCTTCTTGTTCTTTGCCTGGGAAAGGCTGGCAGTCATCATCAATAACACTGCCATCAGAAGAGGTCGTGCGAAATACTCATTGGTTCTATGCACCTTTGGCCTCGTGTGATAAGACTTGATGCATCCCGAATGCCAAAATTAGAAATCGCTAATCCATTGAATTGAAAAGGGTTCAGCGTGAAGATAAACGGCTCTTGTGTGACACGTTGACGTGCAACTGGGACAGGATGTCACCCTTTTCCCCTCCCTCGCGGAAGGGAGGGATCTCAGACACACTCCAGTTCCTTAAGTGTCCTTCAGGACCGTTGGCCTGCGAAAGCTCATTAAAATCAACTTTTTCCGTAGCGAAGTGTGGACGGAGTGGACGTGGTGGACAGAGTTGGACGCCATGAAACAATGTGATTTTTGACCCTGAACGGTATTGAGAGTAGACCAGCACGTAGTCGCCGGAGGCGACGGTAGAACCCTTTGCACGAGGGAATATCCTCAAGGATGCTAACGGCGAAATATCAAAAATTAGAAATTTTCAATTGAAAATCACCAACTCACTTGAGTTTCAATTTGGGAAGATCGCTTTATGGTCCGTGATTAATAGAAATTAACTTGACTGGATTCTCCATGTCCTGGAAACTTGTGCCTCGCTAATTGTGCCAAATCCCTGGTTTTTTAGGAACGGATGGCGCCTACCGCCCACTTCGCCACACCTGCACTGCTCATGTCATGGAGCCGCTTACCTAAGGAGGATTTTCGAAATGAAACTCGCTCTCAAAACTCTACTTCTATCGTTTTTTTGTGGGACAGCAATCGCACAGGTCATCGCACCTGTGTTCCCCCCGGCAATCACACACGTGGTCGTGATCTTCCAGGAGAACCGCACACCCGACAATCTTTTCCAGGGGTTGAGCTCGAAATGCTCCCTGCCCAGTACCAGCACCTGCACTCCCACCGTAACGTCGAGCTGCTATGACGTCTCGCCTTGTGGCATTGCCCAAGATGCGCAAGGAAATAACATCGTGGTGCAATTGACGCCGAAGGCGCTGGCCGGAGGCTACGATCCCGACCACTCGCATAATTCGTTTGAGTTGATGTGTAATCCGGATCCAACCAATCTGCGTACCTGCCGGATGAATGGCGCCTACCTGATTCCAGATAGCTGCAACAGTGATCCGACTTGCACCAACAATGGCAAGGGACAGTTGCTCTCTTATAAGTATGTTGACAATCCGTCACTCACCTATAACAACGCTTACGGCACTGGAACGACCTCTGTTGTAGGGCCATATCTAGCTTTCGCGCAGCAGTACGGGTGGGCAAACTTCATGTACCAGACCAACCAGGGGCCAAGCTATCCTGCCCATCAGTATATTTTCAGCGGCACCTCGGCGCGCACTGCGACGGATGACAGCAACGCTACCTTTGTGGCGGAGAATTTCGGCCCTAAAGGCACCAAGGCCGGCTGTCTTGCTGATCCCACGACTGCCTTTAACCGCATCGTCTCTCCCAATCCCAATCCTAACGTGTGTCCTAGCGGTTGCGTATGCTATGACAACAATACCGTTCAGGAGTGCAAATTGTTCAACAATGCCCAGGGAGACGCCTTCTGCTATGGCCATAACACCATGGATACGCTGCTTGGCAGCTCCAATTGGAAGTACTACACTCCATCGCTGGGCTCCATCTGGACAGCCCCGGATTCGTTTTCTGCGCTCTGTGGTCCGGTTGTCAACGGGCAGTGCACAGGTTCGGCATTTACAGGTACCAACCCTAATGTCGTGATTAACGAAACCAAGGTGCTTACCGACATCAAGAATTGCAATCTCTCTCCTGTAACCTGGGTGATACCCGACGGAAGATGGTCCGATCACGCAGCCAGCAATGATGGGACCGGGCCCTCTTGGGTAGCAGCGATTGTCAACGAGATCGGCGGCTTCCAGAACACCTGCGGCTTCTGGAACAACACCGCCGTGGTGATTACCTGGGACGACTGGGGAGGCTGGTCGGACAATCAGCCCGCGTCCGTGCTGAACCCGGTCAACGGCCAAGGCGACTATCAATATGGTTTTCGCGTGCCGATGATCGTTGTCTCCGCCTACACGCCCCAGGGTTACATTAATAATGCGCCCCATGACTTTGGCAGCATCCTCAAAATGATCGAAGGAATTTTCGGCCTGGGTACGCTGAACTTTGCGGACGCAAGGGCCGCCAACGATCTCCGCAACTTTTTCACATTAACGACGCCGCGCACGTACACAATTGTCCCGGCCGTTAAAGACCCCAGTTATTTCATCAACTTCGCCGGGACGCCGCTAGCCCCGGATGCCGATGATGACAACTAATTCGTGAAAATGGGGCAGATAAGGAGATAAATGAAATAAGTGTGGAGCGACGTGAAATTACCCGTTTCTTCAATGTATTTCACGTCGCTTCACCTATAGGTTCCGAAATCTTGTTTTCGCGTAAATTGCTGCGGCTCTCCGAGGCATAAGCTTGGCCAGTTCCGATCCTTCGATCTCTGAGTTTCCTCTTCCTGCGAAGAATTTCTTTGCTTTCTTTCGTGCACTTTCAGGTCTATGCGAATGATTTTGATCAGCGTTGATCAGTCTAGATCAGCGTTATCAGTGTTAAGGGTTTTGTTTTTCGTTGCAGCCCCGTGGTAATTTCCGCTCTGGTATAATCTCGCCCATGAATAAAGCACTCGCTCGCCCGATCTCCATTGTTTTAATCATGCTTATCGTAACCACCCAGAACTGGGCCACATGCGGTGGCGGCGGTGGTGGTGGTGTTGGCGGAATGGGTGGCGGAGGCTCCAACGCGCAGGTCTATCAGGTGCCGTGGCGCATTCAAGCGCCCAAAGACCCGCCGGTGACTGCCGGACTTGTGCTGTACTGGTTCCCGTCTTCGGTGGACGAGTATCAAAAATCCAGCCTGCGCAACTCGCGTACCCTTTCGTTGTACGCCTCTCAATGCGTGACGATGGAAGTGGCCGAGGTCAGGTCTGACGCTGGACAAAAACTTGCAGCCAACGCTCAGCTTCCAGTAGCGGTGCTGGCTACTCCCGACGGGACAGCCATCGGCAAGGCCGAGAGCAACAAGGGCTTCCTGAAAGTGGAACAAGTGGAAAAGTTGGTCGAGAACGAAATCAAGAAGCGCGACGAAGACCTTAAACAGAAATTGGAAGCGGCCAAAGAGAAAGCCAAGGCGGGCGACAATACCGCCGCCATCCCGCTCTATCGCGCCGTCGTCGACCAGAAATGCCTCTTTCCCAAGAGAGCAAAAGATGCCGTTAAGGAACTGAAGAAACTGGGCGTGAATGATGTGGGCGCTATCTTTGATGCGCCGATCTTCGATCCGGTCCAGAGTGCGCGGATCGAAAACACCATGCGCCGTGGCCTCAAGGCCGAAAATGAAGCCAAGTACACGGAAGCTGAAAAGCTGTACGCGGAAGCCAATCGCATGGATCCTGCCGATCCCGCGCCATTGCGCTATCTTGGCGAACTTTATCGTCACCAGACCGGCGAGTGGGAAAAGGCCCGGCACACATTCGATCAGATTCTGGCAATGCAGGCCGATCCGCTTTCCCGCGCCGTCGCTCTGCATGGTCTTGGCAAGATGACCATCCACGAGGGTGAATTCAAGAAAGGGTTGGCGCTGATGGAAGACTCGGTCCGCGAATATCCCATCGCCCTCGCCTATCGCAATCTGGCTGTCTATTGGAACTCTGAGGGAGATGCCGCCAAGACCAACTACTACATCCATGAGGCGCTAACCCTCGATCCGAAGGAGCCGTTTAATCTGGTCTTTGCAGCCGCCTTCATGGCGAACAATGGCCAAGGTGAAGAAGCTCTGAAAATCGCCCAGGCGAATGAAGCTTTTCTGCCCGCATCCTATAACCTGGCCGCCATCTACGCCCAGGCCGGCCAACATGACAAGGCGATTGCCCTGCTCAAACGCCACTTCTTTGAATACGAGCGCTACCAGGCTGTCCGCTCCAAGGAGATGATGGAGGCCCGCGTTGATGCCGTGTTTGCCTCGTTGCGCAACGATCCTGTATTCCTGGCGCTCACCAACGATGCCGACGGCAAACTGCCCATGCCCAGCAACAACACCATGGGTACACGTCCGGCAGGCGGAGCAAATCGGTAGTGAGATTGGGAAATTGGGAAATTTAGTAATTGGGGAATTTCAAAGCCAATGCTTTTTAGCACGGCTCTTTACTGGGTTTCTGCAACAAATAGAAGAATGCTCAAGGGCTGAGTGCTGATTGCTAAGTGCTGACTGCTCTTTTCAATGTGCTGGCTGTGGAGAGTGGAACGAGACCTCCGTCGATTCCACCGCTGGAACCAAACAGAGTTATGTAGAAGACTGCCAAGTCTGCTGTAAACCAAACATCCTGCACATCACTTGGGACATGTCGTCCGGTGAGTACACCATCCGCGCCGAACTGGAATAGCGCTGCCGGGTGCAATTAAAAGTGTGAGTCAAGCCGAAGTAGCCATGTTGGAGTACGAATACAAAAGGGCTTTTCAGCCCTAGTGAAAAAACATTGGCGGGTCATACCAATTTCTGGAACCGCTCTAATGCAAAAACTTGCGCGAGAAGCTCATACGAACGAAGTCGCGCCTGATGGTCGTGGACAATGGTTACCACCATCAATTCATCCAGGTGGAGCTGATCGGCCATTTTGGAAAGCTGCTCGCGGACCTGTTCGGGAGCGCCTACACAATAGCGAGGCCATTCGCTCCCTTCCGGGTTCATCCGGGGAGAGACTGGTCCCAGCTCTTTGATTGCTTCTTCCGGTGTTGGAATTGGTCCAACCAGGCCTTGACGGATACGGCGACGAAACAGCCGGGCGCTCATGAGCAGCCTCTGGGCTTCCTCTTCGGTGTCCGCGCATAACACGCCCAGCGCGACAATGGCTCGTGGCTCTTGCAAATACCTCGATGGTGCGAACTGGAATCGGTATTGCTCCACCGCCATACGGGTCGGCTCTGGATCAATGAAGTGGGCAAAAGCATAAGGCAAGCCAAAACGAGCGGCTGCGGAAGCGCTCCATGGACTTGACCCCAGCAGCCAGACTTCGGGAGAACCGGGCATTTCGGGTGAGACTTTGATTCGGCTAAAGGGGTGGTTAGCAGGGAAGCTGTGATGGAGGAAATTTAGAAGCTCCATCAATTGGTCGGAGAAATCATCAGAGCGCGGATGCTCGTTGCGGTCGCGGCGCAGGGCGTAAGTTTCCAGTGGACTGCCTCCGGGCGCGCGTCCCAGGCCCAGATCGATCCTGCCGGGATAGAGGGCATGAAGCATGCGGAAAATTTCCGCCACTTTCAGCGGGCTATAGTGAGGCAGCAGCACTCCGCCGGAGCCCACGCGGATAGTGGAAGTTTCGGTGGCCACTCTGGAGATAAGAACTTCAGGCGCGGGACTGGCGAGCGCGTCCATAGCATGGTGCTCAGCGATCCAATAACGCTGGTAGCCAAGCCGGTCTGCCAGCCGGGCCAGCTCGATCGTATTGTGCAGTGCATCCGCCGGAGTGGATCCGGCTGATACTGGAGATTGATCGACAACCGAGAGTTTCAGCGTCATGTTCCTTTATTAAGAAAGAATGACTCGATCCAAATCAGGTCAACCAACTATCATTTCACATTTCTTTAAAACTCAAGTGTTATCCTTACGGGCTATTCCAAAACAATCGTTGTAGATAGAGGAGAGTATGAAGAGAGGCACATACGGAGCCAAGCTCTTTGTTTTATCTGCGCTGGTAATTCTTGCTTGTCATGCGGTGGCGCAGAACACTGAAAATGCCTCTGAGGCAGTGGCCGTCCCGACAGACCAGCCGCATAATGTAATCATTTTTGTAACAGATGGGCTGCGCCACGACTCAGTTACGCCAGAAAATGCTCCCACCATCTATAGTTTGCGGCAGCAGGGGGTAGACTTCGTCAATAGCCATTCGCTTTATCCCACCTTCACCACCCCCAACGCTTCCGTTTTTGCTACTGGACACCAAATAGGAGATACCGGCGATTTTGGAAATACCCTGTATTTTGGTCGTCCAGCTCCAGGCAAAGATTGCAAAGCGCCGGCGACGCTTACGCCATTTATCGAAAACGATTCAATCCTGGCGGCCTTGAATTGTTTATACGGAGGAAATTATGTCCAGGAAGAGACGCTTTTGGATTTGGCCCGCAAAAACGGCCATAACATTGCCAGCGTTGGCAAGCTGGGGCCGGTAGCGATTCAGGACATCTCTGAAATCCAGTTCTCTGAAGCTGACCCGGACAAGAAACTATTTCAGCCGACTTCCGCTACGGTCATCGATGACACAACCGGCGGGGAAGGAATACCGCTACCCTGGAATATTAGAGCTGAACTGAAGAATTCGGGCTTGAGTGCCAGCGCCCCCGATCGCAGTAACGGTCAGCAGGATACTAGCCTGCGAGGCCACAATGGCCGGTCGGGCACGCTGGCAGCGAACATTAACCAGCAGCAGTACTTTACCAATGCAGTGACCCAGGCCATTCTGCCCGCTTTCAAGAAGGACCTAAGACCGTTCCTACTCGTCGTCTGGTCGCGTGATCCCGATGGTACACAGCATAATCAGGGCGATAGCCTTGACCAGCTTGTCCCCGGCATTAACGGACCTACATCCCGCGCCGCAATCCGGAACGCCGACAATAATTTATGGCAGATTGTGGATTATCTGAAAGCCACCGATCTTGACGCCAATACCGACATCATCGTAGTGGCGGACCATGGTTTTTCCACGATCAGCAAAAAGGAAGTTGCCCGCACCGGAACCGTAACCAAGAGTTATGCCGGAAGCAAGGTCTATCTCGATGTGAAAGAGGGATATCTCCCTGCGGGTTTTCTTGCCATTGATCTTGCCCACGCTCTGAAGAAGTCGCTATACGATCCCGATGCGCCACCATTTACCAGCGAAGGCCGAAGGTACTATCAGCGTTTGAATATTTGCGGATGTGACGATTCAAAGTTCATGCAGCACCCAGTCCAGGGAAATGGCGTTATCGGAGGCGGTGGCAAACTGCCTGAAGCCCTGCTTGAGCCAATGGATGCGGAGATTATCGTAGCTGCCAATGGAGGTTCCGATCTCATTTATCTGCCCCAGTCCCCGGACAACAGCGAATCGAACCAGAAGCTGGCGCTGGAGATCTCCAATTTCCTTCTGCAGCAGGACTATGTTGATGGAATCTTCGTCCGTGACGATCTGGGCGAAGTACCAGGGACCCTGCGTCTCAGCGACATCGGTTTGATTGGCGGGACCATGCTGCCTAAGCCTGCGATTATTGTAAATTTCAAGAGCTTCTCGTTGACCCAAGGGTCCCTTCTCAGCCGAATTGAGATTGCGGACAGCACACTTCAGGAAGGCCAGGGAATGCACGGTACTTTTAGCCGGGCCGACACCTACAATGCTATGGTGGCCTTTGGACCAGATTTCAAGTCCGGCTACATCGACCGCGCGCCGGTCAGCAATGCGGACATCTCGGTTACGATCGCGCATTTAATGAAGTGGAACATCTCTCATAAGCCGGGCGATCTGCCGACAGGACGAGTCTTGGCTGAAGCCATCAAGGGCGGGCCGGATATGCTGAACTCTGCCCAAGCGACACCTAAAGTTTCAGCACAGCCGGGGGCAGGTGGTTTGAAAACTCAACTCCAGTACCAAATATTGAAAGACGAAGCAGGAGAACATCGCTATTATGACCAAGCCTGTTTCGTGAACTCTACTGCGGACAAACAAGATTGCAAATAGTGCGCCGATAACAGAGTGCGCGAGGGTTTTGGTTTGCTCTGCTTCCTCTGTTCCTCCGTGTTTCAAAGGTTTGGCTTTATCAGCGTTCATCCGCGCAAATCAGCGGTGAGAAGTTGCTTCTGTTTTTCTAGCCCGCTAACAAGTCTCAAGCAGGCGAGACGAAGTGTATAATCACTGCCGTTTTCGGTGTCCAAACGAAATTCCGTGTTGAAAAACAAAATGAAACAACTCCATCGAATTACAATCGTGTTCTTCCTTCTCGCCTGCTGCGGCGCGCTTGCCCAAACCACAAACACTCGACCGGCGCCGTCGTTCGTGGTTCCCGATGATATCGTGCTGCGCAACGTGGATATCTACAGCGAAGGCACGCGGATGGCCGGCGATGTCTACTCGGCCAAAGTTAATGCGGGCAAGAGGTTGCCTACCATCGTGATGGCCCACGGTTGGGGTGGAACCAAGGCCGCCTTGCGCCCGGAGGCAATCGCTTTTGCTCAGGCCGGCTACCTGGTGGTGGCTTTTGATTATCGGGGCTGGGGCGAGAGCGATTCGCGTATCATCCTGGTCGACAAGCGAGCTCCAGCGGAGAAGCAGAATTATCATTTCACTGCAGAAGTCCAGGAAGTGCGGGAAGTGGTGGAGCCTCTGGACATGGTGGTTGATTGGTTAAACAGCATCAACTGGGCCGCAGGTGATCCTCAGTGCGACGCCGAGAGAATTGGGTTGTGGGGCAGCAGCCTGTCCGGCGGGTTGGTTGTCTCGGCGGCGGTGCTGGATCCGCGCGTGAAGGCTTTACACAGTCAGGTGCCGTCTCTGGACGGACGCTGGACCTTGGCCAGCGCGCAGGAGCGCGCAGCCACCGAGAAGGAGGCGACGCAGCGCGCGCGCGGCGAGCTAGGTTATCCTCCACCCCGCGCCAACACTGTTCAGCGGTTGATTGGGGCCCCGGTGCGTTATCAATTTGCCGCATGGTATCCGGTTGAGTACGTTGACCGTGCGTCCAATGTGGCCATGCAGTTTGTGGTGGCGGAAAAGGAAGAACTTATGGACAACAAAAGCAACGGAATCATGGCCTACCAGCGGGCCAAGGGACCCAAAAATCTGGTGACCATTCCTGAGATCACGCATTACGGAGTCTATATGGTCCCCTCCGCCCGCCAAAGGACGCGCGACTTGGCGATTGCGTGGTTTGACCGCTATCTGAAAACCAACCACTAAAGCAACTCCACAGCCGCCATGTCCCAAACATCGGGTGCTCCACCAATTCTGAAACTGCTATCGTCAATGGAGAGTGGCTCACTTGTGCGAGGGGCCATATAGGTGCTCGAGCTGTCTTATCAAGTTCTCGGGAACTGGAGCGGTTTGTCCCGATTTCAGGCCTCCCGCCTTCATGACCTCCTGGGCCCAGGTGGAGCAGTCACAAGCCGGGCCATGGTTTGTCCCGGTGCTGTAAGGAGGTGGTGAGTTCTTCTGCTCATCGATAAAGTTTTGAATCAATACAGCCTGCATGCCAGTAATCGGGATCGAGACCATTTCTTTAAGGTTCTTGGGATTTTGTTCCACGATGGCACCAGGGACAACTGTGTCGTCAAGATCCACGGCGCCTCGATGAGGTTTCGTGAGGGAATCCCACAGTACCGATAGCACAAATTTTCCTTCCTGCTTTGTTGAAAGCCCAACCGGTGTTCTGTTTCCCACTGCCACGGCGATGTGACCCAGGGGATTCGTATGGCTGTTCTGGTACCATCCTATGTTCAGGGTCGTATCCTGGTAAAAGGCAAACGTGCTGTCGTGCCCGTTAGTGGTTCCACTGAGTAACACTTCACGATGCCCGTTTACAATTTCCACTTTTATGTCTGTGGCGACTCCCTTGATGTAGTAACCCCCGGTCTTTCCACAGTTCTCGCGGCTGACATCGGTAACTAACTGGACTTCGTTCTTACTATTCAAATAGAGGCATTCAAGTCCTGACGGGTCAACGAAAACAAGCGGGTTGTTCACCACGTAGCTATAGCGGTTCATGGTCTGGGGATGTCCCACACGTCCGCCATGGGGATCAGGTGAGGTAAAGCGGCCGTTCGTCGCACTCAGATAGCGGGCGCCAAAGTAGTCGAGGCCGGTTTCATTGTCTCGCTCCTTGCCGGTGAAAAGCTGGTTGCTGATGCCCATAGCTCCGTACCCTTGAGCTGGATTTCTCGGACCAAGTCCCTGGGGGATCAGTTGGCCAAAGGGTAAATAATCATAGCGGGCCACAACCTGGGGGTTTTTGGCTGTGTCCCTGCCGGTGACCAGCCTTTCGCTCCCCAATATGTCTTGCGTCAAATACCGGGTTCCATTGTTGGTGGGCGTTGCCGTAGTGTATTCAGCCACCAGGTGGTCGAGCACGTCGTAGACGAAAACGATCGTCGTCCCTCCGGAGATTTTCTTGATTCGATGTCCTAAGCCGTCATATTGATATCGGCTGATCTGTGTGTCGTTCCGGTTTTGAATGAGGTGATTGTTGGCATCGTAGCTGTAATTGTTTGTCCCCCCGGCAACGGGCTCCATGCTCAGGTTGCCGGCTGGATCATAGGCATATCCGCTTGCCCGGTTCACGTCAATCCGGTTCGTCGTGGGATCGATCGGCGGTGCTGGAGCAGGCGGTGGAATCAGGCCCGTGGAACTCAATCCTGTTCGGTTGCCATAGCTGTCGAGAGAGAAATCCTGCTCCCAAATGGCGGTTGGTTGCCATGCAGTAACATTGCCGGTGTCCTCCTGGGCGGCCTTGAGCCGGTTGAATGCATCATATTGGGCCAACTGGGTCAGTATAAGATTCCCACTAGAGGGCGTTCCCGGCAAGGTAATGATCTGGCGCAGTACGTTGCCGTTATTGTTGGTGGTCCCGTAGTCGTACTGTAGTCTTAGAACGTCAAAGGCGCCTTGGCTGGTACCTACACGTATGTCCGTAGGTTGAAGCCGGTTGGGGTCATATTCGGTGTGCTCCCAGTACCCATTGCCCAGCAGCAGGTCCGTGATATCACCGTCCGGCGAGTATTGAATGAAGTTTGCGTAAGGGGCTGGATTTCTGCCTGGCGCGCCGATGCTGCTGGGCCGGCCGGCAGCATCGAATTTCGTTTCAACGGTTCTTTGGCTGGGATAGGTTTCTTGAGAGAGGTTGCCTGCCAGATCGTACTGGTAGATGACGGGATAGTCCTGATTGTCTACCGTCTCGATGGTTTTGAGCACTCGTCCCATGACGTCGTAGTTGTCGTAGGTATAGCTTCCGGAAGTTGAGTAAATCTTGGTCTTCCTTCCGAGCGTGTTCAGTCCGCTTGCTCCCTTGCCATCATAAGAATAAGTGAGGGGAGGTGTTCCGTCGCTATAGGTCGTAGTCAGTACCCGATTCAGAGCATCGAACGTGGCTGTGGTAATGATGCCTCGCGCATCCGTCCTGGACACCATATTGCCATTCTCGTCGTACGACGACGCGCCGGACCATTGGCTGTTTCCAGTAACTGGGTCCGTCAGGCTCAAGTTTGGGTTGACCCCCTCTTCAGGGGCAAAATCACGTATCCGCCGGCCCAGCGAATCGTACATATAGAACCTATGCTGGACGCCCTGCGCCACACTTGCAAGTTCATTGAAAACGTTGTAACCGTAAGTAGTCACCAGTGAAGGTTCACCATTCACATTGGTGGGGTTTTCGGTGACCTGAACCACCCGGCCCAGTGCGTCTTTAATGATGTCCTTCGTCTTGCCGGCTTGGTCGGTTGCACGGACAGCATTGTCCGTATATTCGTTGGTGACTGTCGCCCCGTCGGCGGTGGTTATCGCCAGGACGCGGTCGAGAGCATCGTAACTGATCGTCTTGCATCGGACAGTCGGTCCACAGGGAACGCGAACCGGCGAAAGGACGCCAACACGGTAAGGATTGGATATCGCTACCACGCGGCCCCTGGCATCGAAATAAGTGTCCCTGGCCACCCAGGGCGTCGAACTGGTGCCGTCCAATTGCAATGTGCGGATAGTATGCCCGGCGCCATCGAAGTACAAATATGTCTCCATGTTGTGCGAGCTATCCAGAGAACTCACAGTGTGGAGGTTCAGGTCGCCTACTACGTCCCCATAGGTGTACGTGGTGCTGCTTCCGTCCGGGCGGACAATGCTCGCCAGCCGGCCCATCGGGTCATTGTAGCCATAGCTGGTGGGGTTGCTGTTCTTGTCAGTGTATTGCGTCGCCACGCCGGTGTTGAAGTCGTAGTTGGTAAGCGCCTTTAATGGCAGGCCGCTGCCATTGACACCAGTCGGGTCTGGGGCCTCGGAATCGGTGCGGGTGACGGAGCCACCCGCAAAAGCTGGATCATAAAGGCGATTGATGGCATGGCCGCGGCCATCAATTTCCTGGTAAGGCATTCCAGTGTCGTACCAGTTGGTGTGCGTGGTCAGGTTCCCGATATCGCTCGCAGATTTGGTCAGGGAAGTGAGATTGCCACGAACCGGTCCCGGAGGCGCAGCATGCTGGGTGGTAATGGGGGGATTTGGAGTTACAAGCCGGGCAGGCTCATCGTACTGGTATGTGGTTTGTGCGGCCTGATTGCCGGCCCCATCCTGCACAGACATAGAAGCTGGCAGATCCAGCAAGTTGCTGTTGAGGTATCGATTGGATTGCTGCCACTGGTACGTCAATGTTTCCTGCCTTAGCAGCGGGCCTGGCGTCCCTTGGCCGTAATCGAAAACTCTCTTGGCTATGGGGTTGCCATGGGTGCTGTTGTAAATCGAGGGGATTCCAACTCCATGTACCCAAAAATCCCAAGTAAACGCAAAAGAATCGTAGTCTGTCTCCTCTTTGGCCACTTTTCCACCCGGCCACGTGGTGGTCTTGCGCACTGGCAAGACCCCCTGGGCAATCCCACCCGACGCAGGTGTTGAATTGGTGTGGAAGTAGGGGTCCGGCTTGATCAAAATAAACTGATAGTCAGTTTGGACCGTCTTCAGTAGTTTGCCGTTCTTTTGGCTGCCCTGAAACCATTGTGTTTGAGTTTCGTAATAGTTGCAGCTCCCGAGATCAGATATTGAATGAACTTCCTCGTTGACCAGTCCGCTTTGGTCGGGTGGGTTGCTTACGGTAGTCGTGTAATTCGAGTTCGCGTCCAGGGGCGAGCGGACATAGCTCCATGTGTGCGGTCCTGTTCCGTCATCGAGCGTCCGGCTCAATACCGAGCGGGTGCCGCTCCCCTGACAAGGAAAAGCTTCTGTGCCCCAGGTGTAGGTAAGCGAACCGCCGGTGGGAAATGTGATTTTTGTCAGGCTGCCATAGTTAACGTCCGGTGCGTCACCCGGATCACGGTCGTCATACTCGAACGTCCAGGCAGTGTTGTTCGGCAGCACCACGCTTTGGAGCATTGGAATGAACGCCTGGTATTGAATGTCATGGCGGGTCACCGGGAAATTCGTCAGAAGCTGAACGTTGGCGTAGCAGAATTTGAATGCAAACACTCCTCCCGACACTCCCGGCATCCGCGCCAGCACTGCTGCCACAATTGGAAGCGGTCCGCTGCATCCGCTAAAGTCATTGGTGGGAACGCCAGGGACGAATTCGTCGCTCTTCCACAGTCCCGTGTCCAGGGTTGACAGCCGCAGGATGTGGCTTCCAGGTATGTTTCGCCCAATCGAATCCACCCAACCCGAATTGCTCCAGAGAATTTCATTGCCATTGGCATCGATTCGTTCAGTGGACGGTGAATCACCTGGGGGCAGGCCAGGGATGACCCCCGGACCAATTACATCTAGCGTGTGAACTCCATCGCGATCGATGATATCGCCAGTGACTGTTGTAATGGTGTCCTGCGGGCCGGGATCGAAATAGGCAATGCCTGTGCCGTCAATGGTCTTGGCCTGGCTGTAATAGAGAATACCGTTCTTGGTGGCCAACTGAATGCCACCCAGGATGTGCGAGGAGCCGTCGCTGGTCGCCACCGTGTACAGAGTGCCGAAGTTTGCTCCGGTCCCGAAAGGCTGGAACTCTTTCTTCTTTGTCATCACCAGCTTTTGGCCGTCCACCACCTGGACGCCGTTTCCTTGAAATAGCCACTTGTTTCTGCACCCCAATTGTCCACAATCGTTGGAAGGTTGAAACCCTTTTCCGTTGTAGATCAGGTTGAAATCCAGCTTTACCTCGCCGCGCTGCGGGTATGACATCAGGGGAATGTGAACAACCAGATTGTGGTTGGTCAAAGTTACTGAATCAATGTCGCTACCATGCCGGGATTCGCTGGGTTTGACACCGGTGCCGGGGTCTACCGCGCCAGAGTCGGTTTGCGCAAAAATGGATGAAGGCATGGCTATGAACAAGACCAGTAGTATCCAGGTCTTGCGTTGCGTCATGATCTTTTGGCAGACAGATTTCCATCTTTGCTTCGCCGCTACGTCCGGCCCTGTCACGCTCGCAGAAAATTCAGGCATATTGAATTTCTCCTATGAACCAGAGGTTGGAGCGCCCTCAGCTACTTCTGAGCACACAAACACCGATGCTTCTCCGTCCTGACCTTGTTGTGGCAGGGCGGACGGGATGTGTAGACTCCTCAGATACTACGTGGCTTCGGTAAGCGGAAAATTACAAGTTTTTTTAGAGGCTGGCAACGCCCATCGCAGGCAGCGATTCCTGGAGCGGAAACGTGAAATCCCATTTTTTCTCGCAGATTTTCCCTGCTTGATCAGCGTTAATCAGTTCCCAATCAGCGTTTACCTGTCCCGGCGTGCCGTGGATCAGCGGTAAGAAGTTGGTTTTGTTTTCTTCGTGTCTCCGCGTCTCCGCAGTGCGCACCTGGTTCCTCTGCGTTCTCCGCTCTTTTCTTGCGACCTCTGCGGTAAAGTTTTTGACTTTGCTTGTTGCAGGTATGCGCGCTGTGTTGCAAAGGTCTTTGACTTATCAGCGTTGATCAGCGTTAAGGTTTTTATTGCCGCTATTTCATCGCCGAAGCGATATTCACAATCGCTGTGAATTTGATTTCTTTGCCATCGTAGTAGGGCGAAATGGCCTGGACCACCGCATTGTCGACTTTGTTGCGCAGTTCTTGCGGGACTGATTTCAGCAACGGCGCAAATGGGACCGCCACCTCTTGAAAGTATGCCCAGACATCTTCAGGATCTCCCGGCCAGCTCCACGGTCTGGTAACAATTTTCTCGTCAGCGGTTGTGAATCCTGCATCGATCAACCGCTGCGAAAGAATGCCGGAGCGTCCGAATGCAAACATCTTGGTTGCGGACTCGGGAAGTTTTGCTCCAGGCAAGGCCCGCAGCACTGCGCCGATGGTGGTTTCAAAATATGGCTGCTCCATGGGCCCCCAGGCGAGCAAGACGGCCCTCCCGCAGGGCTTGAGTACGCGGTGGATTTCGCTGAGCGCGCGCGGCAGGTCGGCAAAGAACATTACCCCCAAGCGAGAGGTTATGCGGTCGAAACTGCTCTCGGGGAACGGGAGGTCATGGGCGTCGGCCTGCTGGAATCGTACGTTGGAAAGTTGGCGCTGTGTCGCGCGTTCTTCAGCTATGTTGAGCGCCTCCGGCGAGATATCCATACCAACTACCTCTCCGGTCCCGTTGAGCAACGTTGCAATGGAGATGGACGGTTCACCGGTGCCACAGGCGATATCGAGCACTCGCATGCCACGTGCAACCTGGGCAGCCTCAACAATCGCTTCCGTCACGTTCTGTCCCATCACGGCAGATTGCCTGCGCCATTGACGGCTGGCATTGGCCCGGCTGAAGTTGTTCCAATCAGACTTCGCTGAAGGAGAGTCCATGCATCTTGTATTATCCAGCAAATTCGATGTGGACGGCGAACTTGGCGCTGAGCCAGGATTCTTACAGGCGGCGACGTGCGCTTGGATGTTAGGACGAGTTTTTGAGTCATTGCCGGGTAAAGGGTATCCTGATGCATGCTTAAATTTGCATCAGGTGTTTTGGCTGGAGTTGTGCTGACCACAGCAGGTCGACTCTTCGCTAACATCCAATGGCCAGGAGTGCAAATCCATGCCGTGGCCGCTCAGCACACTGCGCAATCCTCTGCGGCTATCGGCAAGAAAGAGAGACTCACGCAGGAGAGACCGGCATGGGACGAGGTTTCCCTAAGACTCTATCGGACCGTAGGAGAGAAAACAGAGTATTGGGAAATATGGAAAACCACGAGTGAGGTGGTTGTCCACTCAGGTGTGTTAGGGACAATTGGCGAGATTCGCCGGACACCGATTGAACCAAATGTGGGTCCAAGCGCCATTATGGAAAGCGAAGTAAGAAATCGGCTGGCAGAAGGCTTTCAACAACTGAAGGATGGACAACTCCGTGACATCGTTATCAATTATCCGATCAAAGGCTGGGGATCGCCGGCCGATATCGAGAAGCGCGGCAAGGTCGAAGACCTGGTGAATGATCGTCTCGTCTGGACAGGCTTCGGCTATTGCGACGGAGGATCCATCGGAAGCGGCGCGATGGAGGTCTTTTGCACTGTACTCGACCCGCGAAAATCGGTGAGGCTAATCACCGAAGAGCTTAGAAAAAACCATCTGCTCGAAGGCGCGGTTATCTCCGACAGCTCTGGCGACCAGGACACCCTGCTCTGGCCTCCAGAATCTAAAGGAAGGCCAACCCATTGACCTGTTCCGTATCTTTTCTATCGCCAAAGACTGAAGTTCGTGAGAGTCGAATTCACGGTCGCGGCCTCTTTGCCCGGCAAGCTATCTCTACAGGAGAAATCGTGGCTGTCAAAGGCGGCCATGTATTTGACGGCCAGGTGCTTCGCAGCATCACACCCTTCGTCGGCCCAGCGGAAATTCAGATCGGAGAAGACCTTTATATTGGGCCCACTACTCCCCAGGACCGGGAGAGCTCCATGATCTTCAGCAATCATTCCTGCGACCCTAACATTGGCGTACAGGGACAGATCGTCTTCGTCGCCATGCGCAATATTGAGCCCGGTGAAGAGTTGACCCATGATTGGGCCATGACAGATTCCGATGACTACCAGATGGCGTGCAACTGTGGCGCAACTTGCTGTAGAAAGACGATTATGGGGAAAGACTGGATGAAAAGAGATTTGCAGGAAAAATACCGAGGTTATTTTTCCTGGTATCTGGAATGCAGAATTCTTGGCGCTACCTTACGAACTAAGGCTTAACAGCCGCTGATTTGCGTATACGCCGATAAGAAGATGCAAGTTTTCTTCATCTCTGAGGCATAAGCTTTGGCAGCTCCGATCTCCCGACCTGTCCCGGCCAGCCGTGGATCTCTCGATGTTCCAATCGTAACTCGATATATCAATTGGATCTGTATTAAGCTTTTTCAGGTTAATCCGTGCACCACGGACTTGAAGACGAGACACGAAGAAGGATCAGCCGCGTGATGGCGATTGTCGCGCCGGCGATCGCCGCCATCATCGGCCTCGCCATGCTCGGTTTTTCCATCTGGGGTTTTTGGCTGTGCGGAAGCATATTCCCCTCTACCGGTGAGCATGCCTTTCTTTCATCTGCATTGGGTTGGCGGTTGTTGGGGATGTGCCTGAGTTGGCTGCTGCTGTTTGGTCCTCTCGCTTGCTTCGGTTCTTTTATTCTCTGGTCTACCTTCAAGCAGCTCTTGGGAAGAGAAGATCGCAGTTGGATTTACCCCGTTCGAATGTTCATGGTCATTATTGGGATGCGGGTGGCAGCCGAGGCTCGCGCCGAGGGTAAAACTGTACGCCTATCCGAGCGAAAGCTTCTCGAAGGTGAAACGTCTCCCAAGGACTAGAACAAAAAACCTCAGCTCATTGTAGAGGACGCAGGAATCGCGGAGAAAGCCAAGCTCGGAGGGCTTTTAGATTCGCGTTCATTCGCGTGAATTCGCGGCCAATTTCTTCTCTTCGATCGCCGACTTTGCCGGATTGGCTGCCAGAGCAGCACCTCGTTGCAGCAGATCGGTTATGGCTTCATCGCTGTAACCGATACTGTGCAGGACTTCGCGCGTATGCTCGCCGACCTGTGGTGCCATGGCAGGTTTCACTTTTTCCACACCAGCGATATTGAGCGGGCTGTTGACGGTGCGCAACCCTGGCTCAATTTCGGCAAACACTCCATTGACCTCCATCTGCCGGTCGGATGCCACCTCGACAGTGCTCAGCACTGGCGCCCAGATCACGTCATTCAAACGGAAGATCTCAATCCACTCGGCCATGTCTTTAGACGCGATGATCTGGTCAATGATGCCAACCAGGGCGGTGGAGTTCGCGCGCCGCAATTCTGGCGTGCGGAATCTCTCATCCTCGATTAATTCGGCTCGGCCAAGTGCGCGGCACAGGTTGCCCCAGTCTTTTTTCGGATCGATGCAGCATGTGAGAAAGCGCTGCTGATCACGCGTCACATAATGGTTTATCACTGGGTTGGGCGGTGCCTTGCGCGTCCACCAGGGTGTAAACTGTGCGCCCACCATGGCGGCTTGAATTCCGCAGGCGTTCGACCACGCCCCGTTGGCCATCAGCGATGTGGCGAGCTTCATGCCTTTCCCGGTGACCGCGCGCCGGTAGAGAGCCAGCATGATTCCTCCAAAGACGGTCATGGAAGTAGGATGGTCTCCGAAACCAGCGGGCGACAGGCACGGTTCCGCATCGCCGTTATGCATGATATCCATAAGGCCGGAACGGGCCCAATAGCCGGTGGCATCGTAGCCGGGCTTCTCCGCTTCTTCTCCTGCTTCGCCGTATCCGGTTACATGGGCGTAGATCAGGCGCTCATTCAATGGCTGCAAGTCTTCATACCCAAGCCGGAACTTACTTACCAGGGATGGCTGATAGTTGGTGATAAATACGTCGGCGGTCGCTACCAGCTTCAGCAGGGCATCGCGCCCCGCATTGTTCCCCAGGTCTAGCGCGACGCTTTTTTTATTGCGACCGTCTAGAATCCAGCAGTAAAGAAGATCGGAGACTGGCATGGCCGGCATCAGAGAAAGATAGCGATAGGGATCGCCATGGGGCGGGCGCTCGATCTTGATTACCTCGGCGCCAAAGTCAGACATGACCGTCGCAGCCGCCGGGCCGGCGATGTAAGTCGCACAGTCGATCACCCGAATTCCAGAGAGAAGGTTTTCTGAGTTCGTCAAAGCGGGAGGAATGATATCAAAAATCGGCCTTGAGGCGACGTGTTGCCTAGACTTATAAAAACGGAACAAGAACCGGAGGCCACATTCGCTGCCTCCCGGGCCGCAGCCAAGCTACGGCCCGACTGTTTATATCTTTGTGAAAGTGGGCTCTAACTTTCGAGCTTTGCATCCATCGTGATTTTCGTATTGAGCAGGCGAGAGATGGGACAACCCTCTTTGGCACTCTTGGCTGCCTGATCGAACTTGGCCTGGTCCGCGCCCGATATTTTGGCGGTGACCTGAAGATGGACGCCGGTAACAGTAAAACCGGCCTCGAGTTTTTCTAAGGTTACGGTAGCTGTGGTGTCAATCGCTTGCGCAGTCATGCCTGCGTTCCCGAGTTGCGCCGACAGTGCCATAGTGAAGCATCCGGCGTGTGCGGCGGCAATCAACTCTTCTGGATTGGTGCCCGGCTGCGATTCGAAACGAGTGCTAAAAGAATAAGGCGTGTTTTTGAGAACTCCGCTGGCCGAGCTGACTGTGCCTTTTCCGTCCTTCAGCCCGCCACTCCAGTGTGCGCTTGCGTTCCGCTGCATTGATCTGACTCCTCAAATAAAGATAAATGAAGATTGTATATGCTGAGCTGCAAGGTGATGATAATCCGCAAAAGATTTTTATGGAGTTGTGATATCGGTGGCGATACTTCTTTAAGGAAGAGCAAACCGATCTCCCACTCACTCGATTTTTCCGATCAGCGTTCATCAGTCCAAACAGCATTAGCAGTGCTAAGGTTCTTTGTTTTTGGTTGCTGGTTGTTCCGATCTGAATTGACTTTCCACGGGTGGAAGCGTAGCTTGAAATGGAGTGAGTAATTTAGCCCACTCATTCGGTGGTTCCGGAGCTAAGCGGGATTGCTGAAGTCCCTGATCCCCTTAGAATTCCCTTATAGGTGCCCCCGTGCGCTCAGATTTGGTGTTTGCCGCTCATCGAAAAGTAGGAAATCGTTTTCTTCTCTGCCGTCTTACAGCTATTTCAGTGCCGCGCCTGCACCGGGCCACCGCCCCCATAGCGAACACGCTGAACCAGATCCTGCAGTATCTTGGATCGGGAGAGCCGGCCACTACTTCGTCCCTGCCCGCGCCCCCGCCTCCCGTCGAACATAACTGAGTCTGCGGCCGCAGTCACGAGACTTGGTTTTATTGACCGCCCCGAGCGCTTCAATCGCGGATTTGGATTAATCGCGAAGGTGTGTTACTCTATACTTGCGTAGATTTAGCAGCGGAACACCAGTCTTTAAGTCTTCTTGCCTTTCTGACTCTCACCTCTAGGCAGATCAACGTAAAATTCAAAGAAAGTTAGTGTGAAACATACAAATGGAACAAGGAACAGTAAAGTGGTTTAACGACGCCAAAGGGTTTGGCTTTATTTCCCGGCAGAGTGGTGAAGATGTTTTTGTCCACTTTAGCGCCATTCAGAGCAATGGATTCAGGAGCCTTCAAGAAGGCCAGGCAGTCCAGTTCAACGTGGTCAAAGGGGCAAAGGGCTGGCAAGCTGAGAACGTCCAGGTCCTGTAATCGATCAGATCAGCACAGGCGGCCTTAGCCGCCTGTTTTATTTTGTTGTTTTTCATCCGCAGCACACCAGTACTCCGTAAATGAAATGTTTGCGGGCTGGTTGAGCTTGAGGCAGACTTTATCAGTCCAAACACCAGGAGGAGCGATGGCCGGAAATCCGCGTACAACCTTTGCGAAACGGCAGAAAGAGCGCGCGCGCCAGGAAAAGCAAGCTGAGAAGGCGCAGAAACGAGCTCAACGCAAGTTGCAGCAGGAGAACCAACCGGTCGAACGTCCGGCTGAACTGGTTGTCAGCTACGATGAAGAAGGCCAGCCTCAAGGGTTTGACTTCCATGATTTTCAAGCGGGCGAGTCAAAAGAGTGAATTTTTAGGGGAGCGCATTCGGTAAATTTCAATTAACGATTTATTGTTTGATAAGAACGTCCTCACAAACTCTGTTGCGATAAGAATTGGAGCATTCTTATTGGAGGAACTTTGCTTTTTCTTCCAATTTTGTCAGAAGGTGCTTGTTCAACATTCTATCGTGCCACGATTTTACATTAACTTTCTGAGCAGCCGTGAAAAACCACGACAGGCACCCTCACTCCCAGCTTGGGGGCTGTTTTTCGATGCTCCGATTACCGGATCTCCCGATCCTCCGATCAGTACACAGCTCTAAATTTTCAAATACTCGTAATCAGATTAGGTATTTCACCACTTAGTTGCTATACTCAGGTGACGCTATTGCACACGGTTCGCTCGTGATGCGGTGGTCTGATCGTATTATTGATCTGACAGCCTCCCGCCTTTCCTGCTCTCCGGTCCTTTCAGCGACATAATTTAGAGAGAGATAGAGCGCCCAGAGCCGGGTTTCCCGCATAGCGCTCTGCGTAAAAAGTAAACTACAAAATGAAACAATTTTCAGATATGCCATTGTCTGCTGCTGTTCAGCGGATGTTGGCGAACGCCCAATTTATTACACCCACACCCATCCAATCGGAGGCCATTCCCCACGCGCTAGCGAATCGCGATGTGCTGGCGACCTCCCAGACTGGCACCGGGAAAACACTTGCGTTCCTTGTCCCGATCATGGAGCGATTGCTGGCCACTCCGTCCCGGGACCTTCATACCTTGGTGCTTGTACCGACCCGTGAACTCGCTATGCAGGTGCTGGAACAATACGAAAAACTCCGGGGAAAGGCGCTGCCGCCTGCCGCTCTAGTCATAGGAGGGTTGCCGGAGAGAAAGCAGATCCAGGCGCTTCGTTCGGGAGCGCGCTTAGTCGTAGCCACGCCTGGACGCCTCGAGGATTTTCTTACTCGGCGGCTCGTCGACTTGCGGCGCATCAAGATTTTGGTTTTCGACGAAGTTGATCGCATGCTTGACTTAGGGTTTTTGCCTTCGATCCGTCGCATCATGACGGCTTTGCCTAAGCAACGCCAGACCTTGTGTTTCTCCGCGACGCTGGAGGCATCGGTGGCCGGACTTGTCTATGACTATATGCAGGAACCGGCGCGTGTCGCCCTGGGCTCAACGCTGAAACCTGCGGAAAACGTGGAACTGCATGCATTCGAAGTGGCTGCAACAGAAAAGCAGGATGTCCTCCGCTGTCTTCTTTACGCCGAAAAAGGACGCAGCCTGATATTTGCCCGCACCAAGCGCGGGACGGAGCGTCTAGCCAAGAACCTCTCGCGCGATGGCTTCGCTGCTGCCATGATTCATGGCGACCGTTCGCAGGCGCAGCGCACCGGGGCGCTTCATGGGTTTCAAGAAGGACGTTTCAACGTCTTGGTGGCCACAGACATTGCCTCGCGTGGAATTCACGTCCGCGATGTTGCCCATGTGATCAACTATGATCTTCCCGCCTTGCCGGAAGACTTTATTCATCGTGTCGGCCGTACCGGCCGCGCAGGCGCACCTGGAAGGGCTTCCACCCTCGTGGCTGGTGCGGAGATCATGGAGTTGCGGCAGATTGAGCGCGCCTTGAAACTTAGGATCGTGCGCCGCCAAATCGATACTCATAGTCCGTCCGTCGTGCCACAACCGCTTCGGAGTTCCCGCAGCAATCGCAACTTGAAGCCCATGCCGGGCGAAGTATTCGTATAGACAAGCGCGGGGGACATGGATAAGCAACACGATAATTTGCCACGGTAGGAATGACCTCATGCGAAGCGTGTGCCAGGCCAAGAGTCTGCTGATAATCTTTAGACATCCAAGGTGTTTCGCGAGATAAGATCAGAAACCAGGAGCCAGCAACCACTACACTCCTTGTCCGGCTGCTTTCGCCGCAAATGTTTGACGAAGCATGGCGTTCATCTGGGCAGTGGCGGCGCGGGTTGGAGGGCTGTCCGCCAGAAAATTGATTCCCATAAATCCATGAATCGCGCCCAGATAACGAGTGCAGGTCACTGGGACTCCAGCCTGTATGAGCTTGCGCGCATATTGCTCTCCTTCATCGCGCAGCACATCGCATTCGGCGGTAATGATCAGTGCCGGTGGCAGGTCTTTCAGTTGCTCAGCCGAGGCCTGCAATGGGCACGCTGTAGGTTCCGACTCGGTGGCCGGATCAGGAATGTACTGGCGCCAGAACCACTTGGTGGCATCGCGAGTCAGGAAATAGCCGCTGGCAAACTGCTCAAACGAAGATGTATCGAAGGTCGCAGTGGTGGCGGGATAGATCAGCGCTTGGGCGGCGATCTCCGGGCCTCCCCGCTCTTTGGCCAAGAGTGTGACTGCGGCAGCAATATTACCTCCGGCGCTGTCGCCAGCCACCGCGATCTGGTCCGCCATAACTCTAAGCTCTCCAGCGTGCTCGGCAACCCATTTGGTGGCGGCATAGCACTCTTCCATGGGAATCGGATAACGTTCCTCTGGAGCGCGGCTGTACTCCACAAAAACCAGCGCAGCGCTTGCACCGTTCGTGATCTCGCGCATAAAGCGATCATAAGTCTCGGCATCGCCTAATACCCAACCCCCGCCGTGAAAATACATCACCGCTGGAAGCACTTCCTTATTGCCCGCCGGACGGAGAATGCGCAGCGCAACCTTGCCCTTAGGTCCCACAGGTATGGTGCGGTCTTCAACATCGGCGGGTAATTTGGTGACCGGGGCCATGGCCTGCGCCTTAGCTTGCATCTCCCGTGCTTCAGCTACCGGAACATCAAAAACTTCAGGGCGATTCATTTGTTTGAGAAACTGCAAAAACCATTCTGTTTTTGGGTCGAGGACCGGGGGCGCGGGATTCATCAATGGCTCCTTTTGAATGAACAATAATACATGGAACAAGCTGCTAAGCTTCCGGCGGGAAGTGTATTTAACCCCAATTCTTCCTTCGCGTTTTTCGCGTCCATTGCGGGTGAGACTTATTTACGGAGTCGCGATACTCATTTTGTGTTTGTCGAGCAAAGCCCCTGTGGCGTGATCAACTGCTGCCAACGCGCGCTGGTAAGCAATCTGCGATTGCACCAGGGCCAGTTCGGCGGCTGAGAGCTGGTTCTGGGCGTCCAGAACAAAGAAGATCGTTCCAGCGCCCAGTTGGTATTTGCGTTCTTCGGCGCCCAGGGTCTTGGCGGCCAGATCCCGGGAGGCCTGTGCAGCGGTGATCACCAGTTCCGATAGCTCCAGGTCGTGCACAGCATTCTTAACTTCCGTGGAGATTGCCTGCTCCAGGGAACGCATCTTGTAGAGGCTGCTCTTTTTTGAAACCAGGGCCGAGCCCAAGTCAGCGGAGGCGGCGCTGTTGCGAATGGGAAGCCGCAGTTGCAGGCTCATTCCGTAGGTGGGAAAACTAAAGCCTCCAAGTTGGGAGATTGAATCTCCGAACCCGCCTGTGGAGAGCACTACAGGCGGCCCGCTGGAGTTGCCGGCAAAGGAAATGCCGCCCAGCCCATTGCTGGTATAGGTGGCGCTCAGGTTGAGATCAGGCTTCAAATTGTTATTGGCTACGCGGACATTCGTGTCATCAATAGCGAGCTGCTGGTGCTGGGCCTCGATCTCCGGACGGTTCTTCAACGCCTGCGTGAGGGCCTCTTGCAGATCGACCGTAGTCAGCGTTCCGCTGGACTCCGCATTCTCGGTCAAATCCAGATCCAATGCGCCGATGCGAGGATCAAGATCGGCGCCAATCGTCTGCCGAAAGGTTTCGTCCACTCGTTTGAGATTGTATTCGGCCTGGATAAGAGCAATCTTGCGCTGGGCAACCTGCGACTCAGAGCGGTAGATATCGAGCGGCGGGAGCGCCCCGAGTTCCAGTGCCCGCTTGTCCCGCTTGAAGCTCGAGTCCGCCAGCTCCACTGACTTCTTGATGACTTCCAGATTCTTGCGAGCTTCGACCGCATCCCAATACTGGCCAATGGCGCGCACTACGATGTCATTCACCTGTGCCTGAAATGTTGCCCGCGACTGCCGGACGCCCCGTTGCGCAATGATGATAGGGGCACGGTTCGCAAAGAGCCCGCCTTTTCGCCAGAGCGGCTGAGCAAGTGAAAAGGTAAGTCCGGAAAGAAACGATGGATTAACGATCGAAAAACTACTGTTACTGGTGGAGCGAGTCGTGCTCAGGCCTGCTCCGAACAGGGTGCCTGTCTGGAATTGCTCCGTGTAATTCACGCTTGACGTCTGGGTGAGGTTGCTGAGCGTTGAGGCTCCGGCAAGGGAAGAGGTGGTGGGTGAAACCGACCGGGTAGGAGCAAAGCCAGCAGTGATCAGCGGGTCAAACGTGCCATGTGCCCTTTGCACTGCAAAAATTGATTGATCATATTGGGTACGGTCCACATTAATGTCCGTATTGTTTTGCAGCGTAAGCAGAATCGCGTCTTCCAGGCCCAGACGTAGCTTGCCGTCTTTAACGAAATCCTCGAGGTGCGTGGGACCAGGGACTTGAGTGGGCGCTGCCCGGTGGTGAAATAGAGTGCCGACATATCCGGGCGAGGAAGAAACCTGCGCTCCCGCAAATGTGGTCCAGAACAGAAGAAACAAAGTGGCTGTATGTCTTTTTCTGTGCATACCCATTGAATTGTTATTTGAATTTTTTATTTGTTTCCTTAAAGCCTTACTGATACCTGCATAAAGAATGCAACAAGATAATAACCGGGTCACAGATCGGTTACGACTCTTCAATCCGAGCCTGTTACCTCCTCTATACTGCTGTTCTCGAGAATCGCTGCCCCGCGAAGATTTTTGTGAGCGCCGCAGTGCAGGGGCTAAAGCCTAATGTCACTTACTTTGCGTTCATGTCACGACTCTCATCAAAAACCAGTGCCGCCCCTCCGGGGCTCATCTTATTTTTTTACGTTTTCCCAGGGTTCCGCTGCGCTCCACCCTGGGCTAACTTCTGGTCGCGCCTCCGGCGCTTTGGTTCATCGTTCTGCAAGCAATCTCTAGCCCCAAAGTAGTGACATTGGGTAAAGCCCGGGGTTTTTTAAGGGTTTCGGCACGACTAAAGTCATGCCCTGATACAAACCACGCCCGAACCCGTTTGCGACTTGCCGCGTTGGAACGTTTTTCATTGCATTAACTATGCAGATATCGATAGCTTTGGCAGATACGATCATCCGATTTCTCGATTCCTATTCGTACCGGATGGCCTCCACTGGATCGAGGCGCGCAGCCTTTCTCGCCGGATAGATCCCGAAGAGCAGGCCGACGGAAACCGAGAAAAAGAAGGACAGCAAGATAGAGCTGAAGGTAGTTACCGTAGACCATCCTGCAAGCCATGCGATCAAGCGCGAGATCCCAAATCCGAAGGCAATGCCAATCAGGCCGCCCAGCAATGAAATCAGCACCGCTTCTACCAGAAACTGCCGAATGACGTCTCTTTGGCGGGCGCCCATGGCGCGACGGATTCCTATCTCCCTGGTCCTTTCCAGGATGCTGGCCAGCATGATATTCATGATGCCGATGCCGCCCACCAGCAGGGAGATGGAAGCGATGGCCACCATTACCAGGTCAAAGATGTGCTGGGTACGCTGCTGCTGCGCCAGAAGTTCGGCAGGGGCGATCACACTGAAGTCCCCAGCCTCTTTGTGGGAAATGTTCAGAAGAGAGCGAATGACATCTGCCGTGGGAATTGTGTCCAGCGATGACCCTACCTGTACATAAATGCCGTCAATCTCGTCCTTGAAACCGCTCCGACTGTCTTCCAGGCGGAACATGGCCGCATTCAGAGGAATATAAATCAGGTTATTCATGTCCTGGGAGGGAAGATCACCAGTGTTGCTTTGCGCGCTAAGCTGAGGACCTACAACCCCGACAACATGGAACCACTGTTCGTTGACTTTTACATATTGACCTACGGCATCCGTTTGCCCAAAAAGGCTGGCCTTAGCGCCCTGCCCAAGTACAGCCACTGCTGCGCCATGGCTGTTTTCGTCGTCATCGAAGAAACGGCCTTGCACCACTTTCAAGTTTCCGATTTGCTGATAGTTGGCGTCGACGCCATAAACCATCGGCATGTCGTGCTGAGGTTTGGGTACCATCCTGCCGGGAGTGAAGCGCTTGCGTGGCGTCCCCTGGACCAGACCGGCAACGTTGGATTGAATGACTCGAAAATCCCGCAGGGTGAGTCCCAGAGAGAGCTTGCGCACCTTTTGAAGGTCTTCCCAGGCGGCGGCCTCGTGAGCTTCAACGATTACGTTGCGCACGCCCATCTGCTCGATCAGGGCCATCACCTGCTGCCTTGCGCCCGCGCCTATGGAAAGCATGGCAATCACGGCGGCCACTCCAAAGATTATGCCTAACATGGTGAGCAGTGAGCGAAGCTTGTGCAATAGAAGATTTTCCAGCCCGAAGCTCAAGTCAGCCAAGTACTGCGTCCAGGTGCTAGGCGAGAGAATGTTCTTGAGAGTGCCAGGCTTCATTACTGACCAACTCCGATGGCAGAAGAAGACGGTGACTTGTCCTGCTGCTTCTGCTGAGTTTCCGGATTTACCAGGGCCACCTCGGTCCCCTCGGGCAGGTTTTCCAGAACAATTCGGTTTTCAGTGCGAAGCTTGATCTTGGGTTCAGTCGCCTCAAAATGGTCTCCGTGTTTTACATAGACAACCGGCTTGCCATCTTTTTCGAACAAACATTGACCAGGCAGATAGAGCTGATCTTTGAGCTGAGTCCCGCGCACGATGATCTCCGCCGAAATTCCCGGACGGACGGGGCCAGCATGGCTCAACAGATCAAGGGTGACTTCGAAGCGTCGAATAGTAGCCGGCCCCCAGTCGCCTCGGGAGGCCATTCCGGCTATGCTTTTTACCTTGGCCTGGTAGATGGCCCGAGGCTCCGCATCGATACGAATTTCAGCCGTCTGGCCCTCGGTCAGATTGGGCCGGTCACTTTCGTAGACTTTTGCGACCGCTTCCATGTGGCTAACGTCGAGAACCTCGGCCAGGAAACGTCCGGAATAAACCACGTCACCCTCACGGTATTGCGGCAAGGTTACTCCCGGGGCCCACCCGCCCCCCAGCGCCTCCTGGTTGTCTTTGACTGAAACCAGTCCGTCAATGGGCGATTTCAATTTCATGTTGTCGATGCTCTGTTGTGCCTGCTTCATCCCCAGTTCGGCCGTTCTGCGTTTTTCGACCAACAGCGCCAGCGAGGCGCTGTTGGATGCAGTCCGTGAGGTTATGTCCTGCTGGAGTTGTTCCAGGTGCCGCTTGGCCTGTTCCAGGGCAAGCAGGTTCTTTTTCCCATCGATATCGCTTACCAACTCATTGCGTCCAACCTCCAATTCGGCGCGGCGCACGTCAAACTGGGCCTTGACCAGGGCCACCTTATCTTCTGCCGCTTTGACGGCGGAGTCAGCTTCGGTTTTTACGATCTGCTGTTCGGCTTCCGCAAGCTGGGAACGGCTCTGCTCAAGGTTGTATTCCTGTTCACTGGGGTCGAATTCAATCACTATATCTCCAGCCTTGACCGGAGCGCCGGTCTTCGCCATGTGGACGATCTGAAGCGTCCCGTTCACGGAAGGAGCAACCAGCATGGCGGAGTGCGGTGTATGGAGTTCGCCGTTGGTCTCAACGTCGACGGACAGAGTCCCTTTTTGCACCCGAGTTGTCGGAATGATTTTAGGCGCCGGGCGCAGTTGCTGTACCGCGAAGGCGATTCCGAACCCCAGAAGCGCAACCACGCCAGCGATTAGTAGAAACCGCAATAATTTTGGCTTCATTGGTTGGGCTGTTTCTCCTGGGTAGGATCTTTCAGGGCAACCTTTTCTTGCGGCTGCAAACCGCCGGCAATCAGCAGTTCAGTCTTTCCCCGGCGAGCCACCTGCACCGCACGCTCTTCGAACCGAGAGCCGCGAAGGACGTAAACAACAGAACGGCCATTTTTATCGAAAACCGCTGCGGCAGGCACCAGAATGCTGTTGGGTATTTTTTCAACTGCGATGCGGGCACTGGCGCTCATGCCTGGCCGGATGCGAGCATCGTTTTCCAGAATCTGAAGAGCAATATCAAAATTCTTGGTATATGGCCAGGAGTTGTAGTCCAGCTTCGCCAGGGGACTGATCTCCGCTACCGATCCTTTGAATTCCTTGTCAGCAATAGCGTCGATACGAACTTCGGCCGAGTTGCTGCTTTTCAACCGGCCCCGGTCACTCTCGTCCACCCTGGCGCTTAGGCGGACGGTATTCAAGTTCGGAAGTTCCGCAATCCCCGCTCCCGACCAGGCCCGGTCGCCTTCCTTAAAGTCCGGAGTCGATCCGCCGGCCATCCAGTTGCGAGCGCGGAAATTGGGAAGCAGAGTGACCATGCCGTCGGAGGGGGCCCGCAAAGTAAGAGCGGCGATCTGGCGTTCCGCTTGTTGAACGTCAAATAACGCTTTCTTCTGCTTCTGTTTTTTGCCGCTTATCTCCGCCTCTGCCGACTCCTTCGTTGAAACGTCTTTTTGTTGCAGCTCTTTGAACTTCTGCTCCGCATCGGCAAGTTTGAGCCTGGTTTCAGCTCCCTCTATCTCGGAGAGAATTTCCTGTTTACTGGTATCCAACTTCGCCCTTTCAACGTCATAACGGCCTTGCAAAAGATCGGTGGCCTGCTGTTCCTGGCCGAGACGTGCTTCTGCACGGCTGTGCTCGATGTCGGCCTCCGCCGATTTCAACTCCGATTGCTTCTGCTCCAGAGTCCGCTGCAGGTTGGTGGTGTCAAACTGCACTACGATGTCGCCCTTTTTCACCAATGTGCCCGTAGGAACCAATTTGACGACTTGCAAATCGCCTCCGACAAACGATGGGGCTGTGAGCTGAATGGAGTGCAAAGCTTTGATATCGCCACGGACCGAGATGTAATCTACAAACTCCCCGAGCTTTACTTCAGCAGTTGGGATGGAGGGCACAGCACTTCGACGGAAAGCCAGGCCGCAAACCGCCAGCACCGTGATCGCAACGGTCAACAGAACGACTCTTTTATGCCTGCTAAAGAACTGTGGTGGAGAGAAGTTTTTCATTAGCTTGGATTTCTCCGCAAAACCGAGCCAGGTTCAATTCCTGAGACGACCACCTGCTCCAGATCATTGGCAGCGCCTACCTGCACTTCACGCTTATCGAACCCCAAGCCGTTTTTCACCTGCACATAGTTGTGGCCGTTTTCATTGAAAATTGCGTCGCGTGGCGCTACCAGAACATTAGACTGGCGCCCCAACTCCACGTCAACGGCAGCCGACAGGTCAGGCAAGAGTTTCGGGTCTGTGCCCTCTACAGAGAACACTACGCTGAAGGTGCGCACTTTGGTGGAGAAAAAGCTTATCTGTGCGACCGTACCGATGTCTTCCAGCTTTCCACGAAAAGAGAGCTCGGGATAGGCATCAAGGTTGATATGGACTGCCTGTGCTTCACGCATCTCCACAATGTCAGCTTGATTGACTCTTGCGCGCACCTGCATGTGGCTGGGATTCACGATCTGGAGGAATGGATAACCGGCGCGCACCTCGTCACCCTCCTGCACATCTGACATCGCCCCGCTCTTCCAAGTGGCGTTGATGACTGCAACACCATCGGTTGTTGAGCGAATGACCATTTTCTCCGTATTGCCCTGGGCCCAGCGCATAGCAGTCAATGCGCGGTCGCGCTGAATTTCCAGGATCTTTAATTCCGCCGTAGCCGCGCGTCGCTTAAGTTCAAAAGTTGCCCGCAATTGTTGCAGGCTGGCTCCGGCCTGTTCCAGGGTTAGCTGGTTCTTTTCAGAATCGATTTTGGAAATGATTTCGTTCTTCTTCATTTCCAGTTCGGCGGTCTTTTCCGCATCCTCAGCCTGTTTGATCTCTGTTTCATCGGCGGCCCGAGCGGCTGCCTGGTCGGCCCGCTTTTTCTTGATCTGGTCCACCAAGTCCTGATACTCCGCCTGTTTATCGAGGACATTCTTGAGCTGGGCCTCGCGGTCAAATTCCACCAGCACATCTCCGCGATGTACCGAGGTGCCGTTCTTGACCAGTTTTGTAATGATGAGACTGCCCAGGCTTTGTCCTGATAAACGCGGCGCTGCAATGCCGTGCGATTCTACCGCCTCGACAATTCCGTGGAGACGGACCGTGTGGACAAAATCCTTGCGTTCCACAATGGCCGTCCGTGCGACCTCAGCACCCGCTGTGCGCTTTGTACCAGATTGGCTCCAACGCAGTGCCAGAACTGCAATTGCCAAGCCAGCTCCCACCAGCGCGCCCACCAACCACCTTCGATTGCTCCGTGGAGGACGGGGTGCAGGTTCCGGCAATGGGGCCGGAATAGGGCCGGGAGCCGGGGAAACCTGTGGAACAGGAGCCACTTCCGTGGCACTGAAGAAGAGCAATGATTTCACGCCTTGCAGCACCTTATTCTGATACCGATCAATATATATGACTTAATAGAAAAACGCGGCGTCATATTACCGCACATAACCGTCGTTTCCCAAGGGTTGATTTACCTAAAATTTACTCTCCCTCGCATACTCTAGGCTTCGAAGAAGCTTAATTAATAAATCTTAATAAACGACATGCCGAAAGTTCATGGCTTCCCGTGTATCCCTGGAATGTTGGAAATTGGCTTTCTTGCAGCGATCTTCAAATTCAGATGAGATGCAGCCGGGTCGACGCGTCTTAAGCATCGGCCCTGCCGGAGGAAGGCGAAGACAGCACCCGACTACTTCTGTGCGATGAGCGTCTTGGCCCGGACAAGTTCAGGACGATCGGAATGGTCGCCATTATCGCAATTCTTGAGCAACTGAGCATAGTAACCAGCAGCCTTGGTAGGCTGCTGCGCCAGTTCTGCCGCCCGTGCCGCGCCATAAAGACCATTGAACCGGTTAGGATCGGTGTGCAAGGACTTCTCATATTCAATTAGCGCGTCCTGCGGACGGTCCATCTCCATCAGCATGTCGGCCAGCATCTCGCGCGCCGGTAATTCAACTTCGCCTTTGCCCTTTGCGTCCTGCTTATCGGCAATGGAGCGCAGCAGGCGCAGAGCTTCGTCGTTTTTGCCTTCGGCAAAGGCCAGCCACGCCCGCGCTTCGTCGTGGTCATTAGCCATGGATTTCGCCTTGTAAGGCTTCTTGCCCTTCTCGGTTGCCGCCAGCATAGCCTCGTATTGATCCACGGCCCTGTGGGCAGCGGCCGCATCGCGCAGATGGCCTGCGGCGATCGCTTCTGCCCAATAAGTGATTGCCTGCTCGGCGGGACCGGCGCCGGCGATGGGTTGCAGCGCCAGAGCATCCTTCCATTGACGCCTCTCCAGAGCGTAACGGGCGGGGAAGTCAGCCATCATGGCATCAAAGTATTCCTGGAACTCAGGCTCGATGTCGTCTTTCTTGAAGGTTGCCAGACTATCCACCATGGATTTGGCCTTAGCGTTGTCGCCAATCTGCAAATAAGCATATTCCAGGAAGTCCATGGAGTGCATGCGGTGATGCATGTGCATATGCATGGCTGTCTGTTTGTCAGCAACATCCAGGGCCGCCAGGTTGGACTTGATGTCATCCTGCCAAAGGCCCAACCGCGCAAAAATGTGGGACGGCATATGGACAGCATGTGGCGATGCAGCCGCAATGCCCGCGTAGCGACGGGCTGCCGCCAGCCCCTGATTAGCGAATTTAGGGTTGTCGCAGCTATGAATCAGGTAATGAGCAATGCCGGGGTGCTCCGGCTCCTGCTCGAACAACTGGTTTAGGATAGAGATGGCCTGCTTAGCTTTCTTTTCACCGGTCTCGTCGTTGGAAGATGCCAGCAACGATAGAGCGTAGAACACCGCGGCTTCATGGTCTTTTGGATAACGCTGGTAGACCTTTTGCATGCCCTCGGAATAAGCGGTGGAGTATTTTTCATGGTTTACAGCGGCATAGTCGCGGTAGAAGGCGGCGAGCGCGTCAATGTAGTCCCGTTCACGCTGGGTCTTGGCGCTGATGGTTTGCGCTTTCTGAACCAATTCCCAGCCGCGCCTGGAGTCCGCCGGGCTAGGACGGCCCCACAACTGGTGATAAAAGCTGATGGCCTGGCCCCAATAGGCCATAGCGCATTGCGGGTCTTTTTGCGCGACCTCTACAAACTGGGCATTGGCCGTTTCATACTCAAAGGAGTGCAGGAGTGCCACGCCGCGCTCAAATGACTTCTGCACTGAAGGCGCGCACGACGTTGGAAACGACACCGCGCCCAGCTTCTCATTGGGGCCAAGATGATGATGGCCTTCGTCATCCGCCAACAACCAGATGGAAGAAAACACCAGCGCGAGACTAAGCAAGCAAGAACGTATCTTCATAGGGCAACTCCCAATGTCTGAGCTTAATGCGATGAGGAGCAATTGGCAAATGGCGATTTAGCAAATGGCAATGAGCAAATGGCAAATAGCTTTTAGTACTTAGCTCTTAGCCCTTGGTTGTTAGTGATATCTGCATATTTCAAGGATGCAACGGACAATAACCTGACCACAGATCGTTTACGACTCTTCAAACACGCCGATCAACTAGGCCGCGCCTCCGGCGCTGATGCTTGGATGATCCATGTCTTTCGTTCATTCGTGAATGATCCAGGCTAGTAGTGACGGTCAAAACCAAAGCGTTAGAGTGTTAGAGTGTTAGGACCCGCATGAACATTGATTATTTCCCTAACACTTTGGGAATTCCTAACGCTTTGAAGTGTTAGGCCGGCCGCTTGTTCCCAAGCCGCCAGGCAATCCCGGTCACGGTTGCAATCAAGACAGCTCCTGATCTCGGCTGTTTGACGCTGCTGTTTCCGGGTTGCAGTCATAGAACCTCGCGCGCCCATATTAGGGTGCTGAACACTTACTTTAATAGCAGTAGTTGGAGCGGATGTGCAACATTTGGGGGTAAATTTCAGAGTTGGTGTAGCCTGCCAGTGTTTTTGCACTTTGGAACTGCATCAATGGCCACCCATTCGCCGATCTTCTTACTCCACCTTCAACTCCGGCAGGTTTGCATTGCGCAACTGGGTGTTCAGAGCAGGGATGTCCTGCAACTTGATTCTCTGCCACTGCTGCAGCAATGCTGGTGCTGTCTGGTTGAGCTCTCGTTCGGCGCTGACCGCTTGCGTGGTTGGCGCGACATCCGCCTCCTGGAGCACACCGAGCAAAGCCAGCAATCTGGTACGCGTATTTCCAAGGTTCGGTGGCTCAGTACCCGCTCCTGGCCGCCGCGTAACGCCACCTGCCAATGCTTGCAATTTTTGGTTCAGCGCATCCATCGCTGTACCCAGATCGCCCTGTCCAGCTTTCGGTCGCAAATCGTCGAGCTGCTTGCGGACAGCATCCACCTGGTCTGCGGTAGGAACGACCATAAGGAGATCGTTGTACAACTGCTGCGATGCCTGGAACTGCTGCAGCAGACCTGCGGCTGGCGTTTTCACTCGGGGATCCATCTGTATTGTGAGCGGCTGCGAATAAGTCTTGCCATTCACCGTCAGCACCAGCGTGTACTGCCCCGGCAGAACCCAGGGTGAGGTGGGTTGGGGCGCAGTGTTGTGGGGGACCGCCGCAATGGGATATTCAGGCTTGATGCCTGGAACAGGTGGATAGTGCATGTCCCACAGAAAGCGATGCGTGCCGGCGGCGGCTGAGAGCACCTGGGACGGACGGACCCAGTACATGGGAATGTCGAGCATTGGATCAACGGGCTCGGGCTGGTCTGTGCTGGAATAATGACGCACAACTTTTCCTGCACTGTCGCGAATTTCCAGCGTGATCGGCCCGGAAGCCGCCGACTGCAAATAATAGTCAATCACCGCGCCATCGGGCGGATTTTCCCCGGCAGGGAAGTCGGGCGGCAAAGGAGTATCGGTATTCATGTCCCAGCGGACCCGGTAGGTGAGCTGTGGCTTGAACAGAAATGCGTCTGAAGATAGGACCTTGGCATCGAGCTGCCGCAGAGGAGTGATGTCGTCAAGGATCCAGAAGCCGCGTCCATGAGTGGCGGCCACCAAGTCATCGTTCTTAATGATCAGGTCACGGACCGAACTAGCAGCCATGTTCAGCCGCAACGATTGCCAGTGGTCTCCATCATCAAATGAAACATAGACGGCCCGCTCCGTGCCCGCAAACAGCAGCCCCTTGCGAAGCGGGTCTTCACGCACCACATCTACATTTTCGTTGTCAGGAATGCCGCTGGTGGTCTCCGTCCAGCTTTTGCCCGAATCACGGGTGCGCAGGATGTGAGGGTGCAGATCATCGAGCCGCAAGGTGTTGATAGCGGCATAAGCGGTCTGCGGATCAAAGTGACTGGCCTCAAGGATGGAGACTTTTTGGAATGGCGTCATCTGGGGCGGTGTAATGCCGGTCCAGTTTTTGCCGCCATCGGTGGTGAGATGGATCAGGCCATCGTCCGTCCCTGCCCAGATGCGATTGATATCGAGCGGTGAGGGCGCGACGGCATAGATTACGCCTCTCTGGCTGGGCTGGGCGTTTGGTTCGGTACGAAATTTGCCTACATTTGCCGGGACATCAAAGGTCTTGCGCGTAAGGTCAGGGCTGATCTGCTGCCAGCTTCGGCCACCGTCATTGGTCTTCCAAAGATTGTTGGTGGCGAAGTAGAGAATATGTGGATCAATGGGCGAGAACACGACCGGTTCGGTGCGCAACACCCGGAAATCCTGGGAGCGGAACGCTTTGGGCATGATGTTCTGCGCCTGGTTCGTGCGCCGATCATAGCGCGTCAGCTTACCGCCATAGACAATGTCCGGATCAAGGGGATCAGGGGTGACATAGCCGTACTCCTCCGCAGCCACAGGATGCCACTCGCGGATGGTGACCTGGCCATCGTTGCCACGGCTGGAAATGCAGACCGAGCCGCTCTCCTGCTGTCCGCCACACAGCCGGTAAGGGAAAGCATTGTCGGCTCCAACATGGTAGAGCTGCGCTGTCGGCTGGTTATACCAGGAGCTCCAGCTTTCACCTCCATTCACGGTGATGATGGCCCCTTGATCGTTGACCAGCAGGATAATGTTTGGATTGTTGGGATTGATCCAGAGACTCTGGTAGTCGTCGCCTCCAGGTGCGCCCCGGAAGCCGGTCCAGGTCTTACCTCCATCGGTTGACTTCCAGGTAACAGTGCTGGCTACATAAACGGTATCAGGGTCCTTCGGATCAACTTTGGGGACAGAAAGATCACCGCCTCCGATTCGTCCCGCAGGACGTGGATCGGTTGTGGCCTGTGACCAGCTTTGGCCGGCGTCATCAGAGCGAAAAATTCCGACTTTGCCTTTGGAAGCCACCGACGAGTACAGCCGGTTGGGATTACTCGCAGAAATCGTAATGTTGGCCTGAATGATTCCCTCGGGCAGGCCTTTGGTGAGCGGCTGCCAAGTCTCGCCACCGTCGGTTGATTTGAAGATGCCTCCATTGCTGCCGTTCCAAGCGCCGTTCTCCCACGGACCTTCGCGGGCCTCCCACAAGGTGGCGTAAACCGTGTCTGGGTGGACAGGATCGATCTGGACGTCGGCCCCGCCGGTGTTTTCGTCCTTATAAAGAACCTTTTGGAATGTCTGTCCACCATCAGTAGAGCGGAAGATGCCGCGCTCCTCATTGGGTCCATAAGGATGTCCGGCTACAGCGACCAAAATTTTGTTGGCATCGCGAGGATCAATAGCGATCTGCGGTATCTGCTGGCCATCACGCAGGCCAAGATGCGTCCAGCTCTTACCGGCGTCAGTCGATTTGTAGATGCCGTCGCCTACCGAGAGATCAGGACGATGCAATCCCTCACCGCTGCCTACATAAATCGTGTTGGGATCGGAGATTGAAACGGCGACCGCGCCGATTGAGCCAGTTGGTTGCTGGTCGAAAATAGGGGTCCAGGTACGGCCGTAGTCGGTGGTCTTCCACACTCCACCGTTGCACACGCCCATATAAAAGACGTTTGGCTGGCTGGGCACGCCGGCGGCAGACTTGGTGCGTCCGCCACGGAAGGGGCCAATTGCCCTCCAGTGGAGCGGCTTGAAAAGGTCAGGATTGAACTGCTGTTGCGCGAATACCAGGGAAGGTAACGGCAGCGTAAAAGCAACAACAATCGCAAGCACGAGATAACGCCGGACTTGGTTCACAATCTTCCTCCAAATTAAGGGAGCAAATGGCAGATAGCAATTGGCAATTAGCAGCCCAAGAGAATTGACTACGGGCCGCACTCGGAGATACCTGCGCAAATCCCGTGCGGTCCTACGAAGATCGCCTTCATCATGCTCTCCAGCTTAGTGCGTCGGCTGGGGAGTCGCTTGGGGGCGCACGCTGTTGAAATCTACCTTCGGCGTCTGCCGTGCTCCTTCCGAAGCAGTGAAATAAGCTTCATTGCGGTGAAAGCCCGCCATGTTCGCCCAGAGGCTGGCAGGGAAGAGCCCAATATAGGTGTTGTATTCCTGCAGAGCATCGTTGTAGCGCTTGCGCTCTACGGCGATGCGGTTTTCGGTGCCCGCCAGCTCATCCTGCAGGCGCAGGAAATTTTCACTGGAACGCAACTGCGGATAGTTCTCCGCGATGGCCAAAAGACGGCCCAAGGCCCCATCCAGTTGACGGTTGGCAGAGATCTTGTCGGCCGGCGTCGAGGCCGAAAGCAGGGCGGAGCGGGCCTTGGCAATGTCGCCAAAAACAACTTGCTCTTGGGTTGCAATTCCTTTTACCGTCTCCACCAGGTTAGGAATCAGGTCGGCCCGCCGTTGCAGGACGACATCCACCTGGGCCCACGCTGATTTGACGGCTTCGTTCTTGGTCACCATTTGATTCTTTGCGCCGATGTAGCTGCCAAAGATGGCCAGCAGCACAAGTACTAAAACCCCGACTACGATGAGTGCTTTCATTGTTTTCTCCCTGACATAATGTACGAGATTCTACGCTTCCCGGTTCAAAACCAATTCACCGCAATGGACGCCAAGGGCGCAAAGGAACACCAAAATCTTACTGATGAAGCAGCAAATGGCAAATAGCAATTAGCAATTAGCAGGCGGCGGTTCCAAGAACCAACCAAGGGACGCCCTTGGTCCCGAGGCTTGTCGCAAGCAGCTTCGACTAAAACAGACGCAAAAGCATTATGAGAGACTCTAATGGCTGGATGCCGCGTAACTCACCCGGTACCAGTCGAGGGGAAAAGATTTCTCTATCCCCTTCTATAGAATTTTCCGATCTATTTTTTGCTAAACTTTGCCGCGAACCTTTGCCCACCACCAGCGGGTTCCGACTAACAGGAAGCGCCAATCATGAAAAAACTCTGGCTCTTTACGCTCGAAGATATGTCCGATGAACTGCAATACCCATCCAAGCAGAAACAGGCCTGCGGCATAGGCCCACAGCCCATGCAAGAAGATACTGGCTGCAAAAATCACAAGTGAGACAACAATCATAGGAATGCCCAGAGTATGGCATGCCCGGTTGACAGGATGCTGATGACTGCTCGCATACTGCGTGGTCCATTGTTCGTTGGTGCGTCCACCTAACATAATTTCGTGATTATATTCCTGTCGTTTGGAACATTCCAGAAACGATCAGCATTGGACCGTAGCTGCGACAACGATTTGAAAACCCAGGAGGCTCTTGCACACTGAGATATGTATGCTATTACATAAGGAGGCGTATGCCCACGAACCTCTCTATCGATGATCGCCTTCTGGAAGAAGCCCGGCGCATTGGAAATCATCGCACAAAAAAAGAGACCATTACTGCCGCACTTGATGAGTATATTCAAAGACGTAAACAGCAGCGCATATTATCTTTGTTCGGAGAGATTGACTGCAGCCGGTCCTGCGACTACAAACACGAACGCAGGTCGAAGAGGAGATGAATATTCTGGCCGATACTTTCTGGTCTCTTGCCTTCGGCGTAAGCCCGCTGACCTGAATGAATCTGAGGTCCAAGTTATTTCTTGTTTAGAAATTTCTCTACGCCCCTGCGGCAATCCTCGGTCATGCGCGCGATGGCGTTGATCTCAACGCCGGATTCCAGGGCCGCTTCGAACGACATGGAGTCCATGTTGTAAAGCAGGCGCTTCGAGAGCGTAACCGCGGAGGTTGACTTTGACGCCAGCCGGGCGGCATACGCAGCCACCTCGGGCGTGAATTGATCATCTGCGTAGACGCGATGAATGAGACCAAGTTCATGCGCGCGGGCTGCGGAGATGGTCTCGCCGCTGACCACCAGTTCAAACGCTGCTTTTTCCGATATCGATCTGCGCAGGATGGCCATAACCATGGCGGGAACAAATCCGATGTTTACTTCCGGATAGCCGAATTGGGCGGATTGGGAGGCAAGAATAATGTCACATGCCGTGGCCAGGCCGCATCCGCCAGCGAGTGCCCGCCCGTGAACAGCAGCAATGATGGGGTGAGGATGATTGCGCATCATCAGGAACAGCTCCGCCGTCTGTCGCGCGCCGGCCATGTTGTCGAGGATGTCTGCCTGCTTCGTCTTGTCGAGTCCTTCAAGATCGGCGCCTGAACAGAAGTCTTTGCCCGCGCCGGCCAGCAAAACCACGCGGCATTGCTGGTTGCGAGCAGCATCGGCAATCGCAGCCTTCAGTTCGGCGACCAGTTCTCCATCGAGCGCATTGCGCTTGTCCGGACGATTTAAAGTCACGCGCGCAATGCCATCCTGGAGTTCGTACAGGATTTTACGGTAGGTCAATTTGCATCCTTAACAAGGCCGTGCTGTAGGTCTTACCCTGCGAGTCGGTCTTGAGCGAGATCGTGCCGCCGCCATCCAGCGCCTGGTGCAAGACAAAGTTCAATGCGTGCAGATTGGGGATTTCGTAACGCTCTACCTCTCCCATGCAAACGCCGGCAAAATGTTGTTTCACCCGCTCGGCTGTGACTTCGCGAACGAGTACCGCATAGTGCTCGGGCTTTAGGGCGATCAGTCCAATATTAGCGATGTCGCCCTTGTCACCACTGCGGGCATGGGCAATTTCGCGAAGCTGAATTCTTGGCATGGCTGTTTACCTTGCGAAGCACAAAACAAGTTTTGACGATAGAACTTCCCTAAGCCTCCGTCACTGAAACCTGTGGAGCTACCAGGTCCCTGGGAATCAGGGCAGGCCAGTAAGCGACGATCTCTTCGACCTTGGCACGACCATGGCCGAGGCCAGTCACGGATGGAGGCCCATTGAGCGCAATCGGCGCAAGCTCGCGAGTGAACCGCTCGACCGGAGCTTTGTCCGCGCTGCGCACCGCGAGTCGCAGGACAATCTCGGCGATGTCTGAGGAAGGCTCGCCCGCCATCTCGCCGTGACAGGCATTTGCACCGACGAATTCAGAGCGCACCGCGTCGAAGCTGAGCCCCATCCGTTCCATCCGCTCACGCAATATACGATCGGCGGCCCTGGCTTTTTTGTATGCGTCCGGCCAGGCATAGACCAGTGTTCCGACTGCTTTGTAGCCCGCGGAGTAACTGATCGACACCTTGTAGAACTCTGTCGATGGCCGCCCTTTGATACCAGAAAAGCGTACGCGATCTGGGCCCTGCTGCTCGAGTTGGATCGTAGTGAAGTCGGCGATGCAGTCTGGAGTAATGTAATTCTTCGGATCGCCTATCTCATACAAGAGCTGCTCGGTGACGCTGGCTACAGTTACGCGGCCACCAGTCTCTGGATGCTTGGCAATGGTGAACGTCCCGTCGGGCTCAGCTTCGATAATTGGATAACCGATGCCGGCATAGTCAGGCATGTTTTCCCAATCTACCTGGCAATTCCCGCCGGTACACTGCGCGCCGCATTCAATGGTATGTCCGGCGATGGTGCCGGCGGAGAGCCGGTCCCAGTCATCGGCTTTCCATCCAAATTCCCGAACCATGGGACCCAGGGCGAGCGCAGCATCGTTGCAGCGTCCGGTAACGACGATTGCGGCCCCCTGGCAAAGTGCATCTGCGATGGGGAAAGCGCCGAAGTATACGTTCGCACTCTGGACGCGTGGCCGAACTGTGCTCAAGGGCTGACCGGTATCGAGATTTTTGAGCTCGACGCCACGCTCCAGGAATTCGTCCAGACGAGGCATAATGTCGTCGCCAGTGACGACGCCAACTTTGACTCGTCCAGCGTAACCAGCGGTCTTCAGCACTGCCAAGACCGCATCGCGACAAGCTTCGCAATTGATGCCGCCCGCATTGGCCACGATTTTGACGCCGCGCTCCACGATGTCTTTGGCGCATCGTTTGATCAGGCCGGGGAAATCATGGGCATAGCCAGTGCGCGGATCACGCGCGCGCTGCTTCTGGAGTATCGACATGGTGATCTCAGCCAGATAGTCAAGCGTGAGATAGTCGAGCGGTCCTCCACGCAGCAATTGAAGGGGAGCTTCCGATGAATCTCCCCAGAAGGCCGAGCCGTTGGCGATGCGGATCATGCCGTAGCTCCAACTCCATCTGCGCCGAGCTGTTGCCGCAGGACCCGCTTGAGCACCTTACCGCTGGGGTTCTTGGGGAATTCATTCATTACGAAGATCTGTTTAGGCACCCTGAAGCTGGCAAGCCGAGAGCGCGCGTGAGCCAAAAGCTCTTCTTCAGTAAGTTGCACGCCCGGGATGGGCACAACGCAGGCAACAACCTTTTCAATCCAGTAGGGATCAGGCAAGCCGATGACGGCGACTTCACCTACACCCGGATATTGCGCGATGGCTTCTTCCACTTCCTGGCTGGATACATTTTCTCCGCCGCTCTTGATCATGTCTTTCTTGCGATCAAGGAAATAAAGCCAGCCATGCTCATCGCGATAAGCCACGTCGCCGGTATGGTGCCAGCCTCCCCGGAAGAGTGCCTCATTGGCAGCCGGATCTTCGAAGTAGCCGGGGGTGACGCTTGGGCCGCGCACCACAATCTCACCAGGTTTGCCCGGCTCCACGTCATTCATCTGATCGTCGACGATGCGAAGCTCCAGCGGCAGATGCTGGACGCCGATAGGGTCGGGTGCTGCCAGCAGACGTCCGAGATCGGCTGGAGGAGTTGAAGATCCAATTGCGGTGGTCTCGGTTTGTCCCCAGCAGTTGATCCAATTGGCCTGGGGCGTCATCTGCCGCCAACGTTGAAATACTGGGGTTGGTAAATACTGGAACACCAGCAAACGCTTGAGACTGGACAGGTCGGCGGTATCGATGCCGGGAACGTTGGCAAGACCGACCCATAGGGTGGCCGGCAACGCCATGATATTCACCTTCTGCGTGACGATCGCCTGAAGGATCGGCTCGGGTTTGGGAAACTGAAGCACCACGCTGTCACAACCGGAGGCATAGCAAGCGAAGCTCAAAACCAGTCCGGCCACATGAAACATGGGCAAGGCAAGCAGGTAGCGCAAGTTCGGATCGGCGCCATACTCTCCATAACTGCCCAGGAGGTAAGCATAAAGGTTCAGGTGGCTTAGAACTACGCCCTTAGGACGCGCAGTAGTGCCGCTAGTAAAGACAATCAACGAGGTATCTTCACTGGGAACAAACCGCTCGACTGGAGCGCCATCATAACTCGACAATTTCTTGCGAAATGCCTCATCCATCAAAAAGCAAACTCCCGGTCGATGGTGCGAGTGGCCATCTTGCGCGGCAGTTGTGGAAGATGGAGCGGGATTTACTTTGCCGAGAAACATCGGCTCAACCAGCAGGGCTTTAACACGTGTCTTTTCCAGGACGTAATCAACATCATCGGCAGTGAACATCAGGTTGATCGGGACGAGCGCCGCTCCGATCCGGGCGCAACCGAAAAATGTAGCTACGTATTCGGGAGAGTTCGCGGCAAAAATCGCGACGCTGTCTCCGCGCCCGATACCGTTCGCCATCAACAGCCGGGCAACACGATTGGCATGGGCGTCAAGCTCGGCATAGGTCAGGTCATGTCCCTGGAAATGCAAGGCGCGCTTCTGCGGAGTGCGGACCGCGCTGCGGCGCAACGCATCCCCCACGTTGAAACGATGAATCAGATTGTATTCGAGTTCGGACATGTTTTTAGCAAATGGCAATTAGTAATTAGCCATTAGTCCTGAGTACTTAGTCTGTATTTCCATTCCTGAAAGTCTTCTTCTTCTGCTGCGAAGATTTTCTGTCGTCCCTTACGGGACTTACTTGCTTTTTACTCCTACCCAGCACTGACGTGCTGGGCTACTTTCGTTCGTCCCTGCCGGGACTGGTTGCGGCTTGCCGGGCTACGTCCTCTGTGGTTGCGCCAAGATCAGGCAGGTGTCGGGTATGTGCGACAGTATGCGGCACAGTTCCGGATTTAGCTCTTGATCAACGTTCATCAGTTTAATCAGTGTCATCAGCAGTAAGATTTTGATGTTCCTTTGCGTTCTTAGCGTCCATTGCGGTGAATTGGTTTTGATCCCGATCACCAGATCACCAGGTCTCCCGATTCTTCAGAGTTTCTCTTCCTTCGCAATGATCTCCTTCATGATCTCCGAGGCGCCCGCGCCAATGGTCGTCAAGCGGACATCGCGCCACATGCGGCCTGCGGGATACTCCGTTGTATAGGCAAAGCCTCCCATGATCTGCATGCAGTCGTAAGCGACCTTCTGCGACAGCTCTGAGGTATATAGCTTGGCCATCGTAATTTCCTTGACCGCGCGCTTGCGCCGATTGACCAGATCGACGGCATGGTAGACGAGCCAGCGACCGGCTTCGACTGCGGTAAGGTGCTCGGCAAAGCGATGTTTCCACACCTGAAACTTTCCAATAGGCGTGCCGAAGGCTGTGCGATTGCGACCGTATTCAATAGCATTGCGGAGGCCCTTGTCCATGCCGGCAAGGGAGCTGATGGAAGCCACCAGCCGCTCGCCCTGGAAGTTCTCCATAATGTAGTAGAACCCTCGGTCCTTTTGTCCCAGAATGTAACGGGCGGGAATGCGGCATTCATCGAAGAACAACTCCGCGGTGTCGGAGGCCAAGTTGCCGATTTTCTTGAGCTTCTTGCCCACGGAGAAGCCTTTGGTCTTAGTGGGAAACAATACCAGCGAAATCCCTTTGTGGCCTTCGCCTCCGGTGCGCACTGCCAGGACGATGAAGTCGGCGCGAGTGCCGTTGGTAATCCACAGCTTCTGGCCAGAGATGATGAGGTCATCGCCTTCAGTGCGCGCACGTGTCTTGAGATTGGCGACGTCGGAGCCGCCCCCCGGTTCGCTGATGCCCAGCGAGCCAATCCAATCTCCGCGCACCGCCGGACGCAAGAATATTTCCTTTTGTTCCTCGGTGCCCAGCTCCTGGATCACCGGAATGGTCATGTCCGACTGCACCATCAATGCCATGTTGACGCTGCCGCTATCGGAGTAGGTCAGCGACTCGATGTAGGCTGTGGTAGCCCACCAGTCCAATCCACCGCCGCCCCATTTTGGGTCAATGCGGATGCCGAACAGGCCCAAGTCGCCGGCCTTCTTGAACAACTCGCGGGGAAAGATGCCTTCTTCGTCCCACTCCGCAGCATAGGGCGCAATCTCCTCCTTGCAGAAACGCGTCACAGTCTGGCGGATGAGGTCATGCTCCTCAGTGAAATAGGGGAATTCAGTTGCTTGCTGCTGAATTGCTTGGGTGCTCATTGGCATCCTCCATGGATTGGATTTCGACCAGCATCTGCCCCGGCGCCACGATATCACCGGGCTTGACCAGGACGGACTTTACCACGCCATCGATGGTCGTCTTGATCGTCTGCTCCATCTTCATGGCTTCCAGCACCATGAGGTGGTCACCCGGCTTTACGTGCTGGCCCTCAACTACAAGGATACGCAAAACCTGGCCGGGCATGGGTGAATTCGCCGTCTCGTGCTCTCCAACCCCGGCGCGGCGCGGATAGCGCGGCAGACGAACGATCTTACGCTGCGCGAACTTCGAGCGGACATAATATGTGTCATCGTGCCGATGAATGTGGAACTGATGACGGACTCCATCGATCAGCGCCTCCGCATGGCCGTTGCCGGTGTGCAACACTTCTACACCGGGCGCCCGGGCGCTTACCGAAAAGGCCCGACCGCCAATCTCCAGCTTCATTGCCGGGCTGGGATACGGGTTGTTGCGATAGCAGACTGGAATGGTAGGAAGAATTTTGCGCTGCGCATGTTCACTGCGCTCGATGTGGGCGCGCAGCACCGCCGCCAGATGAGCGTCCTCAGTCTCACGACCTTCGTGACTTTGGGATGGTAGTTGAAATCCGGTATGGGCACGTCCAGCGCGAAAATCTTCGTGCTCCAGCACATCGATAAGGAATTCCCGGTTGGTCTCAATCCCCTGTGCGGTAAAGTTCTTCAATGCATAGACCAGCTTGCCGATGGCCGTATCCCGGTCCGATCCATGCGCAATCACCTTCGCCAGCAAAGGGTCGTAGTAGACGCCGATCTCGGCCCCCTCTTCCAGGCCGCAATCGACTCGAAGACCCTCGATGCCTACTGGTGGCCTCCATACATGTAGAGTTCCGGTTGAAGGAAGAAAATTATTGGCTGGATCTTCAGCGTAGAGCCGGGCTTCCATAGCGTGTCCAACTTGTAGGGGCTGCTCCGCAGGCAGTGGCCGGCCCTGGGCGATCTCGATCTGCAGGCGAATGAGATCCAGGCCGGTGATCATCTCGGTCACCGGATGCTCGACCTGGATGCGCGTGTTTACCTCAATGAAATAGAACTCGCCAGAAGGAGCAAGCAGGAACTCCACCGTTCCGGCATTGGTATAGCCGATTTTGCGGGCCAACGCCAGGGCGGCCTCCGCCATACGATTGCGAATCTGGGGCGTAATCGCCAGTGATGGACTCTCTTCGATGATCTTCTGGTGGCGCCGTTGGATGGAGCAGTCGCGCTCAAACAGATGCGTCACGTTTCCATGGTGGTCGCCGAAGATCTGGATTTCGACGTGGCGCGCGCCTTCGATGTATTTTTCCACCAGCAGAGCGCCATCACCAAAGGCCCGTTCGGCTTCGCCTTGGGCCGCGTTGAAAGCCTCCTGAAACTCCTGGGCATGGTGGACGATCCTCATGCCGCGCCCGCCGCCACCAGCGGAGGCCTTAATTAACAGAGGAAAGCCGGTTTTGGAAAACTCTTTTGCCGATGCTTCCGGAACTACTGGCACCCCTGCCTCTTGCGCCAGGCGCCTTGCCTCAATCTTTGATCCCATCGCGCGGATCACGCTGGATCGTGGTCCGATGAAAGTAAGACCAGCAGCTTCGCAGGCGGCGGCAAACTCGGCATTCTCGGCGAGAAATCCATACCCCGGATGGATGGCAGTGGCCCCGGTACGGCGGGCAGCTTCGAGCAGCGTACTTATATTGAGGTACGACTCTCGCGAAGCAGAACCACCAATCGGCACCGCCTCATCTGCCATGCGGACGTGAAGGGCCTCGCGATCAAAGTCGGAGTAGACGGCAACCGTCTCAATACCCATCTCGCGACAGGTGCGCATGATGCGCACAGCAATCTCGCCGCGATTGGCAATCAGGATTTTACGGAAGCTAGTCATAGTGAAGTAATTGGCAATTAGCAAATGGCAATTAGCAATTGGCAAAACCCAACCATCGAGATCAACGGAAACCTCGCTGCGCTCGGATGTGACTCCAACTTCGTGTCCTTCGTGGCTTAAAGGGTTCCCTCGCTATACTCGGGACATAAATACAATATCGCTGCGCTCGGGATAACCATAACTTCGGGATAAACCATAACTGATGTAGCCACAACAACTAATGCCTGAAAACTCCCCACTCCATCGTCCCTTCCACCGGCGCATTGTATGCCGCTGAAAGTGCGATAGCAACGACGGTGCGGGTGTCGCGTGGATCGATGATGCCATCGTCCCACAGGCGCGCGGTGGCATAATAGCAATCCGACTCTTTCTGGATTTGGCCTTCGAGCATCTTGCGGCCTATCTCCAGCTTGGCTTCGTCAATCGGCTGGCCGGTTTTGGCTGCGGCTTCGCGCTTAATAATGTCCATCACGCCCGAAAGCTGTTTTTCACCCATCACGGCAATGCGGTGATTGGGCCAGGTAAAGAGAAACCGTGGTTCGTAGGCCCGCCCGCACATGGCATAGTTGCCTGCTCCGTATGATCCGCCAACCATGATGGTGATGGCCGGCACGGTGGAGTTCGAAACCGCATTGATCAACTTGGCGCCGTTGCGGATGATTCCGTCCTCTTCGTAAGTCCGGCCCACCATGAAGCCGGTAATGTTCTGGAGAAACAGCAGTGGAATGTTCTGCTGGTTGCACAACTGGATAAACTGCGCGCCCTTGCCTGAAGATTCCGACATGAGCACGCCATTGTTGCCCAGAATGCCGATAGGGAAACCATGAATGTGCGCAAAGCCGGTCACCAGCGTAGGGCCATACTCAGGCTTGAATTCGGCAAACTCGCTGCCATCAACAATGCGCGCGATTACATCGCGAATCTCGAAGGGCACACGCACGTCCGCCGAGGCAATGCCCAGCAACTCGTCAGGGTCATAGACGGGTTCACGAACTGCGCGAAGGTTAGGAACCTCAGGCTTAGGACGATTGAGATGGCCAACGATGTCGCGGGCAATGCGAATGGCGTCCAGTTCGTCTTCCGCCAGATAATCCGAGAGGCCGGAGACGCGGGAGTGCATCTCCGCGCCGCCCAGGGATTCTTCATCCGAGACCTCGCCGGTGGCCATCTTCACCAACGGAGGACCAGCCAGGAACACCTGGGCCTGCTTCTTGACCATCACTACATAGTCGGACATACCGGGCAGGTAAGCGCCTCCGGCGGTGGAGCTACCGAAGACAACCGAGATCGTCGGCGTGCGTTGCTTGGAACGACGAGTGATCTCGCGAAAACCCCGACCACCAGCCACAAAGATCTTGGCCTGCACCGGCAGATCTGCCCCCGCCGACTCCACCAGCATGATGCCCGGCAGGTGGTTCGTGCGGGCAATGTCGGAGAGGCGTCCATTCTTCCACAGGCCAGCCTCGCTGGTCGCTCCACCTTTGGCCGTGGCCTCGTTGGCGGTGATCAGGCACTCGCGTCCGCATACCAGGCCCACGCCGCCAATTGAGCCTGCGCCTGGAAACTCGTTCTCCATGCCGTACCCGGCCAGCGGCGCGATCTCGAGAAAGTAAGAGCCCTCGTCCAGAAGCATTTCTACGCGGTCGCGAGGCAGCAGTTTGCCGCGCTCTACATGGCGTTTTACATATTTCTCGCCTCCACCCTCAGTAGAGCGTTTCAGTTCAGCGTGCAGACGTTCAACCGCTGCCTGCATGGCGGCATAGTTCACCTGATAGAGGCCAGACTGCCGGTCAACAATGGATCGAATGGGTTGCACGCGCGAATAATAATACGTTAGATCTTTAGCCTCTAGCTTCTCAGCCATTTGCTGTTAGCGAACCAATTAAGGCTCGATTTTTCCGATACAAACCTACCTATGGGGTGAATGTTCGGCACCACGACCGCTGAAGGCATGCAAAAAACCGCTTCCAGGCGGCACACTTTAGTACAAGCGTTGAAAACATTAGGGATATCTGCGCCAAGCTGCGAATTTGCGCCAACCTGAAGGTCATTTGTGCCAACTTGAGGGCCTGGGGTGCCGACTTGAGACCCGTTTGTGGCGACTTGAGGGCCGTTTGTGACGACCTGGGTTGACCGCTGAGAGGGCAGATGAGGAAGATAGCATTGCCAACTTTCAACAAAATGCTGAAAAGTGAGCCCTCGCAGAATACCGCTTAATTGCTTCCAAAGGCGCGGCTGGAACATTTTGTTGCAAACCAGCGCGGCTGGGGCAAAGATTGACATACAATATAAAAGTACTATATATATATTACTATTATTTGTCAACGGGAAAAGATCCCTTGCTGAGGTGGCCCAATATTTTGGGGGCAAATTCTCAAATCTCAACTGTTCGCCCCTATACAACATGCAAGACATCCTGGAGTTTCAAGGGTTACCTATTGAGTTTCAGGCCGTCGAATCAAGAGTATGACTCTGCGATCCGTCCCCATTGTTTCTTCGTTAGTGCTTTTTGCTTGCCTAGCTTCAGCAGTCCCTGCAAACAATTCACGTCTTTTGTTGCAGCCCTGCCATGTTGACAACGTTCAGGGAGAAGCTAAGTGCGGCAAGTACGAGGTATATGAAAACCGCGCTGCCCAAAAGGGCCGCAAGATCAGCCTGAACATTGTGGTTGTTCCATCCACCAGCACGAAGCCTGCGTCTGATCCTCTCTTTGTGCTGGCAGGCGGTCCCGGACAGGGCGCGGCAGGTTATGCGGAGGGCGCAGGCTTCGGTTTTCTAGCAAAGACCAGAGGGGAGCGGGACCTGGTCTTCATTGACCAGCGAGGGACGGGAAATTCCAATGGCTTGAATTGCGACCTGGCCGATGATCCTGCCGATCTGCAGAGCTTCTTTGGTGAAATCTATCCTCTGGAGAAATTACGCCAGTGCCGGAAAAAGCTCGAACAGATCGCCGATCTCACGCAATACACCACACCCATTGCCATGGACGACCTGGACGAAGTGCGGGCGGCCCTGGGCTACGACAAGATCAATTTGGATGGTGGATCGTATGGCACCTTCGCGGCACAAATCTACCTTCGTCAGCATCCGGAGCATGTTCGCGCCGTTCTGCTGGAAGGCGTGGCGAGCGTCGGTTCCAAGCTGCCTCTGTTCTTTGCCAAGGGAGCGCAGCATGCCCTGGACCGCCTGTTTGAAGATTGCGCTGCCGATGCCGCTTGCCACAAGGCCTTCCCAAACTTCCAGAAGGAATTTGCTTCGGTGCTGGAACGTTTCGATCACGGGCCCATCACGGTAGAGTTGACCAACCCATCCACCGGGCAGAAGCAATCAGTCACGATCCTGCGCGGCAATTTTGTTGAGCGGTTGCGACTCATGCTCTACACGCCGCAGGGGGCCAACCAAATACCGGCGCTCACCCACAAAGCATTCGAAAATAACTACGTGCCGTTTGCGACGGCTGCGATCCGCAATAACGTCGGAAACTCCCTGGCCCGGGGAATGTATTTCACCATCACCTGCTCAGAGTACGTTCCATTCATTACCGAACAGGAGATCCTGCAGGAGACCAAAGGAACGTTCCTGGGCGAGTATCGAGTGAGAGCCCACATTCAGGCTTGCAAGGAATGGCCGCGGGCCAAGATCGAACCGAGTTACCTCAATCCGGTCAAGTCTGATCTTCCGGTACTGATGCTTTCCGGTGACATCGATGCCGCCACACCCTATTGGCTGGGAGAGTCAGCAGTGAAATACTTGCCGAACGGCCGTCAGGTGCTGATCAGAAATGCCGGCCATGCGTTCGGCAACTCATGCTTGCAGAATATCGCGGCGGAATTCATCGAGAAGGGTTCAGCGCAAAAGACCGACACAACTTGCATCAAGGACATTCAGCGGCCACCATTTCGGACAGAGTAACCTCCAAAGGCCCTTCACCATCACCGCGCAGCCGAGCCGCAACCAAAAGAAAACCAGCTCCTTTACCGCTGATTTACGCGGATAAATCAAAATTTGAAGACACGGACGAATAGATACGCATTTTTCCTAATTCCAGTTTCCATTTTTGGAATTTCTTTGGTGAGGAGTAGCATCTTATTATTAAAATTTTCTAATAAATTGTGCTTTCCCGTATATAATGTTTGAGAACTCTAATCCAATTGCCCAAAGAGGCAATATATACCAGAAAGGAAGCTTAATGGAGAAACTCGCTTTGAACCAAGAGGTTCTTGTGCATCTCACACGCCCTGACCTGACAGAATTTCCAGTCAGAAGAGGCGATACCACGGTACCACCGCTATGCCCAACATGCTCCACCCTCCCTACGGTGAAATAGCAAACAGGGTCCGGTGAAATGCTTTTTGGGGGAAATGCTGGCCGAGATGGAGCCCAAGAACTTGCTTCCCATCTTGGAGTCAGCGTTTCCCCTTTTTACTGCTATTTGGATGAACTTCATCTTTAACATTTCCAAGGGTTTTCAGCCTGGCCACGGTTAGTGTGGACGAGGTGGACTTAGTAGACTGAGTGGACGGCGCCTTGGTTACCGATTTTCACCAGGTCAGAGCACCAAGCCCACGCCGCCGGCGCTGATGCTTGGACGATCCAGTCTTTCGTTAACTCATGAATAATTCAGGCTTCGGGCTTGGATCATTGGATCATTTGAGTCTCAAAACACCATCCCAATTTCTTAAGCGTCCTACAGGGCCGTTGGCCCGCGAAATTCCAAATACTGGACTACTACTTTGTTCCACCCCTTCGGGGTTGGATCATTGGAGTCTCAGACACCCTCCAAATTCCTTTAATTGACCCCCACGCTTGCCAAATACAGTCTTCGTTAAAAAACAATCATTAGAATCCACATTAGATTACAGATTAGAATGCAAGATTAGTACTTTTAATAATCTAGATTAAAGGTTAGATTAGGGGCTCTTAGATTAGAACTAGGTCAGCTTGAAAATGTTTTGGTGTCCACCGCAGATTGTTAGATGAAAATTTATTAATCTATGTTATTTTGCTGCTGACTTCGGAACGGCCTTGCCGAGCGCCGAAGTTTAAAAAAAGAAAGAGGTTTGTTATGGAAAAACAAATTCACAGAGTAGTTTTAAACCAGGAGATAGTTAGAAATCTCACACAAAATGAATTGTATGAGGCTAATGTACTGTGTTTTGCAACAGAAGCTCCTCCGCTCTGTCCAACTTGCTCGGGACAGCCACAGATACCGACTATTGCATGCACACAAACGTGTAAACCATAAGACGCTAATGCAGAGAAATGCTTCCCCCGGTTTGTCCTTACCACCATTTCTCCTTCGATATTGGTTTCTCTGCATGATTGAACGAGTTAGCCACTGTGCGGTAATTACGAGAAATTTCGTTCTTATTTCGATGAAGACAGCCGCTTGAGAATTTAGTCATTGAATAATTTAGTAATTGAGTAATTTAGTAATTTGAAAAACCGCAGTTTTACCCAGCAAAACCAATCACGAAATGTTCGAAGGGACATCAAGGGCAAAAACCCTTGCCTAGTGCCATGACCACATAATGTATGGAAAGAAGGTTAATGTGGACGAGGTGGACTTAGTGGACTGAGTGGACAGTGCCATGGTTACCAATTTTCACCCGGTCAGAGCACTCGTTAAGCTTCCGGAGTATTTTGATGTTCAAGCAATGTCAGCAGGTGAGTGGTTTCAATCCCCGGACTGGTTGAAGGTAGCCGAGGGTGAATTGATCTTTCGCAAGACTGTGCGAATGGTATGCAAGAGGGTGGCCGAGTTAATAGGTTTAGAAATATAGCCGTCCATACCTGCATCGATACAACGTTCGCGGTCTCCCTTCATCGCATGTGCGGTCATAGCAATGACTGGAATATGCGACAAAGTATTTTCTTCCATGCTGCGAATCGCCGATGTCGCCCGGTATCCATCCATTTCCGGCATCTGCACATCCATCAGGACCAGATCAAACGATGATTGCTCAAGAAGCTCCAATGCCTCTTTACCGTTTTGAGCTACTATGACTTCGTGGCCATGACTCTCCAAGAGCCGTACCGCCAGCGTCTGATTGATTACGTTATCTTCGGCCAGCAATATCCGCAAAGGAGGCAAGGGTGAATTCGAATCGGAGACGGCCAACTCGGGCGATGCACTGGCCGGCGAGGCAAGTTTGAGCTGGATGGTGAAATAAAACTTCGATCCGGCACCGGCTGCGCTCTCGACCCAAATCTCGCCTCCCATCAGAGAAACGAGATGAGAGGAGATTGCCAATCCAAGTCCGGTACCACCAAATTTCCGGGTGTAGGAAGCATCGGCCTGGTGAAATGCGGTAAATATAGTCTGCTGATGTTCAGGAGAAATACCAATCCCAGTATCGGCGACGCAGATCTTGAGCGCTATTGTGGCCCCTGCGTCACTTTGCAGATCAGCCAATACCTTGATTTCGCCTTTTTCGGTGAACTTAACAGCATTGCCGACCAGGTTGACCAGCACTTGTTTGAGCCTGGCTGGATCGCCTACCACCCATTCGGGAATGTCTGAAGAAATACGGCATGACAATCTCACATTTTTCTCACGGGCGCGAGCGGAAAACATTTGCTCAACTTCTTCAAAGACTTGAGACAGGCGAAATTCTTCGGAAGAGAGCACCAGCTTGCCGGCCTCAATTTTGGAGAAGTCCAGGATGTCGTTCAGGAGTCCGAGCAGGAGTTTGGCTGAATACCCAGCTACGCCCAGGATCTCAGCCTGTTCTTTAGTAAGTCCAGTTTGGCCGGCCACTTCCAGCATTCCCAGGACGCCATTGAGTGGAGTCCTGATCTCATGACTCATGTTGGCCAGGAACTCGCCCTTGGCGCGGGTGGCAGCTTCCGCCGTTTCTTTTGCCTGCCGCAATTCCCGGGTGCGGTCGTCCACGAGGGAGACCAAACGACGTTCCGTGGCATGCATGGAGGAGATCCGCAACAGATAGACTCCCGTTCCAATCAAAATGAAGACCAGGCCGCATAAACCTTTAAACCAGAGGGTCTGATAAAAACGGGGTTCAAGAACGAAAGCAAAGGATTTCTCGATTTTGCTGACAGAGCCATCGAAATTAGAACTGGCCACCCGAAAGACATACTCGCCGGGGGGCACATTGGTATAGTAGGCTGCGCGCGGGACCTTGGCGGGCAGCCAATCCGCGTCAAAATTTTCAAGTTTAACTTGATAATTTACTTTTTCTGGAGCAAGAAAGGTCAGTGCAGCAAAATGAAATTCAATCTTGCCGGCGCCCACCGGGATGTGCATGCCCTCCAGCACCGGTTTATTATCGTCGGCACGCACGCTTTCGATGACCATAGGCGGCACAACCGGGCTCGGGTGAAAATGTTCGGGGTCTACCTCTACAACGCCCTTGGCGGAGGCAAAGAACAGCTTTCCATCGGCAGTTTTCCATCCCGTTGCCTGCATGCCACCGGTGAATTCAGAAGTCAAGAGGCCGTCATTTGTACCGTAGGAATCATAGGAAAGAGCGTCGGTTTTGTGGTCAGCGAAATCATTCAAGTCACTCTTGCGCACACGCCACAGGCCGCGGTTTGAGGTCATCCACAGATAGCCGTTCTTGTCGTCCAGGATGCTCCAGATTTTGTCATCAAAAAGGCCATCCTTCATCCTAAAGGATGTATATTTGCCGGCGCGCAACCGGCCAAGGCCAGAGCTAAAGCTGCCAATCCATAGATCGTGATTTGCATCTTCGTAGGTGCAGGTTACCGAGCCGGTTATGCCGCTGCGGTCCTTTTCAATCTCATAATTGACAAATACACCGTTCCTGAACTCGGTCAACCCTTTTGTCGTGGAGAACCAAAGATTGCCTTCATGGTCTTCGTTAATGCTGTGCACCCGGTTGGTTGCCAATCCGTCTTTTTCCGAGAAAAGAGTAAACTTACCATTCTTAAACCGGGCCAGATATCCATCGTGACTGCCATTGCTGATCCAGAGATTGTCCTTCCGGTCGACAAAAACGGCAGATATGCCCCCGTTTGGCAACCCTTGACCGATCCCATAGGTCCTAATGACCCGGCCGGCGCTGAACTCCTTAAGTCCGTCATTGGTGCCGATCCATAGCGTGCCTTTTTTGTCTTCAACAATAGCAGTTGCCGTATTGCTTGTATCAGTATGGCCGATCTTGTAAGAGGTTATCTGGCCATCTTTCAGTTGGGCTATTCCGTTCAGCGTGCCTGCCCAGATACTGTCGTCATGCGCTTGATACAGCGCCAAAACCACATCGTGAGGCAGGCCCAGGTTTCGATCGTAGACCGCAAATTTGCGGTCTCTAAGCCGGTTCAGTCCGGCCGTGATGGTCCCAATCCAGAGACTGCCTTCACGGTCTTCATAGAGAGAAGCGACGAAGTTCTCGGTGAGGCCGTCTTTTTCCGTGTAACACTCAAACTTTTGCGAACGAAGGCGGCATGCGCCTCCCTTAAGCAGGCCAATCCAGAGGGTGTCTTCTTTGTCCTGGTAAATAGTGTTGATTTGAGTCTCTGGCGCTTTTCGGGTGCTGTAGTGTGTCAACTTCCCGTCAAAGAAGCTGTAGAGTCCATGAGCGACGCTTCCGATCCAAAGGACGCCATCACGATCAGCATACAGTGCCGAAGGGTCGTTGATGTCGACATTGAATTGGACTTTGGCGCCGACTTCCTGGCCTAACTTGAAGACAGCGGTGCGGGTTGCTGCCCAGATGGCACCATCGGGGCCGGCGGCCAACGCTATGATGCTCTGCTCGTCAAGCTTCGCAAGTCCAGGGTAGCGCACAAGTTTTCCTGCCTTGAATACGGCCAAACCTTTGTTGGTGGCAATCCAGATATTTCCCTGATTGTCCTGGGCCAGAGCATTTACGGCCTTGTGCGTACCTTCCGGGTTGATTGAATATGATGTGAACTGCCCAGAGGCATATCGTATGAGCCCGCCATCGTAGGTGCCGATCCAAAGACTTCCGTCTGTTTTGTCCGCCAGCAGTGCTTGTATTATGTCGTTTTTTAGCCTCGGAGTGCTGGTGTCGTTGAAAACTGTGAACTCTGCACCATTAAATCTGGCCAGACCTTCATGAGTGCCGAACCACAGATAACCGTCTGGAGTCTGAGCAATTGCCGGAATTGCGTTCTGCGGCAGTCCATCCCCTGTTTTCCAGGAATCACGAATGTATTGTTTTAAGGACCGAGTGGGATCCAAGGCCGCAGCGTATATTCCGTTCATCAACATCAGAGCCATCAACAAAAGGGGCCTGATATTTTTGCGACCGATCTTCATTCGGTGTGTCTTCTTTCTGGCGTGGAAAGAGTCCTGCTAATTAAGTTGTGTTAATTTGCACGCGATATTCTACGGCCCAATCGAGAGACTGGCAAAGCTAATATAGGAGTGCTCTAAACTCTGGTAACAGATATGATCCCACCGGAAGCGTCAAGATTTGAGATTCTTCAAGAATAATGCCTGAATCGCTCCCAAAACGGGAACCAAATGCCGGATTGGTACAACTGGAAGAGATACGAGCGATTTGTCCGGTTTTTGGACAAAAAATACTTGGCGGGGATTCCGGAGAATGATGGTTAGGAAAGAACAGGCAAGGGTTCCCGAAGATCGTGTTTTCATGATCTGCCTCTGCGCAACTTTGGTACGGACTGGGTGATGATGGCCGCAAGCACGCCCATCACTCAATCCGACGAGGCGGCTTGTCTCTAGCATTCCCGTTTCACAGCGCCACAACTATTTTGGGGTATTGCGTAGAGTGCCATTTGTCCATTCGATCCGCTGGATCCGCGCAAAAAACGCTTAAATCCATTTGACAGTCTCGATCAATATCGTATTAAATCGTATTTCTGCTTGCCCACCTTTTGGAATTCCCGATTGCTCGTTAGGAGGAGCCTATATGGACCATGGCAAAAATGGCCTTACCAGGCGAGAACTTCTCGTCCGTGGCAGTTGGCTCACTTTCGGAGCTGCGATGGCCGGATTTCCGGCCAGTTCATTGGCTGCAGAACTGGCCGTGCTGGACGTGGCTTACGCCGGCTCCATGGGCTCGATGATGGAAGGCCCTTTGAAAGCCTCAATCGCGCAGAATTTGAAACTTGATATGCACGGTCGCGCCCAAGGATCGAGCGCGCTGGCGCAGTTGATTGTAGGCGGAAGTATCCGTCCGGACGTTTTCATCCCGGTTACACCTGGGCCCATGTTGACGGTCCTACGCGCCGGCAAAGCCTCAACCGCGCAGCCCATCGCCCACACGGAAATGGTGATTGCTTATAGTCCCAAGAGCCGCTTTGCTTCCAAGCTGAAAGCGGCAGGCGAGGGAAAGGGTGACTGGTGGGAGATTCTTCAGGAACCGGGTTTGCGCTTTGGACGCACTGATCCAGTTGGCGATCCGCAAGGACGCAACATTATCTTCACCATGATGCTGGCGGCCAAAGTGTACAAGCAGCCTGATCTGGTGGAAAAGATTTTGGGCGCAACGATCAATGAGAAACAGATCTTTACGGAGCCAACCGTGCAGGCGAGGTTACAGAGCGGCGAGCTGGATGCCGCCTCCGCCTACAAAATCCAGCCTGGTCCGTTCAACCTTCCTTATGTCAATCTGCCCAAAGAGATCAATCTGAGCGGGCAAAACGTCCATGCTGATCATCCGGATGTGACGCTCACCGTCGGTGGAAAAACATATAATCCTGAGCCGCTGATTTACTACGCTGGAGTTCTAAAGGACGCGCCCAATAGCAAAGGCGCGGCTGCCTTTGTGGACTGGTTGAAGGGTGATGAGGCGCAGGCCATTTTCCGACGCTTTTACTACGATTCACCAGGAGAGGCATCCGCCCTTCATGCATGACAATTGACCGCCACTGGATAGCAAGAGCGGGCGCCGCGGCCTTTGCGATCGCTTTGCTCTATCCCTTCAGCGCATTCTTTGCGCGCGTGGGTGCGTGGCAATGGGGCCCGGACGTACGCGGTCCGGCGCTTGCCTCGGTTCGAGTCTCGCTGTTGCTGACCGGCTTGGCTATGGTCATCATCGTCGTCTTGGGCACGCCGGTTGCGGCTTACATTGCACGCTGCCGGGCGCGTGAGCGTCTTGTTTGGCAGGCCTTGTTACTCATTCCAATACTCCTGCCACCGCTGGCTCTCGGAATCCTGATGACTCTGGCGTTTGGTCCTTACGGATCAGTAGGCGCCTGGCTGGAGCGCTACGGTATCGTGATGACCAACAGCGCCACAGCTTTTGTGACCACACAGGTTTACGTCGGCATAGGATATTACGTTTTGGGCGCGGTGGCTGCTCTTGATGCAGTTCCGGTGATACTGCAAAAGCAGGCTGCTTTGCTGGGACTTACACCGATGCGGGTTTTTCTGCGCGTGACTCTGCCTCTCTCGAAGTTAGGATTGGCTGTGGCCCTCAGCCTCGCGTGGGTCCGGGCCATCGGGGAGTTCGGCGCAGTCGTGGTGACCGCATACTATCCGTCGGGCATGCCAGTCCAACTCTGGGTGAATTTGCAGAGCTTTGGCTTGCCTGCGGTGATGCCCTTACTCGTGGTGTTTCTCGCTGTTGCTCTGCCGCTTCCCTGGCTGATTCACGTGCTCGCCCAGCGACAACGCCATGCTTAAAGCGCATATCATCAAAAAGCGGCGGGAACTTAGCGTCGATGTCCAGTTGAAGCTGGATCAAGGTTGGTCCTTAGGCATGTTTGGGGCGTCCGGAGCGGGCAAGAGCACAGTTCTCGGCTGCATTGCCGGAATTGAGGAACCAGACGACGGCTATGTGGAAGTAAATGACCTCAAGTTCTTTCCACCGTCTCTTCCTCTATATAAGAGGCCCATTGGATATCTGACCCAGGAACCTGGCCTGTTTCCGCACTTAAGCGTGAGCGAAAATATCAGCTTTGGCATTCCCAGGGACCGGGCGTCAGAAAAAGAGCAGGTTGATTGGATTGCGACTTTGCGGGACCGCCTGCAATTGACGCCGCTGTGGAACGCTCCGGCGTCCTTGATTTCGGGAGGGCAGGCGCGGCGTGTCAGCCTGGCGCGTATGTTGGCAAGGAGGCCGCCTCTGGTCCTTCTGGATGAGCCTTTCGCTGGTTTGGATCGCCAGTTAGTGCGCGAATTGATTGACGATTTGGTTTTCTGGAGCCAGACGATAGGCTTCAGCATGATTGCCGTCGATCACCAAGCCGAAGTCTTGAGGCGGCTGTGTCCTCAACAGGCCGTCGTGCTCGAACAAGGAAGGATTGTGCAACAGGGCACTTGGGAGGAATTGTGCAGAGCTCCCGCAACCCCGTTGCTGGGCTCGCTGCTGGCCCCTCTTTGAGGATGCAAGCGGCTGGAACCACAGCGCGACAAGCCGCAACCAAAAGAAAACTAACTTCTTACCGCTGATTTGCGCGGAACAACGCTGATTGAGAACAGCCGCTGGCTACTGGCTTATAGCTTCTGAGTGGCCTAGAAAATTTGCGAGAAAAACAGGATTTCAAAGCACCTCGTAGTACGAAGTAAGGACGAAGGACACGAAGGGAACGCCGGGATAAACCGGCATGAAGTAGGGAATGAAAGAGTCCTACAGGAAAGGAATAGCGAACCATCCTGACCCCGAATCATGCGTAGGTGTTTCCGTAAGGACGCCACGAAGTATTGATCAGGGGCACAAGC
>Ga0210408_10000215_pt1 | contig 82656 bp, 65 predicted proteins | sample IncBWH4MmetaG_FD_155471 | JGI IMG/M metagenome (GOLD analysis project Ga0210408, IMG submission 155471) | Forest soil microbial communities from Barre Woods Harvard Forest LTER site, Petersham, Massachusetts, United States - Inc-BW-H-4-M | ecosystem: Environmental > Terrestrial > Soil >...
TCCTCCCGGGTATGCGTGACGAGGCGACATTCCGGGTCAAGACCGGCCTGGCGGAGATGCTCAAGGGCGGGGTGATAATGGACGTGGTGACGCCCGCGCAGGCGACCGTCGCCGAGGAAGCCGGCGCCGCCGCGGTGATGGCGCTGGAGCGCGTGCCCGCGGACATCCGTCGCGACGGGGGGGTGGCGCGGATGTCCGATCCGGAGATGATCTCGGGCATCCAGCACGCGGTCTCGATTCCGGTGATGGCCAAGGCCCGCATCGGGCATTTCATGGAGGCGCGCGTGCTGCAGGCACTGGAGGTCGACTACGTGGACGAGTCGGAGGTGCTGACGCCCGCGGACGAGCGCCATCACATCGACAAGCACCAGTTCAACGTTCCGTTCGTGTGCGGCGCCACGAACCTCGGCGAGGCGTTGCGCAGGATCGGCGAGGGCGCCGCGATGATCCGCTCCAAGGGCGAGGCCGGCACCGGGGACATCGTTGAGGCCGTCCGGCACATGCGCGCGATCACCGGGGAAATTCGCCGGCTGACGACGCTCGGCGAGGACGAGCTGGCGAGCGCCGCCAAGGATCTCACCGCCCCCGTGGACCTGGTGCGGTCGGTCGCGGCGGACGGACGCCTGCCGGTCGTGCTGTTCTGCGCGGGTGGCATCGCCACGCCCGCCGACGCGGCGCTGATGATGGCGCTCGGCGCCGAGGGGGTGTTCGTGGGCTCGGGCATATTCAAGTCCGAGGACCCGCCGGCGCGCGCGCGCGCGATCGTCGAGGCGACCACCCACTGGCAGGATCCCGAGCGCGTCGCGGCGGCCTCGCGCGGGCTGGGACCGGCGATGGTCAGCCTGGAGAGCTCCAAGTTGGAGCACGAGGAGCTCCTGGCCCAGCGCGGCTGGTAGGACGGCCGATGGCCTTCGCCGGCCGTTGTCCTTACCGATCGGAGATCGCAGGATCTCCGATCGGCCAGCTCATGTGCTCAGCACATTTCGCTCACTGCGTCCTGGTCCAGCTCGACCCGCGACCGTCCTACAGGTTCGCTCTTGACAGGGAATGTAGGACGTGCCGCTGATCGGAGTGCTCGCTCTCCAGGGCGGGTTCGAGGCGCATAAGCGGTTGCTGCGTGGACTAGGCGCCGATGTGCGCGAGGTGCGCACGGCCGGCGATCTGGACGGTCTCGACGGGCTGGTGATCCCGGGGGGCGAGTCCACGACGATGATGCTCGGCGTCGAGCGCGAGGGGCTGCGCGAGCCGCTGCGCGAGCTGGCGAGCAGCGGGATGATGCCGGTGCTGGGATCGTGCGCCGGGCTGATCATGCTCGACCGCGACCATCTCGACCTGATGGACGTGCGCGCGCAGCGCAACGCGTTCGGGCGCCAGTTGCGTTCGTTCGAGACCGACCTCGACGTGCGCGGTCTGGAGGGAGGCCCGCTGCGGGCGGTGTTCATCCGCGCGCCCTGGATCGCCGAGCACGGCCCGGACGTGGAGATCCTTGCCGAGGTGGACGGTCATCCGGTGGCGGCGCGCCAGGACGGGATGCTGGCGGTGGCGTTCCACGCCGAGTTGACCGAGGACGATCGGGTGCATCGGATGTTCCTGGACTCTCTGCACTGAGCAGCGGCTCCTCCAGGGCGGCGAGCACGGCGTTGACGGCGTCTCTGATCTCGCCCACGAGCCGGCCCTCGTCCTCCAGCCGTTCGGCGTCGCTCCAGGACCACGACCGGGCGACGTGCATGCTCGGGCGCAAGTGCGCGAACCGCCGGCCGAGCGCGCGCAGGAACGGGTCCAGCCGCTCGGCGTCCCGCTCGGAGGCGTAGCCGCGCTCGAGCAGCCACGGCCACAGCTCGGTGCGAATGCAGTCGCGGTGGTGGGCGCCCACGTGCGACCAGTCCTCGCCCTCCCAGCGACGCGCGTACGTGGGCGCGTCGAGCGTGCACGTCAGATATACGCGCGTGCGCCTGGGCGCGTTGCGAAACCCGAGCAGCGGCTGGGGCTCGACACGCCAGGCGGGCAGGTGCGATCCGCCACCGGCGCCGTGCTCACCGGCGGGTTCACGCTCGCCCGCGGCGCGGCCTTTGCGTACGGCCAGCTCGCACAGGCGATCGGCGTGGCCGGCCGCATACAGGTGTTCGGCCTGGGGCTTGAGCTCGCCGGGCCACATGTGCAGCGTCAGGCGGTCGTCCTCGTCGATGTCCAGCGCGGCGCGCTGCAGCGAGAGCGCGCCGAGCGCTTTGTCCAGGCGCACGTGCACGAGCCCGACGCGCTCGGGCTCGATGCCGGTGGCCTCGCGCAGCAGCGAGCGCAATCGCCACTTGCGCCGCGTGGGATCGGCGCCGACGCGGCGCAGGCTGCCGAACGGCAGCAGGTGGCCGAAGTCTTGGTGGGCGTAGCTGAGCATGTCCTGCACGAGCGCATGCTCGGCGGGGGAGAGGACCCCGATCTCCGCCAGACGCCACCACGCCTCGAGCAGGTCGTGCCAGCGCAGCACGCACGTGCGCCGCTGGGCGAAGCGCACGCCTCCGAGGTTCAGCTCGCCCACGCGATACCCGTTGCGCTTGGCCCATTTGCGGCAGACCTTGCTCTCGAGCAGCACGACCAGCTCGGGATCGAAGCGCAGCACGCCGTCGAAGCGCTGGCCGCTGTCGGTGTCGGTGACCTCCTGCACGATCTCCGGTGGCTCGAAGTCGGGCGTCAGGAACACGCTCACCAGGCGCCCCCGCTGAACCTCGCCGCCCGACGCGCCTTCCTCGGAGGGATCGACGAGGTGCGCGGCCTGCAGGTCGACCGCGCAGTCGGGCAGCCGGCTCTGCGAGCGCTCGCCGATCTCGTGCAGCAGCGCCTCCCGCGCGAGCGGCACGAGCCGTAGCACGATCATCGCCGCGCGCGTGAGCTGGTCCTCGTGGCCGCGCCCGAGGTCGCCGTATGGCTCGAACACGTTCAGGTGCGGGTTGGAGGTGATGCTCTCGACTCCCCCGATCACAACGACTCACCCCGATTCTCCGCAGACCCGTCCTGTCAATCTCCCCGCCCCGCGTCAGTCAATGACAATTTACGAGGCACAGTATCCGTATTTATAGACAGTACCGCACCTCGTCGTTTCTGACCAGGTGCGGCCCGCACGCGGCGAGCCGTGGCGCGATACTGCCGGCATGCGCGTCATCGCGGTGGCGGCCGACGAACGGGTGGGGATCGCCACGAGCCTGGTTGTGAGCCTGCGCGGGCGCGGGCACGAGGCGCTGGCGCACGGTGCGCTGGCGGAGGGCGAGCGCGAGGACTGGGCGTGGGCCTCGGAGGCCGCCGCGCGCGACGTGGCGGAGGGCCGGGCCGAGCAGGCGATCGTGTGCTGCTGGACGGGCACGGGCGCGTCGATCGCGGCGAACAAGGTTCCCGGCGTGCGCGCGGCGCTGTGCGTGGATGCCGCGACGGCCGCGGGCGCACGGCGCTGGAACAACGCAAACGTGCTCGCGCTCAGCTTGCGCACCACCTCGGAGGCCGAGCTGGAGGAGATTCTCGACGCGTGGTTCGCGGGCGAGCCCAGCGACCAGGACGGCGACCGCGCGAACGTCGCGCATTTGAGGGAAATCGAGCGCAGCTAGACCGCCGCGAAGCGCACGACCCCATCCTCGACGCCCTGACGTTCGAGCACGCGACCTTCGTCGAGCAGCAGATCGACGTGCCCCAGCACCTCGGAGATCGTCAGGTACGCCTGCGTGACCGCGACGTTGCCCCACAGCTCGGTCGCGATCTCGTGCGCCGTGCGCGGCTCCTGCGCGATCAGGCCGTGGATGCGCTCGGCGCGGCGGCGGTGCATCGACAGGCGCAGGTCGATCAGCGACACGTGGTCTGCGATCGGCGCGCCGTGGCCGGGAAGCACGAGCGAGAGCTCCATCGCGCGCGTGCGCCGCAGCGAGGCGATGTAGTCGATCAGCGCGCGCGGGCGCTGATCGTCCCCACCGTCCCGGCCATCCAGGTCGTGCGCTCCGGCTCGGTCGGTGATGTCCAGCCCCACGTCCAGCGGGCGGGCGAGCAGCGGGTTGGAGGAGATGTGCTCGATCAGATGGTCCGCCGCGAACAGGATCGAGCTGCCCTCGTCCAGGAACACGGTGTCCGAGGGGCTGTGCCCGGGCCGGTGCAGCACGCGCAGCGTGCGCTCGCGCATCCGCAGCTGCTCGCCGTCTTGAAGCGGCCGCGTGACCTCCACGGCCGCACCCCACGCGCGAAAGCTCGCGCTGACCGCCCGCAGCGCCGTGACGACGTCGGCGGGGATGCCGTGGCGCAGCATGATCGCCTGGGCGAAGCCGTCGTCGAGCTCGGCGGATGCGCCGAAGTCGCGCAGGTAGGGCGCGAGCCCCGCGAGCGCGGCGACCTCCGCCCCCGAGCGCCGCGCGAGGATCGCGGCCAGGCCGAAGTGGTCGATGTGCTGGTGGGTGATCACGAGCAGCTCGAGCTCCTCGATCGCATGCCCGCGCGCGTGCAGCGCCCGTTCGAGCTCGTCCAGCGCCGTAGCCGAGTTGGGCCCCGAGTCGATCAGCGTCAGCGGCGAGTCCTCGATCAGGTACGCGTTGACGCGCCCCACCTGAAAGGGCGTCGGTATCGCGAGGCGATGGATGCCGGCCGCGGCGGCCCGCGCGAGCAGCTCCTCGTGGCTCGGTGTGTCGGGATCGGCGGCCGTGCTCACGGCAGGATCGTCGGACCGGGGTCGAGCGCGCACATGGACGGCGCCATCCTACGCGCCACCCGCCGCACGGGACCGGGTCGGCCAACGATGACCCCGAACCGCGGGCCCGTCCGGCCAGCGAGCGGTTTCCGATCGAGACGACGTCCGCCCGCGCCGCCCCTCCAAGCCCGTCGCCAGGGCCCGTGCCAGGCCATAGTCAACAAGGCGTGCACGCATTTACAGTTCACCACTTGACAACTTCAAACTCACGGTATATATTTCCCCATACAACGGCGTCGAGGAACGCCGGACACGCATCGGGTTGGGGTTGGTCTTGAGCGCTCGACCCGGCGCGTATTGGAACACAACACAGGCTCAGGAGAGGGAATTTTTTACGGGTCATGGCGATGAGGGGTTCTGTGCGGGCAAATTCGGGCTGGGTGCAGGCGTGATGCGCGCGTCGATGGCACCGCCGCGCCGTCCCGGCGCCGCGAAGACCTCCGTGTCCACCGCGCGCCGCGGCGGCACGCAGGTGTCGGACATGCAGCGCGCGCGCATGCTCCGCTCCACCGTGCAGGTCGTCTCCGAGCTCGGCTACGCAAAGCTCAGCGTCGCGCGCGTCACAGGCCGCGCCCACGTCTCCCGGCGCACGTTCTACGACTTCTTCGCCGATCGCGAAGACTGCTTCCTCGCGGCGCTCGACGAGGCGCTGGTACGCGTAACCGAGCTCGTGCGCGACGCTTACGAGCGTGAGGAGGGAGATTGGCAGGCGCGAGTCCGCGCGGGGCTCGAGGCGCTACTGGCGTTCCTGGACGAGGAGCCCGCAGTCGCCTCCCTGCTGGTGATCGACACGCTGCGCGCGGGACCGCGGGCGTTGCGGCGCCGCGCGGATGTTCTGCGAAGTGTCGGTATGGCGCTCGATCAGGGCGGCTTGCAAGCCAAGGCCGCGCGGGGAGTGCCCGACATCACGGGTGAGGGCGTCGTCGGCGCGGTCTTCAGCGTGATCCACACGCGTCTGCTGGCCAAGCGACCCGGTCCGCTGCTCGAGCTTGTGAACCCGCTGATGGGGATGATCGTGCTGCCCTATCGGGGTCCCGCGGCGGCGCGGCGCGAGTTGGAGCGGCGCGGGACGCGTACGCCTTCATCGAGCCGTAAGAAGCCGGCGGGCGTGAAGAGTCCGGCCCGTTCGGTCGATCCGCTGGCGGGGTTGCCGATGCGGTTGACGTACCGCACGCTGCGGGTGCTCACGGCGGTGGGGGACTCGCCGGGCGTGAGCAATCGCGAGGCGGGCGAGGCGGCTGAGGTCGGAGATCAGGGCCAGATGTCGAAGCTCCTCGCGCGCTTGGAGCGCCTGGGGTTGATCCGCAACAGCGGTCGCGGCCAGGCGCACGGCGAGCCCAACGCGTGGCGGTTGACCGCGCTGGGCGAGCGGGTGCAGAGCGCGATCTCGACGACCCCCGAGCGCGGTGCTCGGCGGGTCAACGGGGCGAGGAGGGCCGCGCGCTGATGCTCACGACCACCGTTGCCTCCCGTCGTCTTTTTCAAAACGTCGTACCTACCGCGTGCGTAGCGCTGAGCGCTCCCACGCTCGACTCCACCGAGGAGAGATAACCGATGTTCTCAGCAATACGCAGACGCATCCACGTGACCCCATCCACGATCATCGCGACCTTTGCGTTGGTGTTCGCCATGACCGGCGGCGCGTACGCCGCGAACAAGTACCTGATCACCTCGACCAAGCAGATCAGCCCGAAGGTGCTGAAGGCGTTGAGGGGCGCGAGCGGCAAGGCGGGGGCGAACGGCGCGAATGGCGTTCAGGGTCCCGCCGGCCCGGGCGGGCCGCAGGGCCCAGCCGGCGCGAGCGGCAAAGAAGGCGCCCTGGGTAAAGAAGGCCCGGCCGGCAAAAACGGGGAAAACGGCAAAAACGGCACGACCGGTTTCACCGAAACCCTCCCCAAAGACAAGACGGAGACGGGTATGTGGACCTTCTCGGCTGGTGGCGCGGGGCTCGCTGTGGCTCCGATCTCGTTCGCGATCCCGTTGGCGAGCACGCTCGATGCCAAACACGTTCATTACGTCAACAACAACACCGTCACCGCCGCTCAGTGTCCGGGCACCCTCGAAAAACCGGAAGCGCTCCCGGGCAATCTCTGCGTGTGGGAAAACTTCGTCCCTGGACAGGTCAACAGGAACGAAGAAAAACACATCGCCGAAACCGAAATCTTCCCCGACGGCGGCGGCCCACCGATCCTCGCTGGGACGCTGGGTGCCGGCACCACCGGAGCGGGTGTCGCGTTCGTCGCCAAAGAACAGGCCACGGGCTTTGGCACCTGGGCCGTCACCGCGCCGTAAGGCGACCCGCATCATCGAGACAGAGGCCCCCGAGGTGAACCACATCGAACAACACGAAGGGACCTCCCGATCCCGGCTTGCGTTCGCCCTCCTCGTTGCTGCGCTCGGACTCGCCCTGTCGGTTCCCGCTTCGACGTTCGCCGCCTTCACTCGCCCGTTTCTCCGCCATACGACGGGTACCCCGGGCGAAGCCTTCTCGGAACCCGCCGGCGTCGCGACCGACGGCGAAGACAACCTCTGGGTCGCAGACCAGGGCGTCAGCCCCACCCGGCTCGACGCGTTCGACCCCTCGGGCGGCTTCCTGAAAACGGTCGAACTAAAAGAAAACCTCACTCTAGCCGACAGCCTCGCGATCGAACGCTCGACGGGCCGTTTCTATGTCATCGGAGGACAGACGAGGGACGCCTTCGCTCCGTATTTGGAAGTGTTTGATTCGGCTGGCAATCTGGTAAAACGCTTGGGCAGGTTCTCGCACGGCGTCCCCGGCGACCCGAGCGTCGCGGTCGACAACTCGACCGATCCGCTGGAAGACCCGTCGGCTTGCTCGCTGTCGGGATGCTCCGTGTACATCGCACACGGAGGACCGAATCCGGGGCCCGGTGAAGGTGGGGATGGGTTGCCTGCAGGGATCGAGAAGCGCAATTCCGCGGGTGAACCGGTCGCCTTCACCGGTTCGGCCAGCTACATCAAAGGCAACGAGATCACGGGTACGCCGGCCGAAAGTTTCGCGACGAAGTTCGGCGGAGCCGTTCGCGGCGCTGCCGTGGATGCTCACGGGAACATTTATGCGATCGTCGCAGGGGCGAGCGGGGCCCCAGACGAAGTGGCCGAGTTTAGCCCGAGCGGCCTCTTTGTGGGAGCCTTCACGGGCGGGGAAACCCCAGGTCTTGGGGGAAGCCGCGAAGACGGCGGGTTCGGCGGCAAGCCGGCTGAGGTCGCGGTCGACTCGGTGAGTGGCCATCTGCTCGTGTCCGTGTTCGCATTTCAACGTGACGAAGGCGCGGTCGACGAGTTCGACGCGACCGGCCATTTTGTCAAGCAAATCGTCGAAACCTCAAACGGGGCGCGCCTGCGCGGTGCGCGCCAGTTGACCACGAGTTCGCTCGGGGATCTTTATGTCGTCGATGACCCCAGTATCAACACGAGTGAGCGCGCGGTCGACGCGTGGGGTCCAGGACGTTTCCTTCCGTCTGTGAGGCTCGCGGAAGCATCGGAACGCCGGCCGGCGAGCGCGCGCTTGAGTGGTTCTGTGAATCCGGAAGGCTTGGCCCTCAGCGACTGTCACTTCGAGTATGTCAGCGAAGCCGCGTTCCAGCGGACCGGGTTTACCGATTTGAGTTCCGGTGGCACGGCGGCGTGCGCGCCTCCCGCCGGGAGTATTCCGGTCGACAACAGCTACCACGCGGTCGAGGTGCAACTCACTGGGCTCGTGTCCGGTACGACCTACCGCTACCGTCTGCTCGCGACGAGCTCGGGGGGGCTCGGCGGGACCGCGGAAAGCGAACCGCTCGCGTTCACGGCGCCGCACGCCGCGATGATCGTGTCGACTGGGGCGTCGAACATCTCCTCGTCCTTCGCGGATCTCGCTGCACAGGTGAGGCCGTTGGGCTCCGAGACCTCCTATCGCTTTGAGTATGTCGATGAAGCGCATTACGCGGCGGGCGCCGAAGACCCGTACGCGGCCGGCGCGAGCGTCCCCGCGAGCGGCGAAGTGGACGTCGGCTCGGGTGGCCCGACGGGTGGGGCGGTCGCGAGTGTGGTGCAGCACATCGGTGGCTTGACCCCGGGCACCGCGTACCGCTTCCGGTTGCTCGCCTCGAACGCGTTCGGTGGCGACGAGCTCGACGGGAGGTTCGCCACGGTGCCGCGCGCGGGCGTCGGTCTGCCGGATGGCCGCGCCTATGAGCTGGTGACCCCGGCGAACAAGGGCAGCGCGGCTGACATGTTCGGCGCCGTCCAGTCCGAACGCAACCGTTTTGAAAGTAACGACTTCGGCTTCGCGTCGGAATCAGGTGACGCGTTCCTGTTGGAAACGCTGTCCGCGTTCGGGTCCTTCGCGGCCTCTGGGCACAACGACTATGTCTTCTCGCGGACGGGCGCGGGCTGGCGGACGACTCCGCTCCCGGTGCCCTCGCTCGGTGTTCAGAACGTGTTCGCCGAAGTGTTCGACGCTGGCCTTTCCCGCGTCGGCGTGACCGACCAAGTTGGTTCTGAAGCGGCCGAAGCCGGCACTCGCGGTTTGACCTTGGTAGGGCCTCCCGGCGGTCCTTACACCCAGCTGAGTGACACCGGCGCGCGGGATCTGACGTCCGTCGTCGGCGGGTCGCTCGACCTGGCCCACATCGTCCTGGAGAGTCTCAACCACGCGCTGGCCCCGGGCGCCGAAGGACAGGATCCCGGCACCCGCTCGTTGTACGAATCGGCGGGTGGCGAACTCACCCTCGTCAACGTCGACAGCGAAGGGGAACTGCTGAACCGGTGTGGCGCCGTTCTCGGCCAGAACACCACCGCAGGCGCTAGGAATGGGGCGGTCTCCGCGGATGGCGCGAAGGTGTTCTTCACCGCCCCGGACCCCAGGGGACCCGCCGGCAGCCGGGGCTGCTGGAACCGGAGCACCGGAGAAAACGCGCCGCAGCTGTACATGCGCTCGGGCGGCCTCACGGTCCAGGTTTCCGGTCCCAGTCCGGGCGTCACCGAAAACGGCCACGCACCGACGCAGCATCCGGCGATCTATGTCGGCGCTTCCGAGGACGGCTCGCGGGTCTTCTTCCTCTCGGAAAGCGAGTTGACCCAGGACGCCGCCGACCTGAAACTCCACGACCCGGAGCTCTACGAATACGAAACGAGCACGGGCCGGCTGACGCGTATTTCGGCGGGCGAACCGGATAGCCCGGCTGCCAAACCGGGCAGCTCCGGTGCGCACGCCTTCACGGTCCCAGCGGTAGCCGTCTCGGGCGCCGCCGTCTATTTCACCGCCCGTGGGCAGTTGACCTCCGACGCCCCGGTGCCGGCCGGGAATGAGGTCAACCTCTTCCGTTATGACACGACGACGGGTCGGACGCGCTACGTGACCACAGTTAACGAAGAGGACTATCCAACCTCGAGCACCGCTAACTGGTGGGCGCAAACAGGCGTGCAGATGCCTGTGGAGGTCAGTCTCGAGCCCCAAGCGAACTGGTACACCACACCCGACGGCCGTTACCTCCTGTTCGCGACCGGACACGAAATCCCCTCGATTGGGTATCGCACGGTCGAAACGGGGGCTGCGTTTTGTCCGGTCATGAATTCTGGTGGGAGCAGCCCGGACGGGCACTGCGCGGAGGTGTACCGTTACGACGCGCGCGCCGCGGACAGCCATGAACCGCCGCTTGTGTGCGTGTCGTGTGACGCGAGTGGTGCGCCGCCGGTGGCGAACGCGTTTTTTGGCCATTCCGCCGGCCTAAGAACGGCTGCGGCAGGCCCGGTACCCGCGATCTCGAGCGATGGCCGTTACGTCTTCTTCGATACGGCGGATCCGTTGGTGTCCCAGGACACGAACGGGACCTTGGACGTGTATGAGTGGCATGACGGCGTGGTGTCGTTGATCAGCTCGGGTCATGATCCCAATCCGTCGTATTTCTTGGGTGCGAGTGCGGACGGGTCGAACGTGTTTTTCGGCACACACGCACGACTCGTTCCGCAGGACACCGATACGGCCGGAGACGTGTATGACGCTCGCATCTGCACCGAAGCCAGCCCGTGCGTCAAGCCGCCGGCATCGGGCACCGGCGTCTGTGAAGGCGACGCGTGCCAGAATCCGCCCGCGGCGCCCGTCGACCGGACCCCCGGGTCGTTGTCGTTCTCCGGCGCCGGCAACCTCGTCTCCCCGTCCCCGGGGAAACCCGGGGTTAAAACGCTCACTCGCTTGGAAAAGCTTGCGAACGCACTGAAGGCCTGCAGGAAGAAACCGAGGAGCAAGCGACGTGCGTGTGAAAAGCAGGCGAGACGCGCGTTTGGCTCGGCGCACAAGGCCAACAAGTCGCGCAGGACGGCGAGGTAGATGTCCGTGCTCAGAGAATCGGCTACGCGTCTGACTGTCCGCCCCGGCACCGCTGTCGTCTTGAGCGGTCTCTTCGGCCTGCTGGCTTTCGCGGCGACGCCGGCCGTGGCGGCGTCGGGTGGTCCGCAGTGGACGGTGTCGGCGGTCTCGCGCCCGACCAACTTCGCCCCGGGTGACCAAAGCGGTGAAGATTCGTTCAGAGTGACGGTCACGAACACCGGCGGCGCTTCGAGCGACGGTTCGCCGGTCACGATCTCTGACGAATTGCCGCAAGGCCTCTCGATCGCAGCCGCAGGCGCCTCTGCTGAAGATGGTCTCGCGATCGCGCACCGCGGTCCCCGGCGCGCGGGCTTCAGCTGCGTCCTCGGCGCGTGCACCTATACGGGTGTCGTGCTCCCTGGCGATACTCTGCTGCTTACGTACCCGGTGCTCGTATCGCCGAGCGCTGTGCCGGTTGTGACGAACGTCGTGCGGGTGTCCGGTGGCGGCGCGCCGGATGCGTCGATGAGTACCCCGACCACGATCTCCACCACCGCGGCGGGCTTCGGAGTCTCACCCGGTGGCGCGACCACTGCTCTCTCGACGACGCAGGCGGGTGCGCACCCCGACTTCACGACCTCGGCGGCGTTCAATACGGTGAGCGCAGGGGGCTCGCTCGCGGGCGACCCGAAGGACACGACCGATGATCTGCCGCCGGGTTTCGCTGGTGATCTGGTAGACACCCCGAGCTGCCCGGCGGGGCGTTTCACCAGCCATGAATGCCCGATCGGCACCCAGATCGGGGTGACGACGTTGACGTTGCGCCAGGCCGGGGCGCCGCAGATTGATGTTGAGCCGGTTTACAACCTTTCTCCGAACCCGGGTGAGGTCGCGAAGATAGGCTTCGATGTCGGCGGCGGGAACATCGCGGTCGAGGGCAGCGTCACGGTTCGCCCCGGCGACTACGGTCTGCGCACCACCTTCCGTAACATCTACCAGGGGGTCGATGAGCTCGATGGTGTGTCGCTGACGATCTGGGGGGTGCCGGCCGACCCGATCCACGACCCGCTCCGCTTCCACCCGAACGAAAACGCAAAGAGCGGGTTCTTCGGGGTGTCCTCTGATGCTGCTCGCGCCCCCTTCTTCACGAACCCGACCTCGTGTGCTGCCGGGCCGTCGGCGGCCGTCCTGACTGTCGTCTCATGGCAGGGGCAGGAAGCTGAACAGGGGATGGGATTTGGCCCGTTGGTGGGTTGTGATCGTTTGGGTTTACCGTCGTCTTTTTTGGCTGAACCGACGACCACGCGCGCGGACTCCCCGACTGGTTTGGATGTCGCGCTGGGCGTGAAACAGACCTACGACAACCCCGATGGTCTCGCGTCCTCGACGCTGCAGAAGGCCGTCGTGACGCTCCCCGAAGGAATGACCGTCAACCCCTCTGCCGGGGCGGGCTTGGGGGCGTGCACCCAAGCGCAGTACGAAGCAGAAGGCCTCGAACCCGTGGCGGGCACGGGCTGCCCGAACAACTCGAAGCTCGGTAGCGTCGAAATCGAAACCCCCGCGTTGAGCGAAAAGGCGACGGGCTCGGTGTTCATCGCCCAGCCCTACGCCAACCCGTTCCCTTCGCCGGGGCACCCGTCGGGGTCGTTGATCGCCCTGTATGTGGTGGCCCGCTTCGCCAACCGCGGGGTGCTCGTCAAAGTCGCGGGTAGGGTCACGGCCGATCAGGAAACCGGCAGGCTTGTGACCACCTTCGAAGGCGTCCCGTCGCTCACGGGCGAAACGTCGCTCGGGGGGCTGCCGCCGGTGCCGTTCAGCACGTTCACGTTCAAGTTCCATCAGGGCGCGACCTCGCCGCTCGTCACCCCGCCCTTGTGTGGCACCGGCTACCAGGTCGCCGCCGCTCTGAGCCCATGGTCCGAACCCGGGGAAGTCCTGACGGATCTCGCGCCGCCGTTCGCCATCACCAGCGCGTTCGACGGCGGCCCGTGCCCGTCCGGCGCCGCCGCCGCGTTCTCACCGCACGTGTCGGCGGGCACACTCAACAACAACGCGGGCTCCTTCAGCCCCCTCGTCCTCCGGGTCACGCGCGAAGATGGGGAACAGGAGATCACCGGGTTCTCCTCGCAGCTGCCGCCGGGGCTCTCAGCCAGCCTCGCGGGTGTCCCGTTCTGCTCCGAAGCGGCGATCGCGCTCGCACGGAGCAAGACCGGTGCCCAGGAGGAATCCGAACCGTCGTGTCCCGTCGCCAGCCAGATCGGCCGCACTCTCGTCGGTGCGGGTGTCGGCTCGGTCCTCGCGCAGGCTGCCGGCAAGCTCTACATGGCCGGCCCGTTCGAAGGCGCCCCGTTCTCGATCGCGGCGATCACCTCCGCCAAGGTCGGACCGTTCGACCTCGGCACCGTCGTCGTTCACCTGCCGCTTCAGATCGACCCGCTGACCGCCGCCGTGACCGTCGCAGCGGGCGGCTCCGACCAGATCCCGCACATCATCAAGGGCATCGTCGTGCACGTGCGCGACATCCGCGTCTATGTCGACAGGCCCGACTTCACGCTGAACCCCACCAGCTGCGAACGAGAGACGTTCGCGGCGACCGTGATCGGCGCCGGCCAGAGTTTCACGAATCCCGCCGACGACGTCCCCGTGACCGTCAACAACCCGTTCCAGGCCGCGAACTGCCAGAACCTGAAGTTCGCTCCGAGATTTGAGGTCTCGACGTCCGGGAAAACTAGCCGCGCGAAGGGCGCGAGCCTCGGGGTGAAGCTGACCTATCCCGCCGGTGCGTTGGGGAGTGACGCGAACATCAAAGAGGTCAAGGTCGATTTGCCCAAGCAACTACCCTCAAGGCTGACGACGTTGCAGAAGGCGTGCACCGCCGCGCAGTTCAATACTAACCCGGCGGGCTGTCCCGCTGCGTCGTTCATCGGTCACGCCAAGGCGGTGACCCCGATCCTGCCCGTCCTACTGGAAGGCCCCGCGATCTTCGTCAGTCACGGCGGCGAAGCGTTCCCCAGCCTCGAGATCGTGTTGCAGGGTTATGGCGTCACGATCGACCTCGTCGGCTCGACATTTATCTCCAAATCAGGAATCACGAGCTCCACTTTCAAGACAGTTCCAGACCAGCCAGTCACGAGCTTCGAACTGACGCTGCCCCAGGGCCCGTTCTCCGCGCTGACCGCCAACGGCAACCTGTGCGCCCTCACCCGCGCCGTTCTGGTCAAGAAGAAAGTCACGGTCAGGACCAGGGGCCACAAACACATGATCACACGCAAGGTCAAGCAAACACTCCCCGCATCCCTGTCGATGCCCACCGAATTCATCGCCCAAAACGGCATGACCCTCCACCAGAACACCCCCGTCAGCGTCACCGGCTGCGCTAAGGCACGGCCCGCCAAGAAGAAGGCCAAGGCCAAGAAGAAGCACAGGTAGAGGGCCGAGCCCGCCCGGCCGATTCACTTCCAGCGTGGGGTCGGTGGGGCGCTCGCAAGCACGAGTCACCTGTCGTATGCGCGTCCGCGCGGGAGAACGCGAGTCACGACGATCACGCGGGCTTCGTCGTCGAAGTTGAAGCGCACGCGCCAGTCGCCGACGCGCAGTCGCCATTCGTCGCTGCCCGCAAGCTTGCGGGTGTCGCCGGCGTGGGGATCCGCGACGAAGCGGTCGAGAGCGTCGACGACGCGTTTCTTGATCGGCCTGTCGAGGCGCCGCAGGTCACGCCGGGCGGGCGGGGTGATGACGTAGGTCCAGGAGTCGTCTGTCAAGCGAGGCCGAGGTCGCGCTTGAGCTCGTCCTGGCCGATCGCCTCGCCTCGGCGATATGCGCCGAGCGCCTCTTGCGCCGAGCGATCCTCCGCGGGAGAGGAGGGCTCGTCATCGACGGGCGCGCTCGCGAGCGCTTGGAGCATGGCATCATCGCGATGGCGTTCGGTCACGAGCAGCGTCGCGGCGGCCTCAGCCTCGGTCAACTCGTCCACGAGCTCGTGCAGACGTTCCTTGGTCGTCATGCATCCAAATTGTAGTGACCGCGAAGGACTCGCCTACTTCGTCGGGGCCAGGTGATCGCGCTCGGGCTGGACGCATAGGCCGGCGCGCGCGGTCCTGGCGCTCCGGAGCGTCTCCTCCCACGGCGTTCCCCGCTTCTCGGCCGGCGCCTCCACCGCGCCCGCGAGGTCAGGGAAGTCCGGAGTATCGGCGATCTCGGCCCTTGCGTCATGCACGCCTGAATGCTAGCGTGACAAAACAGTGCAGATGGTATATGGACAGTTCAGGCGCTGTGCGACTAAAATCGGTCGCGTATGGCCACCGCTCTCGCCCCCACGACGACGACGCTTCCCATCCACAGGCTCGATCTGCAGACCTACAACCGGATGGTCGCCTCCGGCGCGCTGGAGGGCGAGCCCGTCGAGCTGCTGGAAGGGCTGCTCGTCGAGATGAGCCCCCAGAAAGCCGAACACGCGACCCTCATCGAAGAGCTCACGCGGCACTTCGGGACGGCTCGAGCGCGGCTGCGCGTGCAGTTGCCGCTGGAGGCTCCACCGGACTCAGCGCCCGAGCCCGACCTGGCGCTCGTCGCCGAGAGGCCCCCGCGCGGACATCACCCGCGCACCGCCCTGCTCGTCATCGAGGTCGCCGTCAGCTCGCACGAGGTGGACCGCGGCGCCAAGGTCAAGCTGTACGCGCGGGCCGGCGTGCCGCAGTACTGGGTCATCGACGTTCCCGACCGCTGTGTCGAGGTGCGCACCGATCCCGGTTCCAACGGTTACCGCAGCTGCAAGGTGTACAAGACTGGCGCGTCCGTGCCCTCCCCCGACCCGGGCGCAGACGACCTCGACGTGGACGCCCTGTTTGAGGGATTCGCCCAGTAACAGCTCACTCAGCCCGCCCGTATGGCTGCGTCCAATCGCCGCTTACATCTATCGCCGGTCGCAGACCGGCAACAGACTCATTAAAGATCAATTTCACACCAGCTTATCTCCGGCAAGCCCACCAACAGTGTATTTCCACGCGAGTTAGCGGCGTAGCTGTAATCAAAGCTCGCCTTTAACCTCTGCCCTCACGAGTGTATGAGCGACGCTCACGAGTGTATGAGCGACACTCACGAGCGTATGAGCGACCCTCACGAGCATACGAACGCGAGCAGCGTGTGAGGGGCTGCCTCTTGGCTGGTTTGGGGCGTGCGAGGCGGGCGTGTATTTCCAGCTACGCCGCTACCTCGGGCGGAAACACACGGTTGGTGGGCTTGCCGGAGATGGGCCAGTGCTGAATTGATCTTTAAAGGAGTCGGCGGCCGGTCTGCGACCGGCGATAGATGTAAGCGGCGATTGGACGCACTTCGTCGGGGCGGGTTGAGCGGTTATGCCCTTGCGCCTGTGCCGCCGCGGCCCTCACCGCGGCAAAGCTACAGCTCCGTTCTCGCCCTCAAGGCTCAGTAATCCAGCAGGATGATCTGTCTCACCTCACCTTGGCAGAGAGGGGCGAGCCTCGTCGCGACGGCGTGCCCTCACGAGCGAATCAGCGCCAGCACCTCGTCGCGCCTGCGCTCCATATCCTCCCTGGACTCCAGCGACTCCAGGCACAGCCGCAGCAGCGGCTCGGTGTTCGACGGGCGCACGTTGAAGTGCCAATCGTCGTAGTCCACCGAGATCCCGTCCAGGCGCTCCTGGTGCGCGTCGGCGTAACGGGCGGCGATCTCCTCGAGCTTCGCCCCCGGGTCCGCCACCTCCGAGTTGATCTCGCCCGAGATGAAGTACCTCGCGCGCAGCGGCTGTAGCAGCTGCGACAGCGAGCGGCCCTCGCGCGCGAGCAGCTCCAGCATCAACAGCGCCGGGATCGTCCCCGAGTCCGCGCAGAAGAACTCGCGGAAGTAGTAGTGCCCCGACACCTCCCCGCCGAACAGCGAGCCCTCCGCGCGCATGCGCGCCTTGAAAAACGCGTGCCCCACGCGATTCACATACGGCACCCCTCCCGCCGCGCGCACCGTATCCGCCACCGCGCGCGAGGCGCGCACGTCATACAGCACCGCCTCGCCCGGCGCCCGCGCCTTGCCCAGCAGCGACTTCGCCAGCAGCGCCGTGAGGAAGTCTCCGTCCACGAACTCCCCCGTGTCGTCGATGAAGAAGCAGCGGTCAGCGTCGCCGTCCCAGGCGATCCCCAGATCCGCGCCGCTCGCGCGCACCCGCGCGACGATCGCCGCGCGGTTCTCCTGAAGCAGCGGATTCGGCTCGTGGTCGGGGAACGTGCCGTCGGGCTCCCAGCAGGTCTCGATCAGCTCGAGCCCCAGCCCCTGGAGGAGCGGGCCCACCATCGGCCCCGCCATGCCGTTGCCGCCGTCCACGACCACCTTCAGCGGGCGACCGTCGCGGCCCACGGGGGAGCGCACGACCCTCGGGTCGACGAACTTCAGTGCGAACTGCTGAAACTCCCCATACACGTCCAGGTCCTCAGCCTTTCCGCCGCCCGGCGCGATCCCCAGGCCGCCCTCGATCGCCGCGCGAATGTCCTGAATACCCGCGTCCCCCGACAGCGCGATCGCGCCCTCGCGCACGAGCTTCGCGCCCGTGTACGCCGCCGGGTTGTGCGAGGCGGTGCACATCAGCCCCCCGTCCAGCTCGCGCGAGCCCACCAGGTAATACAGCATCTCCGTGCCCACCTCACCGACGTCGAGCACGTTTGCGCCCTCCTCCAGCAACCCGATGCGATAGCGCGCCGCCAGCTCCGGCGCGGTCAGCCGCATGTCGCGGCCGAGACCCACGCGCAACTCGCCCACGGGCTTGCCGCGCAGCCTCCCGAGCACCTGCGCGAATGCGCGCCCGATCGCCTCGGCCGCCTCGCCGTCGATCTGCGAGCCGTACAGGCCACGGATGTCATACGCCTTGAAGATGCTCTGATCGAGCGCGCTCATCGCGACGACCATCCTATGCGCTGCCGGTGCGGTTCCCCTCGGGAAGCCGCACTCGCGGGCGAGGAGAGGCCGCCATGACGCTCGCCCGGCGGGGCGCGATGGGCCCGCGGAAGTATTCTGTGCGCATGTCCGGACACTCCAAGTGGGCCTCCATCAAGCACAAGAAGGCGATCGTCGACTCGCGCCGCGGTCAGCAGTTCACCAAGCTCGCGCGCGCCATCACCGTCGCCGCGCGCGACGGCGGGGGGGACCCCGACGGCAACGCGACGCTCGAGAACGCCATCCGCAAGGCCAAAGAAGCGTCGATGCCCAAGGACAACATCGAGCGCGCGATCGCCAAGGGCACCGGTGGCGGCGAGGGCGAGGCGTCGGCGCTCGAGACCGTGCTCTACGAGGGCTACGGCCCCGGCGGCGTCGCCCTCCTAGTCGAGGCCGTCACCGACAACCGCAACCGCACCGGCGCCGACGTCCGCCACGCCTTCTCCAAGCACGGCGGCTCGCTCGGCGAGCCCGGCTCCGTCGCCTACCTGTTCGACAAGATGGGCACGATCACGATCGACGCCACGCGCTACTCCGAAGACGAGCTGATGGTCATAGCCGTCGAGGCCGGCGCGCAGGACATCACCGCCGAGGACGACCTGTGGGAGATCGTCGCAACGCCGGCCGACTACGCGCGCGTGCTCGGCGCGCTGGAATCCGCGAACATCGAGATCGACAACGCCGAGATGGGCTACCGCCCGTCCAGCCGCGTGCCGATCGACGAATCCCAGGCGGCCAGTTTGCTGCGGCTGATCGAGGCGCTGGAGGAGAGCGACGACGTCGGCGAGGTCCACATCAATGCGCTTTAAGAGCTAATAGCTCCCAGCCCGGACGGAATTGGCTGGTGCGAACAGGAGGTGTTAGTCAGCGCCTGCCCTTAGCCCTGTGGCCGGCCCGCTTGCCTCTGTGCCTGGCCTTGTGGGCCTTCTTCTTCGTCTTGCAGCCGGTGACGGTGATCTTTGTGGACTGCTTGATCTCGGCGCCGTTTTGGGCGATGAATTCGGTTGGCATCTTCAGCCCGCCCTTGACCTTGCAGAGGTTGCCGTTCGCGGTGAGGGCGGAGTACTTGCCGGTGGGGAGGGTCAGCTGGAAGGAGTTGAAGGGCTGGTCGGGGACGGTCTTGAACGTCGTCGAGGTGACACCGGCTTTGCTGATGAACGTCGTTCCCACGAGGTCGATCGTGACGCCGTAGCCCTGCAGCACCATCGTCAAGCTCGGGAACGCTTCCCCGCCGTGCGATACGAAGATCGCGGGGCCTTCCAGCGGGACCGGGACGAGCGGGGTGATCACCTTCGCGTAGCCGATCTTCGATGCCGGCGGGCACGCCGCCGGGTTCGCTTCGAACTGCTTGCTCGTGCACGCCTTCTGCAACGTCGTCAACCGCGACGGCAACTGCTTGGGCAGTTCGACTTTGACCCTCGCGAGGTTCGTTTGCGTGCCCAGCGAGCCCGCTGGCTCCGACACCTTCGTCGTGAGGCTCGCACCCCTGGCTTTACTGGTCTTTGCGTTGGTGAAGACCTGGAATTTCGGCGTGAACTTCAACGCGCCACAGTTGGTAACCTGGAACGGCACACCGATCGTGTCCGTCGCGCCTTCGCTCGAATGGATCGTCCCCGTGACTTCCATTTTGCTGCAGTTCGTCGGGTTGAACTGGAAGTTGCCGCGGGTGGTGATCGCGTTGACGTGCTGGATCTCCAGCGGGATGCCTTCGATGCTCGTCGGGATCGCGTACGGCGAGCCCGGCGGGTCCGAGGTGATCGTCAGCGCGGCGGTCAGGGGATTGATTTCGATCTTGCCCCTGACGATCACGCAATCGCAGGCGTCCTCGCCCGCGGGGTTCGCGCTGTTGCGCTTCAGATCGAACGGGCCGGCCTTCGCCGGGACCTCGAACGTCAGGCCGAACGGCGCGCACCCCGGTTCTGTGACTTTGCAGCTGCCGGTCCCGTTGTAGGGGCCGGTCAAATAGAACTTGCCGCCGGAGACCGAGAACGGATCGCCACCCACCCCCACCGACACCGTGGTTTCACCGATCAGGCTGTTCGGGGCGCATTTGCCTTCATTCGCCTGCGGTTCGGGGCACAGTTCGATGTTCGAGAGCACACCCGACAGGCCCGGGGGGAGATGAACTTCCAGCGACTGCAAGTTCTGTTCGCCGTCCTTGCGGGTCATCGTGAGCGTGAACGGGCTGAACGCGCCCGCGTTGAGATTCGTCGCGCCACCCGTCAACGACGGGCTGAACGGGAGCTGCGCACCGGGGCACGGGGTGTGGTTCGGGCCTTCGGTAATGCCGAACGTGCTCGAGGACGTATGGGGGGCTTCGCCGGGTTCCACAGACCACGGGACGAACGTGGCGTTCGTGGTGTACGGACCGCAATGCGGCGGGCTCGCGAGGGGGGCGCGTTCACCGCCGAAGAATTCGAGCACCGCGTCTTCGAAGGCGAGCTGGGGGGTGTTCTTGAACGTCGCCACGAGCTGTCCCGGCGCCTGACAGCGCATGCCTTCGATGACCTCGCCCGGGCCTTCGCACAAGCGCACCTCGCCGGGAAGCTTCACGAGCGTTCCAGAGACCGGGTCTTCGACGACGACATAGGCCGCGATCAGCGAGCCGAAGGGGTTTTCGTTCTGGCTCGCCAGATACACCGCGCCCGTCAAGTCCTGCCCTTTCGGCAGCAGCGGCGTGGAGATCCTCACCGTCCCGATCTTCGAGGCCATAGAGCAGAACGGTTCTGGCAGTGTGGGCGTGAAATGGAGGCTTTCGGGCGGTTCGCTCGCCGGCGGCGGCAGATAGCCGATCTGGCCCTCGCTGCAGGCCTGAAGGCCGTCTCCGCCCGAGGGATTGATCGCCACGCCCGGCGGCAGCTCGACCGTGGTTGCCTTGACCGCCGACTCGGCGAGGCTTTCAGCGTTGAGAACCGCCGTCTGCGGGACGTGCACGTCGACGTTCACACCCGTTGGGCTGCTCGCCGCCGTGCCATCGGGTGTGACCCTGATTTCCGGCGCGAAGGGGAGATGGTTGCAGCCGCCCAGGCCATCCATCTGGTACGTGGCCAACAGCGGCGTTTCTGAGAGCCGCGTGGGCGAGGGGTGCGGTTCCTGCCACGAGTCCGCCTGCAGCGTCGTGGGCATCGGCCCCGTGCACGACGTCGGCAGCGACAAAAACGGCGGGGGGGTTGACGCACCCGTCGGGCACCTCCTCGTCATTTCACCAGGACTAGGGTTGAAACCGCAGTGCCATCCGCGCGAAATGTCGTGCGCCGGATCGCCCGGGACACCCCAGAACGTCAGCCGGCTCCCCAGGAACCCGGCGATCTGCGAAATGTTCGAGATCTTCACGGTCACGCCATAGTCGCCGCCGCTGCGAATCGCGGTATCGAGGTACACATGCACTCCGTCCGCGTCGAAGCCGAACCGTGCGGGCTCACCGTGGACCGGTACGAGGTTGAACACCGGCACCGTCAGTTGAGCTCCCTTGCCCGGGCCCAGTTCCTTGTTGCCATCGAGGTTGATGTTGAGGCTGAGTGTGACCTCGCCGAGCGCCGTGTTCGCTGGGCATTCGTTTTCGAAATTGTCTTCTTTGGTGAACTGCGCTTCGGTGCACTGCGGAAACGGCGTCGGGTTGCCGATCAACCCCGCAGGCAGCTGGAACGTCAAGTCCTTCGCCATCCCGACCGGCTCCTGCCGGTTGGGATCCGCGGCCGCTTCGCTCGTGTCGAACACGACGGTGGTCGAGAGCTGAAACGGATGGGCACCTGCCTGCGTCGATACTCCGCCCCCCTCTTCTTCGGCGACCATGCTGTAATCCGCGACACCGAACGGGTTGCTCGCGCCCGCGCGGATAGGCTTTGTCAACGTCGCGGGCTTCGCCCCGCCACCAGAAACATTGACCACGTTGGCTAGGCTTGAAAGCGTCCCCGCCGGCTTGACGGCTATGAACACCCTGGTGGCAGAATAGGGCGCCAGCACCGCCGGAATTTCTTCTCCAAACAGGTCCGTTGGTTCCAGCACGCACCGCACGTGACGGGGTGTCGGCGATGAGCATTCGAACGCACCGTGCAAATAGCCTCCTTCAGCTTCGACGTTGACGACTTCGAGATCTTCGGGCAGCGTGTCTTCCAGGACGACCGGCGTGACGCGCCCGTCGACCCACGCGTCACCCAGGTTCTGCGCTGTCACGACGATCCTTCCGTCGGGGCGACCCTGGGTGCGCTCGGTGACCGTCGCTTCTTCACGGCCGCCTGTCAGTATTTTTTTGCCAAAGTACGAAGTGTCCGCTGCGATTGGCGGGACGGGCCGATCGGCCAGTTCTTTTGTAAAGATGATCTTGTACGGTTTACTACCCGTTTCGTCGCCTTCGCCTTCGGGTACTTCAACGTTTCCAGGACCATAGATTTCTTCCAGGCCCGCCTGTACTTCTTCGTGCTTCGCGTCCCATATGAAGAACCTGCCCTGTGCTTTCGCCACGAGCAGGAAATGGCCTCCGGTGGCGCTGAGGGTGAGTTCTTGCACCTCGTCCCGTGCGAGGCCAGAGTGGAGGTTCGTGGGCCAGGATTCAGAGGTCAGGCCCCACCACGGGGCCGAGGCGAGCGCCGAAGAAGCGGAAAACAAAAGACCCACAAAGACGGCCAGTAGGACAGCCGCGCCGCCGATCGCGCGGTGTGAACGGGGCTTGTGGGTTCGCCGGCGTACCGTTGTTGTGCTGAGGATCATCGCCTTGCCCTTCGGTCGGCGTGGGCGGACCGGCTGGCTCGCTTTGCTTGCTTCGCCGCGCCGTGGGCCTTGTGCGCGTGTCGTTCACATGCGGCGCGGCGCTTGCGTTGATGCTTGTACCTATGCCGGCAGGATACGAGCGCTTTGGAGAGCTTTTCGGCCCTGAGTTCGGCGGCGGATCTGGGTTTCACCGGAGGTTCGGAGACCACGTTGCCGAGGCCGGTGAAGAGCGCGCTGGGAGGCGCACCGAAGATCGAGGGTTGCGGCTGGGGGGCGGCCCTGCAGGCCTCGGCGGAGCGGCACGCTTCCGGCGAGGGTTCTGCCGGCGGCGCGCACGGTGAGCTCGTGGTGCATTCGTGGGCGTCGTAGACGTCGGCGAGGTTATCCACGTCCTGGGGGACGAGGCGTTCGCGGGTGGTGAAGAACGCGTCGGCGCCGGTGGCGCTCGCGTCCAGGAATTCCGATGGGCCGGAGGCGACACCGGAGGAGATCAGAGCGACGCAGCCGCCGGTGGCGGTGTTGAAGGTGGTGCTCGCCGACGTGCAGCCGCCGACGCCCGCGGGCTCGAACTCGTAGACGTCGGTGTTGCCGTTGGCGTCCTGCGGGACGAGGGCATCGCCGCTCTCGAAGAACAGCCGGCCGGTGTCGAACAGCGCCCGGCTGTGCAGTTCGAGGTTGGCGCCTAGGTTGAATTGGAAGTGCGGGTTCAGGAACTGGGTGTGCGGGACCATCGAGCTGCCGATCGGCCGCGCGCCGCTCGGGTCACACGACGCGCACGCGAGCCGCCCGGCTTCAGCGTCGTAGAGGTAGACCTCCCTGTCGGGCTGGCCGGTCTTCGCGTCGCGGTTGTCATAGCCCGTCAGCGGCGTCGGCGTGGAGAACGCCAGCCAGCGGCCGTCGGGGGACACCCGCAGTCCGTCGAGACCACCAAGCGACTGTTCGACGACGCCCTGCGGGGAGCCGATGAAACTCGTCGTCCATTCGCCTGCGTGCTCGTGGGCGACATACATGTTTTCCGCACCGGGCTTGGCGCCGGCCGCGAGCACGCCTTCCGCGAAGAAATACACCCGGCTGCCATCGCCACTGACACCCAACGTTTTCCCCACGTGCGCGTGTTCACCGAAGCCGGCCTGGCCGGGCGCCGGAGTGGGCGTGAGATCCTTCACAACACACTTCAGCGGCGCGGAGGCCACTTCGCACACGTACAAGCCGCCCGACGGTTCGGAGTCTTTTGTCAACGGTACGGACGACGTGAAAAACAGCCTCGAAGCGTCCGCGCTCGCACCCACCCACGCCCCAGGTCCGCTCGGCTGGGAGCCATCTTCCTTCAGGTCCAGCCGGGCGACTTCACCGCTCGCCGCGTCACGCACGTACAGGTGCCCGTCGCCGCCGAGGACGGCCCGCGAACCGTCGGCCGCGACAGCCATAACACTTGGGGGCAGAGGTTCGCCGCCCGGCGTCACGTTCACCAGCGACAACCGCTGCGCCGGCGGCCGGGAGGCCGACCATTCATACAACGCTTGTTCCGGCGCTTTCGTCGTAGTCAACCGCACGCTCGACTGGATGAACAGACGGCTCCCGTCCGGTGTACCACCAACGAAGTTCGCGGCCCCAGGCTGGAATTCGTTGCCTTCATGTTTCAGCCCCGACGTGACGTCTTCGCTGTCGAGCAGCGGTTCATAGCACGACGCGGGTGCCGAGTCGCACGTCGTGTTGTGGCGCAGATACGGCGTGCGTTCGGTCGGGACAGGCGAGGATTCAACGAAGTGCTCCCATTCGCCGTGTTCGTTCTGATGCCAGCCTTCGGGCACGCTGAATTCGCCTTTGTACATGGCGACCGCCGAGGAGAAGTCTTCGGAGAACCATCGGTATTCCTTGGTTAGTTCCGGTTCGATGAACACGCCCTCGGGCTGGTTGTACGACAGCGAGATGTCGACGCTTGACCAGTCCCCCGGCGCCGTTCGCGTCGAGAGCGCCTGAACACCGTTCCCGGGGTTACCCGGCGGCGAAGCTTCGGTTGGGAAGTCCGTCGCGAACGTGAACTGGCCCCCGCCCTCCGCGGCACGCCCCGACCCTGCGAGAAAGAGCTGCGCACCAAGCTTATCCGCGGGCGAAACCAGTTCCCACGCCCGCCCGTCAGGCAGCACCAACGGGCCGCCGGCGTTCTGTGTCGTGAACGTCCGGTCCGGGCCGTAGAAGGCAGTCAGAACGCCGGGCTTGGATTCCGGGAGCGCTTCGTGTACGGCCACCAGCCGGTAGTGGTAGGTTGTGTTCGCGGCCAGACCCAGAGCAGGCTGGGACACATCCACGTCGCCCGTGGCCGACCCAACGCTCAGCGGCGAGGACGGCACGCTCGTGCAGGCCGCCGGTTTCGCGGCACACACGCCCGTGCCCGTCGTGTTGTACTGGAAGTAGTACGAGGTGGGGGTTTTCACCGGCGCCTGGAGGTCCTGGGCGCGTTCGCTGCCTTCGAGTTTCGGGGCGTAGTTCGGCGCGTCGTGGGGCGCGATCGTCCCTTCAAACGTTGCGCTCGAAGAGGAGACGTCCGAGACCGTCTCGCTGCGCAACGCGGGACCGGGTGTCGTGAAACGATAGGTTTCCGACGCTTCACCGGGATTCGTGCCATGTTCGTTCTTCGCGTGCAAGCGGTAGAAATGGTCCGTATCCGGTTCGAGCTTGGTGAGAGATGCGTGGGACGACACGGGGCTCCCGCCGGTCAGTCCCGAGGCGCTGCACGCTGCGTCTTGGCCGAACGCTTCCGAAGGACCCCATGCAAACCCACACGACGCTTCACCTTCATTCAACGGGTTCACGCTACCCGTCGGGCTGACGCCCCACGACACGGCACCTGTTTCCGGATCGGTTTCCAACGCGAGGTTCGCCGGCGCTTCCGTCACCACGTTCGGAACGACCACATCCGGGCCAAAAACGTCCACGACACCCGCGCTACCCACTCGGCCGGCTCCAACGAACACGCGATGTGATATCGGATCCACCGCGAGACTCGAGGGGCCCAACGGCACTTCTTCGGTCTGGCCCTTGACCCCGCCCGGCGTGCCTTCCTTCGGCACTCCCGCGATCGAGCCGCGGAACGCGCATTCGGGACCGAACTCATCCACTAGGCCGCTACTGACCACGTAGATCTCACCCGCAAACATCCCGACGGTGCTGTCGTCCACCATGATGCTCGATGCTGCCACAGGGCCAGCCGGCGACACGAGCTGGCACACGAACGCGTATTTGCCTTTTTTTGGTGCTTCTTCTTCGGGCCTAAAGACCTTGTCTCCGACAACCAGATCGCCATTGAAACCCGATACGGCGATCGGTCCCGCGACTTCGGTCACCTGGGTCACGTAGTGTTCGACGCCGCCCGCTTCCGTTTCGAAGATGTCTATGATATTGCCGTCGGCATTGACGAACACGTCGCCGCTCGCCCAATCCCCCGCGCTCGCGCCAGAGCCTGTTGAATGATCCACCGCGACCCCACCGACAGCTTCGAACGGGCTCGGCGCAGCGGCACCCGTCCAGAAATGCTGGAAAGTCGCGCATTCCAAGCTGCCACACGAACCCGCGGCGAACACGTGCACACCGGTCGCCGCGGCAAAGGGCGTCTGCGCGAGATACATCTCGGGTTCACTCCCCGCCGAGCCAAACGCGACCCCGCTGGGTTCTGATCCGAGTTCCGGCACCGCCAGCGGCAGTTGTGCCACGAATTCATATTCACCCGGTTTCGACAGCGAAGGCGCCCACTGATCAGTCCTAGCGGGGGCTGGGCCGGTACCCTCAATGCGTTCGGAAACGAACAAGTCACCCGAATGCGCCGTCATCGAGTTCACCTCCTCGAGCCGACCGGGCGCCGGGACCGGTTCGCCACCAGGCCTTTTTTCCGGGACTTCGGTGATCACAGATTCGTAGATGTGCGTGGTTCGCGCAAGCGCCGCAGGCGCCATCAGTGTCGCGGCGAAGGCGGTGAGCGCCGCAAGGACGGGCAATGACCGCCGTCGCGTCCGCAAAAAAGGAGGACCACGAATACACTCCGAGGCACGCCCACAAAATGCTCGACAAGCCTCCCAAACCATCGCACCCAGACGCCGCCAAATGCCTGCACGCTCGCGCGGCACACCACGCGCTCTCTCTCCTCCTCCTACAGTCCCCGCTCTCACGACCACCATACTCCTCCCTTCACCAATACCCAAGATCCGGTGTCGTGGGGCCGCGACACGAAATGTCACGACCCCACAAGACCAACATACTGTTTTACGGCATTACCTTACGGTGCAACCGGTTCGAACCTTACGGTGCAACCGTTTCGATTTTTATTTGTTCTCAAACAGTTCGATATCCACGTGTTTAGGAGGATTACCTGGTAATAAGAATAAATCCAATAAGGCTAATGCGACCTCGGCCGATAATTCTACAGGACCTTCGCCGAGTGCAGTGGTGGTAATGGAATCCAAATCATATGTTCTCAGCGTATCTTCAAATAAGAATAACCTCAAATGCTGTAAACCGAGAGACGCCGGAGTCGTCTGTTGGAAATTCAGTAACGCAGTTAAAATAGGTGTTTCGAGCGGTATTGGTCTCTCGTTCGGTTCATCTAACTGAAGGGCGCCGATCACGGCACCTAACACTAAGATTGTAGCAGTCGTACCACCGCAATTGATTACAACATCTTTTTCCAGTAATATAAGCGCAGCAGGCAGCCTTCCTACTTCTAAGGTTAAGTGCGCTAAACCCAAATGGAATGTCGTCGTTGCTAATGGTAGATGGATTTCTTCAGTCCCGGCCGTGGTAGTATTGCATTTGAGACGACCACCAAGGGGATTGACGGTCGTACATCCTAGGAACCGTATTAAAATATGACCTAAAGTCGGACTTAAGAATAACCCGTGATTAGTAGCGTGTTTACAATGAATTTCGCTTCCACCATGTGTTGTCAGTATCGGTAAGCTAGCTAATGATAAGAAGGTGACGCCTGCTATGCTCCCGCCACCCTGAACCCGGGCTAACAGTAACCCTGGTGCGGCCGAAGCACTGGAAGCAGCCATCGCGCTGAGCGCGAACACCGCCGCCAGGAACAACCCGACAATACCTATGCGTTTCATTTTCTGCTGCTCCTTGATTTCCGGAGCAACGAGGAACGGCACGCGCCGAACCCACGCGTTGAGAACCCTAGCCCAGCCCGTTCCATCAGCGCAAGCGCGAGTTTTTGGTTCATTTCGAACGATTGAACGCGATCGAGAACCATCCGCCCGCACACGGCTAATCGAGCTCTGCCGGGGAAGGTCGCCGTATGGGAAGATCGTGCCATCTCGTGTATGCTCCTGTTGTTGGGAGCCCTGGCCTCCCGCTCGGGAGGCCAGGGCTGGTATCTGCTTGCCGGCTCAGAGCAAAGGGAAAGATGCTCCGAGCCGGCCTCTTATCTGCCCCAGCCGAGCCGGTGGCTCGGCAAACGGGACACCCGACTGTCTAACAAATTTCAGCGAGATGGTCAATGCTGATGATCCGAACGTGACGGACGGTCCAGGAGTCCGATTGATCGGACTCCTGGCGTGAGCAGGGAATTGTTGGCTCGCGCCATGAATCGCCTGATGAGAGACAATCCCCCCGAAACCCGGACGAGACGAGGCCGCGGGGCTGCGAGGAGACCCGCCCGCTCTGCCGTCGCTCACGCCCGGGTCAGGCGTTCAGCGCCCGCGCCGAAGGCGACGATCACGGCCCGACCGAGGACCAGGTCGCCGGCCATCCGGATGCCGTGCGTCCCACCAGGAGTTGCTCGATCCGCCAAAGGCCGAGCGCACGATGCACGTCTTGGAGATCCAAGTCGGTGTGCCACTCGATAATCTGAGCGCTCATCAACCGCGCCCACGTCTCGATCCGCTCCTGCCGAACCTCCGGAGAGACGAAGCTCTCTCCCTCCCGGCCTCCGACCCGACTAACACGGATATAGCCATCGAGCTGCAACACGACAGAACCTCCTGCAGGTCCAGTAATACCCTGCTGCACGCCAACTTCGACGTCTCCGCCGAGGTCCGCGAGCGCGTCGCCGGATAGGCCGGGCGCCCGGGCATGAGCGCTTCCGATACGCCGACGGCTGCGGTGAGCGGCGCCGACAGCACCTCGATGCAAGGACCAGCTGTGGCTCACCCACCATCCAGACCACCCGTCGTCATCCTCTGCGGCGGGCGCGGCACGCGCCTGCAGGAGCGCACCCACGAGATCCCCAAGCCGCTCGTGGAGATCGGCGGCGAGCCGATCGTCGGGCACGTGATCGGGCTCTACGCCGCGCAGGGCTTTCGGCGCTTCCTGCTCGCGACCGGCTACAAGGGCGAGTTGATCGAGCGCTACGCCCGCGCGCGCGCCTGGCCCGCCGGCGTGAGCGTGCAGTGCGTCGACACGGGCCTCGACACCCCCACCGGCGGGCGGCTGAAGCTGCTGGAGGACCGCCTTCAGGGCGCGGGCACGTTCTGCGCCACCTACGCTGACGGGCTCGCGGACATCGACCTGTCCGCGCTGCTCGCCTTCCACGCCGCCCACGGCGCGCTCGCGAGCATGACCGTCGTGCGGCCGAAGCTGCAGTTCGGCGTCGCCGAGCTCGACGGCGAGGACCGCGTGCTCGGCTTCACCGAGAAGCCCCGCTCCGAGCGCTGGGTCAATGGCGGCTTCTTCTGCTTCCAGGTCCCCGCGCTCGCGCACATGGCCGCGGACAGCGTGCTCGAGCGCGAGCCGCTGCGCGAGCTCGCCGCCGCCGGGCAGCTGCGCGCCCACCGCCACCACGGCTTCTGGGAGTGCATGGACACCTACAAGGACGCCGTCGCGCTGGGCGACCTGTGGGCGTCCGGAGCCGCGCCCTGGGCAGGCGTCCGAGCCGGCGCGCAGAATCACTGAGTGTGATCGTCCTCGGCATCGACCCGGGCCTGGCCAACACGGGCTACGGCGTGGTCGCCCAGCGCGAGGGCCATCGGCTCGTCGCGCTCGACGGCGGCATGATCCAGACCCGCCCCGGGCTGGCGCTCGAGCGCAGGCTCGCCGACATCCACGCGGCGGTGGACGCGCTGCTGGCCGAGCACGAGCCCGACGGGGTGGCGCTCGAGGAGCTGTATTTCGGTCAGAACGTGAAAACGGCGTTCGCGGTGGGACAGGCGCGGGGCGTCGTGATGCTGGCCGCGGGCCAGCGGGAAGTGGCCTGCGCGAGCTATACGCCGCAGAAGGTCAAGAGCGCCGTGTGCGGCAACGGGCGCGCGGACAAGCAGCAGGTCGCCCGCATGGTGCAGGCCCTGCTGGGGCTGCAGGCGCCGCCCACGCCCGACCACGCCGCCGACGCGCTGGCGGTCGCGATCTGCCATGCGAACTGCGCGCCCCTGTCGCGAGCGCTGGCGGGGGCTCTCGGCGCATGATCGGGGCGCTCAAGGGCGAGGTCGCGGTCAGGCGCTCGGATCACGTCGTGCTGCTGTGCGGCGGCGTCGGCTACCGCGCCGCGGTGTCCGCGCAGACGCTCGCCCACATACCGGCGGCGGGCGAAGAGACGCTGCTGCACACCCACCTGATCGTGCGCGACGACGCGCTCACGCTGTACGGGTTTCACTCCGAATCCGAGCGCGAGCTGTTCCTGATGCTGCTGTCGGTGCAGGCGGTCGGCCCGAAGGTGGCGCTGGCGGTGCTCTCCGGCGGACCCTCGCGCGAGCTGATCGGCGCGATCGCCGCAGGAGACGCCGCGCGCTTTCAGGCCGTCCCCGGCATCGGCAAGCGCACCGCGGAGCGGATCATCGTCGAGCTGCGCGAGAAGGTCGTGGGCGTGCACGGCGCCGCGAGCGACGGACTCCTCATCACCGCCCGGCGCGGGGAGGACCGCTCGCAGCGCGGGCTCGCGCGCGACGGGCTGCTCGAGCTCGGATACGGGCCCGGCGAGGCCGAGGAACTGCTGCGGGACGCCGAGGAGGACATGAGCGCCGAGGAGCTGATCGCACACGCGTTGCGGGCGGCTCGCGCGGGCGGCAGGGCGGGGTGATCCGGGGATGACCGAGACCGCCGCCGAGGCGGAGCGCATCCAGACGCCCTACCTCGTCCCCGAGGACGAGCTCGACCGCTCGCTGCGCCCGCGCCGCCTGCACGAGTTCATCGGCCAGCAGACGCTGCGCGAGCAGCTGGCGGTCGCGATCGAGGCCACCGCCGCCCGCGGCGACGCGCTCGACCACGTGCTGCTCGCGGGGCCGCCGGGGCTGGGCAAGACCTCGCTCGCGCAGATCGTCGCGGCCGAGCTCGACGCCCCCTTCGTGCAGACCGCGGGGCCGGCGCTCGAGCGCAAGGGAGACATTGCGGCGTTTCTGACCGCGCTAGAGCCGCGCAGCGTGTTCTTCGTCGACGAGATCCACCGGCTACCGCGCACGCTCGAGGAGACGTTCTATCCCGCGATGGAGGATCACCGCCTGCCGATCACCGTCGGGCAGGGCGCCGGCGCGCGCGTGGTGACGCTCGAGCTGCCCCCGTTCACGCTCATCGGAGCCACCACCCGCACCGGCCTGTTGACCACGCCGCTGCGCGATCGCTTCGGCATCCAGGCGCGGTTGGAGCCCTATGCGACGGACGAGCTCGCCGCGATCGTCAGGCGCTCGGCCGGAATCCTCGAGATCGACCTAGAGGAGGACGGCGCGCTCGCGATCGCCGCGCGCAGCCGCGGCACGCCGCGCGTGGCCAACCGGCTGCTCAAGCGCGTGCGCGACTACGCCGAGGTGCGCATGGCGGGCGTCGTCACCGCCGCCGCCGCGCACGCGGCGCTCGAGCTGCTCGAGGTCGACGCGCTGGGCCTCGATCGGCTCGACCGCGAGATCCTGCGGGCGATCTGCGCGAAGTTCGACGGCGGGCCGGTCGGGCTCTCGACGCTGGCGGTGGCGGTCGGCGAGGAGCAGGACACGATCGAGGACGTCTACGAGCCGTATCTGCTGATGCAGGGCCTGATCAAGCGCACTCCACGCGGACGCGCGGCCACGCCGGCGGCCTTCGCCCACCTCGGCCTGCAGGCGCCCGCGCCGTCCGGGCCGGCGCTGTTCTGAGCCGCCCGCCGGGGCTCGCGAGATACCTGTGCGGGCCCATCTCGCCGGCGTCGGCGTGGCCTTTAGCGCGCTCGATTCGGGCCCGCGCACGAGCTCCGCGGCGCCCCCAGGACGTGCGGGGACCTCGACCCGGCCGCTCCCCTAGTCTGTGCCTATGACGGCCCACCCATTCATCTGCCCCAACTGCGGGCATCGCACGAGCGAGCTCGACCGCAACATCGGCTTCACACGCCAGCGCAAGGGCTGCGAGAAGTGCGGGTTCGCGTTCCTGTTCGAGCTGCTCGACGACTACTACCCCGCCCCCGACGCCGCCTTCTTCGTGTGCGATGGAGAGGGCCGCATCATCGGCTGCGGCAAGAACTCCTTCGCCTTCACCGGCCTGGAGGAGGAGGAGGTGATCGGCCAGCGCGTCGAGCAGGTCCTCGGCCTGCGCTTCGCAAACGGCGACGACCCCGTCGCGACCGTGCTGGAGTGGGGGGTCCGCGCCCTGGACAAGCCCGTCCTCGTCAGCGGCGAACGCGACGTGGCGGCGAGCGCCAAGGCCGACATGTTCCCCGCCTACGACGACGACGGCGGGCTGTTGCTCGTGCTCACCCCGGAGAAGTAGTCTCCTTCGAAACGATGCCCGCATCCGCGCACACCCCGATCGGCCCCCCGCGGCGATGAGCGACCGCCGGCGCAACATCCTCATCCTGCTGATCGTCGCCGGGCTGTTCGCCGCCTCGATCGCGGCGATCGCGACGAAGCCGACGCGGCTCGGGCTGGACCTGAAGGGCGGGGTGCAACTCGTCTATCAGGCCAAGCCGACCGCACAGTCGCAGGTGACCCCCGAAGCGCTCGAACGCTCGATCGACATCATGCGCAAGCGCGTCGATCAGCTGGGCGTCGCGCAGCCCGAAATCCAGCGCAGCGGCGCGCGGGAAATCAACGTCGACCTGCCCGACGTGAGCAACGCCCAGCGCGCCGAAGCCGAGGTCGGCAAGACCGCCCAGCTGTACTTCTACGACTGGGAGCCCAACGTGATCGGCCTCACCGGCAAGCCCGCCGGCACGGCCGAACCGGCCGCCACCGGCGATGGGAGCCTATCGGGAGCAGGCAGCCAGGAAGGCGGCCTGCCCGAGTACCAGGCGGTGCTGCGCGCCGCCAAGCGCCCGGCGATCCTGCGTAAGACCGACACGACGCTCGAGCCGGGCTGCACGCCCAAGCAGGCGAACGGGTGCATCTACGGCAGCTGGTACCTGCTCGACACCAAGCACGAAAAGATGCTGTGCGCCGGCGGCAAGCCGGTCTGCCAGCCCCAGGAAACCGAACAGAACCTGTACGCCGACGGCTACAAGCCGCCGGCCACGGCAAAGCCCAAGGCCGTGCGCGTGAACCCGGGCACGATCCTGCTGCAGGCCCGCCCGGTGGAATCGCCGAAAACCAGCAAGATCACCCAGCCGAGCCCCAACAGCTTCTACGTGGTCAACGACGAACCGGTGCTGACCGGCGCGGACATCACCAACCCGCAGCAGGGCTTCGACGAAGGCGGCGGCGGCACCGGCGCGCCGAACGTCAACTTCGGCTTTGACTCGCACGGCAAGCGGGTGTTCCAGCAGGTGACCAGGGAAATCGCCCACCGCGGGCAGGAAGCGCAGCTGCCGGGCATCCGCAAGGAAGCGGCGCTGCAGCACTTCGCGGTCGCGCTCGACGGCCAGCTGATCACCGCTCCGTCGATCGACTTCACCGTCTACCCCGAAGGGATCGAATCGAGCAACGGCTCGCAGATCTCCGGCGGGTTCACGATCGGCTCCGCGCAGGCCCTCGCCAACGAGCTGCAGTCCGGCGCGCTGCCGATCCGCCTGGAACTGATCTCCAACTCGCAGGTGTCCGCCACGCTCGGCAAAACGGCGCTGCACCAGGGTCTCGTCGCCGGCCTCGTCGGCTTCGCCGTCGTGTGCCTGTTCCTGCTGCTGTTCTACCGCGTGCTCGGCGCGATCGCCGTCGGCGGGCTGATCGTCTACGGCGCCTACTTCTTCGCGCTGATCAAGCTGATCCCGATCACGCTCACGCTCCCGGGGATCGCCGGCCTGATCCTCACGATCGGCATCGCCGCGGACGCCAACATCGTCATCTTCGAGCGCGTCAAGGAGGAGGTCAGGGGCGGCCGCTCGATCGTCGCGGGGATCGCCACGGGCTACGCGCGCGGCTTCGCGGCGATCGTCGATGCCAACGTCGTGACGTTCATGACCGCCTTCATCCTGTTCGCGCTGGCCACCGCCGAAGTCAAGGGGTTCGCCTTCATGCTGGGCATCGGCACGATGCTGACCCTGTTCACCGCCGTGCTCGCCACGCGCGCGGCGCTCGGCACGATGGGGCGCTCGCGGCTGATGAGCCGCCCCTCGGCGCTCGGCGCCGGCCGGGCCAAGCGCGAGTGGACGTTCGACTTCATGGGCGCCTCGAAGTGGTTCTTCTCGCTGTCGGGCACGATCCTTTTGATCGGCGCGCTGGCGATCGGCGGCAGGGGCCTGAACTTCGGCATCGACTTCAAGTCCGGCACGCGCATCCAGACGGCGTTCGTGAAGGCCGTCAACTCCGCCGAAGTGAGCGCCGTGATGAGCGCCCAGGGCTATCCCAACGCGCACGTGCAGAAGCTCTCGAGCAAGGGCGTCGGCGGCAGCGGCTATCAGATCTCCACCGAGAAACTGAAACCCACCGCCGTCCACGAAGTCAAGAACGCGCTCGACGCGAAGTTCGGGAGCGGGCCGAGCTCGCCGGGGACGAAGAACTTCTCGAGCACCTCGATCGGCCCCACGTTCGGCCAGACGATCGCCAACTCCGCGATCATCGCGATCATCGCCTCGCTGCTCGTGATCTCCGCCTACATCGCGCTGCGCTTCGAATGGAAGTACGCCGTGCCGGTGCTGATCGCGCTGATGCACGACCTGCTGATCACCTCCGGCATCTACGCCCTGACCGGGCGCGAAGTCACCTCGGCGACCGTCGCCGCGCTGCTGACGATCCTCGGGTACTCGCTGTACGACACGATCATCGTGTTCGATCGCGTGCGCGAGAACGTGCCGCGCATGCCCCGCGCGGCGTTCTCGCAGATCGTCAACCGCTCGATGGCCGAGGTGCTGACGCGCTCGCTGGCGACGAGCTTCTGCACGCTCCTGCCGGTGCTCGCGCTGCTGTTCTTCGGCGGCTCGACGCTGAAGGACTTCGCGTTCGCGCTGATGGTCGGCATCGCCTCGGGCGCGTACTCCTCGATCTTCATCGCCTCCCCGGTGCTCACGCACTGGAAGGAGCGCGAGGGCGGCTACCGCCAGCGCCGGGCGCGGATCGTGCGCGAACTCGGCGCCGTGCCGGCGTACGCGACCGCGATCGGGGGCGCGCCCGTGGACGTGGAGCCCGAACGCAAGCGCAGGCGCTCGCGCCGCGGCGGGCTGATCGCCGAGGAGCCGGGCGAGCAGATCTCCCGCGACGAGTTCCGCGAACTGGTGCAGGACCTGGACGTCGACGGAGCCACGCAGCCGGGCAAGCCGGACGCGCGCAGCCCCGCGGGGGTCGCCCCGCGCGCGGGGACGGCGGTCGGGGCGCCCGATGGCGACGGCGCGGCGGCGCCCGATGGTGCACCCCAGCGCGACCCCGCGGCCGATCTCACGCCCGAGGATCTCGTGCTCAAGGAAGCCACCAAGCCGCGCGAAAAGCGCCGGCGTCCACGCAACAAACGGCACGGGAGGTCGCGCTGATGGGCATGCTCGGCTGGGTGATGATGGGCCTGGCGATCTGGCACTTCACGATCTTCATGCCCGACCGCTTCTGGGGCGGCATCGTCGGCGCGTTCGTGGGCTCGCTGTTCGGAGCGATCGTCGTGGGATTGATCATCTACGGCGCGCAAGTCGGCGCGCTGAAGGTGCCGGGCCAGCGCGCGACGGACATCGCGGTCGTGCTGTACGCGGTGCCCGGCGCGATCATCGGCATCGCGGCCGTATATCTCGAGGGGATCCGTCGCGAGGATCACGCTCGCTAGACGTTCTGTCTACCCCCGACCGTAGGGTGGGGGCGTGGGGGAGCCCCGATTCGAGATCCCGGAGTGCGAGCCGCGCGCGGTCGCGCGGCTGCGGCAAGAGCTGGGCGTGAGCGGCCCGGTCGCGCAGGTGCTGGTCCGCCGCGGCATGGCCGAGCCCGCACGCGCGCGGGCATTCATCGCCGCGGACGAGGAGCACCCGTATACGGCCTTCGCCGGCATCGACGTGGCGATCGCGACTTTGACCGCTCACGTCGAGGCTCAGAGCAGGATCACGATCCACGGGGACTACGACGTGGACGGGGTGTGCTCGACGGCCGTGCTCGTCCGCGCCCTGCGACGGCTGGGCGCGGACGTCGACTGGTATCTGCCCGATCGCGCATCCGACGGGTACGGGCTGAGCATGGACACGGTCAGGTGCCTGCAGGCGCGCGGGACGCGCCTGCTGGTGACGGCCGACTGCGCGATCACCGCCGTGCAGGAGGTCGCGGCCGCGCGCGAGCTGGGGATGGAGGTGATCGTCAGCGACCACCACAGCGTGCGCGCGGACGGCGTGCTGCCCGACGCTCCGATCGTGCATCCGGCGGTCTGCGGGTACCCGTTTCAGGCGCTGTGCGCCACGGCGGTCGCCTACAAGCTCGCCCACGGCCTTGCGGGTCGCGCCCCGGTGGAGGACCTCGACCTGGTGGCGCTCGCGACGATCGCGGACGTCGTGCCACTGCTCGGCGAGAACCGCGCGCTGGTGCGGCGCGGGCTGCGCGCGCTCGCCGGCACGGTCAAGCCGGGGCTGCGCGCGCTGATGGCGATCGCGCGCGTGGACCCCGCGAGGGTGAACGAGCGCTCGGTCGCGTTCGGGCTGGCCCCGCGGCTGAACGCGGCCGGCCGCCTCTACCGGGCGGACGCGGGCCTCGAGCTGATCCTCACCGAGGACTCCGTGCGCGCCGCCCAGATCGCGCACGAGCTCGACCGCGTCAATCACGAGCGCCGCGTCGCCGAGCGAGCGATCTCCTCCGCAGCGCAAGCGCAGATCGCGGCGCTCGGAGACCTCGAGCGGCGTCGCGCGCTCGTGCTCGCGGGCGAAGGCTGGCACGTGGGCGTGATCGGCATCGTCGCCTCCCGCCTGGCCGAGGCCCATCACCGCCCGGTCGTGCTGATCGCGCTGGAGGGCGATCGCGGGCGCGGCTCGGGGCGCTCAGGCTGCGAGGCCTTCGACCTGCTGGCGGGGCTGACCGCGTGCTCCGAGCACCTGAGCCGCTACGGCGGACATCGGGCCGCCGCCGGTCTGGAGATCGAGCGCGAGCGCGTGGCGGGATTCGCGCAGGCGCTGGACGCCCACGCCGCTTCGGTGCTGAGCGGCGATGACATGGCGCCGGTGGAGCGCGTGGACGCGCTCGTGGAGGGCTCGGAGCTGGGGATGGCGCTGGCCGAGGAGCTGGAGGGGCTGGCGCCGTTCGGCCACGCCAATCCGCCGGTGTCGCTGATGATCGGCGAGGCGACGTTCGCCGACGTGCGGCCGATGGGCGAAGGCAAGCACGCGCGCTTCACCGTACGCTCGCCCTCGGGGCGCGCGCGCGCGGTCGCGTTCAACACCGGCGCGCGACTCGGAGTCACCGAGGGCGAGCCGGCTCAGGCGACGTTCACGCTGGAGGTCAACGAGTGGGGCGGGGTGAGCGAGCCGCGGTTGGTGCTCCGCCGCGCCACGCCGCGACGGCCGGTCCCGGCGGCGGTGGCGGATGAGGCGGGGGTGTTGGAGAAGGTTGGAGCGGCGGAGGATGCTGGGGCGCAGGCGGCGGCGGAACGGGCTGGGGCGGAGCAGGCGGGGGTCACGGAACGGCACGGTGAGCTCGTGCTGTTCGCCTGAACCATTACCCGCTTCAATCCTGGGTGGCAGTCCCCTAACCTGTGACCATGGCCTCTGCTGCAGATCCGCATACCACGACGGCCGTCGAAGTCGAGGAGCCCAAGGCCGAGGCCGTCGCTCCGCGCCTGGACCTCAACGAGCTGGAGCGCCGGCTGCTCGGGGACCTGTTCGCGATCGTCTCCGAGCACGCGGCCGACTCGGCCGTGGACATCGACCGCGCGCGCGTGCAGGACGCGTTCGTGTTCGCTTGCGAGCACCATGCCGCGCAGCGGCGCAAGTCCGGCGAGGACTTCATCGTGCACCCGGTCGGCGTCGCGCGCATCTGCGCGGGCATGCGGCTGGACACCGAGACGCTGTGCGCGGCGCTGCTGCACGACACCGTCGAGGACACCTCCGCCTCGATCGAGGAGGTGGCAGCGCGCTTCGGCGAGGAGATCGCCCAGATCGTCGACGGCGTGACGAAGCTCACCGGCATCACTTTCCAGTCGCGCGACGAGGCGCAGGCCGAGAACTACCGCAAGATGATGGTGGCGATGGCCACCGACGTGCGGGTCATCCTGATCAAGCTCGCCGACCGGCTGCACAACATGCGCACGATCGACGCGATGGGAAAGCAGAAGCAGATGGAGAAGGCCCGCGAGACGCTCGAGATCTACGCGCCGCTCGCGCATCGGCTGGGCATCCACGCGATCAAGTGGGAGCTCGAGGATCTCGCGTTCGCGACGCTGCACCCGCGCAAGTACCAGGAGATCAAGGGCCTCGTCGCTCAGCAGCGCGAGGAGCGCGAGCGCTATGTGGGGCAGGCCGGCGAGTACCTGGCGCACGAGCTCGCCGAGCTGGGGATCGCGGCGCAGATCGCCGGGCGGGCCAAGCACTTCTACTCGATCTACTCGAAGATGACCAAGAAGGGCCGCGAGTTCAACGAGATCTACGATCTCACCGCGATGCGCGTGATCGTCGACTCCGTCAAGGACTGCTACGGCACCGTCGGCGCGATCCACTCGCTGTGGAAGCCCCTGCCGGGCCGCTTCAAGGACTTCATCGCGATGCCCAAGTTCAACATGTACCAGTCGCTGCACACGACCGTGATCGGACCCGAGGGCAGGCCGCTGGAGATCCAGATCCGCACGCGGGAGATGCACGAGATGGCGGAGTTCGGGGTCGCGGCGCACTGGATGTACAAGCACCTGCCCGGCGCCGAGCGCGCCGGACGCGACGGCGAGCATCGCGCGGGCTCGCCCGAGGACAAAAAGCTGCAGTGGCTGCGCTCGATGCTCGACTGGCAGAAGGAGCTCTCGGACCCGCAGGAGTTCATGGACACGCTGCGCACCGACCTGTTCGAGGACGAGGTCTACGTGTTCACGCCCAAGGGCGAGGTCAAGTCGCTGGCCGCCGGCGCCACGCCGCTGGACTTCGCCTACGAGGTGCACACCGAGATCGGCCACCGTTGCGTGGGCGCGCGCGTGAACGGCAAGATCGTCCCGCTGCACTGCGAGCTGCGCTCCGGCGACATCGTCGAGATCCTGACGGCCAAGCGCGAGCGCGGACCCTCGCGCGACTGGCTGGCGATGGTCAAGACGACGCGCGCGCGCAACAAGATCAAGGCGTGGTTCAAGGCCGAGTCTCGCCAGGACACCGAGCACACCGGGCGCGATCTGCTGCAGGAGCATCTGCGCAAGCAGGGGCTGCCCGCCCAGAAGATCACCGGCTCGGCGCTGCTGGCGGACGTGATCCGCGAGATGGGCTACCGCAAGGCAGACGACTTCTACATGGCCCTCGGCGCCGCCAAGGTTTCGCCGAAGGTGGTCGTCAACAAGGTGATGCAGCGCCTGAAGCAGGGCGAGGCCGCCGACGGCGAGGACACCGGCGCCGAGCTCCTGCGGGTCGGACGCGGACGCCGGCGCCCCACGAAGTCCTCAGGTCAGTACGGGATCGAAGTGGAGGGCGTGCAGGACGTGATGCTGCGCCTGGCCAAGTGCTGTCGCCCGGTGCCGGGCGATGAGATCGTCGGCTACATCTCGCTCGGGCGCGGCATCACGATTCACCGCCAGGACTGCCCCAACGCTGTGGTCCTGCGCCGCGACCCCGAGCGCTTCACCAACGTCTCCTGGGCGGGTGAGCGCAGCACCTCTTTCGTCGTGGAGATCCAGATCGACGCCTGGGATCGCCACCGCCTGCTCGAGGACCTCTCGCGCGCCTTCTCGGAGTCCGGCGCGAACATCCTCGAAGCGCGCTGCCTGTCGATGGGCCCGATGGTCAAGAACCGCTTCGTCGTCGAGGTCGCCGACACGCACGGCCTGAAGGGCGCGATCACGCGCCTGCGCAACATCGATTCGGTCTTCGACGCCTACCGCGTCACCCCAGGGGGTTCCGCCGCGTAGCAGCGTACTCAGGGGGTTATCGTCGGGGACGGACGGCGCATGCGCCGTCCGCGAAGCCGCACATGTGCGGCTTCGGACGGGGCGCGCATGCGCGCCCCGTGGCAGGGCCGCATGCGGCCCTGCCGGCCATGCCGCATGCGGCATGGCCCCATGACCCCTCCCAAACTGGCACATCGGCCACCGCTCTCACTCAGGCGACGACGTTCAGCGCGCGGGGCAAGATCGAGTAGCGCGCCTGCGCCACCTCGCCGAGGTAGTCGCCGTCGACCTGCAAGGGCAGCAGGCGCTCGTCGCTGGAGCGCACCGTCAGCTCGGTCAGCCCGGACAGCCCCGTGACCTGGCGGTGGCGGGTGACTCGCGCGGCGCGTGAGAACGCGCGCAGGCCGATCGAGGGCATCGACAGCGGCGTGGCGCGGTGCAGCACGCAGCCGCACAGCGAGCCCGAGTCGAGCGTCGTGCCGTCGGCGATCTCGATCGGGCGGTTCTGGAAGTAGGTGAACGGCGAGCCGTTCTGGACGATCGTCGTGACTCCCTGAAGCGTATCGCCGTCCGCGAGCGCCACCTCCATGCGCGGAGGCTTGACCAGATAGCGGCGCGCGAACGTGCGCAGTGCCACCCACGTGAAGTAATAGGCGCCGAGACGGGCCTTCAGACGCGGGTTGGCGTCGACCCGCTCGACGACGCTCGCGTCGACGCCGAGACCGGAGGCGAACGTGAAGCAGCGGTCCTCGACGGTCCGCTGGCGATGATCGCCCTCCCAGCCGCCGGCGCTGACGACACCAAGGTCGACCCGACGGGGGCGCCAGTCATCGGCGAGCGCGAGCAGATGCTCGGTGGCGTCCACCAGCTCGCCGGGGATGCCGAGCATCTTGGCGAACACGTTCGCCGAGCCGCCGGGCAGGCACGTCAGCGGCGTGGGGGAGCCGAGCAGGCCGTTGGCGGCCTCGTTGACCGTGCCGTCGCCGCCGAACGCGACGACCACGTCATAGCCCTCATGCGCGGCCTCGCGGCACAGCTCGGTCGCGTGGCCGCGGGCCTCGGTGTCGACCGCGTCGACCTCGAATCGACCCTGCAGCGCGTATACGACGAGATGGCGCAGGCGGTCGGAGACAGTGGTCGCATACGGGTTGACGATGATCAGCATGCGCCGCTTGACCGCAGCGATCTCAGGCTCGAAGTCGGCGGGCGCCTGGACCGGCGCGCCGGTCTGCTCGCGGTCCCGGAGGGAAGCGGGGGCTTCTGCAGCGCTCATCGCACGCCTCTACACCGGGCGGGCCCGGGCGTTACCGCGTTCGATGCGCGCTCTCCGCAGCGTCTGCGGGCGCATACGCACAGCGGCGGCCGGCGGCGACCGGCGGGGGCTTGCATCCGTCCGCCCGCTTGCTAAACTTCCTCGCTACATAGCAGGACACATCAAGAGGGGTGGAGGGACTGGCCCGACGAAGCCCCGGCAACCACCGTCTTAGGACGGGAAGGTGCCAATTCCAGAAGATGTGTGGCGGGCTTCCAGCTCTTCGCCACACCGTTTGACTGGCGAAGGTCTTCAAAAGGAGTCCCGACATGGCTGTGACACATCTGCAGTGCAAGGAGTGCAAGTCCGAGTATCCGCTGGAGGCGTTGTACGTGTGCGAGCGCTGCTTCGGGCCGCTGGAGGTCGCCTACGACCACAGTCGCCTGGCCGGCGGCGACTCGGGCGAGCTGCGCCGGCGGATCCAGGCGGGACCGCAGAACATCTGGCGCTACGCCGACTTCCTGCCCACCACGGCCTATGGCCGCGGCGCCCCGAGCGGCCTCCCGGAGAACACCGGCGGCGGAGGCTCGGTGCGCACAGGCCTGCCGGCCGGCTGCACGCCGCTGATCCGCGCCGATCGTCTGGCGCAGCGGCTGGGCTTGCGCGAGGTCTGGGTCAAGAACGACGCGGCCAACCCGACCCACTCGTTCAAGGACCGCGTCGTCTCGGTCGCCGCGGCACGCGCCAGAGAGCTGGGCTTTCAGACGATCGCGTGCGCTTCGACGGGCAACCTCGCCAACTCGGTGGCCGCGCACGGGGCGGCGTTGGGGCTCGAATCCTACGTGTTCATCCCCGCCGACCTGGAGGAGCAGAAGGTGCTCGCAACCGGCGTCTACGGGACGAGACTGATCGCCGTGCAGGGCAACTACGACGACGTCAACCGCCTGTGCACCGAGCTGTGCGCCGAGCGCGACTGGGCGTTCGTGAACGTCAACCTCCGCCCCTACTACGCGGAGGGCTCCAAGACGCTCGCGTTCGAGATCGCCGAGCAGCTCGGCTTCCAGCTGCCCGATCGCATCGTCGCGCCCGTCGCGTCAGGATCGCTGTTCACGAAGATCGGCCGCGGCTTTTCCGAGTGGCGCGAGGTCGGCCTCTTGGACGGCGAGACGCCGCGGATGAACGGCGCTCAGGCCGCCGGCTGCGCGCCCGTGGCGAGCGCCTTCGCCGCCGGCCACGACGTGTGTCGGCCGGTCAAGCCGGACACGATCGCCAAGTCGCTGGCGATCGGCAACCCCGCCGACGGTCCCTATGCGCTGGAGTTGGCGCGCGAGACCGGCGGCTCGGTGGAGGCCGTCAGCGACGAGGAGATCAGGCAAGGGATCGCCCTGCTCGCACAGACCACGGGCGTGTTCACCGAGACCGCAGGCGGCGTGACGACCGCGGTGCTCGCAAAGCTCGCCCAGCGCGGCGAGATCGACCCCGACGAGCGCATCGTGCTCGTCATCACCGGCGAGGGCCTGAAGACGCTCGACGCCGTCCGCGACACGTTCGCGACGCACACAATCGCACCCACCGTCGAGGCGTTCGAGGCGGGGGTGCCGGAGGCGGTGGCGGTCTGATGGCGGTGACGGTGAAGATCCCGACGCAGTTGCGCGCCGCGGCTGGGGGAGAGGCCGAGGCGGTCCTGGACGGCGCCACCGTCCAGGACGTGCTCGACGGGCTGTATGCGCTTCACGGTGAGCTGCGCGAGCGTCTCAGCGACGAGGATGGCTCGTTGCGGCGGTTCGTGAACGTGTACGTGGCCGGCGAAGACATCCGCTTCCTCGATGGTCTGGCCACCCCCGTGGCCGACGGCGCGGAGCTGACGATCTTGCCCGCCGTCGCTGGCGGTGCTGCCTAACCGCGTGTACTGGCTGCCGGCGCGGACGGGGCGTTAGCGGTGACCTGAAGTCGCGTGCACCGTACGGGTGGCCGCAGCGTGCGTCGGCGGGGTGGAGCCGCTGAAGCCAATCGTCGAGAAGATCGCCGCGCCTGACATCGCCGCGATCGTCAGAGCGCGCAGGCGGCGAGGGGTCAGCCAGCCGAAGTGGTGAGTCTGAAGCCAGGTTCGAGTGCCGGTCGCGGCCGAGGCCGCTGCCATCGCACAGCCGACGCACATGTGCTGAGGATATCGCCGGCTACCGCTTAGGGGCGCCGGCGCCGCTCTCCAAGCGTCTGCGCAGCTCCGCGCCGCGCCCGGCCGCGACGGCGCGCGCGGCGCGCGCGCCGGTCAGCTCGATGCCCTGAGCTTGAGCGAAGTCGAGCAGCTCCTGGCGCTCCTCGCCCTCGCGCGCGGTGCGCAGGAACAGCCAGCAGAACAGGCCGAGCGTGAGCAGCGACTCCTCGACCATCATCACCGCCCCGGCGATGTTCTGGTCGGCCAGCGGGGAGATGTGGTAGACGGCGTCGCCGTGGATGTAAAACGGGTAGAACACCGTTCCCGACCACAGGAATATGTTGCCCAGTACCGTTCCGGTCAGGCGCACAGCGATGACGTAGATCAGCTTGGCGAAGTTGCCGAACCAGCTCGGCATCGGCAGCGGGCCGAACAGGCACATCCACATGTTGATGCCGAACGCCAGGAACATCGCGTGCTCGAGCACGTGCACGCCCGTGTGGCGCAGCGCCGCCTGATAGAAGACGGGCAGGTGCCAGACGTACAGGTCGATCGCCCACATCGGAAACGCGATCAGCGGATTGGCGAGGACGCGCAGACGGTCAAAGAAACGAATGCGCAGGATCGGCGCGATCAGCGGGCCGGTCAGGCCGAGCACGATCAGCAGCGCCGCGATGTCGCCCAGCAGCAGGTGCTCGACCATGTGCGCCAGCAGCAGTTCCTGGCTGGCGCCACCGAGCGAACTGAGCGCGAGCGCGATAACGAGCGCCCCCGAATAGAAGCACGCCTGGCGCCAGGCCGGCACTGGCCTGCGCCCGTCGGCGGATAGGGCACGCACGCGTCGGGCGTACAGCAGCCCGAGGATCACCAACGGCGCGAGCTGAAGTGCGTCCTCGACGCTCTCCGAGACGGCGATGGGAAGCACGGTCATCTCGCTGGAGATTAAGGGTTATGCGCCCCCGCAGCGACTCGCTGACGATGGCGGACGCGCTTTCAGTTCGCGGCTGCCCACCCCCCAAGGTGGCGTGCCACGCCGGCAAAATGCGAGCCTCAGCGGCGGCGTCCGCGTCCGGTCGAAGGCCGTGGGGGATAGCGCTTGCGCTCCTCCGCGGTCATCTTGCGAATCGTCAGCGAACCGTCCTTCACCTGCCGCTGGATCTCCTCCAGTTTCACGCGGCGTCGCTCTGCCGCGCGATCTGCCTGGGTGATCATGACATCAGGTTAGCGCGCCGAGCGGCGCATGCCCGCAGCGCACGGGCTAGGCTCATCGCCGGTTGAGCCGAGTGTCGTGCGATCGCCTTTGCATTCCGTCGGTGCGTTCCCTGCTGGCCGGGGCGGTCGTGCTGCTCGGCGCGGCGCTCGCCCAGGGACGCGCGAGCGCGGAGACGTCCGCGCCCAGCTGCGTGCCACGGACGCTGAACGTCTCCCGCGCGCTCGCCGGCGGCGCCGTCAGCGTCTCGCCGGAGCCCGACTCCACCGACGCCTCCCACCTGACCCAGATCAGCTTTCTCGGCGTGTCCGCCGGTGACATCAGGGATGTCGCCGTCGTCGGCTCGCACAGCGGCGCCCATGCCGGCCGGCTCGCGGCTTACTCGCAGGGTGACGGAGCGAGCTTTCTTCCCAGCAGGCCGTTCTCCCAGGGGGAGGTCGTGACAGTGCGCGCCGTTCTGCGCCGAGGCGCCGGCTCCACCGTTCCCTTCGCCTGGCGTTTCACCGTCGCCGAGGTCGATTCCGTCAGCCGTTCGCTCGAGACTCCGCCGCCCCCGCCGCCACCTCCGACGCCAAGCGAACTCCAGCACTTCGTCTCGCGTCCCGACCTGCGACCGCCAACTGTCACGATCGGCGCCGACTCGGGCGAACACACGCCTGGCGACATCTTCCTGGCGCCCTACGCCGGACCGGGGCAGTACGGCCCGATGATCCTCGACGGCGCTGGCGGTCTCGTGTGGTTCAAGGCCATCCCCTCCGGGTCTCGGGCGGCGGACCTGCGGGTCCAGGAATACGAGGGCCGGCCGGTGCTCACGTGGTGGCAGGATCCGCTCGTCGCCGACGGCCACCGCGGCGCCGGGGTTGTGATTGCCGACAGCTCCTACAACGACATCGCGATCGTGCGCGCCGGCAATGGCTATGAGCCCGATCTGCACGCGTTCGAGGTCACCCCGAAGGGCGCGGCGCTGTTCACCGTCTACGACGCGATCCGCTGCAACCTCAGCGCCCACGGCGGGCCGGCCGACGGCGCCGTCGCCGACACACTCTTCCAGGAGATCGACCTGCGCACCGGTCTCGTCCGCTGCGAGTGGCACGCGCTCGACCACGTCGCTCTGAGCGACTCCTACATGCCGGTCGGGCGCGGCGGAACACAGCGCTCTCCGTGGGACTACTTCCACATCAACGCCGTCTCCGAACACGGCGAAGATCTGCTCGTGGACTCGCGCAACACCTGGGCCGCCTACGACGTCGACGCGCGCACGGGCCAGATCGCCTGGAGTCTCGGCGGCAGGCATTCGAGCTTCGCGATGGGTCCGGGCGCGGGGCCGGCCTGGCAACACGACGCGCGCCAAGAGCCCGACGGCACGATCTCGTTCTTCGACAACGGCGGCACGCCGCGAGTGCACGCGCAGTCGCGCGCGACCGTGCTCGCGCTCGACACGCAGACCAAAACGGCGATGCTCGTCTCGAGCTTCGTCCACTCCGCCCCCGCTCTGCTGGCCGCCAGCCAGGGGGACTTTCAGCCGCTGGCAGGCGGCGACTGGTTCGTCGGCTGGGGTCAGAAACCGTTCTTCTCCGAATACTCTCCCGCCGGCCGGCTCCTGTTCGACGCCCACCTGCCCGCGCCATATCAGTCCTACACGGCGCTCAAGTTCCCTTGGTCGGGCGTGCCCGCGGGGCGGCCGTCGCTCGCCGTCCACGCCGGTTCGCGGGGGAGCTCAGTCGCCTACGCCAGCTGGAACGGGGCCACCGCGGTGGCGCAGTGGCGCCTGCTGGCGGGCGCGAGTCCGCACGCGCTCAGTCCTCTCGCCGCCGCTCCGCGCAGCGGCTTTGAGACGGCGATTGCGCTCTCGAGCGCACCGCGCTACCTCGCCGTCCAGGCGCTGGGCGCCGATGGGCAGGCGCTTGGCGCCTCCGCGCCGGTCGCGCTGGGCGCCCACCACTAGATAACTATTTGGTTGGGTATGATGGCTGCGTGTCCGTAGCGTTGCCCGTCATCACCGAGCGTGCACGCCTGCCCGCGGGCTGTCACACCCCACGGGTGGAGCCGGACCTCTCCGACGCCGCCGCGCGGGCTCTCGCCGCCGTGGTCAAGACGCTCGCGGACCCCACGCGCTTGCGAGTCGTGGACGCCCTGCGCATAGCCTCGCCCGAAGCGGTGTGCCAATGCGAGCTGCTGCCGCTGTTCGCCATCTCCCAGGCGGCGCTGGCCAAACATCTGAAGGTGCTCGTGGCCGCCGGTCTGCTCGGCGTGGAGCGACGCGGACTGTGGGCGTACTACTTCGTCGCCGACGAATCCCCGATCGAGGAGTTGAGGGCGTGGCTGGGGTAGGCGCCCCGCGCCCGGAGCTGTTGCGGCGCGGCGGGGCGGAGGCGCTCGGGGCGTTCGCGCTCGTGTTCGCCGGGTGTGGAGCGATCGTCACCGACGCCCACACCCACGGCGCGCTCGGCGCGGTCGGCGTGAGCCTCGTGTTCGGGCTGGTGATCCTCGCCGGGATCGCGTCGCTCGGGCACGTGTCCGGGGCGCACTTCAACCCGTCCGTCACGCTGAGCTTCTTCCTCACCCGTCACCTGCCCGGACGCGACGCGCTCGTCTATGTCGCGGGGCAGCTCGTCGGCGCGATCCTCGCCGCGCTGCTGTTGTGGGCGATCTGGCCGTCCCAGCCGGCCGACCTCGGGGCGACCGTGCCGAGCATCGCCTCCGGACGCGCGCTGATCGTGGAGGCCGTGATGAGCGCGTTGCTGATGCTGGTGATCCTCAGCGTCGCCACCGACACCCGCGCCGTCGGCGCGCCCGCGGCGCTGGCGATCGGCGCCACGATCGCGCTCGACGCGCTGTTCGGTGGACCGCTCACCGGCGCCTCGATGAACCCCGCACGCTCGCTCGCCCCTGCGCTCGTGTCCGGACAGTGGCATGACTTCTGGGTGTACCTCGCCGGGCCTCTGATCGGCGCTCCGCTGGGCGCGCTGGCCTACCAGCTCGTGCGCGGCGAGCATCCCGGCATCCCCGGCGCGGACCCGGCTGCAGAAGAGGCGTGATGGCGAGCGTGCTGTTCGTGTGCCTGCACAACGCCGGGCGCTCGCAGATGAGCGCCGCGTTGTTCGAGCGCGCCGCCGCCGGTCGACATACCGCGTCCTCCGCCGGCACGACACCCGCCGAGCGGGTCCATCCGGAGGTGGTCGCGGTCATGCGCGAGCTGGGCATCGATCTCGCCGAGCGGCGTCCTCAGCTGCTCACACGTGCGCTGGCCGAACGCGCGGACGTCGTCGTGACGATGGGCTGCGGCGATGAGTGTCCTTTCATTCCCGGCAGGCGCTACCTCGACTGGGACCTGCCCGATCCGGCCGGCCGGCCACTGGGGGAGGTTCGCGCCACGCGGGATGAGATCGCGCGGCGGGTGCGCGGGCTGGTTGGGGAGTTGGACGGCTGACCCTCAGGCTGAAGAATCATCGGCGTAACCCTCGACACCCTCTGAGGCGCGGGCGCCTAGACTGGGCTCGATGACCCTTCCGCCCGGCCCTCGCGTACCGGCGGCTGTCAATGCCGTGCGCTTCGCCCGCAGGCCGCTTGAGGTGCTGCGCCAGTGGCAGGCGCGCTATGGCGACGTGTTCACCGTGACGATGACCGTGTTCGGCACGGGCGTCTATGTCGTAGACCCCAATGCGATCCGCGAGCTGTTCACCGGAGACCAGTCCGATCTTCGGGCGGGCGAGGCCAACTCGTTTATGGAGCCGGTGCTTGGATCGCACTCGGTGCTCGTCCTCGACGGGGTTGAGCACCTGCGTCAGCGCAAGCTCTTGCTGCCGCCGTTTCAGGGGTCGCGGGTGGGTGCGTTTCGTGAGGTCATCCGCGATGTAGCCGAGCGGGAGATCGCAAGCTGGCGTCCAGGCGCGGAGCTCGTGCTGCGCGAGCGTATGCGCGCGCTGACCTTCGAGGTGATCTGCCGTGCGGTGTTCGGTGTCACACAGCCCGACCGAGTTGAGCGTCTGCGTCAGGCCCTCGTCGCGGTCATCGACAGCAGTCCGATATTCATACTCGCCTCCGCCGCGCGTGCTGACCTGGGGCCACTGAGCCCCGGCGGTCGCTTCGCGCGGCGCTTGCGCGCGGCCGACGCGGTGCTTTACGAGGAAATCGAGCGGCGCCGCAACGAGCCTGACCTGGCGGAGCGCTCCGACGTGCTCTCGCTGTTGCTGCGCGCACGCGACGAGCAGGGCCGGGCGATGACAGACGCGGAGCTGCGTGATGAGCTGTTCACGATGCTGGGCGCCGGGCACGAGACGACGGCGACTGCGCTTGCCTTTGCGTTTGAGTTGCTGCTGCGCAACCCGTCCGTGCTCGCTCGCTTGCGCGAGGAGATCGAAGCCGGAGACGACGACGCCTACCTCGACGCGGTGGTCAGGGAGACCCTGCGACTGCGCCCGGTGATCGACGCCGCCGAGCGCACGCTCACCGTGCCCAGGACGGTCGCGGGCTGGGAGCTTCCTGCCGGCGTGAAGGTGTATCCCGGTATCGCTCTCGTTCATCTGCGTGAGGATCTGTACCCGCGAGCGCATGAGTTCCGGCCCGAGCGGTTCATCGAGGACGGCGCTGAGTCCTACTCGTGGCTGCCCTTCGGAGGCGGTATCCGGCGCTGCATCGGCGCCGCGCTCGCGCACGCCGAGATGGCCGAGGTGCTGCGCGTCGCGGTGCCGGCGGTTGAGCTTCGACCGCTGCGCGACCGGCCCGACCCGGTTGTGCTGCGAGGGATCACGCTTGCGCCCAAGCACGGCGTGAGGGTCGCGGTGGAGCGGCGCTCGCTCGCACCCCGCCAGAGGGTCGCTGCGGTAGCTCAGTAGCGTGCGCTGGTTATCCGGCGCCGGTGCATGTGTGCGTAGAGAAACTGCTGGCTGCCCCGGAGGGCGTGTGGTGGCTGGCGAGACTCGATGAGACGAGCTCAAAGCCTTCGCCGAGAAGATGCTATGTGTCTGTGATCCTTACCGCTAGTTGCCGGGATGGCGCGCGATGTGCGCGAGTGAGCTGTGAGCGTTCTGGTGGTCAAAGGCGATGGGACCCGAGCCGGTGAGCACCTTGGCCATCGCAATCTCGGCTTCGTCGTACTCGAAGCCGCCCGGTATCTTGACCTGGATCGAGTAGTCGGTGGGTTCCTCGCCCATCGCTTGGATCGGCTCGGTGACCGTCTCGAGGGCGCCGTCGACGACGCAGCGTGCCCGGCGGCCGTCGACGTCGATCGCGATGTCGATGTCGGCGATCACCGGGTCGTGGAAGGTGTCGATAATCTCCGCGAGGATGCCGTAGAAGGTGCCGCCGTTCTGGCCGGAGAGAATTGCTCCCACCGCCTGCATCTGCTCGGGTGACATCGAAGCGTCGAGGATCGGCTGGCCCGCGCCGTGACCTTCGTGCAGCGCGCCCGGCCACCAGTACTTGAGCGCCCACTTGACGCCGTCGAGGTTGACCTCGTCGAAATGACCCCGCTCGACGATCATCGCCGCCATGCCCTCGCAGTTGCCGTGCGTGGGGTTGGCGTTGAAGTCACACGGACAGCCGGGGTCGCAGTTGCAGTTCTTCATGTACGGACCCTCGAGACGCCAGTCAGCCATAGCGCTGCCTCCTCGATAGTTTGAGTTGCCTGACAAAGACTATTGCGTTACGGTCGATCATGCAATGGCATCTGTCGCGCAACGGCATCCCGCGCGGTTTCAAGTCGGCCTCCTCGCGTCGCTGCTCGCGCTGGCCGCCCTTGCGTGGCTGTTGACGCGCGAGCGCATGATCGGGATGGACGCCGGTCCCGGAACCGATCCGGGAAGCCTCGGCTTCTACGTGGTGTCGTGGGTCGTGATGATGGGCGCGATGATGTTTCCGTCGATCGCGCCGATGGTGCTGACGTTCGCGTTCGTCCAACACCGCCGGCGAGATCGCGGCGCGGTCGATCGCGCCGTCTCCTCGTGGGTGTTCGTGGCGGGTTATCTGCTGACGTGGACCGTGTTCGGGCTGGCCGCCTACGGCCTGTACGTCGGTGTGCGCTCACTTTCGATACCTGAGCTTTCGTGGCATCGCGGCGGCCCCTACCTCGCCGGTGGTGTGCTCCTCGCGGCGGCGGTCTACCAGCTCACGCCGGTCAAGGACGCCTGCCTGAGCCGCTGCCGCGCGCCGCTGGACTTCGTGCTCACCCACTGGCACGAGGGACCCTTCGGGGCGCTGCGGATGGGCGTTGTGCACGGCGCGTGGTGCGTCGGCTGCTGCTGGATGCTGATGGCGGCGCTGTTCGCACTCGGCGTGATGAGCGTGCCGTGGATGGTCGCCATCGCCGGCCTGATAGCGGTCGAGAAGCTGCTGCCCCGCAAGGAGCTCGCCAACCGCCTCGTCGCCATCACGCTGGTCGTGCTCGGGTTCGGCGTCGCCCTCGCACCGCGGCACGTCCCAGGTCTGACGCTGCCCGACTCGCCGCAGGCCCGTGCGGTAATGCACACGATGAGCGGGGCGAACACCCCGTCGGCGAAGCCGGACCCGGGCATGAAATCGCGCCGGTGACGTAGCCGGCGCGGTGATTGGCTCCTCTCAGGTGCCCTCGGAAGTCGCTCGGTCTGGGATAATGTAGAATCGTTCAGCCAAACCGATGTTGGGTTGCATCCTATGACTGAGAGGGTCGAAACATGGCTACCGAGTCACTGAACCGCGCAATTAACGCGGTGCGTGGACCAACGCAGCCCGGCTCGGTGGGCGGTTTTGCGGTCGGCGCCATAATTGCGCTGGCAATCATGGGGATCACCGTAAGCATCTGCGCCTCTGCTACAGCAGCTATTCGCGGGTGCTACAACGGCCGTATCGCATTCGACAGCGTCCGCAACGGCGCTCGCGACATCTATGTGATTGCCGCCCCGCCTAAGCCCACGGGGAAAAGCCCCCCGCCGCCGTGGGAACAGCCCGGGATACCGCCGACGCCAACGGCGACGCCAACCCAGATCACGACAGGTCTGCACGACGCAAAGCCATCCTGGTCGCCTCCCGAAGCACAGAACGAATGCGAACACCCTCCTTTACAAACCCGACCGACGATGATCGCGTTCCAGAGAACCACCTCGGACGGTAACACTAACATCTACGCCATCAACGCAGCCAAGCCGGAGCCGGCGGGTAAAGCGGTCCAAGTGACTCATGATGTCGGGACGGATACCGCTCCTGCCTGGGCTCCCAGGGCGCTCGGGGAATCTTCCTCGCCATATGAAGAATCGGGATGCCCTCAAGAAATCTCGCCATGTCGATACCCTCCGATTGCGTTTGAGCATAGCATCAACGGTCACCACGACATCTTCATCGCAAACTTCGACGGTAGTGGTGAGACGAACTTGACCAATAGTTCTGGGGTCGACTACACGAATCCCAGCTGGGCAGCGGGGCGCGACAATGAAAGTTGGCTGACCTTCGATAGCAATCAAGGAGGAGTGCGCGAGGTCTGGGTAATGCAGGTCAGCCGCTCCAACAATCAGTTCGTCAGCGACAGAGAGGTGACAGCGGGCCAGCCGGCCAGCTCGGACCCGAGCTGGTTCGTGTTCGCCCCCAATGGGGGGAATGTCTTCGAACTCTTTGACGCACTCGCGTTTGCTGGCCCCGAACAGGAAGGAGGACCCAGCCAGATCGACATTGCCGAATCTACGGCCCCCAGGTTCTCGCAGGCAGAAGAACCGTTCGCGGACCCCAACACCATTGAATTCATTGCCCTCACGCACGATGCATGTCAAAACACTGCACCAGAGTGGTCACCAAAAGGAGAATTCATCGTCTATCAGAAGACCTGCGCTGACGGAAAGTCCGACATCTACTTTCTCGATCCTGAAGCGAATGAAGCGTCCGGCGACATCAATTTGACGGAGCATGTCGGCGATAACAAGAATCCCGACTGGGAGGCCGAACAGAGCCTTGGGGTTGAGTACTTCCCCATCCGACCTCGCGGCAGGCGAAGTAGAACGCGGGCGCGCCAGGCAAGCGTCGTTAGCGAAGAAGGGCACGAAAACAAAGGCGCCGGCGCAGGGACTGGCAGCGGCACGGGGACTGGCGGGGGCACGGGGACTGGCGGGAGCAACGGCTTGACTAAGGGGGGTACTGGTAACGGGACGGGAAAGCAGACGCCTGTCTTCTCCGCACAAGTAACACAGATAATCGTCCGTGGTCATGGCCGTGGCCGAGTGATACTCATAGTCCTCAGGATAAACGCTCACGCTACGGTTGTCGGAGAGCTCAAAAAGGGGCGTCGTCAGGTGGCTTCTAACCGCTGGCACGTGAACGGGGGGACAGCCCGTTTGCGGTTCCAGGTGCCGCTGCGCGCGCGGGCGGGCATGTATCAGATTCGCGTAATCATGCGCGCAGCGAGCGGCCCAACGTTGAGTGTTGCGCGCCGCGTGCGCATTGGCTCGTGACGCGGCCGACGAACCCCGACTCGCATCGGGCGCAGCGGCAGCGCAAAGCCCGTACGCCAGTCAGGCAAACCGCCGATCGTCAGTCATCGAAACGTCCCGCGCACCGAGAGGCGGGGAGGAGCACGGGCGCAGCGATCGATGCTAAGCGCTTCAGCCGCAAGCAGCTACTCGGAGCGCTAACGGTCGCAGCGACCATAATCGGGGCTCTGGCTAGCGGCACCGCGTTGTTTGAATGGTTTGGGAAGAACGTAAATCCGGTGACACCGCCACCTGCGGTAATTAATTCCCAATTGACGCCCCCTACGTTGATCAGTAGTCATAAGCCCCTCGGTGCTTTCCTCTCAGACACTAATCAGCCAACCACGGGCCTAACCGCGTATCAACTCGCCGAAGAAGGCTTCGAGTTTCTGCTCGGCATACATCTCCAAGGCGAACAGGGTAAGAGCGTACTCATGAAGTGGACCATAATCGACAGCGCCACCGAACGTCCACTGACTGAACCAATTTACAACCAGGATGCCGCGGTGCTCCGGCCACGAGGCCCCGACCAAGCCAGGCAACTGCCGATATGGATCCCGTCGCCACCAGGGCGCGGAAAGTTCGTACTCCGGGTGATCCTACTCGATCAAACCCATCGACCCCTCGTCCAGGCCGACAGCAAACCGTTCATGGTTAGCAGGGCTCCCAGCGGTTAACCCTGATCCACCGTTTTCACCTTGGTGTGTGTAGTTCGCCGGGGTTCAGGCGGGCGCGTCCCAGGGTGTTCTGGTGATGCGCCCTGGGGCGCCGCTCGTGGCTTCTCGGCCGCTCGCTTGGACGTTGCGAGCCGTTTCAGCGCAGGGTGAAACCGTCGTGGGCCAAGACGGAGTCGGTCGTCGGCGGGGATGCTGTTGGGGCTATGGGCTGTCGTGGCGGGCAGCGCGCGCAGGCGCGTGAAGGCTGCTGCGAGGGCATCGGCCCAAGGCCAGTTCCGTGGTAGGCGCAGGGTGAGGCGCCGCGCCGAGCGGATGAGCTTTCCGGCGACGTGCAGCAGGCGCTGGCGGACGCGCTCGGGCTCGGCCAGGGCGAAACTCGCCCTCCAGGCAGAGCAGCGCGCTCCAGCGAAGCAGCGCCTGTGCGATCAGCGAGATCTTCACCTTCCGGGTGTCCTCCTGACTCGGGGAATGGGCTTCGCAAACCGCATTCTCATTGGCCGGCAGGACGTTCCCCCGCGCGACTCTCAGATCCTTATCGGCGGATCAGGGCCAGTCAATAGGCATGGGCATCGGCCACCTTCGTCTCGTTGGCCTCGGACGATTCGCCCCGGTGGACATGGGGATCGACCTCGAAGGCGTGCAGGCAATGCTCTGAGCAGAAATAGAACGTCTCCTCGCCAAAGTCCATGCGGATCGCCTTCGCCCGATCGACCTTCATGCCACACGTCGGGTCGGTCACGCCGCGGCGCTGGGCAAGCCAGAACAGTCCAACGAAGACGATGACTCCGAGCACGTTGAGGAACAGCTTGTAGTTGACGGCGACCGTGCCGAAGATCTCACCGCGCGAAGGCCGCGGCCCGGTCGGGATCAGCCCGAGGACGCTGAACAGGCCATCCACGATCAGGGCAGCAGCGACCATCGTGAGGAACATCAGAGCGACGATCCGCAGCGTGTAGCGGGTGCCGTAATACTTGCGGTAGATCGCGATGATCGGCAGCACGATCAGGTCGGCGAAGATGAACGCGAGCACCCCGGCGAAGCTGATCCCGCCCGACCACAGCACCGCGGCGAACGGCACGTTGCCGACCGAGCAGACAAAGCTCAACATGGCGATGATCGGCCCGAGGATCACGTTCTCGACGGCGCCGAGCACGCCGCCGGTGTGCGTGAGGAACAGGCCGTTGAAGAAGCCATCGCCGAGCTGCGCGATGAACCCGGCGAGCAGGAACCCGACCGTGATCTCCTTGTAGAGCATCTGCCAGTCCCCACGGAAGTTCTGCGCGACATCCGACCAGGCCGAGGTCGAGGTCAGCCGCTCACGCCAGCTCATCCGCTCGCCGGCCATGTGATGCTGGTGGCCGGCGTCCGCCTGCTGGGCGTGCTCGCGCGCCTCGGCCTCCAGGCGCGGGGAGACGAACACCCTCAGCAGCAGCGCCAGCAACACGACCATCACGAGGCCGCCGACGTACTCGGCGAGCGTGAACTGCCAGCCGATCAGCACCCACAGCACCAGGCCGAGCTCCCACACAAGATTTGTCGAGGCGAATTGGAAGGTAAGCGCCGTGGTCGCCGATGCGCCCTTCTGGAACAGGCTCTTGGCGATCGCAATCGCCGCGTAGGAGCACGAGCTCGACGCCGCGCCAAGGCCGGTGGCCAACGCGACCGGCTTCGGACCCGATCCCGACAGCGCGCGCTCGATGCGCTCCCTTGGCACCCATGCCTGCACGATGCCTGAGATCGCGAAGCCGAGCACGAGCGCCCACCACACCTCCCAGGCCATCAGGAACGAGTCCCTCAGGCCATGCCAGATGACTTCGAGAACGTCCATCGGTGGGCTCCGTTCGAGGTGATCCTCGGAAAGCTAGCATACCCCCCTAGGGTTTATGGTTAGAATGTCCTCCATGAGCACGGAGAGCACCGCGCCGCTGCGCGGCTACACCGCCACAAAGGAGCAGCTTCAGACACGGTTGCGACGCATCGAGGGCCAGGTGCGCGGCATCCAGGGAATGGTCGAGGAGGACCGCTACTGCATCGACGTCCTCACGCAGATCGCAGCCATCCAGGCCGCGCTGGATAAGGTCGCGCTCGGCCTGCTCGACGGTCACGCTCACACTTGCGTGATCGGAGCCGAGTCCGACCGGCAGGACGCACGAACCGCCGAGATGATGGCCGCGATCGGCCGGCTGATGCGCCGCGGATAGCGGCTTACGGGCGCCGGGCTGCCCCGAGGATGTGCGGGTCGGGTGGGAGGAAGGGCGCGGGGCTGAATGGAAAGCGCTCGCAGGTCTCGATCACGAATCCGGCTTGCTCGATCCCGCTCGTCGTGTCGCGCGCCAGATGACAGCCGCCGGCGACATGGGGCCAGAAGGTCGCGTCGGCGAGTCGCTGAAAGCGTGACTCCCACTTGGGATGGGCGATCACGTGCTCGTAGAAGCGCAGCTCGCCGCCTGGGCGGATGGCTCGGTAGAGCTCCGCGAGCGCTGAGGGCTGGTCGGGCACGGTGCAGAGCACAAGCGCAGCGACACCGGCATCGAAGGACCCCGCCTCGCCAGGGAGATGATCGGCGCCACCGTCCACGACCGAGACGGAGACCGCCGCCTGCGCCGCTGCGCGCTGAGCGCGCTCGCGCAAATAGGGCTCGGGCTCCACAGCAATGACTTCGCTGACCGTCGTCGGGTAGCGTGCGAAGTTCGCGCCGCTGCCGGCACCGACCTCGATCACCCGGCCGCTCAAGCCCGCGAGCAGCCTTTGACGATGCTCAGCTCCGCCGCGACGCTCGCTGATCTCCGCGACCTTCGTGTAGATCCGCGCGAACACCGGGTGGGGTGCTTGCTCAGGCATCACTCACGGCGCTCTTCTGCTCGCGGCCTTCGTCGGCGGGTTGCGGCTGAGAAGCAGGCAGCGGCAAACGGGTCGATCGCCAGGCCATCCGCGCAATCCGTCCTGTGCGCTCCCTGGCAGCCTCGTAAGCAGCCGGGCGACGCCTCCCATAGTCGCCATCCCCAACGGGCACAACAACATCAGAAGCGACATCAGTGCTCCCTTTTGCAGTAAGCGGCCTGCTCGCACGCCGGACGATGAACCAGTATGCCACGAGCCTGCGCCCGCAAATGGACGCCAACCGCGCGCTGCAAATGATCGCCGTCTGCCGCCTGCGCTACCGCGCCTGTTCGGTCCGCTGGGTGTTCTCGGCGTCGCTGATCGCCCAGCCGAGCCGCTCGATGAGCTGTGCTGCGTTGTGGTCGTTGTCGAGATGTATCGAGTAGACGCTCTCGTCCAGCAGAATTGGAGCGGCGTGATCGGTCGTTGGATCGGTCGTCACGATGATCCTGGCCATGAAATCTCCCTCGTTTGATCGTGGGCGATGTTCGATCCTTCCACGCGACCCTGAGGCCGGGGTAAAGCGCCAGCGACGAAAAGTGGCGTGCGCCCAGGGTGTGGGTCCGCCCGCTGTTACGGTGGAGGGGTCCATCGCGCCCTTCGTGGGTCGGCGATTGTGCGTTCGCTCGGTCCTTCTTGACCTCTCTGCCTCGCGACCGCAGCCCCTGAGAGGCTTCGTGAGGAGCGCCCGTGCGTGTTGTGGCTGCAGGGTCTGAGAGTAGGTCGCGTCGCGGGTCCGTGGGGCGCCTGCCGGCACGCCCCGTCGCCGCGAGGCCTTCCCGGCCGGCCGGGGCGCCGCTGCGTGTCGCGATGCTCGCTCCGCCCTGGATCTCGGTCCCTCCGCCGGGATACGGGGGCGTGGAGTCGGTTGTCGGCGTGCTGACGGACGCTCTCGTCCGGCGCGGGCACGCGGTGACGCTCTTCTGCGCCCCGGGCTCTCGGTCAAGCGCGCGGGTGGTGCCCCTGCTCGAGGAGTCCCACCCTGAGGAGATCGAGCGTTCGCTGTATGAGGTCGACCATGTCGCGCGGGCGTTCGAGGAGATCGACCTCGCCGCCTACGACGAGCGTTTCGATGTGGTTCACGACCATTGCGGCTTCACGGCACTCGCGATGGCCGACCGGCTCGACACGCCGTTCGTGCACACCCTGCACGGGCAGTTCACCACCAGCACAGCGGCCTTCTACGCCCGCCACGGCCATAAGGCGGCGCTTGTGGGCATCAGCCGGGCGCAGCTGGAATCGGCGCCGGCGGGTATGGAACCGGTGGGCGCGATCCCGAACCCCATCGACGTGCGGGCCTGGCCGTTGCGCGAGCACAAGGACGATTACCTGTTGTGGATCGGGAGGATGACGGCCGAGAAGGGCCCCCACCGCGCGATTGCCGCCGCCCGTGCCGCCGGCGTGCCGCTCGTCCTGGCCGGGGTCATCCAGCCTGGCCAGCAGGCGTTCTTCGCCCGCGAGGTCGCACCGCACGTCGATGGCGAGCGCGTCCGCTTCGTGGGCGAGATCGGTGGGTCGGTCAAGCTCGCGGCCTTCGCGGGCGCCCGCGCGCTGCTGATGCCGATTCGTTGGGAGGAGCCCTTCGGGATGGTCATGGTCGAGGCGCTGGCCTGCGGGACCCCGGTGATCGCGTTTCCCGAAGGCGCCGCCCGCGAACTCGTTTGCGACGGGCGGACCGGCTTCCTCGTCGATGACGAGCAGGCGATGGGCGCGGCTGTCGGTCGGCTCCCCTGCATCGCCCCGCGGGACTGCCGGGCGTGGGTCGCCAAGCACTGCGACGTCGACGTGGTCGCCGCCGCCTACGAGCGGACCTACCGGTCGGTGGTGCACCGGCGCGTCGCGGAGACCCTCGCGCTTGTCTGAGCGCACCCTGAGCGTCTTGGACGGCAGTACCTTCGTCGTCGGGGACCGCCGCGGCGACGTGCGGACCGACGCCGGTCGCGAGCACGGCTTCTTCTGCGACGACACCCGTTTCCTCTCACGCTGGGTCCTGCACGTCGGCGAGTCGCCGCTGGAACTGCTCGGCCTCGACCAGAGCGCGCACTTCGCCGCGCAATTCTTCCTGACTCCCCACGTGGGGCCAGACGAGGAGGCGCCGTGCTCGATCATGCGCAGCCGGCTGATCGACCATGTGTGGATGGAGGAGGTCACGGTGACCAACCACCGCCACGAGCACAGCGAGGTCCGGGTGACGCTGGAGGTCGACGCCGACTTCGCCGACCTGTTCGAGGTCAAGGACGGCGTGGTGGCCAAGCGGGATGTGAGCTGCCGCCACGACGACGGGACCCTCACGTTGGCCTACGAGCACGCGGGCTTCCAGCGCTCGCTCACAATCGCCGCCAGCCGCATGGCGGCGGTCACCCGCCAGGGCTTCGCCTACTCGCTACGGCTCGCGCCCGGCGAGCAGTGGTCGACCACGTTCACACTCACGCCCCACGCCGCACAGCTGGGGGTCGCCTTCGCGCAGCGCAAGCCGCGCGGCAGCCTGGCGCAGCTGAGAGCATCCAAGTCGGCCGAGCTCGAGCGGTGGCTGGCCGGTGCGCCGGTGTTGCAGACCCAGGACACGTCGTTGGCGCGCACGTATCGCGCGAGCCTCAGCGATCTCGGCGCGCTGCGACTGCACCCCGATCTCTTCGAGGGCGCGACCCTCCCCGCCGCGGGGCTGCCGTGGTTCATGGCGCTCTTCGGCCGCGACAGCCTGATCACGAGCTTCCAGGCGCTGCCCTACCTGCCCGGGCTGGCCGCCACCACCCTGCGCGTGCTTGCCGCCCGACAGGCCGAGGGGCGCGATGACTTCCACGAGCGAGAGCCGGGCAAGATCCTGCACGAGCTGCGCTTCGGCGAGCTCACCGCGCGCGGGGAGCGCCCGCACTCCCCGTACTTCGGAACCGCCGACGCCACGCCGCTGTTCCTCGTCCTCCTGGACGAGTACCACCGTTGGTCGGGCGACGCGGAGCTCGTCCGGACCCTGGAGCCGGGCGCCCGCGCCGCTCTGGCGTGGATCGAGGACAGCGGGGACGCCGACGGCGACGGGTACGTCGAGTACGCCTGCCGCAACCGGGCTACCGGACTGGTCAATCAGTGCTGGAAGGACAGCTGGGACGCGATCCAGTGCGCCGACGGCACGCTGGCGCGGGGGCCGATCGCGACCTGCGAGATCCAGGGCTATGTATACGACGCACGGCGCCGCTGCGCTCGTCTGGCCCGCGAGGTGTGGGGCGATCCGGCGCTCGCCGAGCGCCTCGAGCGCCAAGCCGCCGAGCTTCGCAAATGCTTCCGTCGCGACTTCTGGATGCCAGAGCGTGGCTGCCATGCCCTCGCGCTGGACGGGGAGAAGCGCCAGGTCGACAGCCTGACCTCCAACATTGGTCATCTGCTGTGGTCGGGCCTGTTGGAGGAGGACGAGGCGGCCGCGACCGCCGAGCGGCTGCTCGACGAGCAGCTCTACTCCGGCTGGGGCGTGCGCACCCTCGGCACCCACGAGGCCGGCTACAACCCACTCGGCTATCACACCGGGACCGTCTGGCCCCACGAGAACTCGCTGATCGCCGCCGGCCTGGCGCGCTACGGCCACCGCGCGGCGGCGAGCACCATCGCCTCCACGATCCTCCGGGCAGCGCCGTACTTCGAGCACCGCCTGCCCGAGGTCTTCGCCGGCTACCCCGCGTCGATGACGTCGGTCCCCGTGGCATTCCCGACGGCCTCGCGTCCCCAGGCATGGGCCGCGGGAACCCCGCTGTTGCTGTTGAGCACGCTGCTCGACGTCCACCCCGGGCGCACCGACGCGGACGTCGAGGTCCCGTACGGCATCGGCCACGTCGCACTGCGCTCGCAGAGAGATTAGTGTGGGCGCAGTGGATGACGATGCGATTCGCGCCCTGGTGACGCGGCTGGCGCGTCCTCACCCCTCCGGGGGGGAGGTCGTCGAGCGTGCTGCGATCCTCGCCGAGGGCGCCGACTTCGCGGCGGTCATGGCATGGATCACCGCCCACGACGGGATAGCCGAGACGCAGGTTGCTCAAGCCCCCAGACACGGCCTGCACGGCTCGCGGCTGAGCTATAGCGGCGGAGCAGAACCCCGGACACCGCTTCGCTTCGTGCTGCCAGCTGGCGCACTGGCCTGAGCCTTTTCGACCGGCCTCGACAAAGAGCGGCAACCGACCGCCGCCGGCAGCCTGAGCGCTCATCCCGCTCGCCCGCGCCAGATTGGCTTCGGTTTGACGCAGCGGCCTTTTGCTCTTCACGACCGGCTGTCGCGCGTGCCGACCAAGGGCAGGAGATCCCGCTTCGGTTGCAGGTCTTGGCAACCCTGACACGAAGCCCGCTGAGACATTCGCCCCGATCGATCACTATCCAATAGCCGCGCAGAACCGTCGAGTTCGGCCCCGAACTCACCGATGGCCAGCGGGACTCCCTGTGTGTCTCTGTAACTGCAGAAGAGTCGGTTACACACAACGGCTACACCGACCTTGCGCCGCCAGATCCGCCGGATGATCGGGCTACGAGTCTGTGATCACCGTGACGATCGGCGGCGTCCTCGGGCTGGTGATTGGGGTCATAGGAGCGATCGCGTACGTCGCCGCAGCCAGTCACTGCCTAGGAGCTCACCGCGTGAGGACCTGCTGCGACATGGGCGGTCGCGCGGAATGCCGCGCGACCGCCCATCGAACCTGCGACTAACGGTGGAACTCGATCAGAGTGGAGGGCGCGCGGTGGTTAGCTTCTGCGATACCGACCGTCCACAGGCCACCACCGGGGACGGCGGTGATGCCGCACACTTCGATCACGTCCGGTCGACCCGGTCTGATTCACCACTCGCTTGGCTTGCGAGGTATGGCTGGCAGGGGTGTGACCGCCACCCGCTCTCGCTCGGGCGGCGGTCACACGTTTGTCTCCTCCTAGAGGTTGAACGCCGTGAGCATGCTGTTCGCCGTGAGCGCTTCGCCGAGCGGACCGACACCGAGCAGTTGCTCTGTGCTGCCGAGCAGCGAGTAGTGATTGAACAGCGTCGATGACCGGGTGCCGGGCGCCGTGCTGGGGCTGACGACTATCGTCGCCACGTGGCAGCCGATGTCGGTCGTGTTGGTGGCGCATGCGTTCGCGGTGCCGCCCTCACCCTCGTCCCAGGTCACGACGAGCGCGACGGTGCCGCTCTGGTACTCACTGGAGCTCAGGATCGTCGGCAGGTTCGCCTGCAGCCACGCGTTGCCCCGGGCGATCGTGCCGTCGTGCATGTCGTCGATCAGGTTCGGCGTCACGAACGAGAATGCGGGCAGCGTCCCGCCCGCCAGGTCGCTCGCGAGCTGGGGGTAGGGGACATCCTTGGTCGCGCATTCGGCCAGCGTCGTGTAGTACGGCGGCGGGTTGTGACGCACCGCGTACTCGCCCGCGTTCTTGCGGTCGCAGTTAGTCGGCATCGACTCCTCGTATGCCTTCCAGCTCGGAACCTGGGAGAAGATGCTCGGCGCGGATGTGCTGCACTTGTGCGACGGGCTGCAGTCGGGGGTGAACTTCGAAAGCGCTTCGAACGAAAGTCCCGCCGTCCCGCCGATGTAGTTGGGGAGGCTCGGATGGTCGACGTTGTGATAGTTGGTCGCCAGACCACACTCACCAGCGAGGGTGTTGATGTATGGGGCTTCCGGCGATCCGATGATCGTTTCGTAGCTGTGGTTCTCCATCCACACCCAGATGACGTGGGTGTAGTGGGTCGAGGACAGCGGCAGCGTCCCGCAGGGACCCGTGGCTGCGCTCGCGGAAGCGGCGCCGTCAGCGCCGATCGCTGCGATCACAGCCACCAGCAGCACGCCGACGAGCGCGGTCTTGCGTCTCATGAGAGCTCCTTTGGTTTGGGTGAACTATGCCCCGAGTGATGCCCGCTGGCGTCAATTGCATACAGTCGATCACCGTATCTTCACCCGGAGCGAGGCATATCACCCAGAAGTCACCGGATCGTTACATCGACTGACTCGAACGGTCACATCGGGCATCGAGAAAACGTGATGCAGATTCACTCGGTGGGTCGGGGCGCGAATAGCTTAGGGCCGACGTCGCCCAGAGCGAGCTCTCCGTGAGGCGGTGATCATCGACGTGTCGGCCGCGAGCTTTTCGATGACATCAACAGTCGCGACCGCTAGCTCGGCGCGATGGTGCGGACGTACATCGCCATTACCGATCTGCTCTCCCGCACCCCGCTGCGGCCGGAGCGGCTCGCCGTCATCGGTCTAACGGCACTGCGCAGTGACGCAAGACATCGAGGCGGAGACAGATCAGGGCGCTCGCTCTTGCTTCCACCCGGGCGAAGCTGAAGCGCTCGCCTCGCTGCGCCTCAAACCCGACCCTCGTCCGGACCAGGTGTCCGCTCGGGGTCACTCGGGACGCCTCCTTCTCGCGCAATGGACAAGCCCCGACACCATCGGCGCGGATGAGCTGTTCTGCGAGGCGTTCTCGATCCCAGGGATCGAGCGCTCGACCAGACGCTGGTGGGGCAGCCGCGATTAGTCTTCCGGCGCGGACTGGTCAGTAGGCTTTGAGAAAGAACCTGCGGCCACAGCGGGCCGCCTACTGAGGAGGCACGATGAGCAAGCTTAGGTGTCATATCTCGATCTCGCTGGACGGTTGCGTCGCCGGCCCGAACCAGCGTGAGGAGAACCCGCTCGGCGAGGGCGGCGAGCGGCTTCACGAGTGGGTGGTTCCGCTGGCCGCCTGGCGCCAATCCCACGGTAAGCAGGGCGGTGAGGTGAACGAGAGCACACGGATAGTCGAGGAATCGCGCGAAAACATCGGGGCCGGCGTGATGGGCCGAAACATGTTCGGGCCGATCGGCGGTGGCGCCTGGGGCGAGGAGCGGTGGACGGGCTGGTGGGGCGAGGACCCGCCCTACCACTACCCCGTTTTCATCCTCACCCATCACCCGCGTGATCCCGTGGAGATGGAGGGAGGGACCACGTTCCACTTCGTCACCGACGGAATCGAGTCCGCGCTCGAACAGGCAAGGGAGGCCGCCGGAGGCAAAGACGTCATGCTTTGGGGCGGCGCCCAGGTCGCTAACCAGTACCTGGCAGCGGGACTGCTTGACGAACTTGAGCTCCACGTCGTTCCAGTGGTGCTCGGCGACGGTGCTCGCCTCTTCGACAACCTCGGGGACGCGGACGTGCAGCTCGAGCAGGTCCGGGCCGTCGAGGCGCCCGGCGTCGCCCACCTCAAGTACAGGAGCGTGAAATGAAGCGGGTGGCCGAGCGGCCGTGAATCGAGCGCGGCGAGTGACGCTCCGATTTCACGCAAAGCCCGAAGCCCAGCTGGGCCCCGCTGAGCGAGTGCGGACCCCGGAAACGTGTCAAGTCCGCGACCTTCGGACCCAACAGTCGAGTCGATGACATGCGGCCCGGCTCTCGCTTACTCGTGGTTGCGGCACTGTCGATCATCCGCTATTGACGACCGGGCCATTCCAGCTCGGCATGTCCTGTGAACCTGGGACGAGCGCGGGAGACGTCAAGTTCACCCTATCGGCGTCGATCCCCAACGCGCTCACAGCGGCCCGAGTGGGGGTTCAACACGACCAACGGCAAAACCAGCGGGTTTGACTTCGACACCTCCGCGCCGGCGACCCAATCAACCACCAGCAGCCAGAACATCAAAACAACCGAAAGAACTGACAGCAGCGGCGACAGACGCCCTGATCGCCGCGGCTGCCGCCGAACAGCGGCGTTGCGGTGCTCCATCGCGACACTCACTTCAACAAGCTCGCCGAAGTCCTCGCATTCGAGAACATTGAGCTTACAAAGTCCTGACCCGCTCTACACCGCCCGAGCGTACATAGGAAGCCACCACCCCTCCTACAAAACGCCTCGACATCGTCCCAAGCGAGCGCGGGCGCGGCACTCACTCGGACGTTCGCTCGGCCGGCGGAGCGAACGTTTGCCGGGCGTCGGTGGACATGCCTGTCGTTCGAATCCTCTCGGGCACGTCGCACAGAGGCTTGGCGGTGCGCGGCGGGGCGGAGATGAAGAGTAGGATCGCGACCGTGCCGTTCGCGCTCAGGAACCTCAAGGAGGATCTGGAGGATCTCGGGTCCAACTTCGACGGCGCGCCGGACCTGGAGTTTCGCCTCGCAAGCAAGGCGCTCGAGCTCGAGCAGTGCGGCCTTTGCTACCAGCGCATCCCGCCCGGCTATCGCTTCCCATACGGCCACACGCATAAGGAGCAGGAGGAGATCTACGTGGTCGTGCGCGGGAGCGGGCGGATGAAGCTCGACGACGAGATCGTCGAGGTCAAGGAGTGGGACGTGGTTCGCGTCCCACCCGGCACGTGGCGAGGTTACGAGGGCGGGCCGGAGGGCCTCGAGATCCTCGTCTTCGGTGCGCCCAACCTCGGCGAGAATCCGCGCGAGGACGTGGACGGTCAGCGCGACTGGTGGGCTGACTAGCGCCCGGTGGGATGGGGTCAGAGGTTCAAACTCGTCGTTGCAGGCGGCTCTGTAGGGAGCGCCGCATCGAATAGAGCGGGATAGATCAGCTGCTGCGACCCGACCAGGTCGGAGATGCGCAAAGCGCGAGCGCTCCGCTTCGCACTGCGCGAGCCGGCACATACCGATCAATCGGTGTGCTCGGAAAATCGTCCCGAGCGGGAGCCCGGGCGTGGCAACTGAGATGATTGGTTTGCCACTCGAAAGCGACACGGCGCGGCACTCCTCCGCCGCTAGCGACCGTCGCGTGGCGCCAGCTTTGCCACCTCCAGAGCGGCGCTCTGCGCCCGGCGGTATAGCCGCGCGAGAGTCCGTCGCTCAGTCGCAGCCGGGAACGGGTGGACTTCGCTGGTGGCGTTGAGCGTGATCACGGCGTCGCCCATCACGAAGCTGAGGAAGTCTCCGTAGGACTCGGAACCGTCGGGCCCGCCGAAGGCCGCGTGGGCGGCTAGTCGCAGCCCGTATGTCCGCACGCCCGGCAAGAACGCCGGTAGTGTCGAGACATGGGGGTCGCTGAACATCGGTTCCGCGACCTTGGAGCCTTCGCGGGTTATCGTCTTGGGTTCGTTGGAAGCAACAGTCTTGACGCAGGCAGCAAACCGGGCGCTATCGGGGACTGCAAGATACTGGTGTGCGAGAGCTTCGCTCTTGAAGAAGTAGACCCCGGCCGGAGGCCTCGCCGACGCCGCCGATGTTGCGGCCCGTCTCGATGCCGGGGCGCAGGCCGTGGTCTGCGGAACCCGCTTCCTGATGAGCGAAGAGCGGTGCTCACCCCGCTTATAAGGCGCGTCTGATCGAGGCCGGCGACACCGTCCTCACGGAGCTCTTCGGCGTAGGCTGGCCGGCGGCGCACCGTGTCGTCGCGAACGAGGCCACGGTTCGCTGGCTGGCACGGGACACGCGCGGTCCCGGCTGGTTGCGCGCGTTCCACAGGGTCACCGCTCCGGTCTTCTCACGAACACCGCCAGCGATGCGGTCTCGCCTGGCGGCGACGCAGAGGCCGAGCAGGCCGCTGTTCGGCCCCGCCGCGGCGACCTTCGACGGACCACCGAACCTCGTCGAGGCGGGACCGCTCTACGCGGGAGAGTGCGTGAGGCGAATCGCCGACATCCGCCCAGCCGGCGAGCTCGTCCGCGAACTCGTACAGTAAGCGAGATCCAGCTCCACCCCACAGCCGCGGCGCATCGTCACTCAGCTCTGCGCGCCCCCGGCACGATTGCGTCCGGCTTGCGTTCCTCCAGAGGCGTCATTCGCCCCTTCGCGCAAGCCAACGAGCGGTACCTGATGTCAAAGCTTGTGGGGCGAGCGGAGGCGAATAAAGCCTGACCTCATCAGTACGCATATTTGGACCATCCCTGCAGTAGCCCAAGTGATGCCCAACTGAGCGACGAGCAACCATGCCAGGTGCGGCTTGCGGCAGTAGTCCGCGAGCGGGGCTACAGCGGCGGGACCTGGTTGTTGACCTGTGTCCCGTGGTACAGGTGGTCGTGGGTCTTGCAGGAGGCCGGGAAGCTGAATTGGACGCTGTCGCTACGCACGCCGTTGTAGCTAGCGAACAGGGTCGCACGTCCGATGGTTCCGATCTTACATTCCGGATCGTTGCTGGCTCGCACGCGGACCCTGATCTTCATGATGTTCCCGGGAAAACCCCACATCACCGCGTAGTGCGATTGGTAGACGAGGTGGTGTTCGACCGTCATAGTGATCGCACGAGTTGGCTGGTTTCGGACGTGGTCTTCCTGGCAGAGGATCCCGGAGACGGTGTGCGCTTCCAGATTGATATCGCCGTGGCCGCGGGCGAAGCTGCCGGTGGCCCCCGTGATCGGTGCACCGGTGTGGAAGCCCCATGGCGGAATCCCGTAGACGATCGGGACCTGGCCGCAGCCGGGCGAATACCCGGCGGCCTGACTGGCCATGCCGGTGAGCGCAAGCAGCGACGTGAGCACCACAAGCACGAGTCCGATGCGTCGCATGATCTGGTTGTTCATACCTGCCATTTGGAGGGCTCCTAGTCCGGTCTATCGGATCGTAAGCGGTTTGGGCTAAAGCGTCAACGAGATAATCGGCGGAATGACAAGGCTGCGGGCTCGGACACTTCATCTGCTGGTCACAGACCGGCATCGGCCCGCGTTATTCGATCGGCGTCGAGGTGCTCGTTTGCGCGTCTTCCACCACGGTGAGCGTGAAGCTCTGAGCAGCCGAGCCGACATCGTTGGTGGCGGTGAAGTGAATCGGGAAGCTGTGGGTCTCCGTCGGGGTGCCCGAGAGCACACTGCCGTTGAATATCACGCCGGTGGGAAGAGCGCCTTCCTCCGTGATCGTCGGGCTCGGAATGCCCTTCGCGGTGACCGTGAAGCTACCTTTGTTGCCCACTACGAACGTCGTGCTGTTGGCAGTGGTGATTACGGGCGCGGAGTCCGGCTTTCCTCCGGTCGCTTTCCCAACCGTGATCGTACGCGCCGTGCTGTTGCTGGCTCCCCGTGTGTCGGCGACGATCAGTTCTGTTGTGTAGGTCTTGGGTTCGCTATAGCGATGGGTCGGCGTCGGCCCCGTTGCTGAATGGCCGTCGCCGAACTTCCATATGTAGCTGGTGATCGAAGCGTGCGGATCGGGGTCAGAGGAGCTCGTGGCATCGAAGCTGACGGGCTGCCCGACGACCGGTGAGGTCGGTTGGAAGGAGAACCTCGCATTCGGCGGTGGCGGTTGAGACGAGGATTCGCGATGTACGAGTACCGTTCGAGTCCCTTTGCCGGTCGCCGTGCCGCGCACGCCACTCACCCTCACCGTCGCGGTGTAGGTGCCGATATGTCGGAAAACATGCGTCGGATTCGCGGTGTTGGAACCGGCACCGTCACCGAACCGCCAGGCGTAATGAGCGGGACCCACCCCATTCTCAACGGTGGCACGGAACACTACGGGCTCTCCGACACGAGGCGAGGTGGGAGTAAGCTCGATCCCCACGACCAGCTGGTGGTTGGCGGTCGAGCCAACGTTGCCCGAGCCGCGTATGACGTCGCCGACGGCGCCTCCTACGATGAGCAGCAGTATCCCGGAGATGAGCGTAGGCACCGGTCTGCGCAGGATCTGTTCGAGCGCACTCCGATACGGCGGCTCATGAAGCCGCGCTCGTAGTGCCCGGCACAGGACCTGGAGGTTGTGATCTGTCATCGCCAGGGAGTGCCGGTCGCCGATCCGCTCTCGCAGATCGTGTGCCTGGCTGAGCAGACGATCAGCATCGGCGTGCTTTTCGGCGGCAAGATGCAAGGTGCCCAGCTCGTGCAGAGCCCATGCCTTGCCGCTGGTGTCTCCGAGCTGCTCCGCGGCACTCATAGCCACCTGCAGCGACCGCAGCAACTCGACCCATCGCCCGAGCAACGCCAGCAGCTTCGCAAGGGAGCGCGCGACGCGCAGAGCCTCCTCCCAACGTTCGTTGCGGTCGAGTCGCCGCAGCAGACCGCACAGAGCATCAACCTCGTCGCTGATCGCCGCGGCATCGAGACGGCCTTCCGCGATCTCGGTAAAGAGCCCGACAGCGCGTTCCGCCTTACTCGTCACCTGCGAGGCATCCTCCACGGCGCGATCAAGCGACGCGGCACCTGTCAGCGGCGGTTCGCGTTCTCTGCGCGCCTGTGCGATCGAGCGCGGCTCGCCTTGGGTGACGGCAGGCCTGATTGCCATTCCGCCCGGATCGCCGAGCACGAGGACATAACGGCCGCTCGCAACTTCGAGCTGAGTCGGTGGATCGGAGGCATCTGCCAGCAAGACGGTGACCTAAGTTTAAGTGAGATTCCCAGCGAGCATGGCTGAGGACAGTGAGGAGGTTGGCCACCGCTGACAACGGGCCGAGCAGCGCTGGCCATACACGGAGCACGCCCGTGCAGCCCCCCAGAGCGATGACCATAACAACATGCGGCTCATCACACAGATACTAACGGCCTGAATCCGTGCCCGTACCGGCATGAGGCCTCTAGAAATGCGGCGAGGCGAACGAAACCGAACCCTGGCCTCACCCCTCGACCAGTCTCGCAGAGCCGATGAACAGGCAAGCCGTCGCACCAGAATGACTCCGGCGCGTGCCGCGCTCGACTCGAGCCCGGACCCGCCGCTCCCGCGTCGAGGCGAGAGCAGCAGCGACTGGGCCGTGGTGCCACACGCCCGCTTGGGACGATTTTCCGTGTGCGTTGTTCTGCGATCGGTTTGCGCTCGCTTCCGCGGCGGCCTTGCGGGCGCGCGCGCCGAGCCGTCTGATTGACTCGGTGGGTTGAGCCGTGGTTGCTGCTGATCACGTTATTTCCGGTGTTAGCGCGAAGCCCGCGCGACTGGTGGCGCGGGATCGTCTTCGTTGCCCAGAGCGCAAGCAGTTTCTGTTCGTCGATGGACAGGGTGCGAGACTCTCCGAGGATCAGGGTCAGGTCCCCGAACGCCGGGTGCCACGATCTGTGATGAATCTTCGACCCTGAACGTAGTTAGGGTGATGAGCAGACCTGTGTCCTCGTCTGATGAGCATGTCCAGCGGGCCATCACTCAAGCGTGGCCCGGTGCCCTCGATGCGGAAACCTTCGATGCGCTCTTCCGGGAGTGCGGAGCGGATGTGCACGCCTATGTGGTTTCGCTGCTTGGCGATAGGACCGCGGCTGAGGACGTGATGGCGCTCGCGTTCGAGCGTCTCTACCGCTCGCGCGCTCGTCTAGACCAGCGCCGGGGGACCCCTCGCGCGTGGCTGTTCGCGATCGCGCGCAACGCCGCGCTGGATGAGCTGCGCCGACGGCGACGTCAGCCACGGTATGAGCTGGAGGACGAGCTGACCGCCGATCGTGACTGCGGAGAGGGGCTGGAACACGTCGAGCGTCGTGCGACCGTGCGCGATGCGCTCGCGGCATTGCCGCTGCGTGAGCGGGAGGTGGTGCTGCTCAAGTTCCACGGCCAACTCTCCAACAGCGAGCTCGCGCGGGCGCTTGGAATCAGCGAGTCAAACGCCGGCACCCGCCTGCACCGCGCGCTCGCGCGCTTGCACGAGGGGTGCCTGCAGGCCGAACGACAGGAGGAGATCGCATGAAGGTCATCCCCTTCCCAGGCGGTAGCTCCGCGCCCCCCGACGATGCCTGGCTGGCAGAGCTCGAGGCGGCGCTGAACGGCGACGGCGAGGGCGTGGTTGCAGATTCTTGGCGTGAGCTGCGCCGGGACGTTCGGGCGCTTGCCCAGCCGATGGATCCAGAGTTTGAGCGTCAGCTCAGAGCGCGGATCGCCGAACACGGCGCGCGTTCTGCCCACAAGCAGTCGCACCGCCGATCGGGTTGGCTACGTCCGCCCAGTCGTTTGGGCGCCGCAGCCGGTATCGCTGCCGTCGGGGCGGTTATCGTGGCCGTGGTCATCGTCAGCCATTGGCGGGTCGCCATGGGACCGATCGAGGCGCTCCCACACCAGCCGGCCGTGTCCCCTAACGCGGGCCGGGCCGAATCCTTTGACCACCTGGGCGCCAGTGCTCCGAGGGGTGCGATCCGCGCGGCTAAAGGCGCCGCGGCGGAATCCGGCGCTTCGGCATCTGCCGGGGTGGCCTCGAACGCACCGGCTTCCAGTGGAGTGACCACACCGCCCGGACGCGTGCAGCAGCTGGCGGCTTCCATCACTCTGGCCGCGACTCCCAACGACGTGCAGGAAACCGCCGACCGCGTGTCTCGACTGGCGGTCAGCGATGGCGGCTTCGTGCAGAGCTCCCACGTGAATGTGGGGCAAGGTACGGGCGAAGCCAACCTCGATCTGAGCCTCCCGAGCGCAAAGCTGGGCGTCGCTCTCGTCTCTCTGGGGCAGTTGGCTCCTGTGCGCGCTGAGAGCCAGTCGTTGCAGGACATCACCAACACATACGACGCAGCTCGTCAGCGACTGGCCGACGTCACCGCCGAACGGCAGGCGCTGCTCCATGCGCTCGCGCGGGCGAGCACCGAAGGCCAAATCGACAGCCTGCGCGAACGACTCTCACAGAACCGCGGCGCGATCGCCCGAGCCAAGTCGGCATTCCAAACGGTCTCACAGCACGCAAGCACCGCCGAAGTCGAAGTGACCGTTCTCGGTGATGCCCACGCCGGAAGCGAAGGGTTGACCCTCCACCGAGGATTTCACGACGCGGTCCGAGTGCTCGTCGTGACGCTCGTCATCTTGCTGATCGCCGCCGCGATACTCGTGCCGCTGACGCTGTTGATCGTCGCGCTCGCCATCGCCGCTCGCGCCCTCCGCAGGTACCGGTGCGAGCGCGTGCTCGACGCGCGGTAGACATCGGCCTCGTGACCCTCAAGCGGCAGCCCAAGCCGTGGGCAGGCCCAGTCAGAGGCGTCGTCGCAACCGATGCCAAGTTGGCCGGATGTCGCCCAACCAGCGGGGGAGCCTCACCTCTGTGTCTGGCGTGCTCGAGAGCAACTCCCAGTCCTCGCCAAGATGGCGCATCAACTCCTCTGCAGTGACGCCACGTGGACCCATTCCGCGCCTGCGAGGCTGAAAGGCGAACATCAGCAGCTCGGCGCCCGGGCTGGCCGCCGCGCTCACAGCTCGTGCATACTGATCCCGCTGATCATCGGTGAAGTCGTGAAAGCAGCCACGATCGAGCAGCAAGCCGAAGGCGTCGCCGATGCCGAGTAGCTCGAGCCGGCAGACATCTCCCTGCACCCAGTTGACCTCGACCCCTCTCGATTGAGCACGCGCCCGCGCCTTGCTCAGAGCTTGTCCCACACCATCGATCGCGGTGACCGTCCAGCCCTGCTCCGCCAGATACACGGCGTCGCTGCCGGTCCCACAGCCGATATCGAGTGCCCGTCCCACGGGCATGGCCGATTCCTCGGTGAGGTTCTTCAACTGCTCAGGAGCCTCCTCGTGCTCCCACGGGGTGATGCCGAGCCGGTAGAGGATGCTGTAACGCTGAGCCACCAGCCAGCAGTATCCCGCGAACCACGCACCAGTGCTCTCCGGTAACCGAGGCCCCTCGCGTGGGTAGTCCCAGGTAGCGGTCCGCTGAGGAAGAAGAATCTTGCGGCCGCGCGTCAAATCCAGCCCAGATCCTTCCTCGTACACCACATCACCTGGAGCATCAACTCGATCTGCCACTTCTTCGGGCGGCGGCGGTTCGATACGGACGACGAGTCGACGAACGTGTTCTGGCTGGCGCTGCCGTCGCTGGGCGAGGCCTGGCACCACAACCACCACGCGTCCCCGCAGTCCGCGTTCCACGGATTGCGCTGGTATGAGCTCGATCCGTCGGGCTGGCTGATCCTCGGCTTGGCGAAGGTCGGCCTGGCGTGGGATGTGGTCAGAGTGACGCCAGAGAAGGCAAGGGCGAGGCTGGTCGGCACCGAGCCGGATGCGCGATCCTGAGCGCGCGGCGGCCGATCTCGTATGACGATCCTCTGCCGTCCGCACAAGCGGATAGGACTACATCCACTGTCCAGAGGTAACGGCCGGTGGCTGGGAGAGCCGCAGGACGGCACAGACAAAGCTCGATAACCAGAGGTGAGGGCCGTGAATGAGCGTCCTGTCCATTTGATCGTCCGTGACGATGAGGTCCGTAGCCGGCTGACCGTGTTCTTCCGTGTGCTGCTGGTGCTGCCCCACCTGATTTGGCTGTCGCTGTGGGGAACCGTGGCTTTCCTGATGGTGATCGTCAACTGGTTCGCGACACTCCTCGCCGGTCGGTCGCCCGGCGCCCTGCATCGCTTTCTGGCCGCTTATGTCCGCTACGCGATTCACGTTGGCGCCTATCTCTTCCTGGCGGCTAACCCCTTCCCCGGCTTCACCGGCAGGCCGGGCTACCCGGTCGATGTCGAGATCGCACCCGCGGCGCGGCAGAACCGCTGGACGGTCGGCTTTCGCCTGATCCTGGCGGTGCCGGCGATAATATTCGCCAACGCTGTGGCGTCCGGCAGTGTGCGGGCGGGCAACGTCAACTTCGGCTACGGCCTGCTGGGAATCGTGGCTTTCCTTGGCTGGTTCACCTGCCTGGCGCGTGCGTGGATGCCGCGTGGCCTGCGCGATGCGGCCGCTTACGCGCTCGCCTACTCCGCCCAGCTCGACGCCTACCTGTTCCTGCTCACCGACCGCTACCCCAACAGCGATCCCTTTGCCGCGCTGGAGGAGCTGCCCGTTCGTACAGACCCGATCAGTTTGAATGCTGACGATGAGCTGCGCCGCTCACGCCTGACGGTGTTCTTCCGTCTGCTGCTGGCCTTCCCCCACCTGATCTGGCTGTCGCTGTGGGGGGTGGTGGCCTTCCTGGTGGTGGTCGTCAACTGGTTCGCGACGCTCTTTCGTGGATGCTCCCCCGCCGGCCTGCATCGCTTTCTGGCTGCTTACCTGCGCTACCAGACCCACGTCTTCGCCTACCTGTACCTGACCGCCAATCCGTTCCCGGGCTTCACCGGCAGGCCGGGCTACCCGGTCGATGTCGAGATCGCACCCGCGGCGCGGCAGAACCGCTGGACCGTGGGCTTTCGCATCGTGTTGGTGATCCCGGCAGCCCTCGTCTCGTTCGCATACGGCAACATCGCGAACATCGCGGCCTTCCTGGGGTGGTTCGCCGCGCTGGCGACCGGCAGGATGCCGCGCGGGCTGCGTAATGCACAGGCGCTCGCACTGCGCTACTCGGCGCAGTACAACGGCTACGCCTACCTGCTAACCGACAGCTACCCCTACAGTGGTCCGAGTCTGAATACCGTCCCGGTCGCGGGCGTCCCCGAGACCGCGCCACCCAGTCCAGTGGCGGCATGAGATGGCCGCTTGCCGGCAGACGCCCGGTGGGCCGGCGTGAGGTGCGGGCGACCCCGCACCTGAGAACGTGGTGGAGCCCGGCACATGGCCTGAACGGGCCCCCTCCTCGGAGGTGGCCCAGCAGAGCGCTGCTCGCGCTTGCGCTGCTTGGCGGCGTGGCGCTGTGGCTGTGGGCGGCGCGCGCGCTGTGGGGCTCCACCGTGCCGGCGGGCCTGCGCCTGCCCCACCTGGACCCGAGCCACTACTTCAGCAGGGCCTTCCTGCGCAGCAGCGCCTCCTACGAGCGCTTTCTGAACGTGGACGCGCTGTTGAGCGCCGCCGCGCTGCTGGCGGTGTTGGTGGTATACGCGCGGCGTGGGACGCGGCTGATGCGCGAGTCCGCGGCCGGTCCGATCGGAACGGGAATGATGCTGGGGATGCTGGGGTTCGCGCTGGTGTGGATCGCGCAGGTGCCCTTCGGCCTGGCGGCCGTCTGGTGGGAGCGCCGCCACCACGTCTCCCACCAGGGCTACATCACTTCCTTGGTGCAGAGCTTCTTCGCGCTCGGCGGCAGGTTCCTGTTCATATCGCTGGCGCTGCTGGTCGCGATGGCCTTCGCGCGTGTGCTGCGCTCGTGGTGGTGGGTGGCCGCGACGCCCGTGTTCGCGGGCCTCGCGCTGCTGTCCACCTTCCTGAGCTTCTACCTGATCTCCAAAACCGAACCTTTGAGCAGCGCGAAGACGATCGCCGACGCGCGCGCGCTGGCACGCGAGGAGGGTGTCTCGGGCACGCGCGTGGGGGTGCAGAACGTGGAGCGCTTCACTACCGCCCCCAACGCCGAGGCCGTGGGCTTCGGGCCGACACGCCACGTGATCCTGTGGGACACGCTGCTCGACGGCCGCTTCAACCGCCGCGAAGTGCGCGTCGTGGTGGCGCACGAGCTGGGCCATCTGGCCCACGATCACACCCTCAAGCGAGTGGGTTGGCTGGCCCTGTTCCTGCTGCCTGCCGGAGCGCTCATCGCCTACTTCACTCGCGCGCGCGGCGGCATGGCGCACCCCGAGGCGGTGCCCGTCGCGCTGCTGGTGTTCGTCGTGCTGCAGCTGCTCGCCGTCCCGGCGCTGAACGTCGTCTCCCGCCGCGAGGAGGCCGAGGCCGACTGGAGCGCACTGCGGGCAACACACGACCCCGCCGCCGCACAGGCGCTCTTTCAGACGCTTGCGAGGACAAGCCACGCCGACCCCGACCCGCCGAGCTGGTCCTATGCCCTCAGCGCCACCCACCCCACGATCATGCAGCGGATCGCGATGGTTCAAGCGTGGCGATCTTTGGGTCCGGGGGCATCCTCCCGATCACATTAGAATCCAGTTCCAGCCGATCTGCTCGAGCGCCTGGCAGAACGCCGCGGCGCTCGTGTATTCACGCGCGTCTTTCGATGGAGTGGATGGGGTGGAGTGGATGGCTTCGATCGCGTGCTGCTTGTGAAGAGCGGAGACGCCTGCGAATGGGCAGCGGCACTCATATCGAGGGTCTGACGGAAGCCGCGTAGGACCGGGCATCATCCTCTAATCGCGCATTCCAAAGGCGTTTCTTCAGCACGCGCCCGGGCCGATTCGAACGGCCGACCTCTCGCTCCGGAGGAACATCGCGCAGGAAGCGAAAGCGGGGTAGAAATGGCTCTAACAAGCCAGATGCGACATCGCCGAGCGATGGCTGATACCCGTGGATACGGGCCGATTTGGGTGGGTTTGGGCCACTGAGACGCGGCGGTGGCCCAAACGATCGTGGGACCGTGCCCTCTCGCGTAGGACCTGGACCGCGCGTATCCTGGATTGACGATGGCTACGCGCAAGATCAATCTGATGCTCGATGCAAGCCTGATCGGCCGTGTCCGTCGGGAGGACGCGGCCGAGACTGGCAAGAGCGACGCGCAGGTTGTCGAGGATACGCTCGCCGTGTTCTTCGGTCGTGGCGCGCTTGAGGACGCGCGAGCACAGGGCACGCTGGCGGCCGAGGATGCAGACCGGCTCGCCGTGCGGGAGGTTCGGGCAGTGCGCCGGGCTCGCAGCCGGGCTTGATTCGCAGTGCGACGGGCAGCCCGGCGCACGCTAATCGCTTCTCGCCCCTTCCTGCGCGTAGCTCGCCGAGAGAGCAGGTCGGCTACAACCGTGTCGTGCCTGCGCGTCGTCATTCCCCTCCACCAATAGCAGCCCCATTCACGAAGGGCGAGATCAACCGTGCTGGTAACCTGATGCTGGACCTTCGTGAACGGATGCAGCGCGATGGACCTGCTCGTGGCATCGCAGAGTTCGATGAAGAATAGCTAGAGCAGGCGTGGGAGGCTCTGAGGTGGTGGCGCAGTCTGCACGCACGCCCGCTATCGACGGTGGCCGCGAACCTCCGCTACCACGTGGACAAGGGGGACGCACTTGTCCACGGGCGCATCGAGGTTACGCAGCGCCTGAAGCGTCTCGACACGCTGATTGGCAAGCTCGCGCGCGAGAAGGGAAACGTCACGCAGATGCACGACATCGGCGGGGTGCGCGCGGTACTTCCGAGCCAGCGGCATGTGTACGTCGTCAGGCGCCGGCTGCTGAAGTCTTGGACGATTATCAGGGAGCGCGACTACGTGGCCACGCCCAAGGACTCCGGCTACCGGGCGTTGCACCTGATCGTCAGGCGCAACGGCTATCCGGTCGAGGTTCAGCTTCGCACGATCGGGCAGGACATATGGGCCAACACGGTGGAGGAGATCGGCAGGCAGGTGGGCGTTGGCCTCAAGTTTGGCGCTGGCGACCCGCGTCTCCACAGCATCTTCGTGGCTATGTCTGAGGTGCTCGCCCGCTTCGATAGAGCCGAAGTTTCTTCCGATGAACTGAGAGCAGCCTTGAAATCCCTGCCATCATTTGACGATAACGACTGAAGGACGATCTGCATGAGCCCGGCTGACGACATCAAGCACTTCCTCGTGGCGTACGACATCGATGCTGGTCGCGCCGACGTGCGGCAGTTCGGCACCGACTACGATAAGGCGCTGCGCGCGTACGATGAGGCCGAGCAGGACACGCGCGATCGTCCGAATATCGAGGTGGTCTTGCTCAGCGCAGACTCGCTCCAGACGATCAAGCAGACGCACTCGAGCTACTTCGAGCGCCGCGATCTCGATGAGCTTCTCCCAGCCTAGCCCAGTGCTAGCTCATAGCGGCCGGGGCGTAGGGGACGTTGTAGCGGCGAGCTAACCAGCGTCGCGCCCTCAACACCGAGCCCGGGCGTCTGGCTGCCGGTGCGGCTGGTATGCCCGATCCATCATCTGGGTATAAATTGGACAGAACCTGTCCACACTGCTACAGTCGCTTTATGACTCAACTACCCCCCGAGATGGAGGCGAGACGCATATTCGAGGACGAAGCACTACGGCTTGGCGCTGACCTCGCAAAGGCTGAGTGCCAAGTGGACGCGATCAAGTCCCGGATCGTTGACGGTATCGACAAGGCCCGAGAGGTCAAACTGCCGATCGAGCACTACGCGGAGTTGGTTGGCGTTAGACGCCAAGAGCTGTACCGGAGACTCAACGCTCGCGCCTATTGGAAAGAGCGAGCGGCCGTCGAGTAGGGTCCATCCCCTGTTCGCCTCGGGCGTTCGTTTGGGTGGTCGTCTATAAGCCGAACACCCAAACGAACAGGCTGCTGCTCGGGGGAGCGTGGCTGCATGGCTTGAAGCATCCTTACTTGACGCCTCAGCGTCCACGGTATATAACCCGTGCTCCTACAAGTTGGCCCCGGCGACAGCAGTAACTGCCCCGGGGCCGTGGCACGGAAAGGCAGGACCTTCCCATGCAGGCGGAATCCAAGCAGGTTCCCGACGACCCAGGCACGGAACGCCTCGTCGTCTAGCAGGTGCTCGACCGCGAATGGTCCCAAACGGAATTGCTGCGCGAGCTGCACGACGTGGACCCCGAGGCGGTCAGCGGCGCGCTGAGCAAGCTGGACGCGTTGGGCGTCCTCTGCAGCGCCAGCGGCAAGCGCTGGGATGCGGGCAACGTCCGCGAACGCATCTTGGAGCTGGCCGTCAAGCTCGCCAACGAGCGTCTGACCGAGCGGCCTGCCGCCGCTGCCGCACGTCACGCCGCACACCCTCCGGCGGACCTACGTCTCGATCATGCTGTTGGCGACGAACTTCGACGTGACCTACGTCCAGCACCAGGTCGGCCACGCCGAAAGCAGGATGACGCTGGACGTCTACGCGCAGCTCTTGGACCGTCGCAAGCGAGATCACGACGTCGCCTTCGACGCGCTGCTCGCGGACGCCCGCAGCACCCTCTACGGGCCACAACACGAAGGGTTTGGGCCACGGTTTGGGCCACCGTTTGGGCCACCGAGCCCCAACACGCTCGAACCGACATCTGAGCCGTCCGAGCAAAGCGACCCATTTGCAGGCACTTCGACAGCGCGCCCGGGCCGATTCGAACGGCCGACCTCTCGCTCCGGAGGCGAGCGCTCTATCCACTGAGCTACGGGCGCAGGCGGCGCTGGATTCTCCTCCGGCGCAAGTCGCTCCCCAGAGCTTATCGGCGCGCCCGCCGCCGGGCTCTCGGCGTCCCTCGATTCTCGCGCTCGACGCGTCCCACCGCTACCGTTGCGCGAATGGATCTGTCGCTCTTCTTCGCCGGCACCGGCGGTTCGGTGCCCAGCCCCCGGCGCGGGCTCCCCGCCGTGCTGATCCGCCGCGGAGGAGAGCATGTCCTCGTCGACTGCGGCGAGGGGACGCAGCGGCAGTTGATCAAGTCGGTCGGGCTGGCGGATCTCGACAGCGTGTTCATCACCCACTTCCACGCCGACCACTGGTTGGGGCTGCCCGGGATGCTGAAGTCGTTCGCGCTGCGCGAGCGCACTCAGCCGCTGAGCGTGTACGGGCCGCGCGGGCTGGCGGGGCTGATGGAGCAGATGCGGTTCGTCTATGGGCGGCTGCCGTATGAGCTGAGCGTCGTCGAGCTCGCGCCAGCCGAGACCGTCGCCCGTGACGGGTACCTGATCGGGGCGATCCCGGTCCGTCACAAAGGCGAGGCCTGCTACGGGTACGCGCTCGTGGAGGACGCTCGTCCCGGGCATCTGGATCCGGAGCTGGCGCAGCGACTCGGAGTCCGGCCGGGGCCGGACTTCGGCCGGTTGCAGCGCGGGGAAACCGTCGACGGCGTCACGCCCGAGCAGGTGCTCGGAGCGGTGCGGCCTGGGCGCAAGATCGTCGTCTCCGGGGACACTGCTCCGTGCGAGTCGCTGATCGTCGCCGCGCACGAGTCCGACCTGCTCGTGCACGAGGCCACGTTCGCCGAGGAGGAGTCCGAACGGGCGCGTCAGACCTCGCACTCGACGGCCCGCCAAGCGGCCGAAGTCGCCCGCGAGGCGCAGGTGCGGATGCTCGCGCTGACGCACATCTCCAGTCGCTATCCCGGCGGAGAGCTGCTCGAACAGGCGCGTGAGGTGTTCCCCCAGACAGAGGCTCCGCGCGATTACGACACGATCGAGATCCCGTTCCCGGAGCGCGGCGAGCCCCGGCTCGTGCGCTGGTCTGAACGGCGCACGCGCGAGGCTGCGCCCGCCGAGCCAGTTCCCGCCGGCTGAGCGTCGCTGGGCGTCCCACCACGCTGATACAGTCTGCCGCGATCCTTTAACCCGGTCCCGAGAGGCCAGGAAGGTAGCCAGTGGACAGCAGCAGCGAGAAGACGGTCCTGCGCGAGGACGACTTGCGGCGAGCGCTCACACGCATCGCCCATGAGATCGTCGAGCGCAACCCCGTCCCTTTCGTAGATCTCGAGGATCTCCATGCGCCCGGCGGTTCCGTGCCCGGCGGCGGCGACTCGCGCGCGTCCTTCAGCTCGCCCGCCCCGGCGCTCGTAGGCATTCACCGGCGCGGCGCGTTTCTGGCGCGGCGGTTGAGGGATCTGCTCGAGGAACTGCTCACCGTCGAGGTGCCGCTCGGCGATCTCGACATCGGGTTCTACCGCGACGACGTCTCGCGCAGGCCCGACACACCGGTCGTGCACGCTTCGCACATCGACTTCGACGTGGACGGCCGCACGGTCGTGATCGTCGACGACGTTCTCTACACAGGCCGCACCGTGCGCGCCGCGATCGAGGCGCTGTTCGACTACGGCCGTCCCGCGCGCGTGCAGCTGGCCGTGCTCGCCGACCGTGGGCACCGCGAGCTGCCGATCAGGCCAGACTACGTCGGCAAGAACCTGCCGACCTCTCGCGCTGAGCACGTGCACGTGCGCATCGCCGAGCTGGACGGCGTCGACGAGGTCGCGATCGCCCCGGGCACGCATGGCGGCCCTCGATCGGCGTCGGCGCCGACCGATCGAAGATCGGCCAGCGTACCCAGTACGCCAACGCGCTCCCTCGCGTCCCCTGGACCAGCTTGCCCTGCGAGCCCGGGGTGAGGATGTATGGGGCGAGAGGCAACCGCATGAACCACCTGCTCTCCATCGAGGATCTCGACCGCGAGGCGATCGAGCGGATCGTCTCTCAGGCCGCGCGGTTCGCGGAGGTGTCCGATCGCGAGATCAAGAAGGTCCCCGCGCTGCGCGGGCGGATGGTGCTGAACCTGTTCTACGAGGCGTCGACCCGCACGCGCAGCTCGTTCGAGCTGGCCGCCAAGCGCCTGTCCGCGGACGTCGTCAACTTTGCGGTCAACGGCTCCAGCGTCGAGAAGGGCGAGTCGCTGAAGGACACCGTGTTAACGCTGAGCGCACACAAGCCCGACGCGATCGTCCTGCGCACACCCTGGGCGGGAGCGTCCGAGCTCGTGTCCAGATGGTGCAGCGCGGCGATCGTCAACGCGGGTGACGGCAAGCACGAGCACCCGACCCAGGCGCTGCTCGACGTGTACACGCTGCGCGAGCGTCTCGGCGGAATCGACGGCGCGTCGATCTGGATCGTCGGCGACGTCGCGCACTCGCGCGTGGCGCGCTCGAACATCATCGCGTTCCAGCGCATGGGCGCCCGTGTCACGGTCGCGGGGCCGCCCACGCTGATCCCGCGCGAAATCGACGCGCTCGGGTGTGACGTGCGCTACACCCTCGACGAGCTGGGCACAGCCGACGTGGTGTACGCGCTGCGCATGCAACGCGAGCGCATGCACGAGACCTGGGTGCCCTCGCTGCGCGAGTACGCCTCCTGGTATCAGATCAACGGCCGCCGGCTGTCACCGCGCCAGGTGCTGATGCACCCGGGCCCGGTCAACCGCGGCGTGGAGCTCTCCGGCGAGGTCGTCGACTCCCCGCAGGCGGTCATCGCCGAGCAGGTGCAGGCCGGCGTGGTCGTGCGCATGGCGGTGCTGTATGAGCTGCTGGCCGGTTCGGGGATGCGACCGCAGGGAGCGTCACCCGGTTCGGCCGGCGCTCGCGTCCCGCGACCCGTCCCCGAGCCTCAGCTCGCCTGATGGCCGCCAACCCACTCATCCAGGGGCCGACCACACCGGCCGAGCTGCTGCTGCGAGACGTCCATGTGCTGGACCCGCGCGCCGACCTCGACGCCCGCCATGACGTGCTCGTGCGGGGCGGGCTGATCGCCGAGCTGGGTGAGCCCGGCGCTATCGATGGGCCGGAGGGAATCGAGACGGTCGAGGGTGCAGGCCGGCGTCTGCTGCCGGCGTTCGTGGACCCGCACGTGCACCTGCGCACGCCCGGTCAGGAGCACAAGGAGGATCTCGAGACCGGCACACGCGCCGCGGCGGCCGGCGGGTTCGGTGCGGTGATCGCGATGCCGAACACCGACCCTGTCATCGACTCCGCGCCGCTGCTAGGGTCGCTGCGCGACGCCGCTGCGCGCGAGGCGCGCGTCCCGGTCGGATTCCTCGCGGCGATCACCCGCGGGCTGGCAGGCGAGGAGCTGACGGAGATGGCGGAGCTGCGCGAGCAGGGCGCGCTCGGGTTCACCGACGACGGCCGTCCCGTCTCGTCCGCGGGGATGCTGCGCAAGGCGTTGCAGTACCAGCGGCTGTGCGGCGGCGTCATCAGCCTGCACGAGGAGGACCCGACGCTGTCCCACGGCGGCTCGATGCGCGAGGGCGCCGTCAGCGCGGCGCTCGGCATCGGCGGGATCCCGACTGTGAGCGAGTCGACGATGGTCGCCCGCGACGCGGAGCTCGCGATGTACGAGCAGGCGCGCGTCCACTTTCAGCATCTGAGCTGCGCCGCGTCGGTCCAGGCGGTCGCGCACGCCCGCGCCGCCGGTGGGCGCATCAGCGCCGAGGTCACGCCCCATCACCTGCTGCTCACCGACGAGTCCGTGCGTGGTCTGGACACGCGCATGAAGATGAACCCGCCGCTCGCCGGCGAGACCGATCATCAGGCGCTGATCGCCGGCCTGCGCGACGGTACGATCGACTGCGTCGCCACCGATCACGCTCCGCACGCGCGCGAGGAGAAGGAAGTCCCGTTCGAGCAGGCGCCGATGGGCACCACCGGTCTGGAGACGGCGTTCGCCGCCCTGTACACCGGCCTGGTGCTCCCCGGCGAGCTCTCACTCGCTCTGCTCGTGCAGCGGATGACCGCCGGCGCCGCCCTGTTCGAGCTGCCGACGCCCACGATCGCCATGGGCGAGCCGGCGAATCTGACGCTCGTGGACCTCGACGCCGAGTTGCTCGCGGGCGAGCGCGGTTGGGAGAGCCGCTCGGAGAACTGCTGCTTCGCCGGGCGGCGGCTGCACGGGCGCGTGCTCCTGACCCTTGCGGCCGGAGCGATCGTGTACCGCGAGCGCGTGTTCTCGGTGGTGGCCGCGTAATGGGGTTGCTTGACCGGAGCAAGACCGCGCTCGTCGTCGTGGACGTCCAGGAGGGGTTTCGCCCATACGCGTCGTTCGCGGGGGTGGCAGAGGCATCCGGCAAGCTCGTGCAGGCCGCGCGCATCCTCCCCGTTCCGC
>Ga0210408_10000216_pt1 | contig 81811 bp, 77 predicted proteins | sample IncBWH4MmetaG_FD_155471 | JGI IMG/M metagenome (GOLD analysis project Ga0210408, IMG submission 155471) | Forest soil microbial communities from Barre Woods Harvard Forest LTER site, Petersham, Massachusetts, United States - Inc-BW-H-4-M | ecosystem: Environmental > Terrestrial > Soil >...
CAGGACCACCTCCATTCAATGCATAGATCTTATTTTCGTGCCGGTACACCTTCCAATGGACACCATGCCTCATGAACATACTTGATCTCGTTGTCGGTGAGCCCATCCGCACAAGCGACGAACGAGCCGAGCAGATCGGTCCTGTGCAGGGCATCCCGATCTTCGGTCTCGATGCGCTTAGCTCGGCTGCTTATGGTCCGGAAGCGGCCCTCAGCCTTCTGATCCCCCTTGGCCTTCTCGGTGTTCGTTATATCGTACCCATCAGCGCCGCCATCATCACGCTGCTTGTGATCGTGTACTTCTCCTACCGCCAGACCATCGCCGCCTATCCCTCCGGCGGTGGCTCCTATACCGTGGCGCGCTTCAACCTTGGAGCGCCTGCCAGCCTGCTGGCCGCGGCCGCGCTCCTCGCCGATTACATTCTCACGGCCGCAGTGGGCATTTCCGCGGGAGTGGGTGCTTTGATCTCGGCGGTTCCATCCTTGCTCCCGCATACCGTTTCTCTCTGTGTGGGCATTCTCATCGTCATCACCATCCTCAATCTCCGGGGCGTGCGGGAAGCTGGTATAGCCTTCGCGATTCCTACTTATCTTTTTGTCGGCACATTGCTCATCACCATCGTCGCAGGCGTTCTCCGTGTTCTCCTCAGCGGAGGCCATCCCATACCGGGAATTCCTCTTCCGCATCCGCCGTCCACGATGGAAGCCGTCACCTTCTGGTTGCTGCTCAAGGTTTTCGCCAGCGGTTGCACGGCGTTGACAGGCGTGGAGGCTGTCAGCAATGGCGTGAAAGCTTTCCGTGAGCCCACGGTGAAAAATGCCCAACGCACTCTCAGCGTGATTATTTTCCTTCTGGCGGTGCTGCTGGCGGGAATCTCCTATCTCGTTAAGACTTACGGAATTGCTGCAACTGATCCGGGGCGGCCCGGCTACCAGAGTGTTCTTTCCATGCTTACCGCCGCGGTTTTTGGCAAAGGCTTTTTCTACTATCTGACCATCGGCTCAATCCTTGTCGTTCTCTCTCTGTCGGCCAACACCGCCTTCGCGGATTTTCCGCGCCTCTGCCGCGCCATCGCGCAAAACAATTATCTCCCGCATGCTTTCGGGTACCGAGGGAGGCGGCTTGTCTACACCTATGGCATCGTCGTCCTGGCGCTGCTCTGTGGCGGCGTTCTCATCCTTTTCGGCGGCATCACCGACCGGCTGATCCCCCTCTATGCCGTCGGTGCTTTTCTGGCCTTCACGCTTTCACAATCCGGCATGGTCATGCACTGGTGGAAAAAACGCGGATCACATTGGGAGAAGAGCGCGTTCGTGAATGGGCTCGGCGCCCTGGTCACCGGCATCACCACGCTCGTCGTGCTGATAGCAAAATTCGTGGAAGGCGCCAGGATCACCCTGCTCTTCATTCCCTTGACGATTGTTTTCTTCTCGCTGGTCCGCCGCCACTACCATCACGTCAAGCTGCTTACCACCTGCAAGGTTCCGGTCGACGCGGCCGGTCTCAGTCAGCATCCCATTGCGGTCATCACCATCGACCGCTGGAGTAACATCACCCGCCAGGGAATTGAATTTGCCGCCCGGCTTTCCCCGGAAGTGATCGCCTTGCACGTTGAGCCCAACGAACATTCCGAATTGCTTCAAGACGACTGGGAACAATATGTTGCGCAACCCTTCCGCGCGGCAGGCAAGATGCCGCCCCAGCTTCACGTCCTGCCTTCACCCTACCGCTTTATCATTATCCCCATCGTTCAGTTCATTCTCGACCTTTCGAAAAAACATCCCGATCGCAGCATCATCGTGGTCATACCCGAGCTCGTGGAGGACAAATGGTATGAATACTTCCTTCACAATCAACGTGGCCGGCTTCTGGAATGGGTACTTCTCGCCCGCGGTAATGAGCGGGTTTTTGCAGTAACTGCGCCCTGGTATGTCGGGCAACGAACCTAGTTCCATTTGGAGCGGAGGATGATGATCAAGAAGGTCTCGGGGCAGTCGTTGCGTTCGCCCGGTCATTTCTGACACGTAAATCGCATCATGTGGGTTGTATTTCAGTCGGAATTCGGAACCCCAATCCAGAGGTAAGTGGGCCTCAGCTATTTGGCGACGGGGTGGTCTGCTGAAGGTTCGAGCTTCGCCTTCTGCTGTCCTACCCAGTCCCGGATGCGATCATCGAGCAAGTCCATGGGAAGTGCGCCTCTGGTGAGAACCTGATCGTGGAAGGCACGCAGGTCGAAACGATCCCCGAGTTGATCTTTGGCATAGTCGCGGAGTTGCAGGATCTAAAACTGGCCGATCTTGTAGCCCAGGCCTGGGCAGGCCACGCCAATGTAGCGGTCTGTTTCTTCCTGAACGTCTGGCTCGTCAATGGTGGAGTGATCGTGGAAGAAATCGACGACCTGCTGACGCAACCATTGTTTGTAATGGAATCCTGTATCGACGACCAGGCGGATAGCGCGCAGCATATCGTCCTGCAAGTGGCCAAAATAGCTGTAGGGATTCTGGAACAACCCGCCTTCCCTGCCCAGGCGGTCGGCATAGAGTGTTCAGCCTTCGCTCTAGGCCGTGTAGTACTCCTGGACCGATCTTGTGCGGGACGCCGAAGGAGTCGAGCGGTCTTGCAGTCCGGCGCTGTCAGCTACTGGAAATCAACGATGAGCCGTTAGGGCCTCACCAAAAGCTTGGCACCAGCGGGAAAGCCAATCCGCTGCCAGCCTGTCCGATTACTGCCGAGTCAAAGCGCCCAAGTGGCGGAACCGTACGAACTAGGTACCTTTGGGGTGGAATTTCTGGATTTGTGAAAAAAGCGCGTGCGGCGAGATGAGTAACAACTGGGCCGTGGTCCCAGGCAGATTTCTGGATCCGCGTTGACACGGTCCATGTGAGGTCCTACCATGCTCACCCATCCGGGTGAGGACCGTCTTGATCGGCCAGACCATATCGCACTACCGCATCATCGAGAAGCTGGGCGGTGGCGGGATGGGTGTGGTCTATAAAGCTGAGGATGTAAAGCTGCATCGCTTCGTGGCTTTAAAGTTCCTGCCCGATGAGGTCGCGAAGGACCCCCAGGCCTTGGCTCGCTTCCAGCGCGAGGCCCAAGCCGCCTCGGCTCTGAACCACCCCAACATCTGCACGATCCATGAGATTGACGACGAGCACGGCCAAGCCTTCATCGCGATGGAGTACTTGGAAGGCGTGACGCTGAAGCACCGCGTCTCGGGTAAGCCGCTGGACTTGGAAACGCTGCTTCAGACGGCTATTGAAGTGGCGGATGGGCTGGATGCAGCACACGCCGCTGGAATCGTGCATCGCGACATCAAGCCGGCCAACATTTTTGTCACCAAGCGCGGCCACGCCAAAATTCTGGACTTTGGGCTGGCGAAGGTCACGTCCTTGAGCGGCTCGGGAAGCAGCCCGGCAGCACCCAGTGCCCGAACCCAGACGATGGATGAGGAGCACCTGACGAGTCCCGGTACGGTGCTGGGGACGATCGCCTACATGTCGCCGGAGCAGGCCCGCGGCAAAGAACTGGATGCCCGCACCGATCTGTTTTCCTTTGGAGCGGTGCTGTATGAGATGGCGACGGGTACGTTGCCGTTTCGCGGGGACACCAAGGCGGTGGTATTCCACGCCATTCTGGAGAGTGCTCCGATTCCGCCACTGCGGCTAAACCCGGATATCCCACTAAAGCTGGAAGACGTCATCGGTAAGGCGTTGGAGAAGGATCGCAATCTGCGGTATCAGGGCGCGGCGGAGATGCGGGCGGACTTGCAACGGCTCAAGCGAGACACGGATTCGGGCACAGCGGCGTTCACCGATGTGAGAGCGGAGGGCGCGGAGGAAGCAGTGGCGCCCGCGCCCCGCACATCATCGACCAGCAAAGGCAGAGCAGTATCCTCCTCGACAACAGCGGCGGTGGAGGAAGGCTTCTTGGCCCACCATTGGTTGCCACTTCTTGCTGCGACGGTTGTGGTCCTTGTTTTAGCGGGAGGCGGTTTGCATTGGCGATGGCATCGGGCGGCAAAGCTCACGGATAAAGACAGTATTGTCCTTACCGACTTCACCAACACTACGGGAGATGCGGTATTCGATGACGCCCTGAAACAGGCGCTGACGGCAGATTTGGAACAGTCGCCGTTCCTCAACATTCTCTCGGATAAGAAGGCGGATGAAACATTGCGTTTGATGGGCCGCTCGCCCACCGACCGTTTGACCAGGGATCTGGCGCGTGAGATCTGCGTTCGGACAGCGAGCAAGGCTTTGCTAGTAGGCTCGATCGCAAACCTGGGGGGACACTATGCCATCGGTTTGAAGGCGGAGAATTGCCAGAACGGAGATTCCTTGGGGGCGGCGGAGGAGGAGGCGGACGGGCAAGCGAAGGTTCTGCAGGCTCTCGAGCGCGCGGCCACAAAGATGCGCGGCAGGCTGGGGGAGTCACTGGCGTCGCTCCAGAAATTTGATCGGCCTCTGCAGCAAGTGACTACCTCGTCTCTGGAGGCCCTGAAGGCCTACAGCGAGGGAAAGCGAATCTCTGACCGCGAGGGCGATGCGGAGTCTATTCCCTTCTTCAAGCGTGCTGTGGAACTGGACCCAGGCTTTGCCATCGCATACACGTACCTGGGCATAGCATATGCAGACTTGGGCGAGTTAACCTTATCAGACGCTGCTCATAAGAAGGCTTACGATTTGCGCGATCGTGCGAGCGAGCGGGAGCAGTTCTTCATATCTGCGTTCTACTATGCGAGCACAGTCGAGGTGGAAAAGGAGAGGCAGCAGTTACAACTTTGGATCAGAGAGTATCCGCGTGATGAGAACGCTCCCCACAACTTGCTGGGCATCAATTACAGTTATCTCGGGGAGTTCGAGAAGGCGGCTGCAGAATTCCGAGAGCAGCTTCAGGTGGACCCGGATTATGTTTCGGCCTACGGCAACTTGGCGGACATGTACGATCGAATGGATCGCTTCGACGAGGCAAGAGCCGTGCTTGACACCGCGTTCGCGCGCAGGCTGGACCATTCTTACCTTCACCAAGTCGTGTACGGGAACGCCTTTCGCCGCAAAGATGCTGCCGGCATGCAACGCGAGGCAGCGTGGAACGTGGGTAAGCCGGACGAAGTTTTTGCACTGTGGGGGGAGGCTGACACCGAAGCATACTATGGCCGGCTGCGGAAGGCTCAAGAGTTTTGGCAACGGGCAATAGACTCGGGTATGCGCAATGACAACAAGGAAGCTGCCGCAGGTGCAAGAGTCGACCAGGCAGGGACCGAGGTCGATTTTGGTTACGCCTCTCCAGCGCGCCAGGGAGTCGCCGCTGCCTTGGCGTTAGCTCCTGGACGGGATGTGCGATTGAACGCCGCGACCATCCTGGGAGAAGTTGGCGATGTGGCTCAAGCCCAACAGTTGGTAGACAGCCTGGATCACGATTATCCCGCAAACACATTGATCCAGAATTACGGGCTCCCGTTAGCTCGAGCGGAGATCGAACGCCACCACGGAAACGCCGGTAGAGCGATCGAACTCATGGAACGTGCAAAAGCTTATGAACTTGCAGAAGGACTTGGTGCAGCATATGTGCGTGGGCTGGCTTATCTACAAAGCCGACAGGGAGGACTGGCGGCAGCTGAGTTCGAGAAGATTATCAATCATCCCGGCGTCATAGGAAACAACGACATTGGGCCGCTGGCACGGCTCGGCTTGGCGCGGGCGCGAGCAATGACCGGGGACAAATCGGGCGCCCGCGTCGCATACCAGGATTTTCTTTCCCTCTGGAAGGACGCTGACCCCGACATCCCCACCCTGAAGCAAGCCAAGGCCGAGTACGCGAGGCTGCAATAGCAATTGGTCGCTGGGGTGACGCTGGTTCTTGCTTGACAGTGTGCTTAGCGGGTGATATTTTCGCGGGCCGGGCGCCCTCGACTGATCCTCTTTAGTCCGTTCTATATCGTCAACAATTTTTTCTTCATGCTCGGGCCTGATTGCACCGCTTTCTTGCGGTGTCTGACATTCACGGTTGTCCCCGGAGGCTTTCCATGAAAACAGTGCTGCTGGCTATCGTGCTTTTCTCACCGCTGGCGTTGCTAGGGCAGAGTGCGTTTGATGGGACCTGGCGCGTCGATCTGGACACTGGGCAGATTTCGCGTTCGCATCAGTACTTGCTGCGGGATGGTGTGTACCACTGTGAAAGTTGTGTCCCAAGAATTGAGGTGCAGGCAGACGGGCAGGACCACAGCATCAGCGGGTCGCCGTATGCGGATACGATGAGCGCGAAGGTGGTGAATGATCACACCGTGGACTTCGTGTCCAAGAAGGGGGGCAAGGTAGTCGCTACCAGGAAGGAGACCGTCTCGGAAGATGGAAACACGCTGACCACTGAGTGGAAGTTTGAGACCGGCGGAAGTCCGGGGAGCGGCGAGACGATTTCCACACGCTCCGGCCCGGCTCCGGCGGGTGCGAATAAGATCTCCGGTTCCTGGAAGGAACAGAAAGACGAGAGCGCCAGCGATAGCATCGTGACGTTCACTCTTAAGAGCACGGTCGACGGGTTGTCGATGAGTGATCTTATGGGTGACTCCTATACAGCGAAATTCGATGGCAAGGATTATGCCAGTAAAGGGGATCCCGGCATCACCACAGTCTCGCTGACCAAAGTGGATGCGAACACGATCGTGGAAACGGACAAGCGTGACGGCAAGATCATCTATGTCACGGAGATGAAGGTTTCTGCCGATGGCAAGACGATGGCCATCCGCACCGAGGATAAGCTGCACGGTGCCAGTGAGAAGCACACCGCGAACAAGCAGTAGATAAAGTGGAGGCTTTCTGAAAGCCTCATTTCCTGCAGACTACGCGAGAAATGGGGCACCCCGGTCGTGGTTGGGAAAGAGATAAGTCAAAGGCAACACCAAAGTCAGGCAGCAGACCGGGAGTTGTCCGATCGTGCAGACGTATCCCGACGATCCTGAAGGCATTCGCAGCGCCGCGACTCAGGCGGCTTCAGTCCTCGCCGTGCAGCACGCGACCAAGAAGCACATCCGTGACGAGATCGAAACTTTATTTGGTTACTCTTTGTTCCGAACGATTGACACGATCCGGCCGACACGAGGCGTTCCGCAAAGCCATTGGAACCCTTGACAAGATGTTCGGATTCTCGGAGGAAACCCATGACGCCAATGCGAGTTGTGAGGTGGGGAGTGATGCTTGTATGTCTCTATGGAGCGCAGGCGCAGCATAGCACCGGAGCGTCGGAATCAGCCCTGTTGGATGTCGAGAATCGCTGGGTCGCGGCACTCGTGAAGGCGGACCTGGTCGCGCTTGATACATTGCTTGTCGACAGCTACGTAGACACTGACGAGGAAGGACACCGGAGCGACAAGCGCGTCGTGCTGGCGGTCCTGAAATCGGGCGACCTGAAAATGGGGTCAATCAAGCTGTCGAATATGCGCGTTTACCCGTATGGTAGCTTTGCTGTCGTAACGGGAACGGCGGCGCAGGCCGGTACATTCCAGGGGCAACCCCTGAAGCCCACAGTTGTGTTCACCGACAGCTTCGTACTGCAGGATGGAAAGTGGCAGGCAGTGGCCTCACAGCGAACTGCGGATCAGCGTCGTGATTTCCGTGCCCGCCAATAACGCCGCCGAACAATCTTCCACTGTTGAGAACAGCGTTTACACCAAAAACCGTTCTACTTGCCGTGCGATATTGACAAGACCTTGCCGTCGCTTTGCCGAAGGTTCAGAGTGGCCACACCGCCAAGGCATCTGCCGACCTCACACCTGCGGTGCCGCTTGCTGTCAGGGCAACACAGAGTGCCGTACACACTCCAAATCTCGCCCTCAAGTGTTGCTGTTAGTGGCCTCTCATAGTCGATTTGCCGCTTCCCGTAGACCTTAGTCAGAGCGGGTTCGGCAATGCTCAAGGCGGTCGCCGCATCGGGCACACGAGCACTGCTTGCTGGCGGGGCGTTCTGCGCTGACAACGTGAAGGCTATGGATATTAGCAGTCCGCAGATTGTCGGTCTCATCATTTCCAATGTTACGCCCGCGGCCGACTCACGTTCGATTTTGCCACCGTAATCTTAGGTAGAGGCAAAGGCCCCATTGCGCAGCCAGAGTCAAGGCTTCTGCTGGCGTTGCTTTTCCGAGTCCTCGATTGCCTTGCGGAATTCCTCGACCGCAGCAACCTGCGGGGCGCTCAGTGCACTCTTCGCTACATACCGCCAGATTGGCGACGAATCCAGCGGATACTCCCCACCGCCCAGATACACTTCAAAAGCATCGTCAGAAGAAACAATCTGACTGCCGAGCTGCGGGCCTCGGTTACCTCCCCCTCCCGGCAAAGGCTCGGTCAAAGGAGGATGGCCTGGCAGTCCACCGACGCGGGCATCTCCCCCACTGGGTAGGGTTGTAACCGGCCGATCGTCTACCGGGGAATGGCTGATGATCGGACCGCTCTTGTTTCCCTTTCGAACTGCGATGATCAAATCTGCCGTATTCACATCCAACACTAGGTTGAATCTGCCCCATTTTCTGATTGCTCTCTCCACTTCATCACGAGCCGTACGATTTGCCATGGGATCGGTCACACCTTCAACCGCATCGGGAGGAATTACCACCAGAACTCTTTCTGCCCGCAAAACAATTTCCGGCAGCAACTGCTTTTTCTTGTTCTTGGCATTGATCTGGGAAACGGGCAGCAACAGGAGGCAAAGGAAAACAAGGGATTTGCGAGTGGACATGGTCGCCTCCCCACGCAGCGCTTGGCGCACCCCGTCATTATACGACTTGGCGAGCTACCGGCTTGCCCCTAGGCAAAGCAGTGCATAGCTGTTGTTATCAGCGATTTCGCAAGGGGGATGGGTTGCACTCTTCCGGGTTTGCTAGGATGATGCTGTTCGCAAGGGGTACTCCTGTCTGGGGCGCAGTGTGGGCGAACCCAAAGTGAGGAAACAAGCCATGAACTCAAAGAACAAGTTGGCTCTCGGGGTGCTCTGGCTCGCTGGCTCTCTGGCCAATGCTCAGACTCCCGCCAGGTCCTCACACGGGAGCGAGAGTTTGTTGCTTGCGTTAGAAAATGCTTGGAACCAGGCACAGCTGCATCACGATTCGAAGGCACTGGACGGGTTGGTGGCCGATACCTTCGTCAACACCGACAATGATGGTACTTTCACGACGAAGACCCAGTTCCTGGCCGACAATAAAGACCTCTCCTACGCTGCCAGCCTTATGACCAACAGTGACGAGCGGATCTTCTTATATGACAATGTGGCCGTGGTTGCCGGAATCTACCACGCCAAAGGCCTTAACAAAGGCAAGCCCTTTGATCATTATGGGCGATTCACGGACACTTGGGTTTACTTGAATGGCAAGTGGCTGTGCGTTGCCAGCCATACCAGCGCGCTCAAGAAAGCGCGCTAGAAATCACGGCTCCGCTCACGAGCGTGCTCGTTGCTAATTTTTCGGGGGGGTAGACTGCTTGTAATGTGACGCGACGAGTGGCGCTAAAGCCTTACTAAGGTCTCGATCGGCAACTCGAATCGACCGAACCTCTGAAAGCAATCGAGTTGGTATGCCGACAGCCGAGGTAGTTCAGGAGGCATACGGGCTCCACCCGCATTTTTGGTGCTTAGAGGGAATAGGTTTCAGGTGGCTGATGCTGCAATCAGGCCTCCCTCGCTAACAACCTGGTCAATGCATTATGAAAGAACGCCCCGCTTCAGAAGATTGAAGCTGGGTGTCCGGGATAGCAATGGCCAGCTGGTGATGGAGTCGATCGTGGAAACGAAAGCCAGCAGCATTCTGCAGTTTATCCACGGTCTGCGGGGCGAGTTGCATGTGAACCTGGGAAGAAGGAACGTGGGCGTCTGGGCTCTGCGATCTGCTGCAACCCCAGGTGGCGCAAGTGCTGGTCTGCGCTCCGCGGCGCAATGCCTTGTTAAAGGAAGGCAGCAAGAGCGACAAGATCGACGGCTACGGCAGAGTCGACGAACGCGGCCGATGCTGGGCCGAAGCTTTCAGCACAGAGTTCTTTTGTTTTTTGTCTGCTTCAGTCCAGGGTGCCAGTCCTTTCACGTTTCTCTACTGTTGTTCACCCGACACGTTGAGTTTAGCGAAATCGCGGAGAACGTTATTAGCGTTGCGCTCCATCCTAGCTTTATCGACCTTTTGGTCGTCTACCGGCCCTGGCGGATAAAAATACGATCCGCCCTCGCCGCAGGCGCCCCCCGAAACAACAAGGTCGCGGCCAAGGCTCCCGCCAACGCGGAGAACAAATGGCAGCATATTCAGGACAAAATTGGGATAAGATCAGCCGGACGAGGATGTGGAATGTCTGGAGTTGGGACCGAAATGTCAGCTGAGCCAATGGAGGCTGTCGGGATCTCTGCCGTCCGGTTCGCGAAGAAAGGCGAATTCGTGACACGGACGATAGCCGGTGAGGTGGTGGTTGTTCCCGTCCGCGGGCAGATTGCCGATCTCGATGCAATTTACCACTTCAACGACGTGGGAGGTTTCATTTGGAGCCTTTTTGACGGAAAGACTAGCCTGCGCGACATCGCGGAAGCTGTGTGTGAAGAGTTCGACGGCGCCCTGCAGGATTCGGAGCGTGACACGCTGGAGTTTGTGGGCGCGCTGCAGCGTATCGGAATCATCGAGCCATTAGTCGACCAGGATTCATGATGCGTTTAGCGACGGCGGGAACGAACTCCTATCAAGATTTCAGTTCGAGTTTGCACGATCGCATGCGAGCCGAGCGCGTGGCCGCCAGTGCGACGATTGAAATTAGCCGGCGCTGCCCATTGAAATGTGTCCATTGCTACAACAACTTGCCCATGAGCGACATGGACGCAAAACGCGGCGAGCTTACCTACTCTGAGCATTGCCGCATCCTGGATGAACTGGCGGAGGCGGGCTGCCTCTGGATTCTCTACACTGGCGGAGAGATTTTTGCTCGCAAGGATTTCCTGGACATCTATACCTACGCCAAGAAAAAAGGATTCCTGATTACGTTGTTTACCAACGGCACGCTGATCACGCCGCAAATCGCCGATTACCTTGTCGAATGGCGTCCGTTCTCGATCGAGATCACGTTGTACGGGCGCAGCCGGGAGATCTACGAGCGCCTCACTGGCGTTCCCGGTTCCTACGACCGCTGCCTGCGCGGCATCTATCTGCTGCTGGATCGCAGGCTGCCGCTGAAGCTGAAATCGGTCGCTATTTCCGTGAACAAGCGCGAAGTCGGCGACATGAAGAAATTCGCCGACGAACTGGGGGTGAGTTTCAAGTTCGATGCCATGATGAGCCCACGCATTGACTGTTCCCAGAGTCCCTTGAAGGTCAGGTTGCAGCCTTGGGAGATCGTGAAGATGGACCTTGAGGACGAAGAGCGCGTGGCGGAGTGGAGGAAATTTGCGGCCCGGTACCACGGCCCGATGCAGGAGGCCGGGCACAGCGATGAGTTATACCAATGCGGCGGGGGCGTTGGCGGTTTTGCCATCGATCCTGAGGGCAAGATGAGTATCTGCGTCCTCTCCCATTTTGAACGGTACGACCTTCGCCGCGGCAATTTCCGCGAAGGCTGGGATCATTTCCTGCGCCATGTGCGGGGAAAGAAGATTACTCGGGTCACGAAATGCACGACGTGCAAGATCAAGCCGATGTGCGGCATGTGCCCGGCCAACGGTGAACTGGAGAACGGTGATCCCGAGGCGCCCGTGGATTTTCTTTGCCACGTCGCGCACCTGCGCGCGCACGCCTTGGAGCTCCCGGTTCCGAGTCACGGCGATTGCGAGTATTGCCCGGGAGGGTCGGCTTATGGAGCCCTGATGGATTCGACGGAATCGTTGCAAAAGCACGGGGGTGAGCAGTGGATCGATCCCAGTGATTCAAACCGACTTTTCCCGATCTTGAAGGAACGGCGCTTGGCGTCGGGCGGCTGTTCTTCCTGTGGTCTTTAGGCGGCAGCGCACCGGGTCCAGTGACAAACGATCGAAGTCAAACAACGGAGTCACCAAAATGAGTGAGAACTTGGACCCGAAAGCCAAAGTGAGGAAGCCTTACAAGAAGCCTGAGGTGCTGCGGGTCGCGTTGCGGCCGGATGAGGCTGTTCTGGGAAACTGCAAGAGTGGATCGGCCGTAGGTCCCGGCGCCTCCGGCAATTGTACGTCGGTGGGACCGTGCTTCAGCCAAGGGTCATAGGCGGGCTGTCGGCGTGCATTTGATCGAGACCTACGAAGGCAAGACCGCAAGCGGTGGCGCTGGTGACACGTGGACACTCAGGGTCGGCGACATCGGTGTGCGCATTAGCAGCGGCGACCGGAGTATGAAGCTGCACGTCAACGCAGCCGTAAAGGGTTTCCTGGTCTCGAATGGCGCTGCGGATATAGAGGTCACCACCGCATGGGGCAAGCTGTGTCACCCTGCAAGAACCGCCCTCGTCTTCGATTCCGGTGGCCTCTGGCGACTTTCCCGCGCGCTGGACAATCACGTTTTCCATCTCACCTCCCCGATGTACGGGGCGCTGCCGTATAAGGAGGCTACATTCAACTCGAATTTTACCCGTGGCGAAGTTCTGCTCGAGCGCAGTTACTTCGATCCGGATAATCCGGTGGATGCCCTGGAGTATCCTCTCGACGAATTGCTGATGATGAACTTGCTGGCGCAGGGACGCGGCGTCGAGGTGCACGCTTGTGGGCTCGAGGACACCGACGGCCAAGGCTATTTGTTTCTCGGCCACTCTGGAGCGGGTAAGACTACGACGGCCAGATTGTGGCAGAAGGCCGGCGGAGTGAAAGTGCTGAGCGATGACCGGATTATCCTGCGGTCCTGGGCAGGAAAGACTTGGATGTACGGGACGCCGTGGCACGGCGAAGCAAAATTGGCACTGCCAGTACGGACGCCCCTCCGTCAGATTTTCTTCCTGCGGCACGGCACTACCAACGAAATCGTCGCGCTTGGGTGCGGGGAAGCGTTGGCGCGCTTCCTGGCGTGCAGCTTCGTCCCGTTCTACAGCCGTTCCGGGCTGGATTTTGCTCTAGCATTTTTCGAGCAACTCATCGATTCTTTGCCCTGCGCCGAACTGCGATTTGTTCCCGAGGAGCGTGCCATCGAGTTGGCCCGGGCGTATACGGCATGAAGCCGCTCGACCGGTCTAAGGTTTTCCTCGACGTAGCCACTGAAGTCTTGCGTAGCAGATATCGTATACACTTCCGCGCCGAAGGGAGCAGCATGTGGCCGACGATCCAGCCGGGAGAAGCGATCACGGTCGAGCCGGCCGCTGCAACGGAGGTCAAGTCGAAAGACATTGTCCTTTACCGGAGTGGGCGCGGCGTGATCGGGCATCGCCTGGGGAGAATTGCGAACCGGAACGGGCAGCGCGTGTTGCTGGCGCGCGGTGATGCCAACCAAGGCGCGGGCGAGGCGGTCGCGGCGGAGCAGATTCTGGGCAAGGTGGTCGCCGTGGAGCGGGACAGTCGCTGCATTGATCTCGCAAGTCGAAAAGCGAAGGTGAAACACTCGATCAGGATCCGCGCATCGCAGTGCAAACAGCGGATCGGCTTCTTGCCACCCTGCAAACGCGCGAACTGGGCCTTTCGCCTTCGGGCTGCTACGCGAGACGCCACCGGCGCCGCCGACAGGCCAGTGTGGGCAAAGAAGATGATTGGGAAAGCTGGTAGCGGTATCGCGGAACGGGAACGCGATTGATCTTCTAATGAGGAGAGCCAGGATGAGTCGCACTTTTCATGTGTGCGCGGGTGTGCGCTTCGGTCTCGAGCGCAGGGCTCACAGGGTGAGGCGAAGTCGCATGGCCAGAACCGCTCGTCGCGCCCCCAGGATAGTGGCCCTGATCGTTTTTTGCGGGATCTTGTCGCCCTTAGCGAGCGCCGTGGTAGCAGTGAGAAACGTTGCGACGAGCAATTTTACTTCAGGCAACGACTGCAGCATTGCCTCCCTCGACGCGAGCACCGGCAGCCCCAATCTCGTCCTTCTCGCCATTGCCCTGATTAATGGCACTGTGCAATCCGCACCGGTCTTTAACACGACCACTCCGCAAACCTTCACCCAGATTGGAAGCGTTGTCGGCACCAACAACATTGGAGAACTTTTTGTCTACCGGTTGGGACCCGGCATCACCGCAGGGACAGCCTCGATTACTATTTCCCTAATGGGCGCTTCGGGATGTGTTGCCGGGGCAGTCGCGTTTTCTGGGGTAGCTTCGCTGGGTACGCAAGTTACCAATTCCTGTGGCATAGGCACCTGTCTCTTGTCCACCAACGCTTCCGTAATTGGCATCACCAGCCCCGGCACTGGCGGGGTGGTGTACAACGCACTCGTGGCTGACTTGCCGAACACCGCGAGCCCGGCCTCCGGGATAGTACAGGAGTGGCAGTGCTCGCCAGGTTCCACATGTGCTAACAGCAAGATTCTGGGGGCTGGAGGTGTTAGCGGTCCCTCGACTTCGGCTTCGTGGACCTTGAGCGCCGCAGTCTCACCCTGGGCGATGATGGCGGTGCCGCTCACCCCGAGCAGCACCACCGCCGTGAAGGTCAACTCACTCACGGCTACACAGTACAACAGCGGCAACCTGATCGAACTCCATACCGGACGTGAGATTTCCAACCTTGGCTTTAATCTCTACCGCGAACAGAATGGCCAGCGCGTTCGCCTGAACTCGTCGTTGCTAGCGGGTACGGCATTACTGGCGGGACCGAAGACAACCTTCACTTCGGGCCACTCGCACGCTTGGCTGGACAAGCCCGAGGCGAGCGGCGAGGCGGCGTATTGGGTCGAAGAGGTCGACCTAAACGGCGACACCAGCGTGTTTGGGCCTGTCTTCGTCGAACCAGCCGCCGAACCGAGGTCTGCTGCTTTGAGTCCACTGATAGCCGAACGGGAGGGCAGTGCTCTGAAACCGCAGGTGCTGAGCGAACTCGGAAGAGCTCCGTCGCTAACTCTGAACAGCAATGCGAGCAACTGCGGGCCAGTCAATTCCGGATCTCGCTCGTTTCAACGGACGGGAGGCCAACCGGCCCTCACGCCCCGAACGCAACAGCAGCAATACGCGCTGGTGAGCGGTCCGGCCATCAAGATCTCCGTTTGCGCCGAAGGCTGGTACCGCCTGACGCAGCCGCAGCTCATGGCGGCCGGCCTAAGCCCCAATGTCGATCCCCGGTTGCTGCAGCTCTATGTCAACGGAGTAGAACAACCGATGCTTGTGCGCGGGCACGCAGACGGAAGACTGAATCCCCGTGACACAGTGGAGTTCTACGGCTATCCGCTGAACACGACCTGGTCGGGCACGCAAGTGTACTGGCTGGTGGCCGGATCGACCAAAGGCAAACGAGTGCGGACCGAGGCCGTGTGGGGCGAGACCAACTCCGAAGCGATCAGCTACCCAGCGACCGTGGAGTGGAATCCGCGTACCGTCTATTTTGCGGCGCTGCTTAACGGTGACGCTGACAATTTCTTCGGACCGGTGCTTGGGTCCGGCTCACCCGTCACCAATGTGTTCACGGTCACGAACCTGGATACGACGGCGACGACCAACGCCCAGTTGGAGGTGTCGTTGCAGGGTGTATCCAGCGGAGCTCACATTGTCAGAGTGGAGCTAAATGACTACCAGGCAGGCGCAGTGAAGTTCAGCAACCAGAGGATCGGCGTGGCCAAGCTCGCACTCCCGATCTCGGTGCTTCAGCAGGGCTCAAACAACGTGCTGACACTGAGGGTGGAGGGTGGACAACAAGACATTAGCGTAGTGAACTCGGTGCAACTTACGTATCCGCATACCTACACCGTGGATAGTGACTACTTGCGCCTGACCGCTCCGGCAGGACTGAAGCAAACGATCGGCGGATTCAGCAATTCGCACATCCGGGTGGTGGACATCACCAACCCGGCCACGGTCACGGTTCTCCGGCCAACGATCACGCGCCAAGGCACCGGCTACTCGGCATCTGTCGTCCCGCGGGGCTCGGGAACGCGGACGTTGCTGGCGTTTACCAGTTCACAATCCAGGCACCCGGTCAGCCTAGTGTCCAATAACTCCTCGAGCTGGCACGTGGCGCAAGCGGGAGCCGATGTTGTGATCATCAGCCACGCGGACTTCCTGTCCAGTTTGGGTCCGCTCAAGACACTACGGCAGAGCCAGGGCCACACCGTCGCGACCATCGACGTTCAGGACCTGTACGACGAGTTCAATTTCGGCGTGAAGAGCCCTTACGCACTCAAGAGGTTCCTGCACACGGCGAAAGCGCAGTGGTCGCTGAAGCCGCATTTCGTGTTGTTGGTGGGGGACGCGACCTTCGATCCGCGGAACTACCTCGGAGTGGGCGAAGACGACTTCGTGCCCACCTACCTGATCGACACGCAGCTGCTGGAAACGGCATCGGACGACTGGTTTGCCGACTTCGACCTGGATGGCTTGCCGGAAATGGCGGTGGGCCGGTTGCCAGTGCGAACCGCCAGCGATGCAAGCATGCTGGCCAACCGCATCGTGAACTACGAGAGCTCTAGCTCCGGCGCTTGGACGAAAGAGGTGTTGCTCGTGGCCGGTACCGATGATGCCACCGACCCGTTTACGTCCTACATCTCCGCAGTGCAGACGCTGATTCCCGGCACGCAGACGGTTTCGGTCATCTCACAAGGACACGATACCAACGCACACAGCGATCTAATCGCTGCCCTCAACGCGGGACAGTCGCTGGTCAACTTCGTCGGTCACGGCTCGGACGAAGTGTGGGCGGGCCAGTTGTTGAGTTCGAGCGATGTCGCCACCCTGACCAACGGTTCGCAGACACCGTTCGTGATATCGATGACCTGTTTGAACGGATATTTCGAGGACGTCTACACGGTGAGCCTGGCGAAGGCGATCATGCTCGCACCGTCGGGCGGCGCGGTGGCGGCATGGGCCTCGTCCGGGTTGACCGACGCATCGGGGCAGTCGATTCTAGATCAAGCGATGGTTTCGGCGCTTTACGGCAGCCAGTCGTTGACTGTAGGTGAGGCGGCTGTTGCTGCCAAGCGGGCGGTGACGAACCTAGACATTCGGCGGACGTGGATCCTTCTTGGGGATCCGGCCACGAAGCTGCAGTAGAGATCGTCGAGATTGTCGTGGGGAGATGGGATGATCGGGAGGGTTCACTGAATAAGCGAGGCCTGACGCAAGCTCTGCCTCATTATGCTTTCGCATAGCTCGACCGCTAACCGCCCCATACAGTCACCGGCGCGGTTGTATCCGTTCCGGCTAGTACGATGCACGTTCGACCTCCTACAGCGAACTGGCTAAGACTCGTACCAGCTGCGCGAAAGAACTCCCCGGCGGCAAATCCCAATAGCCGCACGTGGTGGCTGGTGCGATGTCGGTGCACTTCCAAAGCCGACCGAGTAGCCATCGTGCCCTTTCCTTCGGCTGCCTGCTTTGCAACGCAATCCGATCGGCGTGGGCGAACCTCTCGAAACGAACGCCGTTCCACCAGGCCGACGAATCGACTTCCAGGGCGGCTAGGAGCACGTCACAAACAATCGGACGGGTAGCTCCCACGAGGGGAAGGAGATCGAGAACGCCCTGCTGGCATTGCGATCGTAATACTGCATACTGCAAAGAGATCACCCATGGGACGCTCTTGGCTGCAACGCCCCATCATATCGTCGCCCAACGGGGTGGCCGAAGGGGGCGAAGGTGAACCGATCGGTGCGTGTGAACCCTTTCGGAATAGTTCAAATGAACCATTCGCTGGCAGTCCGAGGCCTGGTTGTTGTTCTTGCCCGCGCATCATACTAAACTCACGCCAGCAGCGGGCCTCTCGGAGTCGCGATGGGGTCTTGTGTTGGGGAGGCATCGCGTTCCTCTTTTCGGTGTAGCTGCACTTATTGCAGGAGGGATATTTCCTCACCGCCCCACAGAAACCTTCGTCGAGTGAATCGAGGCCCCCGAAGTCGGTTCGGTCCTTGTCCTGGTGCTTCTTTGTTGCGGATTTGAATGGACGCCTATGTCCTCGAGATCCTGGATCTCGTTAGTTCTCGGAGCCATTAGTGGCTTGGCCCTCGCGGTGTTTCCCGCGTTCCAGCCTAGATCGCGCTTACCAGAAATCGCTTTCATTCCACGCACAAGTGGCACTTTACCTACCGAAGCTATGCATCGAGGCGCGAACCGCGCGGCTCGTGAAGCAGGCTTTCGTCTCTACTGGAATGCTCCGACGCGAGAAGACGACGTCGACCGGCAGATGCGCTTGATGTCAAAGGCGTTGCACGATGGCGCAAGAGGTTTAATAATGGCGCCGACAAACGGATCAGCGTTGATTTCGAAGATCAACGAATTTGTGACTCGTCAAATTCCGGTTGTCGTGGTTCAAGTGGACACACCGATTCCCGCCGGACCGTTCATCACTTCCGTAGCCCCCGATCAGAGCGAGGTGAGCCGGCTGGCTGCGGAGCGCATGCTTGGTGTTCTCGACTCGGGGGCTGCAGTTGCGATCGTAGGGCTCGACCGTGCTGCACCAGAAACTCTGCAGCGTGCTCGTGACTTTGTAAAAGAAATTAGCCGCCAAACTGCGGTAAAGATCGTTGCCCAACAACACGGCACATCGTTCGTGGCCGAAGCAGAGCAGAATGTCGGCGAGGTACTGGACAGGTTTCCGCATCTAGGAGCATTGTTCGCAGTGAGTGCTACCGCAACCGAAGGGGCCATCCTGGCGATCCAAAGACGTGGCCTCGGGAACAGGATCGTACTTGTGGGTTGTGACGACTATCTCTCCTCGCTGAGCGATCTCCGTGCACGGAAGTTGGATTCTGTTGTAATCCCGGATAACGAACAAATGGGATATCTGGCTGCGAAGTCGCTTTTGGACGAAATACATGGTCGCACTCTGCCCAGACCCCAGCGGATCGGGGTTCGCTTGGTCACTCGCGACAGTCTGGAAGCGCAGGGTACTCGATGAAGGGCACCACTGGTTCCACGGAAGCGGGAGCGAATATTGCTACTCAGCAACGTCCGCGCGAGAACTCGCAACAGAAGTCAGCTATCTCGAGGATCGGATGGGATGTGCTCCTATTTATCTTGGCTGCCACAGGTTGCTTTTTCTTAAGTACGGGTGTGGTTCATGTCCTCGACTCTCCTGATCGCGGCCTTCCTTACCGCGATCATTTTGTGAGCGGCGACAATGCCGAGTGGTCTGCTTACGGCGGCAACTGGAGGGTCCAATCGGGAGCCATGGTAAACGAGTCGAACGAAAGGGGCGCGAAGTTGGTGACGGGCTCTGCCTATTGGCAGGACTACACGATTCAAGCAGATGTAGCTCTCCGCAGTCTTGGTGATGCAGGGCTCATCGCGCGCGTCTCGGATCCGGAACAAGGAGTGGATGCATACAGTGGTATTTACGCAGGGCTCCGTGTAAGGGATGAGGCCTTGGTCCTGGGGGTTGCTGATCACGACTGGCAAGAGGCTGTGGCGAAACCACTTTCGTTCCAGATTGTGCCAAATTCGTGGTACCACATCCGTGTGCAGCTCGAGGGCTGCAAGGTGAATGTGCTTGTCAACCGAGAAGGTTTCACTGAGCTGACCAAGCTCGACCTAGCCCTCGATTCGTGTCCTGTGCGTGGCAAGATTGGCCTTCGCTCCTACGATTCAGGTGGGATGTGGAGAAATGTCGAGGTAACAAAACTGGTCACTTCGCGTTGAATATGAGAACGATGCTGATTTTGCTCTTGTTCGTTCTGATAGTCCCGGTCGCAAGGACAGCCGCTGAGATACCTGTCGGTGAACCATACATTTCGATAGGCGCGATCCACCTGCTGCTGCAGCAATACTCCGGTCCTGTGACGGTGCGAGCAACTCTCACGCGGAATGGCAATCCCATTTACGTCGAGGACGCAACTGAGGGTGCAGCCGTCGAAGGCATCCCGCCTCAGGACTTGAAGATCGGTGACCAACTCCTGGTTACCGGTTGGGCCGAGGAAAGCGACCAAGGCCTCGTCTTTCGAAGGGCTAACGTCCGCGTGCTGTGGCCGGGTACCCCAATGCCGCCTTTGGCAGTTACGGCTGACCAGGCCGCTTTGGGAAAATTCGCGAATTCCCTCGTCGAACTGCAAGGACGATTGATTGGTGATGACAAGAACGATCCGGAAGATTCCCTGAAGATCGAGAGTGGAGGGCAGATCTTTCTCGCGAGGTTCGACTCCTCAAAGGGTAGTCTCCTTTTGCCTCATCTCGAGCGTGGTTCTCTTCTGCGACTGCGCGGAATCTGCTCTGTCCGACCGGAAGACACGCGCTATCTCGGCGGATTTGCGTTGCTGCTCCGCTCGGCGGAAGACATCGACACCATTGCCGGCGCACCCTGGTGGAGCCCGCGTCACCTTTTCGAGTTCGGTCTGGCAATCCTTGGTATCGTCTGGGCAGCGCATGTGGCACGAGTCCGCATGATGAAGTCCAGATTTCGCGCGATCACGGCCGAGCGCGCCCGCGTAGCACACGAAATGCACGACACTTTGGCTCAGAGCTTCGCGGGAGTGGCTTTCCAGATCCAAGCAGCCAAGAACAGCTGCCCGGGAGGGGATGTTGTTCTGAAGCGGCATCTCGATTTAGCGCTCGACATGGTAAGGCATAGTCATTCCGAAGCCCACCGCAGTATCGTAATGCTACGGCCTCAACCGCTGGAGGAGACTACAAAGCTTGCAGATGCCCTGAAACAATCGATTGAACACATGACAGAGGGCTGCGCCCTGGACGTCAGTTTTGCCGTAACCGGGGCCAGCAAAGAACTGCCCCTGTTTGTGGAAGACGCGTTATATCGTGTTGCGCAGGAATCGATCGCGAACGCTCTGCGTCACGGTGACCCGAAGAGCCTTTGCATCACTCTCGACAACGGGGCCCGAGTAGTCAGGTTAACCGTCATTGACAATGGCCGCGGCTTCGATCCATCGGAGGTTGACGAAAGCGGTTTCGGGCTGTCCGGAATGCGACAACGGATTCGGGCCCTTCATGGCACCTTCACAATTACCAGCAAACGTGGCGAAGGCACTCAAGTGACGGCCGAGGTGCCGCGGCGCAGCGTGACCCTAGCGAGATTCAAATCACTGGTTAACGCGTATCGAAACTACTACCGAAAAATGTGGAGGGTTGGTGGAACTGCATAGCGAGATAAGGGTCCTGGTGGTGGATGATCATCCCGTGGTGCGCATGGGACTCGGAAGTATGCTGGATAGTCAAGCAGGAATCACCGTTGTTGGAATGGTGGCATCGGGCGGAGAGGCCCTCGCATCCCTGCCGAGTATGCGCCCCGATGTTGTCCTGATGGACCTGAGGATGCCCGAGATGGATGGGGTCGATGCCATCGTGGCCCTCCGCGCTGCTAGACCCAACTTGAAGATTCTCGTCCTCACGAACTACCAGATGGATGAGGATGTGTTCAACGCACTCCATGCGGGAGCGCTGGGCTACCTGGTCAAAAGCGCTCCACAAGAAGATGTCGTCAACGCGATTCGTACCGTACACCAAGGGAAGCTCTGGATTCCGCCCGCGATTGCCGCCAAGTTGGCAGAGCGGGTCAGCCACTCGGCTTTAAGCGCTCGAGAAGTTGAAGTCCTTCAGTTCGTTGCGCAAGGACTGACCAACAAGGAGATTGGCTCCGTCCTCTTCATCAGCGACAAAACTGCCCGTAATCATGTGATTAGTCTGATGGCGAAACTCGATGCGAAGGACAGAACCGAGGCGGTGACCATTGCGATCCGTAAAGGCCTGATCCGCGTGCCTCAATGACTTCTCTGGCGGAGTGTGTTCGCCCGCTCATCTTCGTGGCTATCCGAAAGAACCACCGTAGTGGCGGTGAGTGAGTCGCTATGGCCGATCACGCTGCCATCTGACAGGATGGTCAGTCCCGCGCCTCGGTGGTAGTGCTCGCCCTTCCGGTCATAGATGATGGCAAGCAAATGGCCATGGTACGGCAATCCATCCAGAGCAAAATAGTCCCAAGTCCCGGGAGGCACGAGCGGCCGGATAACAAGATCATTGGTGGCCGAGGGCCGGAGGCCCAGTAGTCCGGTGATGATGAGATCGGCGTACCCCGAGTGATTGTAGTAGCGGCCGCGATTCGGTGGTGGTTGGCGCCGGGATATGAGTATATTTCTCGCAATCCATTCGCCGCTGTCAGGATTGAGGTTCTCGTCAATCCACGGAATCAGTTTTCCATCGGATGTGCGGATGTGTTGAGAACGGGTGTAAGCATTCAACAGTCGGAAGTAGTCAGTAGCTGACACGACCGGTGGCACCTCCTTTTCATCGAGCAGATTGGCGAGCGCCACGAGCGTTTGAGTGGTGGCAAATGGCCAAGAGGGTCCGTTCCAAAGGCATTCATGGGAGTAGCTGAAATTGAAGCGCGGACTGCGGCGCTCGGCAGTGGTAGGACCGAAGGTCCCGGCGAAACCTTGTGGATCGAATAGTTGTTTCCAGGCAACGGCATGGCTCGCCGATGGAACCTCAAAATACCAAGGGACGTATCCGATCAACTCGCGGACCCCACTCCCCTGTCCGTCCCGAAGGACCGTTTCATAGAAATTATCATCGCTGTTCCACAACTGAGTTTCGATCAGCTGGCGCAGACGATCGGCCTTCGCCTTATACTCGGCGGCGACATCAGATTGGCCTGCCATCTCGGCGATCTGCGCGATGGCCTCGGCGTCGCCGTACATGTAACTGTTGATGGTGGGTCGATATCCGCTTCCACCTATGCTGAATTCCATGCCGTCACGGTCATCGATCTGCCAGTAGAGTCCGTTTGGGTCCTGGTGGGTCCGTTCCCACTGCGCATAATTTTCTCGGAGACTGGGCAATAGCTTGATCGCGAACTGCTTGTTCCCGGTGGCGAGGAACAGCGAGTAGGCAGAGTCTGCAGCCCAAAAGCTGTAGCGCCTAGGCTCGCCCTCCGGGCCAAACCAGAAATTGGTGTACTGCTCAACGTACTGATGATTACGCAACCATCGCGCCTCACGTATATGGTGCCCGGCTGCTGCGCTGATGGTATTCCGCTTTCCTGCCCATGGCACATCATCTAGGAATTCATCGATCACAAATCCACTGGGAGTCTGCTTGACGTGCTTCTGGAAGGAATACCAGCGGAAGTAATATATCTCCTCAAGTTCCTTGTCGGGAACATCGAGCCAGGGAATGTTTTGAACAAACCAATTCCATGGCAATGGGTCACTCTTGCCGAGCATCGCTTTTTCGTCGTCGGCGAATTGTACGAAATAATGCCGGAAACTTTCCGTGTCCAGCAAAGAATGAGTCGACGCCTCGCGGACCCTACCGGGAGACACGAGCCGGAACAGCACCAACAGTATGAGCACGACCCCCGCGCCGCCCACTCCGAAAGCAACGGACGCCCTGGATCGTGTCATGATGCGTGAAACCCAAGATCTTCGCCGGCGTGAGTAACCAAGCCAATCTGCTCGAATGACTTGTTTCTACCGTTGTACCAGAGCAGCCAGCGGCCATCGACGAAGACGGTGTAGGGCTTGTAGCAAGCGTCGGCGTCCCATCCTCCGGGGGTCGGACGAACAATTGGATTTTCCGGATGACGTACCCAATTTGTGATCCCATCTTTTGACCGTGCCAGGCCGATCTGGGCGTGATCGACATCGCGAAACCCGATATAGAACGCGTAATACCATCCCTTTAAGGAAATGATTTGCGCGGCTGTCACTCGTTCCTTCTCCCAATCGTTCCCTGACGCAGGTTTCAGCACGGGATTGGCGGGGTACTTGCTCCAGTGAAGGCCATCGGTGCTGGTCGCGTAGCCGATTGCGTTGGGTTCGTACTGTTCTCCACCTGAGTACCAGAGCTTCCACACGCGTGCGGCTGCGTCCCACATCACATGAGGACACATCACGGCAACGCCTTCCCACGGCAGAGTCGACTCCAGAGCTGGCTTGGACGATTGCCTCTTCCAAGCACGGCCATCGGCACTTTTCGCATAGCCGATCTTTGATTTGCCGCTTGCCTGGCCCGTGTACCACATGTGATATCCGTCTTGTCGATGTACGATCACGGGGCGATTGATGTCGTCTTCCCAGCCGGTCCCGGGCACGGGAGGCAGGACGATTTCGGGAGCGCCCCAGTGAATACCGTCTTTGCTTTCTGTTAGAGCGACGCTCTTTTTGGGGCGCCAGGATACCCACATCCTATACAGGCCTTGTTCGCGCAGGACACATATGTCGAAGCAAGTCCCATATTGCCCGCCCAACACGGGGTTGCCGGAGTATTTCTCCCACCCGCCGTGAGGCTCAGATCGGAGGTCTGGGAACGCGCGCGCGCGCGAGGGCCTCAGTCCCGCCACCGCCAACATGGCCAACAATTCTCTTCGCGTCATAAGGGAAACATTCAATTGGGCGGCAAGAATCCGGCGTAGTCCCATTTGCCCTCGCTCACCAGTCCGACAATGCCTTTCTTGTTTTCTTCATCGTGATACTTGCTAAACAGCTCAAGCTCCTTGGCGGCCTCGCCCGGTTCTCCGGTCTCTTTGAGCAACCTCACCATATGATAGTGAGCGGGCGAGTACGATGGATCAAGTTCGATGGCTTTCTCGAGTGATGTGCGCGCGGACGAGAGTTCATGCCGCGCCAGTTGCACCTGCCCCAAGGCAGCCCAGGGTCTGGCATCGTCTTTGGCGTTGAGCACGGCCTGTTGCAGGTCGTGAAGAGCGATAGCGATGTCTCCGTTGTTGCGATGGATTTGGGCAAGATAGTAATAAGCGGCGGCGTTGTGTGGATTGCGTTGAAGCACGCGTCGGAACTCGGCTGCCGCATCCTGCTGGCGCGCTGAGCTCAGGAACACGGCACCCAGCCCGATTCTCGACCAGTCGTCATTCCCGTCAAGAGACAGTGCCGTTTTGAAGTCTGTTGTAGCAGCTTCTGTCTCGCCAATTCTGAAATGCGCCAGTCCAAGCTGATACCATGCATGCCCATTCGCGGGGTCCTGGTCCACGACCTTTCTCAGAGCGTCCCTGGCATCGACATACATATGTCGTCGCAGGCAGACTTGGCTGAAGTGAAGTAGCGTCGAAGCATCGGCGGCAGCGAGCGCCTTGGCTGCATATAGGTGTTCCAATGCTTTATCCCGTTTTCCAAGCGTGCGTTCCAGTTCAGACAACTCCACCAGCGCATCCACATTCCCGGGGCTCAGTTCCAAGGTCCGGTCGTACAGCGCCTCGGCATCGGTCTTTTTACCCTGCTCGGCGTACATTGTGCCAAGCATATATAGAAGATCGGGATTCACAACAGCACCTGCACTTGTGACACTGGCCTCCATCCACTTCTGTGCTATCTCTTTCAGTTTGGGTTGGCGAAAGATCTGACCAGCCAAAAGGGCATCGGGTGCTTTCACGGGCAGTTGCGAGCACTTGGCGCTAAACTGTAACGCTTCAGCCTTACTCCCAACGCCATCCAGAGCGACTGAGTACGCTGCGATCAGGAGCGGATCATCGGTAGTCGTCGCCAGCGGCTGAAGGTAGCTCTTGCCCCGCGTAAAGCTGCTGCGATTCAATGCGGCGACGCCAGCAACAAGTCTGGCATTGTAGTTACCGGGCGAGAGGGCCAGGAGTTCGAGAGCGGTGTGCTCCGCGGCGACGTCATTGCCGTCCAGCAGCAAGATCAAAGCCAAGTTCTCGTACGCGTCAGACAGTTTCGGGTCTAATTGAATCGCCTGCCTGAACAGAGACTTGGCTTGTTCAAACTGCTTTGCACCAATACTGTCATTGCCCATCCGATTGAGTTCGGCTGCCTTTGCTTTGGAATGTATCCCGGTGTCGGGAAACTCGGTGCCACCGGAGATGGTGCGTTGGGTAGCCCCCATTTCCACAGCAGCCCAGACAATGACACAGACGGGGAAGACCCTTCTTATTGATCTTTGCATTACGGTCACCCACGTAGCGCGATTCTCAGAACTGATAGTGTAAAGACATCTGGATCACACGACCGTACGCCGGGGCGAGATAACCAGGGTGCCGTGTCGAAACAATCTGTCCAAAGCCCCCGTCGGTGACATTCGTGTCGGGATCTGCAAGGACCGGGTGATTGAAGATGTTCTGAGCGGTGAGGCTGTAGGTGAGAGCACCAAACTTCTCAGATATCGGCAGAGCTTTCTTCAACGTGAAGTCTGTGTAGAACTTGCCCGGACCACGCACCATTCCTCGCCGGGAGTTGCCCAAATCGAGGTGAGTGATACCGGCATCCATGTCCTGAACGCTGCACCCCGCGCCGGTAAAATTGGCCGGACAGAACGCTGCTTTGTTGATCCAATTGTCGGCGGCGGAGATCCGGGTGGAATGGTCTCCATAGACAGAACCGCCGACGTAGTTCGCCCACGCTCCGTTGGACGAACCCACGTTGAAACCAGCAGGGCTTGTAATGGTGAGCGCATCACCTGAAAGTGCGCTTAACGTTCCACCCACTGTCCACCCATGCAGAAGCTCGCGGGCGAGAAACGAGGATTTTGCAAAGAACGGTAACTCCCAAGTGTAGATGACGTTGAAAACTTGGGGCTGATCATAGGACGTGGGACCCCAGTCAAGTTTTCTGTTGTACGGATCGCGATACGATCCGGTGGAGAAGTAGTTCCCCACGCTGTCGCCATTGTCAGCACTTCTGCTCAGCGTATAGTTTGCTATCAATGCGAAGCCGTGAGCAAAGCGCTTATTGAGGGCGATCTGCATGGAGTTGTACCAGGAATTGGAATCCGCAGAAGTGAGATTGATCTGCTGGAAGGCCGCGTACGGTCTGCGGGATTGTTGATTCGAATTGGTGCTCAGGGGATTCCCGCTGGAATCGGTGCCGGGGATGAATACTGGCGCATTGTTATCATACGACGTATTCAGGTGGGTTCCACGGCTTCCGACATAGCCCGCACGAACCACCCAGGTTTGCCATGGTTCCCACTCAAACGTCCCGTTGATCTGGTACGTGCGGCCAGCATTGAAACTCTTTTGATACCCAAGGATGATCGGGTTCCCGATGAACTGGTAGTTCTTGGCTGCATCGGAGCCCGCTGTGGGCTTTACGTACGGGAACGGCGACGGTTGCCCCATGTAGGGATCGGTCACGCTTACTGCAACCCCCGCTGGGCTGTAGACGTAGCCGTAAGGAGCAGCATTTCCAAGGTTGCCGGCCTGGGATAGGTTGTAGTAATCGAACGAAACGCCGGCCCCACCGCGGACGACCATTTTGCCAGTTCCAGTCAAGTCATATGAGAAGCCCACAGTGGGAGCGAAGTTTGCCCACTTGGTTGGAAACGAGGCTTTGCTGATCCCTGCATCACCTGCTACAACCAGACCGACAGGTGCGTGGGGAAATACCTGCGACTGTTCGCCCGGACGGAAAGCACTGATGCGTCCGAGTTGTTCCTGATAGCCGAAGAACGGGGCCCAGCGCAAGCCAACGGTTGCGGTGAGCCTCTTGCTCACTCGGATTTGATCGTGTCCATAGAGTTCGTGCGCGGGATAAAACCATTTCAAATCCTCTATTGAGTTTTCGCTGAACGTTGCGCCGTCCCCCAGCAGGAAATCGGCAAACGGGTTACCCGTACTGCCTACCTGGCCAGCAGAAAAGTTGTAGCAACCAGCCGAGCAGAAATCCTGGAACGTGTGCTCGTGGAAAATACGCTGGTAATAACCAACCTTGAGGGTGTGACGACCTTTGATCCAAGTGAAATTATCGGCAATGGAGATCTGGTGTGTGGGGTTGGGGTTATTGTAGTTGCCCCAAATTGACATGCCGTTGCTACCCCATCCGTTGACGAAAATTCCCACTTCGGTTGGCGGGACGCCGGTATCAGGAACTATGTTTACGCCCAGATTCTGCCAGCTCAACTTTTCGTTCACTCCGGCGCGTATCGGTCCGGCATTGAGATGAGTGATCCCGAGGATGAAATTGTTGAGGATATGACTGTTGAAGGTATAGGTGTCGTTGAATGCATAGGTCGAGACGCTATGTTGATAAGCACTCGTGCCCTCACCCGGCGGAGTAGGCGCGCCAAACTGAATGCCCAGCAATGGATCGCGAACCTGGTTATCAATTCGACGAAACATTGAGACGAAGGCACGATGTTTCTCCGAGAACTGATGATCGAATTTCACCACGGTTGCCTTCACGTTGTCGCTTTGCGAACCCAACCACGAGAAACGCCCGGCGGGATCATTCGTGGTGGGAAGGAGCGTCTGATCGGCCAGGAAGGCTTTTGCCATTGGCGAGAACTGATTCGGGTCCAGTTGCGGGGTGGGCTGCCCGTTGATCACTGGTACCCCAAAGCTCGAGTTTGAAAAATCTCCCTGTCGTTCCGCATTGGTCAGGATTCGCAGTTGTTGAAGAAACTGCTGACTGGGATTTGTGTATTCATAGGAGAAGAACCAGAACGTCTTGTTGCGCCCGTCGTAGAGCTTTGGAATGAATACGGGACCGCCCAGATTGCCGCCATACCAGCGTTGTGTGCCGCTGGGCTTTTGGATCCCGGCGCGGTTGCCCTCCCAGGAATTTGCATTCCACGCTGAATTTTGAAAATAGGTCCAGAACATGCCGTGCAGTTGGTTTGTGCCCGACTTGATCACAGCGCTGAGCTGACTTCCCGCCGATGTCCCGTACTCTGCTCCGGCGGTACTCGTAATGTTCGAGTACTCCTGCAAATTCTCGGTGGCCGGGAGCACCGCAGCATTCCCGGTGAGGTACTCGTTTGCTTCCGTTCCGTCGATCTGGTAGTTGTTGGTCGCTCCGCGAGAGCCGTTGACCCGAACTCGCGACCCGTTGTTTCCGTTCTCCGCGATCACCGCCCCCGCTTGGGTGAGTTCAACAGTCACACGGGCGTCTCTGCCAATTACGGGCAATGCCGCAAGCTGTTCTTGCGCGATGGTCGCCTGGATCGTGGGGGTGGCGGTATCCACTTGTGTGGCGGCCGCAGAAACCTCGATTTTCTGTGTCTCCGAACCAGGGACAAGCGTGACGATGAGCGTGGCAGTCTTTTGTGCGACGACTGGATTGTCCGGGGACTCGTACCTTCTGAAACCAGGAGCTTCGACGCTGACCCGGTAGGTTCCTACGTGCAAGGACCCAAATATATACGTCCCGTCCGCTGCTGTGGTGACGGTCGTCTCGATGCCCGTATCGTTGTTAGTCGCCGTGACCCTGGCGCCCACGACCACGGCACCAGTGCTGTCTTCGACGCGGCCAATAAGTTTGCCGGCAATATCTTGCGCGAACGAAATGTTTGGTAAGATCGCCAGAACCAAGATCGAGCGGATAGCTGCGCCCATTGCACGGCATTGGAAAGTACACTTGTGCTCTACCCCACCTGAACGAATCATGGTGCCTCCCCCACGCTGCATCCAAGGCTTGGAATTCTCTGGAATTCTTACGATCGGTTTTCTGAGCTTCCCGCAAGCACCTCATTTCGGGGGCGCCCGCTCCCACGCGTACACGTTAAAGACCGGGCGTGACTTTATCACTCAGGCTAGGACGCACAAGATGCTACCGCACCATCTTGGTATGGTGCATTAGAACTACTGAGTAGCGGTCCCCGGTGAAGATGTCGCGAAGATGCTCGCACCACTTGGGCGGCGCATGTTCCAAAGGGGGTTGGGGGTAGCCGTGGATAGAAAACTAAACCTTCTAAGGCTGAACGCCGAGCTCCGAGAAGCAATCTTTTCGGAGGTGGCACGAAGCGGATTTCGAAAAGGGTTTTCTAACCTGGGGAGAGCAGTCAAAAAAACTCGCGGAAATATTCGGTTCGACATGTGTCTTTCGCGAGCGTGACCGTGGCTCGGTTTGGCGTGCCCTTCGCGCGGCTGCCCGTCTTCGGAAGGCCTGGAGGCCTTCCCCATTGCCAACTCGCGGCGCGCTCATAGGCCACCTCCACTCTGTAGGTGTGAAGGTCGGCGAGCGATTCCCGATCCGGTCTCTCTCAGGGTTGACCTGCGTGGGAATGGGCAGCGCAGCCAAGACAGACGTGGGCAGGTTAGAAGCGGGCTCCCGCCGGGAATACCAAAGCCAACGGGAATAAACTGGTGTTCGTTTTCGGGGAATGGCGAGAGATTGCCGAGAAAGGCCATGAGGACCTCGTTTCGCAACTGCGATCGGTGTCCCCGTATGCTCGGCATCCCGCCCCGCACCGGGCTGCCCAATTCCGACCAAGCACCACTTGGCGAAAGTTGACAGCTAGCGCCTTGCGTAAAGCACTACCCACCCTCCCGGCGAGTAAGGCTTCAGGCAACTCTCAGTACCGCGTCCCGCGGATACTGGGCACTGTGTGCATGCTACACAATCCGTTGCCAAGTCTAAAGAACGGACACTCCTTATTTTTCTTGCACGGGAACCTCAGTCGTTTCTGGCTCGTGGCTCGTGCAAGCCTTCCTACCGGCGTGCACGCGGCTACCGACTCAGATCGGAACGGAAAGAAGTTTTGGCTTGGCCACGGATCCTGCGCAGGAAGCTTCTCTTTCCGTTCGTGGCTTTTCATCCCGACCCTCTGAGGACCCTCTTATGCTGTCCGAAACGCCTTTCGAATGAGGGTGTACAGAGCCGCTCCCAAGATTCCAGAATCGTCATTCAGCACGATCTTGACCGGCATGTCCTTGAGCAGCGGTTCCATACGACCCTTGTCCAGAAATGATCGCAAAAAGATCGGATCCTTCATCTTGGGCACTATTTTCGCTGCGATGCTACCGCCGATGAAAATTCCGCCCGTCGACATATAGTTCAAGGCACAGTCGCCGGTCTGAGATCCGTAGATGGCGACAAAGATCGCGAGAGTCTGGTCGCAGATTGCCGCCTTGTTTTCCAACGCAAGCTGCGAGATCAGAGCAGGGGCATCCTGCGTATGGCTGAGTCGCTCCCTCAGCCAGTCGGGTTCCTCGGATTTTCTGGTGTCTCGAAGAAAATCGTAGATATTCTTGATTCCCGGACCCGACAGGATCCGCTCACAGCTCACCCGAGCGTACTTTTTCTGAAGGTACTGCAGCAATTCGATTTCCAGATCGTTACTCGGGGCAAAGCTGCTATGCCCGCCCTCGCAAGCGAATGGGTGATGCCGGTGACCATCCCAGAAGAGGCCTGCTACCCCCAAGCCGGTTCGCGCCGAGATTACCGCTCGATTCCCTTCCGCATCTTCCGAGCCTGCGCTCAGCGTAACAAAATCCTTTGATTCCAGCGCATCGATGCCATATGCGAAAGCTTCCAGATCATTCATCAAACCCACGGATTTGAGCTTGAGCAAAGTGGCCATTTCCCGCGAATCGAGAACCCACGAGAGATTGGAGATCTTGCTCCGCCCGCCCCGCACCGGCCCCGCAACGCCGAAACATGCGTCGTGCACGGGAATTCCTTCCGTCCTTAAGAATTGCACGATGATCTCGGGCAAGCTGCGTTCTTCCTGGCTCATATATATTTTCTCGACCACCTTATGCAGCCTGTTCCCCTCCGCCTCAAAAGCAGCCAGTCGCGTCCGAGTCGCCCCGATGTCTCCTGCGAGAATCATGCGGGTATCTCCCTCCATTGACGTTCGTCACGCGCCATCAATTCATCGGCTTCTTTCGGTCCCCAGCTGCCGGCCGCGTAGTTGGGAAATCTACGCGGGGGTAATACCTTCCAGACGTCCAAGATCGGATCGATCACTCTCCAACCTGCTTCAACCATGTCTGCGCGCTGGAAAAGGGTCGGATCACCGATCATGCAGTCGTAGAGCAGCACCTCGTAGCCCGTGTGCGCGTCGGCACCAAAATATTTGGAGTATTCAAAACTCATGTCTACCGATCCCACCCGGAGAATTGGACCAGGAATTTTGGCGCCAAAGCTGAGCGATATCGCTTCCGCTGGCTGGATCTGTATGACAAGTTGATTGGTGTGCAATTTGCGAACCGGAGAGTGCTGGAAGATTGCGAAGGGGGTACGCTTGAAATGAATCGCAATTTCCGTGTGACGTTTCGCGAGCCGCTTTCCCGTGCGCAGATAAAATGGCACGCCCGCCCATCTCCAGTTGTCGATGTTCAGCTTCAACGCGGCGAACGTTTCAGTCCTTGACTCGTCGGAAACTCCCGGCTCGGCGCGATACGAAGGCACTCGTTGGTCGGCGAAAACACCTTCGCCGTATTGGCCGCGCACACTGCAATGCAGGACATCCTCCGAATCCAAGGGTTGAATCGCGTGCAGAACCTTCGCTTGCTCATTGCGCACAGCATCAGCCAGAAAGGACACGGGAGATTCCATGGCGGTAAGGCTGAGGAGCTGCATCACATGATTGGGAACCATGTCGCGAAGCGTACCTGCGTTGTCGAAGTATCCGCCGCGTTGTTCCACTCCCACGGTCTCAGCGTTCGTGATCTGGACGTGGTCGATGTAACGGCGGTTCCAGATGGGTTCGAAGATGGCGTTGTCGAAGCGGAAGACCAGGATGTTTTGCACCGTCTCCTTGCCCAAATAGTGATCAATGCGGTAAATCTGTTTTTCGGCCAACACTTCTTTGGTTTGGCGGTTCAAGGCCTTGGCCGACTCAAGATCGTTGCCAAAAGGCTTTTCAATCACGACGCGGCGCCAGTGCCCTTGCTCTTCGTTCGATAGACTCGATCTCCCCAACTGCTGGACAATCGGCGCGAAAAACTTGGGGGCGGTGGCTAGGTAAAACAGGTAGTTCCCGTCAGTCTTGTACTCCCGATCGAGATCACTGAGTCGGTCCACGAGCACGGAATATGTGCCCGGATCGGCAAAGTCCCCGCGTTGGTAGTGGAGCCGCCGCATAAACTCTTCATAGGCTTTGGTCCGGCGATCTTCAGCCCGCAGGAACTGGGTAACCTGCGCCCGAAATTGTTCGAGGCTCAACTCGTCGTGTGCGACGCCCATGACGGCAAAGTTTCCGGGAAGCAGATTTAGTTTCACAAGGTTGTACAGGGCGGGAACCAATTTGCGCATGGTCAGGTCTCCAGCCCCGCCGAAGATCACCATCGCACACGGACCCGCAGCCTTTCCGGGCGGTTCGAATTGCTCCTTCCGATTCGCTTGTGCCTCTATTGACATGAGCTACTTGCCCCTCGCTTAGTTCGCCTCAGAATTACTCCGGGGCCCCGGGTGAGCATTGTAGGCGCCCGAGCATCGAATTTGCAGCTTCCATCCGGCACACCTCCTCGAGCCCAATTCGGGATCGCGTTCGTCTCGGATCCGATTTCCGGCCTCTCCGACGGAGGTATCGTCAAGGGGAACAAGATCTCTGCCACCCATATCCTCGATCGGATTGAGCTCTGCAGCAGTTCGAATACTGTGCATGTCAACACCATCAATGGCAGCGCCGAATCCGCCATTCACGTGGACGCGCGTGCGGGCATCCTGGTGGGAACGGCGGCTGGCCCCGACGACATCGATTCCAACGCATTCTTCAACACTCGGCACACGGTTATGACAGCGGACCAGTGCACACCTCCGCTGATGTCAGTGCGTCAAACGGCCACCTCGTCCACGGCCCAGACCCTTAGACCTAGCCCAGTGCGGCCTTGAGGTGGGCTCTGGCAGGTAAAGATCCCGCCCTAGCACGAGGGGCGCGGATAAGCCTTCGCCCGACAAGTACCCGCTCCTTCTTCTGGCAGCTGGAAGGCAAATACCAGCACCACGTAGGAACAACTGTGGGAACGAAGGTTGGAACTGGTTGATCTCTGGGTACCGAAAATATCCCTGAATGACCGGATAGGAACTAGACTTTTCTAACGCGCACAAACCAGCCACAGGAAACCCCTATTCTCGTGGTTACCCACTCGCGGATTTTAGGAGGGCTTCCTATCGCACTGGTGTCTCCGCATGCTGACGGCCGATAAGCCATCCTTCCCGATCACGCGTAGCTAAACTCGAGCGCTCGAGCCGCACTCATCTGACAGCTCTGAAATCCGTGCTACTGTGCGCCATCGGGCGGGCCTCGTTCTTGTAGACCACTCCGCCCTTCATCACGAAAACGACGCGGCGCACGGCGGTCATGTCCTTCAGTGGATCACCATCAAGCGCAATGATGTCGGCCTCCAGCCCAGGCGTGAGCATGCCGATCTGGTCAGACATTTTCATCGCCTCGGCGGCAAGTGAGTTTGCGGAGACTAGAGCAACCATTGGGGCGATGCCCCCCTCGACTACTCGGTTGATCAGGTCTTCGGCATTGTGGCCGTGCATACCAGCAAGCGCATCCGTACCGAAGACGATCTTCAGACCGGGAATCCTGCGTGCGCGTTGGATGACTTCCTGAGCGACGGGCAGCAGCTCCGTCATCGGCTCGAACTCTTGCGGCGTCTTGGGAAAAAAGGGCGTACCGGCATAACGCACACGGTTGTCCAGGTAATTCTGGATGAGCTGCCCGGCTTGAGGATCGAAGTAAATGCCCTTCTCGGCCATCGTATGCAGGTCGGCGTCCGTCGCGCCCAGGCCGTGCTCGATCTGCGTGCAGCCGGCGGTGATAGCTCCGTGCACCGCGTCGTAATTGGCGTGGACAAGGGTGCGAAGGCCCACCTTACGTGCTTCGTCACAGGCTGCGTCGAGGACCGGTTGAGGAATCGTTTGCGCGGTTTGGCGCATGCCACCCGAAGCATAAATCTTCAAGAAGTCGCTGCCGGCATCTTTTTGTTTGTGGACAAAGGCGCGGACTTCGTCAGGCGTTCCGGTCTGCTCGCCGCGGCCCACGAGCGGCTCCGCGATCGACAAGATCCGTGGCGCCGGCAGACCGCCGTGAGCAGCCGCCTCGCGAAGGGCCGCGACGCCGTCCATACTCTGGATCGTGGTGAACCCGGCGAGCAGCGTAGCGTAAGCGTTCGCGGCAGTGCGATAGGCGGCTTCAGGTGTGGCGGCACCCATGCCGGCGTTCTTACCGTCCGGTCCGAAGCTCGACGTGATGTGCACATGCGCATCGATCCAACCTGGCATCACTGTGGGACCACGCAGGTCATAATCGATTGGCGACGCGTTGCGATCGATGGCAATGATCTTTGAGCCAGAAACGACTATGCGAGTATCGTGCAGGACCTTCCCTTTGCCGTCCAGGGCGTTGCTGACAGCGATGACAACGTGACTCTGCGCGTCCGCACATTCGCACAAGCCGATCATCGCCAGCAGGAGAAAAGAACTCGCGGCACGCATTCGGCCTCCGCGCGAGAGAAACATGAACCCCGAGTGCCCCGCCTTCTTATTGCGGGTCCGTGTGCGAATATTGTGCCAGATTGCGGCGGATATTTCTGCTGCGGCAATGTGCCCCGCTGCACGATCGATTCCTTTCGGTCGTTAGCAACGCCGTGGGTCCATGTACTCCTCAGACTTGCAGTTGACTCTCCTGTGAACGATAGTCGCTCTCAACGGTCCAGTCGCATCGCGACCCGTTCGTAAAATAGCTGTCCCAGGTAAACGTGTGTTTCCACGCCAGGCAAGTCCGCCTGGAACACACATCCTTCTTCCCCCCTCGGTTCCGCATGCACGAGAATGCGATCCCGAAGAAAGGAGCAAGTGTGGAGAGGATGCATTCCCTTCCGCCATAGTCGGGTCGGGTATCCCGACCCTATTTCCGTCGAAAATATTAGCTAGAAGAAGCGCGCTGTGCTTGGGTGCCGCTCGGGTACTCGTGCGCTCATTTCCCTCACAATATTCAAGGAGTATTGGCCAAATGAAGAAGAGTCTGTTCGCAGCTTTGTTATTCGTTTTGACGTTCTCGATGTCGCTGGCGGCTCAGTTGCCCAATTACACGCTGGCAGACGTAGCGAAACATAACACGCCAGCAGATTGCTGGATGATTCTCAACAACACGGAAGTCTATAACGTCACGGCGTTTCTCAATATACATCCGGCCGGAGCTGGACCGATGACTCCGTTTTGCGGAGCCAATGCAACCACGGCGTTTAACAACGTAGGCCATTCGACCAGAGCGGTAGGGTTGGAAGCAACCTATCTGATCGGTAACCTGGTCACTGCCACCACGATAAGCGTTACCCTCTCCCCTACGACGGCCTCATTGGCGCCCGCACAGCAGCAAACGTTTGTTGCAAGCGTTGCTAACTCAACGATGGGTGTAACCTGGAGCGCTACAAGTGTTGGAAAGATCGACCAAACGGGGTTATATACGGCAGTGAATCCGGGTACTGGAACGGTGACAGCTACCTCGGTCGAAGATCCGACCAAAACGGCTACGGCGCAAGTCACAGTGACATCCACACCTCCTACCGGCGGTATTGCGGTTACTGTCAGCCCTGGCAGCATGATCGTCAGTGTGGGCGGTAAGCAGCAGTTCACGGCCAACGTGACGGGCTCAACGGCAGGAGTTACCTGGACAGCGACTGGCGCAGTTGGCACAGTTGACAGCAAGGGGCTGTTCACCGCAACCAAGGTTGGTCAGGGCGTAGTCAAAGCTACTTCTGTCGACGATCCGACCAAGTCTGCCTCTGCTGCGGTGACGGTAACTAACTCGGGTCCGGTGTGTTCACTCTCAACGAACAGCTCTGGGTTCAACATCAACTGCGTCCCGGCCAGCATGGTTCCGTCGAACCGGTACAGTTGCGTTGCAACATCAAATGGAAAGTCCACGGTGGTTCGTTGCACAAGCAGCGGTCGAACTCACGGAGACGACTAGCGGCAGCCTCTCACCGAGGTACTCGCTGGGGAAGTCTGGAAACCCGTGTTTGACGGGTATTCCAAGGATGGTGGCAAGGGTGGTGGAGGGTCCAGATCTGGACCCTCCACGTTTTCCACGGCACATCCTTTCCGCAGCGAAGCGTCTCTTGTGGATGACGGGAACGCGTAGCAGCCCAGAATAGTGCGGTTGTTGTTTAGGAGGAGGCCATTGTGCGAGATGTCTACGAAGTGCTGAGAGAGAAAGAAGACGCTATCGAGCAGGTCCGCCGGGAAGTCGAGGCACTGCGCTCGGTGACTCCTTTGCTATCTGACTCCAGATCGACCATTCCGCAGCCAGCTTTCTGCAGAGAGGCGAGGACAAAGACGATCAGCGAACAACTGGGAGAGGCGCTTCGTACGGTGGCGCCACTTCTTGTTGACGAGACAGAGGACCTTGATCCTGAAGTTCGCGCCCGGCTCGTTGAAGCCGCAGAAAGCGGTTCAAAGATAGGAAGAGCGAAAAAGATTTCACGCCAACTCAGGCATCTCGCAATACCCTTGCTGGGTGTTAATCACGAGTAGCATTGTCCCAGTCGGAGTCCCACTTGCAAGGGGGGAACGACCATCTCGACCGCGCGGTTTTCACAATGGCCCGCGTTGTCGGCGACCTTGAGCGCCTTCTGTCGGCAAAGCTCGACGAGCTCAAGTCGCGGCCGATCCCGCCAGGGATGCCCGAAGTAGTTAGCACGTCAAGCTAGCCCCAACCGTGCCCTTGTGTGTTCGACATCCTCGGCTCGACACGATATTCTCGGCGTATGAGTGGCATTTTCCTAGTTGCGCTCGTTGTCGCGGCGCTGTGGTTTGGCAGCCGGGTCACCAGTCGGATCAACCAGCCCTGACGGTCTCGGCACCGTCAAGCCACGTCAGGCTTAGCCCCAGACGCGTCAGATGTGTGCCCGTCGCAAAATCGCGCGAACCGCGGCGTTCCGCTCCCGTGGTCGTTCCAGAGCAGGCGTGCCTGATTGGGCGCCTCTGCTTGTAGTCGCCAGACGCTTCTGCACGTTGTGCCTTCAAAAAACGTACAATCGCCGCAGAGCACCCTTCTCGTTGACGTGCGGAACGTGCGCTCGATCAGGGTCGGTAGAGCAATCCTCCAAACGGATGATAGTCGGCTGACCGGAAGCAGGCTACCCGGTCCCCAGATTTGGGGGAACGTTTGCGGTCCTTTGAAAAAACAAACGATCATTCAGGACCGCCTCGATGCCTTCCACGACTTCGCGTCCGCTCCCCTTCGTGATCGCCCCTTTGAACCCCGCACTCAACGCTGCCTTTACGAGTTGCTCCGAGACTTCCTGCACGCTGAGCAGTAACATCAGCAGCCGGGGATGCGCCTTCGAAATTTCTCGCGCCGCCTCCATCCCGTTCATCAACGGCATTCCCAAGTCCAGAATTGCAACGTCCGGTTCCGCCCGTTCGGCTTGTTCTACCGCATCCACGCCGTTGCTCGCCTCTCCGCACACCTTCCACGCAGGATGCGCCTCCAACACTCTCCGCAGCAACATCCGGATGCTTGAATCATCGTCCGCAATCAAGATTCGAATTGGCATCGATGTTGCTATCCGACCTGGAGGAAACCGGATTCCAACGTAAAGTGTCGCGCGAAACCACTTGGACACAAAAAGGCGAATACTGTAGACGCACCCAGAAACAAAACACCGCGCCGCTACTTGCTCGAACACTGAACCGCCGATGCGACGAACATTGCCTCGTCACTCGTCAGATCAGTTGCCAGATGCCTGCATTTCTCGTTGCTGGACTGGTTGGCGCTACGGGGAGATTGATCGGTCGCGGGGGCCGTCGCGGACGGCAGCTCGATCCGGGCAGTTTGGGGGCGGCAGACGGGACCGAATCCCACCGACCGGGCCAAGCCGGGCAGCAAACGTCATCTGATCTGCGATGGACGGGGAGTTCTGGTGGCCATTCAACTCACTGGGGCCAATCGCACCGACTCGCAGCAAGCCCTTGCACTGGTTGACGCCATCCCGAGCTTGCAGCGAGAGCTCGGACGCCCACGGCATCGTCCTGACTGCGTATCGGGCGACCGTCGCTACGACGCTGGTCAAGATAGTTGTCGAAGGTATGGTTCTCTTTGATAATGACGACTCCGCGCTGGATCGGATTGGACGGTGCAGCAACCCTCCAGGTTTGACATGACGCTCCAGAGCTGCGATACGGCCAACAAAAGCAGCGAACTGAGCGATTTCAGCGTTTCGAGACTCGCAAATACCGCGGGGAGGAACTGGTTGCCAGTCTGCCGGCCCGGATTTCCGGAAGGCGATGGTTCACACGACGATCTTGGCTTGCTCGAGGATGAACCGGCCAACGAGTGGAGATGATCAGACTGAGCGCCGTCTTTGTGAAGCAAGCTGGCCTCGGGGTGACCTAGCCGCTCCCGCCCTGGCCGTCCGAAAAGCGCGCCCGTTCCACGGTTGGCGATCAAAAGATAAGCGACTAAAGATCAAAAGATAAGTTGACGCTGAAGCTAAATTATGGTTGACAAAGCAGTCCAATCCGATAGGATTCAGGCATTGCTTGGGTGCTCGGGATAGACGTCGCTTCGGTAATGGCAAGAAGCGGATCTCTTGGAAAGCGAGGAGATCCGCAGGGCAGCTTGACAGCAATCTGCTCTCCTACTCGCAGTACGCCTTCCCAGACATTCGGCTCTTCCTGTGTGCGGAATCGTCGGCGTCATAGCGCGTAATCACCGTATTTCCTCTGGCCTTTTGGAGCGCGCCACAACCTCGCTCGCGCACCGCGGGCCAGACGATTCCGGTACGGTCATACTGCGTGAGACCATCCCCGAGCTACTGGAGATCGGTTTAGGAAACACCCGACTCGCGATTCTGGATCTCTCCGCCCTCGGCCACCAACCGATGCAGGACAAGGAAACGGGGAATTGGATTGTCTACAACGGCGAGATCTATAACTTCCGTGAAGTCCGCCAGAAGCTCGAAAAAGAAGGGACGCGGTTCGCGAGCCACTCCGACACCGAGGTCCTGCTGAAGGCCTATGGGCACTGGGGCGAGCGCTGCCTTCATGAGCTGCGAGGCATGTTCGCGTTCGGCATCTGGGACGCTCGCCGTCACAGATTGTTTATGGCGCGGGATCCAATGGGCATCAAGCCCCTCTACTACCACGCGGCGGATCCATATTTCTTGTTTTCCTCAGAAGTGAGGACGCTACTTGGAACAGGCCTGGTTCCGCGTCGATTGGATCAGTCTGGACTTCTGACCTATCTTGCTTTCGGATCCGTGTCCGACCCGCACACGCTGATCGAGGGCGTGAAATCCGTTCGTCCTGGACACTATCTTGTGTGGGAGCAAGGCCAGACTCGAGAAGTGATGTATTGGGACCTTGCCGGCGAGGAGAGGCACGCGGCACCTGAGTTGACCTCTCGCGCTCCCAGGGAACGGGAGAAACTCGTAGATGAGCTACGTGGTGTATTGGGAGAGGCCGTGCGGCTGCAATTGGTCAGCGATGTTCCGGTGGGAGTGTTCCTATCAGGTGGGATTGACTCGAGCAGCCTGGTCGCACTTCTCAGTCAAAGCGGCGTGCGACCTAGGACGTTTTCTCTGGTCTTCGAGGACGCCGCCTTCAGCGAGGCGAAGTACTCCAGAGCAATCGCGGAAACGTTCCGGACGGAGCATCAGGAGATTGTCGTCTTGCAGCAGGACCTGCTGGATTCGATTCCGGCTGCAATTCGGGCGATGGATCAGCCCACCTTTGACGGCATCAATACGTATTGCGTTTCACGGCATGCTCGTGCGGCTGGCGTGAAGGTAGCTCTGTCCGGGCTGGGGGGCGACGAAATGTTCGCAGGCTACCCCAGTTTTAAAACTGTTCCCCGCATGGAGCGCTTTACACAGCGGTGGGCGCATTTCCCTCGAAGCTCACGCGCTGTGCTGGCAGCGGCATTCGTCCGAGTGGCGAAGACTGATCGTACCCGTAAACTCGCGGCCCTGGCTGGCAACCATGAAAGGATCATCCATCCGTACTTTCTCTCGAGGATGTTGTTCACGCCGTGCCAACGTGACCGTTTGGTGCCGGCGTGGGACGAAGGCGCTGTCGACAGAGCGAACGCGACATTGAGGGACAGCGTCAGTCGAACCCGCGGACTCGATTCCGTAAACCAGGTTTCATACCTTGAATCCCGTTGCTACATGCTCAACACACTCTTGCGAGATGCCGATGTCATGAGTATGGCCCACGGACAGGAGATAAGAGTACCTCTCATCGACCACCGACTTGCTGAGCGATTGTTTGCCATTGCAGGTTGCTGGAAACTTGACGGCGACGTTCCGAAGCCACTGCTAGTAGAGGTCTTGCAAAGCGCACTTCCCGCCCAGATCGTCCGCCGCAAAAAGCGAGGCTTCACTCTGCCGTTTGAGCTTTGGTTGAAGGACGAGTTACGGTCTGGGGTCGAAACCGTTATTCAGAAGGTCAGTACGGGGTCGCTATCGTCTGTGCTCGATAGTAGCGCTGCACATGACGTATGGACAGATTTTCTTGAGGGCAAGACCAGTTGGTCGCGACCCTGGGCAATTTACGTCCTACAGCGTTGGTGTGAGTTGCATCTATAGCTAACCAGAATTGTACCACCGCCTCGGGACCGCCTTTTCGGCTACGATTTTTGATGGGTTTGACCTCAGGGTGAGTGGTCGAGATGGCTTTCCGAGAGTAGACCGCTTAAGGCATCAATAGGCATATTCCATGGAGCTATAAGCCATTTCCGAAGCCACAAGCCTTCGAGCCTGCCCGGCTCTCAATGTGTGTCCGGTCAACTCGTCCCGGTCCGCCGCGTTCGCGGGCCCCCAGGTCCGGTGAATGTGCATCGTGGTGCTAGCGAAGTTGCGTGAGGACTAGCTCATGCTGCCTTGCCTATGGCAGCAATCTTGCCGTCCTCGCGATGAACCATTGCGTGCGCATTGCTCGCGATCGAGATTACAAACAGGAAAATGCTGAGGTCCATGAAGCTGTGAGGAACGACGCGAGGTGCGCCGAACAGACGTGCCCCTAGTCCGCCGAACCATAACACCCGGTAAATGACTGCCACTGCCGCACTCACGCAGCCGAGGTAGTACGACCACTCAGCAATTTTCGATTGAAACATGGTTCCCTCCTGAAAGCCACTATAGGCAGACTTGGTCAAGCCCCTTTTTCCCCCCGGCGCGGCAAGGGTACTCCGGCGCCTGGAAAGGTTCAAGAGACGGTCACAGGAGATACGGAACTGCCGAACAGCGTATCGGCAAGGTCTTCCTCGTGGGTAAAGGCTCGGTGCGCTGTGGTTGGCTCGGCATCAGCGCAGGAGTAAGAACCTCATCCGGCCTCGGCCGATTTGAGATCTGTGCGTGCTTCTACTTCAGGGAGGATTTTCACGTTAGCAGTAGTAAAGAGGATACGTTCGAGCGCATCAGCGAGAACAACCGGGAACTCTGAAATCAGGAGATTGATGTCAACCAGAATCGCAGCGTCTTTGCGAAGCCGATAGAGGTTCAGCGATCCGCGATGCCGATTCGTTGTGGTCACCAAGTCGAGTGTGAGACTCCAAGCGGGCTTGCTGTCGCGCCACCTCGGGGGCTCTGGCTTGCTCCACTTAAATTGCAGTGCTTCCCCTGATGTTGTTAGCACCTTCGGCAAGTCGTCTACGTGGTTGCGGTCCCCCGGCAGGAGCTTCACCCTGAGGTCAAATCCATCAAAATCGTTGCCGGAGAAAGCTGTCTCGAGGACGTTGCACAATTGAGCGTATTCGCGCGCTGTCTTCAGGCTCTCGGTGGCGCGGCGGATCGCGAGATTGCTGACAAATGCGCTTCTCTGCTCCATCGTACGCTGGGCAACGCGCCGGAGTTCTCCAAACTCAGGATATCCCAAGTGCTGGACACCAAGCCAAACGCCGGTGCCCAAAACGGCCAAGACCAGTCCTAGCGTACTTCCCGTGGGCCAAAGCAAAAACAAGCTGAGCAGAGCGAAAATGGCCGACACCGCGTACAACACGATCACGACTTGGCGGTGCGACATCCCGCGCGCGAGAAGTTTGTGATGGATGTGCTCACGATCGGCGGTGAACACCGGTCGCCCGCTGATAAGACGGCGCAGCACCGAAATGATCGTCTCCAAAATTGGAAGGCCAAAAGACACCACAGGAATGGCAACGGCAACGATCGTGGGTGATTTCTCGGCACCCTGTAGGGCCAGTGCGCTCAGCATGAAACCAATGAACAGACTCCCGCAATCACCGAGAAAGATCGTTGCCGGATTGAAGTTGAACTTGAGGAATCCGAGGATCGCGCCAGCCAGTGCTATGGTCAGTAGTGAAACCAGAGATGAACCGCTGAGAACCGCCACGCCAAAAACAACCACCGTCGAAAACAGCGCAGAACCCGCGGCGAGCCCGTCCAAGCCATCAATTAGGTTGAACGCATTGGTAATTCCAATGACCCACAGGATTGTGAGTGGAAGCCCGATAGCCCAGCCGAACTGCCGGGGACCGAACAACACGGGCAGGTCAAAAATCCTGAGACCTCCGACAAAGAGCATTGTGGCGGCAACGGCTTCAACAGCGAACTTAACGTACGGGCCAACCCTGTAAATGTCGTCACAGATGCCGAGCAGAAAAATCACCGTCGCGGGTACAAGAATCGTCAGAAGGGTCCGAATTGGAGCGTCAAGACCCAATGAGGGCGAACGAAGATTGACCAAAAACGCAAGAGCAACACTCACTAGGAAGGCGAGGTATATCGCTACGCCTCCCAAACGAGGCAGTGCGACCTCATGGAGGTCACGTGCCTGAAGTGGAGGTGCCACCCACCCACGGCCCATGGCGAGGTTGCGAACGAACCACGTCAGGACGAACGATAAGAAGATCGACGATCCGAAAATGATTAGGTAGAAAGGCGTCAACTGAGTCTCCAGCAGCCAGCTCCAAGAAGTGCCGTCGGGCCGCCCGAGTCTCCGCGCCAAGCAACTGCTTTGGCGATTTGCTGGAACCGAATGCAGCTAGACACTTTAGAAGGGCTGGTTAGCGAACTATAGCAACTCTGAATGAAAGATGACAACTTTTGCTCGATACCACGGAGCAAACTTCCCGACTGCGTACTGAACTTTCAACTCGGCGCTGCCACTGCCGATCTCGGGTGGCCGCAGGATTGACCTGGACAAGCTGGAAGGGAAAAGACACTCGAACTGCACCGCCAAGGCCCGGTGGAACCTCGGTTGGTACCTCCGCGATGCTCCTCCATAATCCGGAATGCCTTGTTGCAAACAAAGACACTTTTGACAAACTGTGATCAGATTTTGGTTCTTTTACGCAATAACTAACAGATATATTTATGCTACGCAAATTGTCTTTGAGAGTCATTTCTCTGCGCCCTGCAAACGAGGAAGTGGTGGATCAGAGAAATCAAAGACCAGACCCCTTGCTCCTTTTCCGTCCGAGCCGGGTGCGACTCTCGATGCTTCGGGCTGGGGCCGATTCTTGTCCTCGTCGGAGATGGCTGCTGAGCCGCTTCCGGTCAGTACCGAAGTTTGGCCGGTTTTGTCGTGAGGTGGCGGTGCCAAGGTCTTGATGGGCGCAGACTGCCCAGCGAATGACTTAAGCCGGGGCGCTGCTTGGAGGTAAAGTTGCGGTTCTCTCGGCCCCTCACTTCTCGCCGAGACTATTCGGCCGATTTCTTCTTGGCCCATCTCGCTTGTGCAGCTTTTCGAGCAATCTGCCTCCGCTGTTCACGGGTCAGCTTGCGCTTTCGCGCGTTACCACCGAGTTGCCCCAGATAAACAGCGTGGGGATCTTTTTCTCTCTTCTTTGCCATTGGTTAGGTTGAACTTTATCCCTAGCCCGGCAACAAAATCAAGAAGCCGCTTGACAGTGCTTACCGCTAAGCATATACTTAGCGGTAAGCACAAAAGGAGTCACATGCAGAGAAGAAATGTCTTCAGCAGGAACTCAGGTTCGCAAAAACACTGTGGGGCGCCATGGGTAAACCGTTGCTCATTGGGCTTGCTGGCGTTCTAAAGCAGCACCGCCTATCCATCATGCGGGGTGATCTGTTGCTCCTCGACGGGAGATGGTATGTGACGCATTCCGGACTTTTGAGGATTGCTTTTAGAAAACATTGCCATGGCATGCAAGTCCGTCCGGTGAAAGAATTCTGCGACCGTGCGGCGTCGTCATTCACGTTCCGGGCAATTGTTTACACATCCCCTTCATGCAAAGGTTTCATTGGATATGGCGACGCTGATCCATCCAACGTCTCGCCTCTAGTCCACGGCGCCGAAATGCGTGTTGCAGAAACCCGTGCGGTCAACCGCGCCCTGCGCAAGGCCTATGGTATCGGCATCTGCTCGGTCGAAGAGCTTGGATTGGGAAAAGCGACTGACTCAACGCCCGAAGTCAAAAAGATTCCTCCCCCAGCCGCTAGTGGTCAATCCTGGGCGAATGGGCCCCGCGTGCGCGACCACCTCTGCCAGATCATTCGCCAGCACCAGCTCGATGCCACCTTGGTGAAGTCCTACGCTACTGATTTCTGCGGTGTAAAAAGCTTGCGTGAGGCCACACGTGAGCAGGTCGAGAACTTCGTTGTGCACCTAGGCGATTGGGCAGAAAAAGACCGCAATGCCCTGCTCTGTCAGCTCAACAGCTACCACGCTAAGGAGACAGGAGGTGCCGCGTGAACCGCCGGATTCAACTAGCCCACAAGATCGGAGGCAGACCGTGAACACACCCGGCACCCCGCCCATTTGGCGAAGCCTTGCAACCAAACCGCGAGCCTATGAAGCTCTTCATTTGCTGAATCGCTGCTTTGAAGCCACTCTCTTGAGTCTGGAACGCCTGGAGGGTCTGGGGATGTTCCGACTCGAATGCCTCAATGAATACAAGGTAATCCTCGAACATGCTCGCGCAGCAGCGAACGGAGAGCTGCTCGACACCTTGCACGACTACGAAATGGACGAATCGGCGCGCTTCGACGGGATGCAGCGGGAGTTGGAGAAGCAGCGCAGAGATCTCGATGATGTGTTTTTCTTGGCGAACGACCGGAAACGTGAAATCAAAGAACAAATCAAGGAATTGCAGAAGGGGCTAGAACGCCAGCGGCCCAAGCGCAAGAAGCGCGGCCGTTAATAAGTAGAGCGCCGCCGGCGGAGGATTGGTAATGACAAACAAACTAGTGAACTGTGCGGAAAACGATCGCAATACTTGGACCCAGCAAATCAATAGCTACTCGGCGAGTAGAGAGGAAGAAGGTGCCGCATGAAACGCCACATCCAGGGCTTGAGTGAAACGACCCCGACTTCCAGCGACGGCGTCCCCGATGGCGTGTTTCTCGTCCGTGTTGACCGGGCGCAGTACCGCTGGCATCCGGCGAAGCCCTTCTACATCCTGCGCCTCTCCATCTTGGAACCTCATGACCTTGCGGGTCGGGTAATTTCCGGGCGGGTCTATTGCACCGCCAAGGCTCTTTGGAAACTCGGCTGGTTCCTCCGCGATTTCCTCTACGACCCGGAGCTGCTGGGACGCGAGGAAGTCGACGAGAAAGCCCTTTCCGGACTCCGTGGAGTGGTGAAGATCAGCCATACCACCGTCAACGGCACTTCCCTGCTCAACTTCGACGGGTTCGCTCCCGCCAGCCAGTGGGTAGAATTCTCCTCGTCGTCCTCGTTGAAGAATACCGGCTCCGAGGTGGCGTGATGACCTACAGCTACACCCAGATCAGCCAGTACCTCAGCTGCCCGCGCCGCTACCGCCATCGCTACCTCGACGGTTGGAAGGAGAAAGACACCCGGGCAGCTATGCTCTTTGGACGGGTGTTTGAGCAGGCCCTGTCCGCATACTTCCGACGAGAGGATTCCGCAGCAGTATTGTTCAAGGAGTGGGCTGTTTACCAGAACGGCCGGCTGGAGTACTCGAACGGTACGACTTGGGACCGCATGCTGCAGCAGGGCGTCCAGTTGCTTGAGCGTTTTGCTCAAGACGACCGCGTTCGCGTCCGCCAGGCCAGGAAGAACCTGCAGATCAAGTTCACGCGGCCGGTTTCGAAAGGTAATGAGTTCATTGCCTACGTGGACGCGATCGGACACCTGGACGGCACGCCCTGCCTGATGGAGTGGAAGACCACCTCCAGTCGGTATCCGGAAGAACCCAAGGGACTGCTGATGCTCGATCCTCAGCTGGTCTGCTACAGCTGGATCACCGGTATCTCAGACGTCGCCCAGGTCGTTTTCGTCCGGAGCGACTAGTCGAGATCCAGTACTTCCGGACCACCATCACCGACGAGCAGCGCGACGAATTCGGCCAGCTGGTAGACGACACCATTCGTCGGATCGAATTAGCCCAGTTTCTGCCGCACAGCGGCGTCCGGTTCCCGCAGAATCCGTGTACCAGTTGCCCATACGTGGGCCTTTGTCTGGGCCAACCGGAACTGGTGGAAACAAATCTCGTTCGGCGTCCAGGAGAAGATCTTGGTCTGTTTGACGAGCTTACGTACTAGCAATCCGCCGATGCTGCCGAAGCTAAACAAGAAGCGCGCTCTGTTCGTGCTGACGAAGATTGACGAAATCCTGGCGTGGGAACAGCGGAAAGAGGCCGAGCGGGACACCCGGTTTGTGGAGCTAGGAAGGTATTTGTGCGAGGTGCGGGCGGGCCAGTACTGGAGGCTCGAGAACCTGAAATCGTTCGACGAGTTCCTAGAACGGCGGTTCCCGGAATCGAGAAGGAAGGCGTACTACCTGATGTCGATCCACGAGCACCTGCCGCCGCAGGCGAGGAAGGATCTGAAGGAAGTGGGCTGGTCGAAGGGGTTAGAACTGGCGAAGGTGGCGCGGGCGGAGGGTCAGCACTTCGATTGTGCAACCTGGTTGCACAAGGCACGGTACATGCCTAAAGACCAGTTCAAGCGGGAAGTAGAGAAGGAACTGACGGGACGCGAGACCGAACCCCACGAGATCATCTACTTCAAGCTTTACAAAAGCCAGATCCCGGTGGTCGAGCAGGCGATTGAGACCGCCGCTCTGATGCTGGGCACGGACAAGTCCCGCGGGTACTGTCTGGAGATGATTTGCGCCGATTTCCTGGCGGGAGCACATCTCGACGACGGAAATCCGGCGATTTTGCTGCAGTCTATCCAGCAGTACTTCAAGTTCCTGCCCGGCGAGCAGCAGCATGCATTCCTGGAGCAACTGAATGGGCGAGCTTCGTGAGCTCTATCCGACCTAAAAGCCCGCGTCTGCGGCTGGATCCCGAATCGTACAAGCAACTCTGTCGACAAGTCTTGCAGAGGGATGGCTGGAGATGCCAAGCTTGCGGCGCGAGGTTGAACCTTGAGGTCCATCACAAACGACACCGAAGCCAGTCCGGAGACGATTCCGAACAGAACCTCGTCACGCTCTGTGCCGCATGTCACGCGAAGGTCCATTCCGACCAGGCGGTAAACGAGAACTAAGTCATGCCTTGCCTGTGGCAACAGGTTTGCCGTCCTCGTGATGAACCAGTGCATGCGTACTGCTGGCGATCGAGATCACAAGCAGGGGAATGAAGTTGTGAGGAACAACGCGAGGTGAACCGAATAGCGTGTACCGAGTCCGCCGATCCATAGCACCCGGTAAACAATTGCCACTGCCACAACTGAGGCAGCCGGTCAGATCTCACTCGAGAGCGTGCAACGGAGCCACTGACCCTATAACTGCTGCCAGCGTGGCCAATCGTTGCCTGCGTCGTTTACTGCACTGCTTGTCCAAAAAATCATCCACACAAGTGATTCCGATTCTGCCGGCAGATGATCCACGGACCGAAATCCCAAACTAGAAACATTTCCACACCGTTCCGTTTGAGAATGCGAGCGCAGTGCTGGTGCTGCCTCCCACACATACCTGTCCTTCCGCAGCGATAGTTGTCGAGTCCGAAACCGTCATCATCTGCCCCGCATTGCCTGCTGCAGCCGGTAGATTCGCGACCGTAACGGAACCGGGTGCGATATAACCGGAAGCCGCAAGATTCAACGCCGTGAGTGAGGCATCTCTGCTGTTGTCTGCGCCGCGAATATGCAAAACCGCAGGAACGCCCGGTATGCCACTACTCTCTGGAAACACTGCGGGATTGTTGTACTGATTTCCGTTGAAAGCGAGTGGACGGCCAAAAAGTATATTGTCACCACCGAAACCATTCGCGTCTTTTCCGCCGAATTGTGCGATCTGTTGAGTATTCGAACCTACATTGGTTCCATAAATTGAAAGATGCCCGCCGTGGTTCGTGGGTGTCCAGTTTTCATCCGGGCTTGTGTAGATCGCTGCCGCTCCCTGAAAGTAGGTCGCTCCATCCCAACCGCCGAAATTGATTCCTCCCATGCTGTCTTCCTCAAAGACTCCGGAGTGGGTAATGGGAGTCGGTGCGAGCTGCGTTCCTGTTGACTTGTAGAAGTTCACATACGGAGCTCGGAACCCTGCATCCGCATGGGCATATAGGTCGATGGCTTCCGCAAAGTTATTATGCACTTCGAGGATGTTCACTCTGGTTAACGTGCCCACCATCGTCAAGCCCCCATTGTTTATGTTGGGAGCCGGATTCGTTCCTATTTGAAGATTGCCGTTGAAGTCCCTCGACAAAGGTGAATCGACAAAAGTCGCGCCATAACGTATCGGCACCACGTTGTTTGTCGGATTGAGCGAGCACATCGAATCGTTGCGGCGATGAGACGATTCGGGTGGAACAATGTCCCCAGGCGGTAGCGACGGACTTTGAGGCCATGCCGCGGCGGTGACCAGGATGAGCGAAAGAGCGAACAGCTTCATATTTTCCCTCCCTGACGGGCCGGGGAATTATACGACGGTTCGACTCAGAAGCATTTCCAGACGGTTCCATTCGAGAACGCCAGTACCGTATTCGCGCTTACCGACGCAAGTCTGTCCTTCTGTAGCAATCGCCGTCGAGTCTGAAACCTTGATCATCTGTCCTACGTGCCCCGTGGGATGGCGCCGGGGCAAAACTCAAACCGACCATCAAAGGGTTGCAATTGTCGGCCGTGCAACTCGTCGAGAGAATGATCGAGGCACGATGAGCTACTTCTCCAAGCGCCGAAAGATCCGATCGAGATTTTCTGGTGTGGCAATCTCTGGAGAGAAGTGAGTTTTCCCCACCGGTGGAACAGTACTTGCGCGAGTATTGCGCGGGCCGCTCCACTTTGCATCTGTTCGGCGGGCGATCCCGGTTCGGTGCGGATGTACATCGAACCAAGCCGGATGTACTCGCGGACACTTTCTTCCGCCGTTCGCGCAAATGCTGATCTTCCCGGCGAGAATCGCTACCTACCTTGCTTGAACAACGCCCGTTCCTGTACCGCGCAGATTCGAGTTGTGCGCATGGCATCCGACAGCTTAGAATTCTGCCGAGCCATGCTGCGCAATTGGAATTTCCTTTCTTACCCCTCGGCCCTTCTTATGATTGCCGTCACGGTCCTGTTCCAAGTGGGGTCGGCACAGAACACTCCCGCCGCCCAGGACGCCACTCACAAGCAGGATGGAACCAAGGAGTCGCCGGCACCAGTCAGTCGGCGAGCGAGTGATCCCTCAGGACAAAAAGACCCTCAGCAGACAGATTCTTCCGCACTCGTGCTCGGCCCCGGCGACGAGGTGGAGATTGCGGTGTATGGTGCGCCTGACCTTTCCGAGCACACTCGAGTGAGCGCCGAGGGAAACATTTCAATGCCGCTCATCGGGTACGTTCGAGTCGCGGGCCTTACTAGCAGCGAAGCTGAGGGAGCGATCGAGGCGCAATTGCGCCAAGGTAACATCGTTAACGATCCGCAAGTCTCCCTGTACGTCAAGGAATACACGAGCGGCAACATTTCCGTGGCGGGGGAGGTCGCTAAGCCCGGCGCCTATTCTGCTCTCGGGCCGCACCGCCTCTTCGATGTTCTGCAAGCCGCCGGCGGGCTGACGGAAAAAGCTGCCAACCGGGCGGTCATCTCGCACCGTGGTAGCGAAAAACCAATGACGGTGGAGCTGCCGAAAGACCCCTCGCAGATGGCGCTAAACAATGTGGAGATACTCCCCGGTGACACTGTGGTGGTACCCGCCGCGCCCATCGTCTATATGTTGGGGGAGGTAAGTAAACCGGGCGGGTACGTCCTTAACTCCATAAATGGCGTGACTTTATTGCGGGTTTTCGCTGCGGCAGGAGGACCGACACACGCCGCCTCTGTTGGCGGGACGAAAATGGTCCGCCGCACGCCGAGCGGATTGCAAGAACTAAAGGTTCCTCTGAAGAACATTCTGCGCGCCAAAGCACCGGACATACCGGTCCAGGCTGACGATATAATTTACGTACCGAGCAGCCGCATAAAAGAGGTTCTCAATGCTGGTGCGCTGGCCACCACCCTCTCAACTGTGGCCATATACCGGATCCCATAGTAACTTCTCTCCTGGTGATTGTGGTCAAGCGACGGAAACACCTTCCGATGCGTGCGCTATGTACCACTTGTACGTCGAAGCGATCCCTCGCTCAAGCGGGATCTGAGCGTGCCATCCAAGGGTGTGGATGCGAGAGACATTGAGCAGCTTGCGCGGTGTTCCATCCGGACGCGAAGGGTCGAAGATGATACTCCCGCTGTAGCCGACAACGCGAGCCACGAGCGCGGCTAGCTCCGCGATCGTGAGATCCTCGCCGACACCAACATTCAGCAACGCTGGCTCATCGTAATTCTCCATCAGAAAACAAGCTGCATGGGCGAGATCATCGACGTGCAGAAACTCCCGGCGTGGCGCACCGGTTCCCCAAAGGGTCACTGAGGGCGTGCCCGAAATCTTGGCTTCATGGAACCGGCGAATCATGGCGGGAAGGACGTGCGAGGATTCCAGATCGAAGTTGTCGCCGGGGCCGTACAGGTTCGTCGGCATCAGGCTGATCGTTGAGAATCCGTACTGGGCACGATACGCTGCTGCGAGCTTGAATCCGGCAATCTTCGCGATCGCATAGGCTTCGTTTGTCGCTTCCAGGGGACCGGTCAGCAAGTATTCCTCTTTGATAGGCTGTGGTGCCAACCTTGGATAAATACAGGATGATCCGAGAAACAAAAGCTTCCTGGCACCATGGGTCCACGCGGCGTGAATGACATTGGTTTGAATCGCGAGATTGTCACGCAGAAACTCGGCGGGACGCGTCGAATTTGCCAAAATCCCACCGACTTTCGCTGCCGCCAAGAAAACAAGCTCGGGCCGATGTTCGCGAAAAAAGTGGTCTACGGCTGCCTGCTCACAGAGATCAAGGTCGGAGTGGCTGCAAACCAGCACATTTCGGCAACCCACTGCTTCGAGTCGTCGGACGATCGCGGATCCGACCAGCCCGGCGTGACCGGCCACGAACACTCGAGAGGCGCGCAATAGTTGCAGGCGCTCAGCCATGGATCCTGCCTCGAGGATTGATCCGGTGCCCTGCCCCCAACAGGGTCTGCTCCTGACGCGCCAGTTCCAGGTCCCGTTCGACCATTGAGCGTACTAGTTCTTCGAAGCTGATTTCGGGCCGCCATCCGAGCGTCTGCCGGGCCTTGCTTGCATCTCCCTGAAGAGAGTCGACCTCTGTCGGGCGGAAATAGCGGGGATCTATTTCGACGCAACTCTTCCAGTTGACCCCCACGACGCTTGCTGCGCAGTCCAAAAACTCGCGTACAGAGTGACTTTCGCCAGTGGCAACGACATAGTCACGTGGTGAATCCTGCTGCAGCATTAACCACATTGCGCGGACGTAGTCGGCCGCATGGCCCCAATCGCGCCGGGCATCGAGATTTCCGAGATAGAGTTTTTCCTGCAGACCAAACTTGATTCGACCCAATCCGCGTGTGATCTTGCGCGTGACGAATGTTTCCCCCCTTCGGGGGGATTCGTGATTGAAGAGAATTCCGTTGCAGATAAAGAGATTATGCGCCTCCCGCTGGTTGACGGAGTACCAGTGGGCAGCTACTTTGCTGACGGCGTACGGGCTGCGCGGGTAGAAGGGCGTCGCTTCGTTCTGCGGTGGCGGCGATGCCCCGAACATTTCAGAAGACCCAGCTTGGTAAAATCGGGGCTGTCGCCCACTTTCACTCGCATAGTCACGAAATGCTTCCAATAGCCGCAACGCTCCTGTCGCCACGATGTCCGCTGTATATTCCGCCTGATCGAAGCTCACGCGCACGTGGGATTGCGCGCCCAGGTTGTAGATCTCGTCGGGCTTGATCTGATTGATCAGACGATTCAGGTGAGCGGCATTCGCCAAGTCTCCGTAATGCAGACGCAGAGCAGTCTCTCGCTCGTGCGGATCCGAATAGATGTGATCGAGACGATCCGTATTGAACGTGGATGTCCGGCGGATGATGCCATGCACCTCATACCCTTTGGCGAGCAGGAACTCGGCGAGATAGGAACCATCCTGGCCCGTGATACCAGAAATGAAGGCCTTCGGGGAGGTGTTTCCTGAGAGCTTAGTCAGGCGCGTTGCTCCAAGTTGTTGTGACGGTCTTGAGCGCGATGCGAAAGTGCTGGCGAGCGGACCACAGCTATAGTCGGAACTACTGTATATCAGACCCCCGTGCCGCCCCGAAATAAAGAAGGTACGCGGTCGTTATTTTATCGTGCACCCGGAAATCAAGTCATTTCGGGTCCGCGTGGCCTCTCGTAGTTGGGGGGCTCAGCCTCGAGTCGGGACTAAACTTCTGCCCTTGTTTCGAATTCTCTGATTGTACTCGAAACGTACTTCGCCTGTTGTTCGGTGAGCTCGGGAAACATCGGCAACGATAGGACCGTTTTGGCCAGCGACTCAGTTACCGGGAATGAACCTATCGGGATCCCCAGATCCTTGTAGCACGGCTGCAGGTGGACTGGTATCGGGTAGTGCAGCCCGGTTATGACACCGTGTTCTTTGAGACGTGCCCGTAATCGATCCCGATCAGAATGCTGGATCACATAGAGGTGATAAACATGAGTTCCGTCTGGTGCCACTGCCGGTGTTCTCACGGCATCCACTTCCGCCAAAAGCTCGTTGTAGACCTGGGCTGCGCACTGGCGACGTTCGTTCCATTCATCTAAGTGTGACAATTTCACTCGGAGCACCGCGGCCTGCAAACTATCGAGACGGCGGTTATAGGCCAGAAAAATGTGGTGGTACTTTTCGCGCTGCCCATAGTTGCGCAGAACCCGAACAAGTCCGGCCAGGTGAGCATCGTTCGTGACCAACATGCCGCCATCGCCGAAGGCGCCTAAATTTTTCCCCGGATAGAAGCTGAAGCACCCTGCAGTGCCGAGCGCGCCAACTCGCCGGTTTTTGTAGCGAGCGCCGTGCGCCTGGCAAGCGTCCTCGATGACCAAGAGATCGTGCCGAGTGGCAACTTTCAGGATGGGATCCATGTCAGCAGGCTGACCGTACAGATGCACGGGAAGAATAGCCTTCGTCCACCGAGTGATGGCAGCTTCGATTTGTTTCACGTCCATTGTGTAGGTAGTAGGATCGACGTCCACAAACACCGGCTTGGCACCTGTGAAGGAGATTGCTGAGGCCGTTGCGATGAAAGTATGTGAGACGGTAATGACCTCGTCGCCGGTGCCGATGCCGTTGGCACGCAACGCGAGCTCTAGGGCGGAGATTCCAGAATCTAGACCCACCGCATACTTCGCCTCACAATATCTAGCAAACTCTTCTTCAAATCGCTCAAGTTCTGCGCCAAGAATGAAATCGGCGCTTTCGACTACGTTGCGCATAGCCTCAGAGACTTCGGCGAATATGCCTTGGTGTTGCGCTTGTAGATCGAGAAAAGGAATATTCATGAGGCGGCCTCTCTACTTCCTGATGCCCAGGCCCAAATAAACGATCGGCCGAAGGATACTCCACCAGCCAGTAACCGCCTTCATCTTCGTATAACCCAGGCTTTTCGGAGGATAAATCTTAGTAACAGGAACTTCAGTATGACGATAGCCCAGCCTAATCGTTTTGAAGAGCAGGTATGGCTCTAACTCATACTTGTCAAGCCAACCGTCCCGCCACAGGATACGTGGATCGAGGAGAATCGACGTCCTGAACGCGCGGAAGCCGTTGGTGCTTTCTGTGACCCACTTGCGTGCGACAAGGGAAAACAACACAGGGTGGACCCGAGTTGCAAACTGGCGGTACATGGGCATGTTGCCATGACCGCCACCGGTCAAGAAGCGAGAGCCCTGCACGAAGTCGTAGCCTTCCTGAAGAATTGGGGCGACCAGTCGTGGGATTTCCTTTGGGTCGTCTTTGTTGTTGCCAGCCACGATCACGACTATGTCGTAGCCGTTCTCTAGGGAGTATTCGAAGGCTCTTTTCATCGCAAACCCAATACCCTGGTTGAGTGTATTGGAGAGAATCTTCACTGGGAAAGAACGGAGTTTTTCGATGGAACCATCATTCGAGCCGTCGTCCATGACGAGCGTTTCGTAGGGACTACTGGCCAAGATTCGTTGGACTGCCGCCTCGATCTTGATGCCTTCGTTGTAGGCGAATGTGCAAACCAGAATTCGCGGCTTCGAAGTCGGCGGCTGCTGGTCGGTTTCCGCCCGCGCCTCAAGCACGATCTAGTTTCTCCGCAGTTGCCAGATCTACCACCTGGCCTTCCCGCTCTCTCGTTTTGACGTCTTTGCCCTTGATGTAAGGGACAACGAGGTCGAATGGGCAGTCGAGTTCGTCGACGTGTTTTTGGGCCTTAGCCGGGCTCCCGTAAGCCAACGTGTAAGGCGCGATGTCGTGAGTAACAACGCTGCCCGCTCCAATAAGAGCGCCTTCGCCGATGGTGATGTGAGGAAGCAACGTTGCGTTGACTCCGATGCGGGAACCACGCTTCAGGGTAGGACCCTTCATGCACTTCGTGCAGATCGGATGGGGATCATTGGCGACGACTACGCCCGGAGCTAAAAAGACATCATCCTCGATGGTAGTGAACTGCGCGATATAGACATTGTTGTGGATCTTCACATCATTGCCGATGACGCACCCATAGTCGACGCAGGAATTGTTCCAGACAGAAAAGTGGTCACCGATTACGTTTTCTTCTCGAATAACCACGTTGTGCCCGGTCTCAAGACCGCTCCCGATCACGGTGTTCGTGTAAATGACGGTGCCAGTACGAACGTACGCACCGTTTCCGATACGTGTAGGCTGCAGCTGGATCTTGCGGCCAGTTCGGTATCCGAGAAAAACACCCAAATCGAAGTGGCAATCGGTCCCGTGAATAACTAACTCAGACATCAAGCCACCGCCTTGGCTAGCGTCTCTTGATCAAGGCTGACAGGAACACCATTCAACGCCACAGAATCGCTCAGAGCACAAAGAACTCTGACTACCTGGACGCCACTTTGTCCGTCGGTGTTAGGCCGCGTGCCGGAGTGAATGCACTCGAGAAAGTGCGAGCTCTGGTTTTTCAGCGGTTCACTGGCCTCGACGTGAGGACTGATAATGTCGCCGTCACGCACCAGCAACCGGTATTCGCCGAAACTTCCGGCTTCCATTTCCGGCGCAATGCCCTTCTCGAAGATGCGAACGCGCTCCACATTGTTCAAGTCATTGAAAACGATCCGGCGCTGGCTTCCGACGACGACAACTTCGCGCACCTTGTTCGGGTCAACCCAACTAACGTGGATGTTGGCGATAACATGGTCTGAATAATTGAGCGTTGCGAAAACAACGTCTTCGCGGTCATTACCCAAGACCTTCGAGGCCACGGCGCTAACCCAGCAGGGCTGCCTATCGAGCAGATAGTTAAATATCGCGACATCGTGCCCGGCTAGATCCCATAACGCGTTCACGTCGTGCCGGACCGGTCCCATGTTCGTGCGGGCAGCGTGTAGATAATAAACCCTCCCGAAATCGCCAGTGGACATCAACTGTTTAACTTTTTGAATTCCGGAGTTGTAAAGGAACGTGTGGCCGACCATCAGAATTCGAGAATGTTGTTCAGCGACCCCGACCAACTCTTGCGCATCTTCCACAGTGGTGGTCATGGGCTTTTCAACGAGAAGATGCTTTCCGCCGCGGAGCAACTCTTTGGCAATCTTGAAATGGCTAGAGGCAGGAGTTGCGATCACAACCGCATCAACCCAACGATTGACAAGGATATCCTGCCAGTTGGCGGTGGTGGGTATCAAAGGGAAACGCTCGCGGACAACACGCAGACGCTCTTCGTTGCTATCGGACACCATCACAACCTTGATATCTGGAAGTTCGCTGAACACACGTATATAGTTAATTCCCCAGTAGCCACAACCGATAACCGCTACGTTCGTAGGTTTCATGTTTCGATCCTCACTTCGACCGTTCGACCCACGCTTGAATCTTGTCTCGAAGGACCATCAACGATTGGGAAGAGCGAATAGTTTTCAGAATTTATAGCATATCCTCTCTCGCAGATGGCCAAAATATTTGAATCTATGCGACTTAACAGAGCCGAGGTGCGCGACATGACCTACGCAGTACGCTCCATCCCTATTGATATACCTTCCAGGCCAGTGAGCAGTTTCATCTGCCACTACCAGTTCATACAGCCAAATTCCTGGCCGACCAGTGGCGTCCGTCGAACGCGGGAGGTTTCATCGCCTTGCTCCGGTCCAGGTCTCCGTCCACACGTTTTCGACCATCGTGAGCAAGGCTTTCCGCAGAGCGATGGTCTCCCGGAGCTGAATGAATGAAGAGGATATCTTTCGCCAGCATTGGCACATCCGACGATTCTCTAATTGAATTGGTGTTTGGTGGTTTGGACGAGAGTGGGTCTTTAGGCGATGGCGCTCGGCAAACGAATTCCTGGCGATCCCCCGGGCACGTGCTGGAGGTAAAATGTAAAAGATGGTCTCCGCCCTTCAACAACTTTCGCTACGCTCGCAAGTCCTGTGCCGGTCGCTTCGGAAAACTGGCGATTCTCGGAGTGCGGGCTCGTTTCGCGTGGATTGATTCGGCCCCCTCCGTTGTGTAACATGGCAAACATTGAGACACTTGTTACCCTAGCACATTCCACTCTGCAGTTTGGAGGAACTTTGGGCTCAGCTTTCTGGGAGAGACTAGGTGCGGATGGCTCCAAAGATGATCAGGCCCGAAGACCAACAGCCAACAACTCAGCATGCAGGCCTTGGTGGCTTCAACGGTGTGGAGTTGGCAGTGTTCTTGTTGCTAGCCACAGTGGTTTGTGCTTTGACATTTCATTTCCGCGCGGCTCATTTTCTAAACACGGAACCTCGCACTGACCAAGCGAGCGCCGCACGACTAGTGCAGGAAGTTCGGTCAGCTGACCATTTTCTGCCGGTACAGCGGGGAACTAACTTCCGCACAGCGCTTGAGGGTGATTCTGCATCTGCCCTTTACTGGATCGTGAAATACTTTTACAGTTTTCCAAATCTACTCTTTAGCTTCTGGTTCCTTCTTGTCGAGATCGCCGCTTCTTTTCTGGTTGGCTATTCATATAGAGCACTGGTGGGAATGAGCATTGGCGTCAGTGTCTTGTCAGTGGGCATGGTGGGCTTCTGGACTTATTGGCTTGCCGTCCGCGGCAATATTCATAGTCGCAAACACATGCCTATGCTGTGCGGCGCGGTTGGCCTTGTATCCGGTGCGCTGTCGTTTTACGGGCATCTCTACTCCCCTTGGGGCGCACACAATTTCGGTGTGTTTGCTTTGCTGGTAGCGGGACTAGTTACCACGACCTTCCTGAGAAGATTGGAAGAGGACCCTCGTTCGATTACTACGAAGGGCATTGCCACGCTGCTGATTGTGCAGGCCATTGCTTTTTATTCACACTGGCAATTCTCTTCCTCCTCCCTCCAGCGACAGTTTTGGCCATCCTCCTTGGGAGGAGGCCTCCCCTATCCCAGCGGCTGGTGATGGTGGCCGCCTATTCTGGATTTGTGATTCTCTCAACCCTTCCGGTGGTTGTGCTCATGTTTAGTGTCCGTACAGCCACCCCAGCCATCGTGTTTGCTGGTTTCTCCAATCAACCCAGCGCCGGCATAGTTAGTGCGGCATTGCATCGTGCCGCAACATGGATTCTGACTTCCCGCTTGTATTTCTCGATCTTCGGTCTGATTTCCGCAATGGTCGGACTGGGGATGCTCGGATTTAAGCGGGGGATTTGGTTTCCGCTGATGATCGTGGTGAGCCACTTTGTAGTGTGGATTTCGATGCCCGGGTTCTCTTGGAACGGCTCTGCGACAGAGACGCGAACTTACAATTATCTGCTCGTTTATCTAGCTCTCGGAGTAACCTATGCCGTTTGCTTACCTATCGAAACATTTACTGTTTCATGGGGAGCACGGAAATTGGTCACTGCGGCAATTGTAGTGCTTGCGTGTCTACACCTCGGCTTGCAACTCCATGCAGACCAAGATATAGAGGGTATTGGAGTGCGCATACCGAACTTCAGGGATTACTTGAACGGGCAGGGCACACTTCGCCCCATTATTCGTGACATTAACAGACAGCTTCCCCGCGATTCTTTCCTGTTAACGTGGGACTATTCCCTACAAGACGTTTACTACGTTCTCTCAGATGCTCAGCGAGCACACATACTGCCGGCCATGCAGACCATGTTGCTGCGCCAGCGGGAGCGCGATTTGAGCGATTACCTCCGTCGCCGTGCGATCGACGTGGACTGCGGAAGAATTTATGTATTGTCCTCGTCGTCCATCGTTCCAAGCTCTCTGAACGAGGCCACGGCTGCTATATTAGGTCCGGACGGACTGAGGTGTGGTACCACACTTGAACTTAACGAGATTGCTAGGGACGCTGCTGGACCTGAAATCTTTGTACTATACCAGGTGGTAGCGCGATCCGATTCGGCCCTACCAAACTAACGGGTGTGGGAATAAAGAGGGAATTCGGGTTTGTAGGAGGTGAAGATGAGCCGATACGACAATCTGCTTCTTGCGGGTCGACAAAGTTTCCTTTCGCAAATAGCAAAACGCAAGGATCCCCGCTACACTATTGACGTGGCGACAGCAGAAGAGGCGGGGAAACTGGAAGTCTCCGAAAGGCCAAGGATCGACAAGATTCTAGCTACTCCAATCGGCCTGTCGTAATATTTCTCAAAGGCGCACCGGGCTCGCGCTCCCGCCTCCCGTACCAGAGTCCGATCTTGCGCCAGTTGCTTAAGAAGTCGGACCATCCCTGCCGCGTCTCCGGGCTCGATTCTCCAACCGCATTCATGCCGTCGCAGAACAAGCGATGGTGTTGCGCCCTCCGGACCCACGTAGAGCATCGGCCGCCCCGCCGCCATGATTCCATATGTCTTGCTCGGCACGATAGCCCCTGCGGTCTCGGGGATCTGCGTCACCAGCCCCACATGCCCCTCTGCCAAACTCCGGCCCAGCTCAGAGCGGCTCGTGTAGGGCCGAAACTCGGCATTACCGATCCCTTCCTCCCGACAGAACCTCTCCAATCGCACACGCCGTGCTCCGCCGCCCACGAAAACGAAGCGGAAACGGTTGTCGTCGCGAAGCTGCCGCATGGCTTCGGCAATTGTATGCTGCTCGTGGGCCAAGCCGAAGGTACCTGAATAGTGCACTACCAGCGGCCCTTTCTCGAACGGGGCGGGAACAATCTCGCGCCCGTCGGCCCAGTTTTCCGCTACAAAGATCTTGTTCTCGGAGATACCGCGGGCGACCAGCCGCGCCTTCATCTCGTCACCCAGCGCGATGATTCCGTCGGCTCTCTTCCGAGAAAAGTCGGCGACAGCGCCGATCAGTCGCGTCACCGTCGATCGAGGCTTCAGGACGTTCAGATCTATCGCGATGTCCGGATATAGGTCCATTTCCCAGATGAAATGCTGCGAGCCTCGCAGGGTCTTGAGCAAAGTGCCCACCAACGAGATAAGTGGAGGTGTGGTGAGCGTGACCACGAGCGCGGCCTTTGGTCCCCGAACACCTCGCATCGCCGCACCCACGAAGAAGGCCGCATAGGAGACAACGCGACCAATCTTGCCTCTTGAAAAGGCAATGTCCCCAGACTGCATGATCTTCACCGGAGGTAGGGTGGCTGCATCCAAAGCGCCATAAACGGATCTCCCGCACAGCACGGTCACCACGTGGCTGTCCGGATTAATTTCCCGGGTAACATCTGTCAGCAACTGTGCCGTCGCCGCAGTATCGGGCCAAAAAAACTGGTTAACGAATAGAACTTGCATGGAAGCCTTGTGTCGGAATCGAGAGCGCATTTCGCCCGAGCACTTCGTCGGCAGAGCGCACCAGATTCACTTGGTCTGCATTTCTGCAAACGCCGCTCGATTTTCGCTGAGATGCGCGTTTTCCTCCTTGCGCAACAGGAAGCCGCCGATCGACAGCAGATCCACCTGCGTCCGCAGGAAGCAGTCGATCGCCTGTGCGGGTGTTTGGACGATGGGCTCGTTCTCATTGAATGAAGTGTTCAGCAGCACCGGCACTCCGGTTGCTTCGTCGAACTTGTGAATCAACTTCCAATACCGCTCATTCACGTCGCGCTCCACCGTCTGGAGTCTTCCAGTCCCATCCCCATGCGTCACTGCCGGAATCCGTTCCCGTTGCTCCGGCTTGATCTTGTACGCCATCACCATGAACGGCGACGGGTAGTCGGTCTCGAAATACTCGCCTACGCTCTCCGCTAGAATCGACGGGCAGAACGGCCGGAACGGCTCGCGATACTTGATGCGACTGTTGAGAATCGCTTTCATGTCCTTGCGACGTGGGTCCGCCAGAATGCTCCGGTTGCCCAGCGCTCGCGGCCCAAACTCCATGCGGCCCTGAAACCAGCCGACAATCTTCCCTTGAGTAATCGCCTCCACGGTGCGGTCTATGAGATCCTCTTCTGTGACCTTGTGATACCTGCAGCCGGCGGCCTCCAAGTCGTGCAGGATCTCACCGTCCGAATACTCTGGCCCGTAGTACACGTGGCGCATTTCAAAGCAGCGCGGCAACTTCAACTCCTGATGCTGAACATAAAGTGCTGCGCCAATCGAGGTCCCGGCATCGTGCGCTGCCGGCTGGATGTAAACGTCTCGGAAGTCGGTGCGCTCGAAAATCACGCCGTTGGCCACGCAATTCAGCGCTACTCCGCCTGCCAGACACACCGCAGTCGCGCGTGTTTGCCTCTGGACAAAGTTCAACAGCGCGAAGTAATTTTCTTCAAGCACCAACTGCACGGAAGCCGCCAGGTCCTTCTCTCTTTGTTGGATCTCAGACCGCGGCACACGCGGCTCCCCGAATTCGTCCGCCATTTTGTGCGAAAACACGTTGCCCAGCACCGGTTCGCCGCCGTACCAGGTCATCTCCACGCCTTCGCTGTGATGAGTAAAGTAGTCCAGATTCAGTCGGCACTGGTCTCCGTCGCTGTGAACCACTCGTCTCACCTGTTCGGCGAACCGAGGCTCCCCATAGGCGGAGAGGCCCATCATCTTGTACTCGTCACCATACTTTGGAAAGCCGAGGAATTGCGTGAAGGCAGTATAGAAAATGCCCAGCGAATGTGGGAAGGAGACGGAGCCTCGCACTTCGATCTGATTACCCTTCCCCACTCCCCACATCACACTGCTGAAGTCGCCGAAGCCGTCGATGGATATGACCGCGGCCTCCTCAAAGGGAGACGCGAAAAACGCGCTGGCGAGATGTGCCCGGTGATGCTCGACGAAGTGCACTCGCAACGCGTCACGCGGCACAATTCCCTGTGTCGCAAGGGCCTCACCAACCTGCGCGATGCGCACGCTGTTGGAAGCACGGGAGGCGAGGTTCAGCCACCGGTGCGGCCGTAGGGCTGCTCGGACAAGTTTGTCCCTCAGATGAGCCCTGGGATTTCGCGAAATCGCAATATGGTCTGGTTGCAAGCCCTCAAGACAGGCCCGTGCCGCGAGCACGGGCAACCCCGCCCAGTGTTTCACGCGATTCAGTCGCTCCTCCTCGATTGCCGCCACCAGTTGCCCGTCCCGCAGTAAGGCCGCTGATGCATCACCGTGGAATGCGTTCAGTCCGAGAATGTTCATTTCCGTTTCCATTCGTTCGTCGGTTTTTGGGCAGGGTTGATCATTCTATTCTCAAACATACGCTGAACTTCCCGCACGAGCGATCGCAGATCCCCGGACCGCCCCTGACAGCGTCTCACGCGATCTGGGCTTTAGGTCTGCTTCCCTGGCCCTGGAGACGAGCCTACATAGTTGCGGTTTTAGAGAGGTTCAAGACCTTACCTCGCCACGCCGCGGAATTGGCTAAGCACTCCCTCGTACGTCGATAGGATGAGATCCGCGACGCCTTCCCAGCCAAACTTCGCGACGACTAGCGCGCGCCCTTTCGCGCCCATCGTCCGGAGTGTTTCGGGATCTAGAGTTGTTGCGTGACGTAAGCCTTCGGCGATGCCATCGACGGTGGCGTCGACCCACCAGCCACAGCCGCTCTCTGGCAGAATTGACCACGGCGCGCCAACGGTGGTCAGGACTGGCAAGCCGTGAGCGAGTGCTTCGGCGACAGCGAGACCAAAGCTCTCCGAATAGGATGGAAGCACAAAAAGGTCGGCGTCAAAGAAAGCAGACGTCTTCATTTGATGCCCGATCGGACCTATGAAGGAAACCACTTCGCCCAAGCCGGCAGCGGCTACTGCCTTTTCGACTTGTTTCTGGTGGCCTGCTTCGTCGGGACCGGCGATACGCAAAATCCAACCATCCGGTCGCACACGTGCCCAGGCCTCAACTAACATTGGCAAACCCTTGATCGGATAAATTCGACCGAGAAACAACGCTGTTCTTCTTTGACCACCTCGAACCGCGTTCTGAGATTCCGAACCGCCGACCCTAGGCCGCTCTTCCGGCACATCGACACCGTTTGGAACGGCGATGACAGGGACTCCAAGCCCAAGGTGCTGCAGGTTTCGGGCCTCCGCCTCGGCAGTGGTGTGATGGCAACGCGCTTGCTTCAAATCGCGGCGTTGATACAGCTGCCAGGCAACGCGCTTTCTCAATCGCTTGTGGCGAAGTGCCCAAGGCTCAAGCATGCCCCGCGTGCTTATCACCCGTGGGATGCCGCGCCTTTCCGCGAGCACGGCAAGACGATGGTTATGCGGCAGCCAGATACCGTTATCGTGCAGGATGTCGGTTTTGCTGAAGCGATCCAAAGCTTCGGCCTCAGTACCGATCACGCGTTGTACGGACGATCCAGGAGGCAACAGCGGCGTGACTGCTGCGGACTGGTCGGAAGCCCAGAGGCCGACCTCGGCCCCTGCCTCCGCCAGCGCCGTAGCTAGTCTCGAGACCGAGAACGCCGGCCCACCATAATCAGGAAGCAGACTCGTGCTCGTAAGGAGAACTTTCAATGTGGTTCGTGCTCCTCACCGCCGCCCATCTCGAGATAGTAGACCTCTTGGTCACGAACCGTTTCCATGCCAGGTTCCAAGCCAACGCCCCGACTAGGGCTGCGGCGGAGCCGCTGAACAATTCTACAATTGATCCGTTCGGCGCAATCAGGGCCACGCAGGGGAGAAAGAAGAGGATAACCGTGCCCAGATCTCCTCGCCGTTCTGCGACAGCGGCCTTGAGGTCGAGCGTCCCGATGAGCCAGCCAAGGATGAGAAAACCAACTACCACTCCTGGAATCCCAAAATTGATCTGGAACTCCATCACGTTGCCTACACCAAATGACGTTTTGGTAGAAAGCCGGAGACCGGTCATCTTCGAAACGATTTGAGGACTACCGGCAAATACCGGCTTGTCGGGCCAGAAGGCGCGAGGAACCAGAGCGAGTAGTCCCTGCCAGACCGAATCGCCCTCGAGGTAATCGACTTGGCCGTGCTGAATTCGTCGAGCTGCCAGTCCAACGAAATAGTTTTGATTTAGTCTCCTATCAAGCGCAATCAGGTGCTGCCGGTTTGTTGGGTCAAGCCATTCAAAGTCTTCAACCGTGTCAATAACGGAATTGATTCGTGCCTCAAGGGGTGCTCCGCCCCATACCTGGTCACGGATGTCGTCTCGGTGGTGAAAGTAGGTTACAAAGATGCTCAAACTTATGAATGCAAAGACGGCGATACCGATTCCCACTCGCCAGTAGCTCCACATCGAAACAGTGAGCGCGGAACAGACGACAATGATGGCCGCGGATCCATAGCTCAGGAAGCCTCCGAGCAAAAGCATCAGAACGGGGTAGACCATGAGCGCGCCGAACCAGATTCCTATTCGTTTGAGATCGCCACGCTGGCAAGCCGCTCGCAGGCCTAGCATCACGCCCAACATCCAAATCCCTCCCCCCTTGTCAACTGCAGCGCTGACACTGGGGAATCGGAAGAGAGGACTTAGGCCGTAGATGAGAGACCACCCGCCGAGCAGGCAAAACAACCAAAAGCGAGTGCGCTCCGACTCCCGATGGATTGGTGCTCTTTGGCTCGAAGAACGGGCGAGCCACACTCCCGCGACAAAGCAAATCGACCCGAGCGCCGTCAAACGCATGGCAATCTCAATAAGGTCCGAGTTTAAAAGGAAATCGCGGCCCACGATGTGGGCAAATGCGCCAGGCAGGTGGATCAGCAACAATGAATATAAGTAGGCGATTGGAAGCCCTAGCGAAACCCTATCCCTGCGGAGAAGCCATACCAGCCAAAGGAGCGCCGCGAGACAAATTAAAACCAACAATGTCATGGCGTTTGAAAGACCCTGCTAGCGGCTTCCTCGATGGGCAACAACTTCACTCAGAGTCCGCAACCAGTCGCCTGCCTTCTTCCAACTCAGGCACTTGACTGGTCTTGAGAACCGATAGCCTGCTTGCTCGAGGAGACGAATGGACTCCGTGGCTGCACACGTTGCTCCCGCACTTCTAGCCCAGTTGAGTTCCATAAAAATCATTCCGACACGACCTTCCCTGATCAGGTGTTCTGCACCCTTGAGGGCCGAGTGTTCGTGACCTTGAACATCAAGTTTCAAAAGATCGACGTGGTCAATCGAACGATCTTGGCAAAAGTGGTCGAGGCATACTGTTCGTACATGTTCATCTTCGGAATTGCCGACGTCTTGTGAAATGAAGTTCATCCCTTCATTGTTTCCCAGTTCCCCACGGAAACGCTTCAGAATGGCCTGACCATCCTTGCTGAAGACGGCTACCTCGTGAACATGGAGGTTGTCTAGTCCGTTTAGCTTCGCCGTTGCGCGCAGCCGAGCTGCAATTTCCGGGGTAGGTTCGAAGGCATGGACGGTGGCGTCGGACTGAGCCGCAAGCGCGGCCAGGCTATAGATTCCGGCATTCGCTCCCACATCGAGGATGATCTTGGCGCCCTCTGACGCAGTCGCCCAACAGCTAAGAATATCTTCCTCCAGGAAGTAGGTGCCAAAAAAATAGAACTGCCGCTGCAGCATTTCGCTGAGATCGCATGACATTTTAAATTTGCCATGTTTCAACGTCGCTACTCGATGCGTACACCTGTCTGAGAGGGCCGCGTGCCACAGTGAATCGACCAATCGCAGCTTGCCACGTCGAATCGGAAAACGCCGCGCGTACATTGCGAGAACGTTCTCGAAAACAGTAGGCGCCATTCGTTCGGATCTCAATCCAGGTCCAACTCTCGCAGTGCCGCCCTGAGGCGACAGACATACGCATAACCGCCCTCTTTGCAGCGCTTGTAGCCCCGCTCTGCAACCCGCTTCCTGGCGGGTTCGTTGCGACAATAAAATCGGACCTTCTCGACCAATTCCTCGCACGACGCGAAGAACTCGGCTTCTTTGCTTTCTTCAAAGAATTCCCGGTGTTCCTCGGTTCGGTCAGCAAGAAGCAGGCTGCCGCAAGCGGGGATTTCGAAGGTGCGGGTCGTATGCTGGTCAGGCCAGGCTTTCCGCAAAAATCCGATACCTATCCTGGACCCCGTAAGGGCGCGCGCGTAGTCATCAGCGTAAACCTCTCCCCCTTGGTGAGCCCGGGACAAAAGGTCGTCACAATGGAAACGGAACCGGTCCTTCCCTGCAAGCTGTCGGAGAATAACGTGTCGGCGAGGCGTCCACTTACCGTCCCGCAGGAACTCCCAATATCCGCCCCAGATCTTGAGGTCTATACCCGCAGCGGTGACTGCGTGAAGGAAGCGCTCCCGTCGAGGTTCCCATCCGCCTAAAAAGCCAACGGCGCATCTCCATCGAGCATCCTCGGAGACTAGGGGGCGGTGGACTTCGTCACAATACCCAAGCGGCATATAGACAAACGGCTTGTCAAGCGCTTCGTACTGCTTCCGCTCATACGACTTGCAATAGACGAGGGCGTCGAATACTCTCATGGCTTCATCCATGAGCCGCGTTCGCTTCCAGTCGAGCGAGAAATATGGGTCAGGCGTAAAGTGAACCGTTCTCGCGCCAAGCCTGCGCAGTTCCTCGATCGTTTCCGCTCGGAGGAACTCCTGCTTGTCCGCCCATACGACTGCGGGTTTGAAATCACGCGCCGCGGACAGAATTGTGGAATTGATTTCCTCCACGATCGACCCTCGATGGATCCGCCGTTGCAATTGCCTCATGCCCCATGACGCACGCTTCCACGGCACCGATGTGTGCACGCCGCACACAGAATGACCGAGCCGCTCAAGTGCGCGCATTCGCATGAGGGCAGTTTGGCCAGGATCGATCTCTCCCAGGTAGAGGATTTTCATCCCGAGGCTATCATCTCCCTTGCGGGCGGAGGACTGGACAGGCCAATTTCTCCAACACACCGAAAATCATAGTGCCGATATTCGGTCGTCCGAAACAACTTCGCTCAAATAGGAACACAACCGCTCCTCAAACTGCTTTCTGGAATGTTGCCCTCTCGCCTTCGCCCAAGCGGCTTCACGCATCCGTTGATATTCATTCCCTTGCTCGAGCATCCAGTTCATCGCACCCGCTACCGCGCTTGGCTGCGACGAATCATCTAGAAGCAATCCTGTGCGCCCATCCTCGATTATTTCGGGAATGGCGAACTTGCGTGTCGAAATCACTGGACAGCCAACATAACCAGCTTCGACCAGCAGCAGCGGACAAATATCGTTCCGGGTCGCGTTCACAAGGGCGCGCGCCCCACCCAGGATTTCCTGGAATCGTCGATACTCATCTGGAATCTCCTTTCGCAGAAAACCTGCGAAGGTTATCCCGGTTTCTGACGCAGCGTCGGATGGCCGGTCGCCAACAATGATTAGACCGGCGTCTGGGTGACGTTTTCTCACGTCGCGAAATGCGGCCAGCACAATTCGCCCACCTTTGGAATCGAAGTTAGTGGACGCAAATGCAAACTCCTTGCGACCTGCATAAGCATCACGAGCCGGCATGTCGATCTCACCAAAGATTCCGACCGAGCCGACGCGGTTTGTCTCTAGGGAGTAATCGCGCACGGCACGCTCTGCTGCCCATTGGCTTGTGAACAGAACCCGGCGGGCATTCCTCAGCCACGCAGCTTCGGCCTGTTCGATTCGTTCAAGATCATCGCTACGGAACTGGTCGCGGCGGTGGAAGATATTGACGTAGTCGCGGAAAGTGCAGTCACTCCATGCGATGTAGGGTCGTTCGGGTCGAGTCGCGATCCACGGCGTGAATCCGTGAAAAAAATCCAGGCGCGCGTCAGCGTGGCATCTCGCATGAACCACGTCAGCAATCGCTTTCAACCTACGCGGGGAGAAGAGAAAAAAAGATCCTTGCGATCCGGCTACGCGTCGGAGTTTGGACCACGCTTTTTGCCATACTACCACCGGCGGGTTGATCGGTCCAATGTAGTGCGTAGCTTCACGGTTGTTCACGGCAGAGAAAGCTGCCGCGTTCATCGCGGAAAATCCCCCAGACCGCAGATCCTTCGGGAGATTGGAAACGAAATTGATCAAGCAAGAGTCCCGTGGCCGTACAGCTTTAAGAGCGCACGGGCGGACCAATCAATCGAGAAAGCAGACGCCGCTACCCTCTGATTAGCGTCCGCAATATTCAGGCGTTGCGCAGCAAGCTGAAACAAATCATCTGCCCACGCGGCTTGTCCGGCTTCCACCTTCCGGAAGCGCACGAGTTCCGGTACGACCACGCACTCGCGAGGCACCGTGTCGGATGCCAGCACAGGAAGCCCTGCCGCCTGGGCCTCGACCGCTACCATGCCCAACCCCTCGCCTCGCGACGGAAACAGCAGGACGTCACTACCTAGCATCAGCCTTTCGATGTCTTTGCGGATACCGGCGAACCGGATGTGCGCCTCCAGCCCAGCTGAAGCGATGCGTTCCTCGAGGATGGGAACAGCGGAGCTGTGTGCGCCAGCCAGAAGCATACGCACGCCTGCGTCTCGGCAACATTCGATCCCTACCGAAACTGCGAATCCCGAATTCTTGTGGTTTTGTGGATGACCGAGGTTGGGAGACACATCGATCCGTCCCACGAACAGAATAATCTTCGCGTCCATGGGCCAACCGAACTCTTCGCAGACGGATGCCTTCGCCGGGAGCGCTTCTCCAAGGAATCGCATGGGGTCGAATCCGCAATGGAGCGCCGCCTTTGGGATTCGACGAAAGGGGGTCGCATCGAAGCCGTATTCGGCGATGGCTTGTCGTGAAGTACCGGTGATGTGTGTCGAATAACGCGCAACGAGTGTTTTTCCGACACGCGACGTTAAACGGCGGACGGGGGTCACACCGTAATTATTGTCGATTTGATAGGAAGGATTGTGGACATGCGTCACCCTCACCGAGGGCAGTACACCCGAACCCATCAAGAAGTGCCATCCACTGGCATAATCCTGGTGATCGTGGACAGCATCGTACTGTCCCTCGCGGAGCACGCGGCGGAATTCGACTGCAAATCGCGGCAGGTGGGCGCGCCTGTAACGCACATAGTGGACCTTCGCCCCCAGTCGGCGCGCCTCCTCATCAAAGAGCCCGGGATTGCCGCTTGTAGCCAGAAAGTCTATGTGACAAGCATCCATTTTTGACCAGAGCCGCAGCAGTTCCATCAGCCAAGTCTCCGCGCCCCCCATGCCAAGGCTGTCGATGATTTGTAGAACCCTGATTGGGCGCTGATAGTTCACGTGTGGAGCTGGAGCAACCCCGCGAGCGCCCGGTCCATGTCCATTGGCGACTCCCTCAGAGCGGCGATCGCGGCGGCTCGCGATGGCGCCGGTTGATGCAGAAGTTCCATTGCGGCTTTCGCCCATAGGTTGGGTCCATCTGAGAGTGGAAGCGGTCGAAGGCTGGCGGTTGGCAGCAGAGGATCATCCAGAATGCCGCGAGACAACAGCATCCGCAGCCCCGCTACCTGCGCCTCGACGACGGCGAGTCCGAATCCCTCCACCGGGTCCTCAGGATGAGGAAGGATGAACCAGTTGCAACAGGACATGATTTCAGGAACATCATCGCGCCAGCCGAGGTGGCGAAAAGCGGTACCGAGCTCTAGCTCGGCGGCGCGCTGACGGACAGCCTCGTCGAGAGATCCAGTTCCCACAAAAACCCCCGCCACCCGTGCATCCATGCGGCGCATTTCGGCCAGCACATCGACCGCGAACAACGGGTTTTTTTCGGGAACCATTCGGCCTGCGAAGAGCAGAATTTGGGAGTTCTCGCCAAGACCCAGCTCACGGCGAAAACCCAGGCGGTCCGCTTTCGCGTTTTCAAACGGAGTGGTGTCTACGCCATAGTAATGCACATGGTCTCTTTCCTTTTGGCGGCCACGGCCCGCCAAAAAAGCGTCCAGCGTGTGATTCGAAATCCCCACAACGCGATCAGCCATGGTGAGACAGACCTGCCGCATCGGCTCGCGGTACAAGAGTTGCTTCCAACGGCTGGGCGTGAGGACCTCCTCATCTGCATTATGCACATGGACGATCCGACGCTGAATTGGAAGGCCCGCGGAGGCCAAAAGATACACTGCACTCACAATGTCATGGTGGCAATGCAGAACGTCGTACTCACCGCACCGTAACCCCGCGCGCAGTGCGCGGACGAACTCCACCTTCCTCCCAATCGGAACAGGCGAATCGATGACGCGGGCGCCAAGTGCTCGCGCCTTCTCTTCCATAGCTCCCGGCTGCTCGAGGATGCTGTAAAACGTCCAATCGAGTTCTATTTCACGTTTGCGCGCATGCTCGAACATCCGGAGGAGCCAATTTTCCACGGCTCCGCGATCAAGACTTTCGACAACGTGAAGAACTCGTGGTGGTTTTCTTTGACTGTTCGGAATGGCTTCCTCGACCCGAGGGTGAACTCAGGAATAGCGCTCCAAAAGTACCGTGTGCCGTACTCCACCTGATCCCAACAAATTGGTGCTGAAAATGCATCCTCTTCACCTTTTGTCCTCCGCCCCTACGACTTGTTGGTGCGAGAGCTGTTGGATTGCGCGATCTCGCCCTCGGAAAGCCGCTCTCAATATCTGACCGTGAGGCTGCTTCAGCCGGGCAACCCGCAGAAAATCCGCTGTCCGACCCAGTACGGTCCGTTGACGAGGCCGTATTCCATATTCCGAATCCAGCAAAACTGAAGAGTAGTGAATCCCCTCTGACAAACGCGATAGGTAGTCTTCGGTCAACCGTTCCGGCGAAATCAGGTGCGTGAGTTTGAGCGAAGCGATCAGCCCAACACCGAGGCCGACGTCGCATGAACAAGCGGCCAGATCATTGTCTCCGCCCGAGATGAGGGACTTTCCGTTGCGATCAAACTGAAACGAACGCTTTCCAGATTCATGCAGATGCAGGTAATGCAACGCAACATTACGCCTGACGCAAAGCCCGGCACCGCAAGGCATGGACTCGGGCAAGCGCGGCAAGTTAGACCAGACGTCATGCTCGAACTCGCGGATAACCAGACTGCCCCAGTAGCGCCGGGTCCACTCCGGTGGTGGCTCCTCAAATGCAGGCCGGCATTGCCCGCTCCAGGAACCCAGAAACGGTCTTTCCTCCATGGTGCGGAGAGCGACTTCAAGAAAATCAGGGTCAAGCACATTGTCGTCATCCACGAAAACCAGCAAGTCTCCACTTGCCTCGCGTATTCCGCGCAGGCGAGCTGCGGTGAGACCCAGCGTTTCCTCTCGAACAATATGGGCATCGGGATGCCAGGAGAGATCAATGCGATCAGCCAGCGGTTCGTCGCTTCGATTGTCCACCACAACCAGTTCCCGCCGGCTGTACTGCAGTCTCTGCGCTCGGAGTGCGTCCGTGCACCTGCGGAGATAATCCCCCCGAGGATTGTGGGTGCAGATGATGACGGAAAGCATCATTTGCAACGAACTGATCAGATCGAAAACTTCCTTCGAAGGTCTATCGTGCTACGCAACGACTCGTGTAGCAACGGGTGGCGGATGTACAAAAAGAACATTGGCGGCTACGTGCATCTCATCGCCAAACTCCATGTAATCGGGATACGTCGCGACGAAACGGAATCCAAATCGTGCCATCAAATCGCTGATTGGACCTAAAGCACCGCCGGTTGATCCTGTTCTTGGTGACATGTCATTGAATTCCACGTAAACGAACCGGACCCGTCCAGCAGATAACAACTGCTGGGCGCCTTGTAAGACAAGAAGGTCGCAGCCTTCCGTGTCGACTTTCAGAACATCTATCGTCTGAATACTATATAAGCTGCAGAAACTGTCCAAGGTCGTGCAGTCTACAGTGATCTCTTGCGGGGATACTCCTTTTCGCGATGGATACTGTGCATCCGGGATCAGGCTATTCAGTGTAGATGACGAGTATTGGAAGAAGGGAACGTTCCCACTGGCGTTACTGATGGCAACATTGTAGGCGGCAAGCCGCGGGTGCTGACCTAAACATTGAACCAACTTCGAGAATGTGGCCGGATGAGGCTCAAACGCAAAGACCTGGGCGTCGCGAAATGTTGAGAGAGCTAGACCAGACGTCTGCCCAATATTTGCTCCTATATCGAAAAACGTGCGAATTGGAGCGTTCCAAATCCGACCCAACCGGTCAATGTCGTGCATGTACTCGATGCCGTACGGGAGCACGTCGCGGTGATACACCCGATAGCCAGCCGATTCCAGCATGCGGCGAACGAAGTGTTTCGCTACAGCCCTTATCATCGCTAAAGATGGATACAGAGGTTGTCGTTAAATGTGCGCCAGAGCGTCAGACAATTTTCGCCATGCCAGTCCTGCCCTCACGTGGGAACCGTCCACCCAATATGAGAAGGTGTTTTGATATCCTGCTAAAATTCTCCGTGCTTCTCCAGCCGGGAGGCGTTCGTAATAGACCTTCTCGAAATATGCCAGCAAATTCGCACCCACCATGTCCCGCAGGCGTGCTTTCTTCAGGCCCGCCCAGTGGACGATGCGAGGCGCCGCGGTCTTTCTCGATACGGCTTCTGCGTTCAGTCCCTCCATCGAATGACCCGGCCAACGCATGATTTGTCGACGCTCAACTTGCAAGCCTTCAAGGGCCGCCTTCTGGTTGAACACGTAGTTCAGGATGCCTTGATCTCCGGGCATGAAGTATTCCGGATGGCGAAGCTTACGCGGAAAGGTCCATTCGACCCAGAGCACGAAGTCTGCCCGCGTCAGGATCCCTGCGGTTCCAAACCATTGTCCAGAGTTGAAGACGAACTGAGGCGGCTGAGAACACGGATCGATCTTACGGACCTTCTCCCAGTCGTAATACAGTCGCCTCGTGTCAGCCTCAGACTGCTTTTCATCGTCGACAAGGATTGGCGCACGACAGTCGTTCCATATATCCAAGACCGGGCCAGTAAGGACCGTGTCGGAGTCGAGTACAAGAAATCTCTCGCCAGGCAGCCCGAACAGAGGTTCCAACTTCACAAATCCCCAGCCGTAATCGCCTCTGCTTGGAAGGTTTGCGATGCCGACGTTCCAGTATCGCAACAACTCGTCCGCTACGCCACGCCGTAAACTCCCGCTTATGAGCAGCCGAATGGGAACGTCAGGATAAAAGTAACGAACGCTCGCCACACAAGTGCGGGTGTATCGAGCGTCCCGCGCAGAGGCCGCGATGTAAACACAATCAATCACCAGACTGCAGATTCCTAATCGCCTTGGCTGATCGAAACCGTCGTGCGTCCTACTTTTCGCTCTCCAACGCCACACTTTCAAAATTGAGCAGCCCGTCAGGGTAGCGATGCTGGTTTTCCATGTTTTGCAGATCGAGATGAGAGCTCTCTCCCAGCGCACATCGATTGACTGATCTAAACCCCGCAGCAAGCATCGAATCTGTCAAGGTCTTCTCGTCGTAAATGAACTGGTGTCCCCACAGACGAAACATTGCATTGATGGCGGATACAGCGTTGGGCGGGTATCCCCCCGGGACAAATGTCTGACAAAACCACGAAAGATATTTCTTATGATCGGCGGAAAGGTCGCCGCGGTACAGTCCCATAATAGCAGCCAGATTGGGCGTGATCACACGAATCACGCCTCCCTTTCGCATGACGCGGTGACACTCCCGCAACATGTATGCGCCCTGTGGATAGGAGATGTGCTCGATCATGTGTTCGGTGTAGACGTACTGGAACGTCCCATCCCCAAAGGGGAGGCGTTGGGTTGCGTCCATGCGCATAACGCCCGGAATCAGCTCGAGGTCTGTGTTTAACCATCCGTCCAACAGGCGCCAACCGCTGCCGATGTGCAATTTTGGTGTTGTCGTTTTGTGCAGGTAGCTGGTCCACAAGCGTTCGTCGGATCGCAGGATGTTCCGTCGCAGTCGATGCGCACGAATCACGTAAGGGTGCGCCGGGTTGCCAAGTCCGAGCAAGTGGAGCAGGCGCTGTTTAAGCTGCGCAGTCATTCGAAATCTTGGACGAACTCTTATTCGCCTGTTCTAGTAACAACGGCTCCTGCCGGAAGCGCGACCAGCCCTTCCATTTGTTGACCAGCCGCCAGCAAAATCCGTCAGGCCTTGCGCCTACTCGCGCTGCACAAAGCATCAATAGTCCCACAATCTGCAAATGCGCGGGGGCTTGTTGTCGACCACACCCCCTGTTCCATACACGCATGGCCCGCCCAAGCCGCTTGGACCGCACCCAGGATTCAGCTGCGCCGAAGCTAAGTCCTAGGAGTGCTCGCTGCCGGCTCCATGTGAGAAGGCCGCTATTCGTAACCGTGTCGAGAAGTTTCGCGTGCACCTTCCCGGCTGCTTCAATGTAAGCCTGATCGTGATAATGCCGCACGCTTGTCTTAGTGGCGTCCTCTTGCCAGCGGATGTCGTGATCTACATCAGGGAAGCAGACATATTTGGGGCGAGCAGACAGCGCGCGCACATGCATCTCCAGGTCCTGCATGCTTAGCAGCGTCTCGTCGAAGCACCCGATCTCGTTAAGAAAGCTGCGACGCCAGATCGGACCCGAAATCTCCCAGACGCATTCATGAGCCAAGAAGCGCAGCAAATCGTCGCCGGGATTCTGCGGATGATAGAGGCGCGTTAGGTCGCCCACTGACTTTACAAAAACACCTGCACGGAAGACAGAAAAGTCCAGGCTCGAATTCCGCTGCATGATCTCGACACGCCCCTCAAGGCACTGCGGCCGAAGCAAGTCATCAGAGTCGAGAAAAACGATGAACTCGGCAGAGCTTTCTGATATTCCAATGTTGCGGCAGGCATTGGCACCGGATTTTTCGCCGCTGCGTCGTAGGTAGCGAACGCGTGGATCCCCTGCTGCGCGTCTGGCGACTTCCTCGCAGGTTCCATCGTCCGACCCGTCGTCCACGACGATGTGCTGCCAGGCATCAAAGCCTTGGCGCTGAACTGAGTCCATCGCCTCGCAAAGCAGCCTAAGCCGATTCTTGGTCGGCGTGATCACAGCCACAACTGCATTCATCTTGAGGTTGGTTGCAGAGAAGAGGGCTCTTAGGCAGTGGAACTTACGGCTTCCACTGCCTCCACCGTAATTGGAGACGGCTTGAAAGTTCTATAGTAGGCAGCGACTTTCTTGACCGCCACTACCAAGTCGCGTGCTTCAGCGGGTCCCAGCGATTCATGAACGTCGACACGAACGATCGCCTGGTTGACCGCATGTGCATTTGGCAACTCGAAGTGTTGCGGCTTCGACCCCTGCAAGGACCACGGCATGCCGCTCTTGCCGAAAACGACGGCATCACGGTGCCAGGGCTGGTCGGTCGGAACGAATGGGTAGCCGGCCTGCACGCCGCCGATGCCCTCGAGTTCGAGCGCGGCTGCGAATTGCTGAGAATTGCAGTTCAGTTCTGTTCGATCGACAAAGAGACACAGAAACCAGTAAACACCCGCGCAGCCGGGGGCGTCGCCGGCGAGCGATACGCCCTTCACATCCTTTACGCCGTTCGCCACAAGAGCGACGAAGTTTCGTCGCGCTTGGAGAGCGCCGGGAAGCTTCTCGAGCTGCACTCTGCCAATGGCCATGCTGATCTCATCCTGATTGAAGTTCAAGGAAGCAGTGACGTTTGCTGGGTTGCCGAGTGCGCCAAATGGCTTGCCGCGATCGATGACTTGTCGCGCCCGTGCGAAGAGAAGCGTGTCTCTCGTGAACACGACACCGCCCTGCGCGCCGGTGGCGTGGTGTTTTCCGAACATGGTAGAGAAGGCCGAGATAGAGCCGAACGTGCCCACCATCCGACCCTTGTAGAGTGCACCGTGAGCCTGCGCGCAATCTTCGACCACGGGGATGTTTCGTTCCGCGGCCAGCTGCAGAATCGGATCGAGATCCACCGGGTGACCCGTGAGATGTGCGACAAGGATCGCCGCTGTCCGATCTGTCAATGCGCCTCTGATTTGATCCACCGACGTGTTCAACGATTCCGGTTGCGAGTCCGCGGGAACGGGAATGCAATTTAGCAGCGCGACCGGCATCGTGCCCCCCGCATCAGTGATCGCAGGAACGATCACCTCGCTCCCGGGCTCGAGGTCAAGTGCCCTCAACGCCACATAAACGGCATTCGTACCGGAGTTCACAGCTGCAGCGTAGCCGCCTCCGAGATAATCGGCGAACACCCGGCAATACGCTTTGGTCTCCGGTCCGCCGTATATGACTGCGCCGCCTTTGCGGATCTCCCGATCCAATAATTGCATGACCGCCCGCTTCTCACGTTTGTCGAAATGGCGTCGGCGCGGCCAGGGCCATCTCCGGGTGCGCGGACCACCGTGTACCGCTGGCGGTTTGCGTATCATCGCTTTAATCAGGGCAGGCTCGATGTTTATCAGATCGAGAAACCGCCGGGCCACACTCATAAGTAAAGACATTATGCGTACCATGCTATCTTCGCTCGATTTGTGTTTCTTCTATGACGGAATCAGCGCGGCGTTCTGCTGGATGATCGTTTTCTCCTTAGAAGGGTAGCTACGCTGTGCAGCATCCAGCAAAGCGATGACTTCCATGGTTTCTTGGTCGTCAGGATCAAGAGCACGCCCTGGCCGATTCCCGGAGACTGAGCCGGCTGCCGTTGCAGCCCACAGCCGCGGGAACTGGCCCTGAGTCAGCACATCGAGAGCGGCCGCAAGGACGCGCGCGCCGAGCGAGGCGATCGAAGGACCGAGATCCACCTCCAACGTCCGTTTGTCTGTCTCAATGCTGACGTGAAAGGTCCCGTCGTTTTGGGACCCGATTAGGGAGGATTGCCTGCCGTCTTCATGCCACACGTTAATCGTATCCTGATCGCCGCTGCTTGAGACCTCGACCTCGCGCACGCCTTTGCCCATAACAGCGAGCAGCATTTCGGATGCATGAACGCCATACCAGAAGTACCGGCCCTGCGTTGCCTGAATTTGCAACCAGTAGCGAACGCGGCACGTTTTCACCCGCTCTCCCGCAGCCTGGATCGAATTCAGCACGGTCACCAAGCCGTCTGCGTAGCGGAACGCCGAGCTGGCGAATACCCGTGTGCCGCTTTCTGCGGCGAGCGTAATCATGTCCCGCGCATCGGAGGCTGAAACTGCGAATGGCTTGTCCACAAAAACCGGTTTCCGGTGACCGGCTGCAGTACGGAACAGCGCTGGATGAACGCGCCCGTCGGATGCAAGAATGAAGACGAGGTCACACACTTCCACCACGTCCTCGGGTGCGTCCATGATCCGGACGCCATAAGTATCCCTCAACTCGCTCGCAAAGCCGGCCACGCGGGAGATGCTGATCGGCATGTCGGGGGAACCGCCTGGATAAGCCGCAACAACCCTCGCGCCGGGAATGTGAAATGGATCATCGGGGTTATTCAGAATGCTGGTGAACGTCGAAGCGTGAGAGGTGTCCAGCCCGACAAGGCCGACACGAATTGCGTTGCCGTTCGCGTTGTTCCTTACGGTCCGGATCGTCGTCTGCTTCGGTGTCTTCCGCGAGCATTTGCGCGCATCATAATCCTCCTTAGAAACACCACGATAAACTGTACTTGTCGAAGCCAGCGGAAGTCCGATCTCCTTTCCCGTAAGTGCGGACTCATACGCAGCCATGCATAACTCCAGCGAACCGAGCGCTTCAGCCGGCGAAATCGGGAGGGGATCCCCGCTCCTAATGTTGTCTACAATTTCTTGGTAAAGGCGAGCGTGCGTCGTCAAGGCCGGCTTGACTTTGACACCCAACCGCCTCGCTACAAAACGGGAGCCGCGGCTAACAAGGGACGGGGATTGAGGGCGCGTGTCCGGCAGCGCTCTATCTAGCTCCTTCATGGCTCTGGACATACGATTCGGGTCTTTACTCGTGAAATTCCAAGGTAAGCCGACCGTTCCAGAGCTCCCTTGAATAGTGAAACCGCCGGCAAGTCGACCTGAGTTAACGGACGCGACGCAACGCGCGGTGGCTTCGCCTGCAAACCGGATTGTCGCGTTGACATAATCTTCCGATTCGATTCCGGTATAGCAGGTATCCATCGCCGCGCTGATCGACAGAGGGCGCCCCATCGCAAGCAAAAGGAGATCCAACTCGTGGATGAGTTGCGTCATGAAAACGCCACCCCCGGCTACCTTCCATGAGCCCCACCATCTTTTGTTTCCGTGATTGGAGTGCGGAATGTAACTGTGCCTCTCAATCAGCGCCGACTGAATTTTCCCAATCCAACCATTGGTACACAGCCATATCAACCGGCGGGATGATGGGTCGTAACGCAGTTGGTGACTGACTGCCAATCGCCCGGGATGGCGCGCTTCGGCTTCCACGATTCGAACGGCGCTGGCTAGCGAGTGGGCGAGTGGCTTCTCGCAGAAGACGTATTTCCCGGCGTCAAGCGCCGCCACCGCCAGCGCCTCGTGGAACGACGGCGGCGTTGTGATGGTCACGAGATCCACCTCAGGGTCCGCCATCAAGTCCGCCGCGTCTTGATAGCGGCGTGGCACGTGGAAGGAAGCGCAGAAATCCTGAAGTCTCTCGGGATCGATGTCGGCTGCAGCGAAAAGGTTGGCGCCGCCCGAAAGCATTGAAATCGCGTGGGCATGTTCCTTGGCTATCAAGCCTGTTCCAATGATGCCAATGTTTAACATGAGATTTTGAATGACCGCATCACTCCAAACTTCTCACGCATGATTGATATAAGAAATCTGGGATCTTCTCCAAACGCTCAACGAGAAAGTCATGGGCCCGGGAACAGTCCGGCACGAACAGCAGATCACCCCGTCCCAGCGACACTCGGCGTGCCAGTCCGGCGCGCTCCAGCAGACCTCCAGTTTCCGTAAAGCGACGAGGTGCGCGAGATTGGCGACGTGACCAACAGCCCTGTTGCGTCCCGCTTTCATCGATAACCCGAAGTCGATCCAACGTTCCATGCTCGTAAGCGAATTCGCTGCCCGACGCATCCTCGGCCGTATGAAAGAGCGTATAGGAGTGAAATGTCACCCCGAACAACAGAACCGCGGCTCGCCCCTGCACAAGACGGCTGTAGGGAGTGCCGGCGCCGCAGGGTGTGTCATGCCGATAGTGGTCGGAGCAGATTTCTTGGGCGAGAGTGCCTGACGCCGCAAGTGAGTGGGTTGCGTGTATGCTCCTGAGACTATCTGTCTGCATCCTGAAAATCTCGGTCAAGAGACCTGTCTTGGAAGGCGTCGTTTCTGGGTTAAACAAAGGCCCCGCCTCGTCTGGTGACGACGGATAACAATAGGTCTGTGTAGGAAAGACAAGCGTATCGCAAAATTCTCTGAGTCCGCGCAGAACGTCGCCCGGACCCGCCGTGAAACGCCCGCAAGTGGACAGCGAGGCGTGTACGAAAAGAATCTCCCTCCCGCCCCCGGTGAGGCGCTCGAGAGTCGAGCGCATCTCCGCCGGCCGGATCGGCGTCCGCAGGCTATGTAAGACACGCTCCGTTTTGCGCTTCAGATTTGACAGATTCAGCATTGAGGATGCCCTTTGCGCTCAGTCATTCAAAAGCGCCCTGCCGAACCTTGCAAAGGGCTGACAACATCTTAAGGTTACGTCCGCGAGGCGGGATTGCAACGCGTCACTGCCGAATTCTTCGTGCGGGCGCGGGCGTAGAGATAGGATGTCTTCGAACTCCGCTTCGGACCAACCCAGCTTTTTGGCAACGTAACGTTTATCTGCCTTCTGCCTCCCTAAGTCGTCGGTGGGCTTTGACAACTCTTCCAATGCTTCCGCACGCGTAATCTCGCCATTGCAAATAAGATTGGAAAGATGCGCTTTGCGCTTGTCGATGCCGTACTTAGTGGGCAGGATGTAACCTTGATAGAAACGGGTGAACACCGACTCATAGTGTTTCCCGCCGTAGTCTCTCCATCCGAACTCGTTGATCAAAAACTGCTTGGCTTCCATTTTCCTATACGGAACCAGCTCGAGGATCTTCAGATCCTGGATAACCTTGACTCGTTGATAATAGAGCCTCTGCCATACTCCCAGTTTTGGCAGATGCTTCATCGGAATTTCTCCGAAAGCCCGATGAATTCCGGCGAGGTTCACAAGATCGAATTTTGAGTAGTACCAAGCCGGCGGCAGAAGCCACTCGGTTGCAAAGTTATTTCCCGATAGAACATATTTGATCTTGTGCTCAAGGGCGATCTTGTGCAACGCCCCGAAAATCATGTGATCGGTCGGTATGTCCAGATCGAGGACCGCAGCCTTGAAATAGGCCCTCTGAAGATCTCGGAACTCCGGCCAATTCATGACAAAGGTATGCAACGGAAAACCGAGTTTCTTGACGATCACCTCTATATTGCCGACTGCCAACTCGTCGTTCCAACCATTGTCGAAGTGCACGACCAGCGGACGCAGAGACCAATTCTTCGCCAGATAGGCCATGTAGGAGCTGTCCACACCCCCGCTCAGTCCCAGGATGCAGTCGTACGTTTTGCCCTTTCCGCTCTCCTTGATCTTGCGCAACGACTCCTCGAGCAGCTTGGCGCGTTGCTCCTCGTTCGGCCTAGTCCGCAAGATTGTCTGATAGTCATGCCACCAGTTGCTGACCCCATGCTCATCAAACAAGATATCGGGGTCGGTGTTGTCCATCACGGTTTTCGTGCAGACTCGCAGGACTTCGGGCACAAACCTGCCTCTGTCTGGCTTGTTTGGTTTGCTTTCCACGACGGCGTCTTCCACTATGTGAGGCGACTCCAGAAATGCTCCTGCAATTCGGGCTCAGAGGGATAATTTATCAACACGCCTTCTCCTTTCTTGGCGAAAACAAACATGCTCCCAGCCGCAACGGCGCTGCACCCCCCGCGGACGACAGCTTGCTCAAAATCCTTAATGCTCCCTGCGCCTCCATTTGCGATGACGGGGACTCCGACGGCGCTGCAAACCGAATGAAGCAGCTCAATGTCATAACCCTCAAATGTCCCTTCTCGTTTTATTGAGGTGAGAAAGATCTCTCCCGCGCCCAGCTCCTCCGATTTCCTCGCCATTTCGACGGGATTGAACTTGGTCTCTTTCCTGCCGCTCTTTATATAGACCTTGCTTCGCTTCCAAACATTTTGTCGGGCGTCGATAGAAACGACCACACTTTGGGAGCCAAAACGCTCCGCCAACTCCGTGATCAATTGCGGCCGCTCGCATGCCGCCGTGTTGACAACAATTTTTTCGACGCCGCGTTTGAAAAGCTCCGCACACTGACCCATCGAGTTGACGCCGCCGCCATAGGCGATGGGCATGAACGCTTCGCTGACAATATCCTCGAGCCAATCGAAATCAATACGCCCCTTCGCCGTCGCCTCAATGTCGAGCAGTATCAACTCATCGGCCATCTTTTCGTTGAAGATCTTCATGGCGTTGATCGGATCTCCCAGATACCGCGCTCCCGCAAAGCGTTCGGTTTTGACCATCCCGTGCTGTGCAAGAAGGAGGACAGGAATGACTCGTATGCGCGTCATTCTGTGAAATTCATGGACGCGAAATTCTTTAAAACT
>Ga0210408_10000217_pt1 | contig 81787 bp, 59 predicted proteins | sample IncBWH4MmetaG_FD_155471 | JGI IMG/M metagenome (GOLD analysis project Ga0210408, IMG submission 155471) | Forest soil microbial communities from Barre Woods Harvard Forest LTER site, Petersham, Massachusetts, United States - Inc-BW-H-4-M | ecosystem: Environmental > Terrestrial > Soil >...
CAGGATTTCAGGCTCCTGCATATGCAGGATGTGGTAACCGCCTTTGGTCAAAGAATTACGGGCGCGCTCACGGTGGCACAAATGAACCGCTCGCATGCGGGGGGAGACCCGGGCACAACCGGGGACAGCACGTCCTCCACGAATGCGGATAGCAGCGGATCGAATACGCCGCCGGCCGATGGGTCGCAGCAATCCGGGAACAGCGGGTCGTCGAATTCGCCATTTACTTCCGTGTCGGGGCAGCCGGGAGACCCGAACTTTGGCGGCGGGCCGATTGTGGGCGTGGCCAGCAGCAGCGCGAAGGAATCGGTGCGAATCTACAACAAGAAGGACCACTACAAGGACTGGCTTTTTGCGTATAACCCGGCGACCGATCGTGGGGGACTGATCTCGGGACCGTACCAGCCTCCGCTGCTGGCGGCGATCCCGGAGCCGAATGCGCCTGCGGTTCTGCAGACTCCGTCGGGATCGATGCCCGGCGTGTTTACTCCAGGAACCACGCCGATGAACCCCCCGCAACCTCAACCCCAGCCCCCGCCATCGCAGTAGTCGCGGGGAAGCTCACCTCAGGCGCTAAGGCGCGATCCATTTCGACAGGGCCGGTGGCAGCACTGAAATCGTGACCTTCCCGTGTTTCGCTCCGAGTGTTGCACCCGGGTCGGGTGTTGCATCGGGGCAATAAACAGCAGATTGCTCCTGCCTTGCTGCTCTCCGTGTCGGAATGACAAAAGATGAAGGGATTGCGGTGTAGAGACGGGTCAGGGCGAGCCTTGAGGCCCGCCCTGATCCAAACCTTAGTTTTGCCTCAAACGCTGAAGAACGTTGTTCGAGTACTAGACGCTGAAGGAGGAACCGCAGCCGCAAGTGCTCTTCACGTTCGGATTCTCGAACTTGAAGCCTGCGCCCTCGAGAGTCTCGACATAGTCGACGATGCAGCCGTTCAAGTACATAACGGAGGTGGCATCGACGTAGACCTTAAGGCCGTCGAATTCGAACACCTTGTCCATCATGCCGGCGCTGTTTTCAAACTGCATGGAGTACGAGAAACCCGAGCAACCGCCCCCGACTACGCCCACCCGCAAACCCGCAGGGACGGGGTTCTGTTGCGCCATGATTTCTTTCACCTTCGTTACCGCGTTACCGGTAAGGGTGATGGGCGCGACTTTTACTTCCGGGGTAGTCGTCGTGGGTGTCGTGGTGGTTGCCATTTATCTCTCTCCTTCGCAATGAAAACCTCAGCGATTATAACAGAGCGTTTCCTGATTTCCCCCGAAAAGGCGAGCGGGAGGTACTCACTTCAATAGTGCCTTCAACAACTTAGATGTCTTAGGCGGTCGGGGAGTCGCAACCTTTTGCAGCCGAGAAAAATGGGCCCTTGACGGGTCGCAAACGGGGCTATAATCCTGAGCCAGGGCCCTTCCCCGACGTCGGTAGTGGGGAGCCGAAAAACCTCGCTTCCGGGAGTGCAGCAAGGGACCGGCTCGAAATCAGTACCGAGGTGGCATATGTCTCCTTTGGTCTGGATGCTCACGGTGTGGGGTGTTGTCACCGCCGTCCTGGTTATCCTGCTCATCTATCGCGGCACACTCACCATGCAAGAAGATGACCAGCTGTTCCTTGATGATACGAAATCGCACATGGAGTTGGAACAGCAGGAACTCATCGCCAAGGTCAACAAGCTCAATCCATTCGTGAAAGTGCTCGGCGCGACCTCAGGCATTATGTTTCTGGTCATTGCCGGCATGTTCATCTATCAGGGCCTGAACAACACGGCCCCCTAATCGGCGTGAGCAGGTGAATTCGTGCGTTCCCGGCTTTGCCTGTACTGATGCATTTGTGTATCCGCGGCAGATTGAGTTGAGAGGCCACGGTCGCAGAGCAGCGGGTCGAACTTCCGCGACGTCACGCTCCGGCTACTGCCAGGTTCCTCCTGCCTGACACATGGGTTGAGCGGTGTTAGTGGCGGAATACCGGTCGAACCGCGACTGAAAAAAAAGCCGGTGCAGCCTCCGCACCGATTCTTCCGCCTGGGACTCGTCCAGCAGGAAGCTGATGTTCCGTTCGGAAGCTCCGTGACAGATCATGCGCAGGTCCACGTCCGAGAGGGTGCGGAAGACCTGACTTGCGATCTCCGGCTGTCTCCGCACTCTTTCACCGACAAGACAGACGAGGGCTTTCTCACTCTCCCAGCGCACGTTGGCGAGGCCTTTCAATTCCTCGGTGATGGCAGGAAGAGCGGTGGTGGAAGTCACCAGCAGCGAGAGGCTGCCGCGGGAAGCGGAGAGGAAGTCCAAGCCGTATTGATGGCGCTCGAAGACGTCGAAGATCTCGCGCAGGAGTTCGGGGGCAAACCAGCGGACAGCCTCGACATCGACAACCGTGATGCCTTTCTTGGCAGTGATGGCCTTGATGGAGCACTCGTCGGGCGGATGGGCGACGATCTCAGTTCCCTTCCCCTCGGGATTGCGCGAGTTGACCACCCAGACCGGGACGTTCTTGCGCATGGCCGGGGCAATGGCAGCGGGGTGAAGAATCTTGGCGCCGAAGTAGGCGAGGTCGGCGGCTTCTTCGAAGCTCATGGTGGGGACGCGGCGGGCGTCGGGGCAGAGCTTGGGATCGGTGGTGAGAATGCCATCGACGTCGGTCCACATCTCGATGCGAGCCGCTGGCAGAGCCGCGCCAACAATCGAGGCGGTGTAATCGGAACCGCCGCGGCCGAGGGTGGTGGGGATACCGTCGGAGGTGGACCCGATGAAGCCGGCGAGGAGCGGCACTTTGCCCTCTGCGAGCAGAGGCGTCAGCGCGGATTGCAGCTGCCGGTTGGTTTCTTCCCAGAGCGGCGTGGCATGGGTGTGTGCGGAGTCGGTCATGATGCAGGCGCGGGCGTCGACCCAGGCAGCGTCGAGTCCGGCCTCGACGAAAGCGGCTTGTACGATTCGGCTGGCCAGGCACTCGCCCAAGCCCAGGAGATGATCCTGCAGGCGCGGCGTGAGAGCCCCGGCTGCGGCGATGTTCTTCAGGACTTCGGCAAGCTGCTGAAAGTCGGATTCGAGTTGGGGGAGGAGTGGTTCGGAGGCGGCTGGACCGACAGCGTCGAGTGCGACCTGCAGGTGGCGCTGGCGCAGGTTCTCGAGAGCCTTGTTGGCGGCCGAAAGGTCGCCGCTGGCAGCGGTCTTGCCCATCTCAAGGAGCTGGTCGGTGACATCGGATAGCGCGCTGACAACCACGACCGGCTTGTTGTGGAGGCGCAGCTTGACGATTTGAGCCGCGCGACGGATGGCAGCGGCGTCTTCGACGGAGGTGCCTCCGAACTTCATTACGACCGACCGGGGCGACTGCGCTACCTGCTGGGACTGTTCATCGACTTCGCTCATCGACCTTCTCCTAGATTTGGGTTCCTGAATGGCTGCGTGACCACCCCGGACTTACGTCCGGGGCTAATCTCTGCCGCCCCTGAAGGGCTGAGGTTTCTCGGCTCCTCTACGGCGCGCTGAAGGCCGGCCTGATATAAACCTCCGGGATTTGCGCCAGCGGCATGTCGTGTCCTTGTCGGTGCATCCGACAATAGGGCAGCAGATTCTCCTGCCTCGCCGCGCTCGCGCGTCGGAATGACAACATGTCTGCGATCCACGTTCTATTCCACGTTTTCCCGCCTGGTGCGAAAGAAAAAACCCACCGGCCATTTGCTTTTGCTTCTGGCGGTGGGTCTTTCAACCTGTTTTGAACTCTTGAGACTAGCTCAGCAGGTGCCCTCCGTCAGAAGACAATGTAATTCGCTTAGCCTTATCTGTTACGGCCGGCGTAACTCGTTTTGTCTTCAACGTTACAGAGTTCATCGGGACACCAAGCTCGATTGGTAGTTAATTATCCATGTCGCGGGAGGATTTCTCGTCACGGCCTTTCAGCCCATCTTCGAAGAACTGAACCAGCCGGTCGATCAGCCGTTGCTGCCCGCCTATGATGTGGAGACCGCTTTCGTGCCGGTGCTCCTCCAGGACTTTACTTAAACTGCGCTCCAGATCGGTCATACTCACACTCCTCAGGGGTATTCAGCGAAAAACGCTGCGGCCTTGCTCGGCCTCAAATGCTTACCCAGGACTTCAGTCTACGAATCACGCTCAACCGGACGGTAGACGCCTGAGGTTACTCAAATAGCCTAAGCCGCGAAGCCCCTAAATGGAAATTGGAAATTTCGATGGAGAGGATCGGAAAAACGAAAAGCGGTTTGTGCATGCCCAGATCTATACGGAAAGAGTGCGGGCTTTCTACCTGCATGTGCTGAAGGGGACTGATGAAAGCACACGGGGTACGGCATCGCTAGAGCGATGCCCTGATACGAACCGATCGTCTTACTTCGAGGCCGCCGCGAGTTGGCGGACGGTGGCGATGAAGGTGCTCGTCGCACGGGTCAGAGTGCGGTCGCGGCGGTAGGCGATCGCGAGTTCGCGCCAGAGTTCTTTCTCCTTGGGGGCAATGAGTTTCACGCGGCCTGCCAGCACCTGGTCGCGGGCGAAACTGGCGCTGATCAGGGAAATCCCGAGGCCAGCCGCCACGAAGCTCTTGATCATGCCGACGCTGGGAAGTTCCATGGGAACCTGGAGCTGGGCCTTATAGGGCCGGAGAAGCTTGTCCATCAGACGGCGCGTGTACCCGGTCTTGGGAAGCAGAATGGGATGCTTGGCTGCCTCAGCCAGCGAGACCGCCTCAAGCTTGGCAAGGGGACTTTGCGGGTTCACCATCCACATAAGCTGATCGCGGTAGATGGCGTGGGTCTTCAAGCTGGCCGATTTGACGGGGAGGGTAACGATGCCGACGTCGATAGTGCCGTTCTCCAGCTTCTCGAGAATCTTGTAACTGAAGTTGCGATAGATGCTCATCTGGACGCCGGGATACAAACTGGAATACTTGGCGAAGACGTCGGGGAGCACGTAGAGGCAAGTGGCTTCATTGGCACCGATCACGATGGTGCCGCGAGGACTCGTGCCGTGGTCGGCGACGGCCAGCAAGGACTCGTCGCGCATCTGCAGCAGGCGCTCGGCGTAGGCGAACAGGACGCGGCCGGCGGGCGTCAGGGTGACATCCTTGCCGGAGCGATCGAGGAGCTTGTCGCCGTAATCCTGTTCGAGTTGGCGGATCTGCGCGCTGACCGCGGATTGGGAACGGAAGACTTTCTGGCCGGCGCGCGAGAAACTACCGAGTTTGGCTACCTCGAGGAAGGTTGTGAGCTGATCGAAGTCCATGGATTGTGGAAAATTATACCGGAGAGTAACACAGGGGTTGAATGATTCGATCCTTAAGAAAATTGTGTGGTCCCTGCGGGCCTCGGGTTTCCTCTACGGCCGCTTCCCGCTGAAGCGATGGCCGGACACGAAAACTCGTTATTCGAAATCGTCGTCGCACAAAACCGTTGTCCGTGCGCAAACGCCGTGTCGGTCGGCGGACCATCGCAGGAGCAACCCTCAAGCGCTGGAGCGCCAGGTGCTTTCCAAGGTCTAGCGGCACGACTGAACTCGTGCCCTTCCCGGAGGTATCCGTCGATGAACAGCAGATTCCTCCTGCCTCGCAGCGCTCGCGCGTCGGAATGACAAAGAGACTTTGCACTCCCTTACGTCCGGGCTACCGCTGCCGCCCTGAAGGGGCTGACGGCGGTGCTTACGAACGGAATCGCTAAAGAGTTGCCCTGACACGAAACCTCGTTTTTCGAATTCGTCGTTTGTCCACGACGCCGGTGCTCGGATGCAGACAGTCGTGGCAAAAGTCGCTTCAAGGCGATTCTGCGACCCCATAGAGCGGAGGTCATCGGTCACATGAGAACGGGCTCTTTGGGAGGAATCGATTGCAACGATTCCACGGTCCCCATATCGTGCCGGCGCAACTGGGCGAGCGTCGCGTTCCAGGTTTCGCTGATCGAGCACGGCGGACGCAGCGGCTCCACTCGTAAGAGAGGCAGCGGATTGTCGGAACGGAGCAGGTTCAACGCCCGGGGGCTGTCGGTGAGGCGGAGGTGACGGCGCAGGACGAGCCGCAGCCACAATTCCTCGCGCACTTCCAAGGGCCGGAGGTGTACGGAGTGCTGGTTGTAGCTGTGACCCGGGAGGGAGTCGCGCATGATGTAGGCGACGCCGCCGGTCATGCCGGCACCCAGGTTCATTCCGGCGGGGCCAAGGATCATGACCACGCCCGCGGTCATGTATTCGCAGCCGTGCTGCCCGACGCCTTCGACGACGGCAAGAGCACCACTATTGCGAACGCCAAATCGTTCACCTGCGCGCCCGGCGACGTAGAGTTCGCCGGAGGTCGCACCGTAGAGGACTGTGTTTCCAACCAGAACATCGCCGCGCAGGGAAGCGTCGTTGCCGGCCGTGATGGCGATCGATCCACCGCTCAGGCCCTTGCCAACGTAGTCGTTCGCCTCGCCCAGCAGGCGGAATTTCACGCCCGGGATGAGGAATGCACCGAAGCTCTGGCCGGCGGTGCCGGTGAATTCGCTGGCTACGACGCCAGCGATCTCGGCTCCGTTGCGACGGCGGAGAATCTCGCCGCTCAGGTGCGCGCCGATGGCGCGATCGGAGTTGGTGATCAGAAAGTGGTGGCCGCGGGTGCTGAGCGTGTCGAGCTCGTCGATGGTGGCGGCCATTTCGAGGTGCAGGCCACTGTCAGGCTCGCGCGGACAGGCGGGCTGCGACGGACCGGAGACCGGAGCCAGAAGCCCGGTCAGCATTTCCTCGGCGTCCTGGTTCTTGGGCAGCAGGCGGTCGGCTTGTCCGACAATTTCGTCGATGGACGAAGCTGCCATTCCGGCCAGGAGCTGGCGCACATCTTGCGCGAGTGCACGGAAGAAGCTTTCGACCATTTCGGGGCTGCCGGTGAAGCGGGCCCGGAGTTTTTCGTCCTGGGTGGCAATTCCAACCGGGCAGGTATTCAGGTGGCATTGGCGCGCCATGACGCAGCCGATTGCGAGCAACGCCGCGGTGCCGAAGCCAAATTCTTCCGCACCGAGCAGGGCGGCGACGATGACGTCGCGAGCAAACTTGAAGCCGCCATCCACGCGCAGGCGAACGCGGCTGCGCAGACCAGTGCGGACCAGCGCGCAGTGAGCGTCGCGCAAACCCACTTCCCAAGGCAGGCCGGTGTTCTTGATGGAGGTGATCGGCGAGGCGCCCGTGCCGCCGTCATGGCCGGCGATGGTGATCACGTCGGCTCCGGCCTTGGCCACACCAGTGGCGATGATGCCAACGCCGGCGCTAGAGACGAGCTTCACGCCGATGCGCGCGTGCGGATTCACGGCACGCAGATCGTAGATCAGCTGGGCCAGGTCTTCGATGCTGTAGATGTCATGGTGCGGCGGCGGCGAAATCAGCATCATGCCGGGGACGGCATGGCGGAGTCGCGCGATGTACACCGTAACCTTGCTGGCGGGCAGCTGGCCACCCTCGCCGGGCTTGGCGCCTTGGGCAATCTTGATCTCGAGTTCGTCGGCGTGAACGAGGTAGTCGGTGGTCACACCGAAGCGGCCGGAAGCCACCTGTTTTACACGGTTGTTCGCTTCCGCCTTCTGGGTGTAGATGGCGGGATCTTCGCCGCCCTCGCCAGTGTTGCTGCGGCCGCCGAGGCGGTTCATGGCGATGGCCAGGGTGCTGTGGGTTTCCGGAGAAATCGCGCCGAGCGACATGGCCTGGGTGCTGAAGCGGCTTAGGACCGAGGCTTCGCTTTCCACATCGTGCAGCGGGACTGGGGTCTCGTTCCGTACCGTCAGCAGGTCGCGGATGGCGACTGGTTCCCTTTCGCCAGCCAACGCGGTGTAGAGTTTGAAATTCTCGTCGGTCGGGGACTTGATGTAGCGGTGCATGCGGCGAACGATCTCAGGCGATGTGGCGTGCCGCTCGCCGTTCTGGCGGAAGCGATAGAGGCCGGTGTCGGCGAGGGCGGTCGCGCCGTCGGAATAGGCCGCGGCGTGACGGACCAGGCAGTCGTCGAGAAGGCCGTCAAGCTTCTTGCCGCCGAGAACGCAACTGGCGCTCTCGAAAACCTCAGCGCAGAGGGCAGGGTCGAGGCCAATGACCTCAAAGAGCTGGCTGTTGCGGTAGCTGGCGATGGTGGAGACACCCATACGCGCCATGACCTTGCGCAGGCCCTTTTCGACCGCGAAGCGATAGCGAGCCACCCCATCGGGCCGGAGGGCAGAAGCCTGCTCCAGAGCGAGATACGGCAGCACTCCGCTGGCGCCAGCGGCGACCAGGAGCGCGATGTGATGAGTGTCGATGACCTGGCCGGATTCAACGATGATGGGAACGTCCCACGCGCCGGATTCGACCAGCGTTTTCCAGGCGACGGCGAGGGCCAGCAACGCGGGAATGGCCGCATGCTCCGCGTCGATGCCACGGTCGCTGAGGAGGATCGCGCCAGGCTGAGTCTGAACACGGGCGAGAACGTCGGTCCGAACGCGATCGAGGCACCGGCGGGCGCCTTCCACGCCGTCCGCAACCGGGAAGGTCATGGTGATGCGCTGGACGGGGAACTCGACCGCCAGGTGGTCCATCTGGCCGGCATCGAGCACCGGAGAACTTAGGACCGCCTTCTCCCCCAGGAAGACGCGCAGCGACATCACGTGGGTCTCGCGCAAGGGATCGATGGGCGGATTGGTGACCTGGGCAAAGCGCTGCTTGCAGTAATCCCACAGCGGCCGAGGCAGGCGCGATAGGAATGCCGGGGGCGCGTCGTCACCCATGCTCCAGACGGCTTCCTGGCTTTCCTGGACCAGCGGCTGGAAGAGCAGCTTGTATTGATCTTCGGTCCAGCCCAGCGCGCCCATGACACGCTTGGGATCTTCGGTGACCGCGTGCGGCAGCCGTTCGGTGGGGATCACGTGCAGGGAGATGGCGGTCCGCGAGGCCTCGCGAAATTCGTGGAGATGGCCGACTTCCGCCGGACGGGTGAATGAGCCCGTGCTGGGTGTGCAGACCAGCATTTCGCCGGGGCCGAGGCGCTGGCGCTCGATGACTTCTCTTCCGTGCAAGTCGGAGATGCCAACCTCAGAACCCACGACCAGCAGACCGTCTGACGTTAAGGTGTAGCGCAGGGGCCGGAGGCCATTGCGATCGAGCTTGGCGCCGACGGTGACGCCGTCGCTGAAAACCATGGCGGCCGGGCCGTCCCACGGTTCTTGCAGGGGCGCATGCGCTTCGAGGAAGCGGCGGAGGTCTGCGGGAATCTGCGGGTTGGTTTCCCAGGCCGGGGGAACCATCGCGAGCATGCCCGAGGCAGAACTGTAGCCGCGGCGGAGGAAAAGTTCTAAACCGTTGTCGAAGCTGGCGGAGTCGCTGACGCGGTCTTCCAGCAGTCGAACGTAGCTAGGAAGCTGAAGACACTCCGTAAGCGCCTGCCGTTTGGCATGCACCCAGCGGCGGTTCGCGCTGATGGTGTTGATCTCGCCGTTGTGGGCGACAAAGCGGAAGGGCTGCGCCAGCGCCCAACTGGGCTGCGTGTTGGTCGAGTAGCGCTGGTGAAACATGGCGAAGGACGTGGCAAAGCCGGGGTCGGCCAGGTCCGCATAGAAGGCGGGCAACTGGTCGGGGGTTACGAGGCCCTTGTAGACCACGGTCCTAGAGGAAAGGGAACAGAAATAAGTTCCGCGGGGAGCTTCGAATTCAATTTGCTTGCGGAGGGAAAAGAGGCGGCTCTCGAGGTCGGAGATTTCTTCACTGGCGCCGAAGAAACATTGTCGCATCCCGGGCAGCGTGGCGTGGGCGCGCGGGCCGACGATCGACGGGTTCGTCGGGACGTGACGCCAGCCCAGACAACGGAGACCGTTCTTCTCGGCGAGGCCTTCGACGATGTTCTGAACTTTGTTTTCTTCCCCGGCGGGGAGAAAGACCATCCCCAGGCCGTATCGCTCGGGGAGGCGGATTCCTTCCTGTGTAGCGCGGTCGCGGAAGAACTGGTCGGGAATGGCCATCAGCAGGCCGGCGCCGTCGCCGCTGCGGCCGTCGGCGTCGACTCCGCCGCGGTGGGCCAGACGCAACAAGGCAGTCAGCGCGCGCTCTACGATCTCATGCGTCGGCGAGCCACCGAGCTGAGTCACGAAGCCGACACCACAGGCGTCGTGGTCCGAAGAGTAGTGCTGATGAGCCATCTAAGCATTGTTAATCGGGATGGCATCTAAAAGTACAACTCAGAATTTCGATGCGGTGGATGCGTTTTTTGGAAGAGCGTGTGGGCGGGGTGGGGGGGGAACGGCAGGGTTTGACTGAATCTTACTGGGCGTGAGCGAAGCCTCGGGAGTGGAATTCCATGGTTTCGCCGAGGTGGGTGAGGAAGTAGTTCAGGCTGTGGTCTCCGGGGTAAGGGTGGTATTCGTGCTTCAGGCCCTCGGAGGTCAGTTGCTTATCGAGCGCGGCTGCACCTTTCTCGAAGCCGTAGTCGTCGTTCTGGCCGCAGTTGAAGTAGATGGCGAGTTTTTGCAGGCCGGCGCGATTCTTCCTGGCCAGCAGGAACGGATTATTGGCTTGCCAGTGGGCGACGTCTATCGGATTGCCGAAGACCTGGCTCAGGGCGCGAACTACGGGTGAGCCGGAGCGGGCAGCGAGGTTGACCTGCTGGGGAGAATCGAGGATGAGGGCGGCGCTTTGGGCGCTGACCGACGAAAACAATTCAGGATGGGCGAAGGCGAAGCGGAGGGCGCCGTAACCTCCCATGGAGATGCCGCCGATGGCACGGTTCGCCCGGCCGAGCGCGACGCGATACTTCTTCTCGATGTAGGGGATGAACTCGCGCAGGAAGAAGTCGTTGTAGGGGTCTTTCCCGTCGGCTGAGTTGATGTAGAAGCTGGCGCGGCCTTCGGGGGCGACTATGAGGAATTCGCCGATCTTGTGCTGCTGGCGCAGGTCTTCGATGAGGGTCCAGCCTCCGGTTTTGAAGAGAGTCTGCTCGTTGTCGCCGAGTCCGTGGAGGAAGTAGAGGACGGGATAGCGGCGCCGTTGGGTCGCGGGATCTTTCGCGTCGTAGGTGAACGGTAGCTGGACGCAGTAGTGAACGGGGCGCTTCAGAATCTGGCTATCGAGGGAACTGCAGTCGATGCGGCCTAGGGCGAAGGCGGTGGAGCTGGTAAGGATGAGGAGGGCGGCGAATCGCCGGAAGCGGCGCATGCAATCGAGTTTACTCGTAGCGCAACGCCTGGACAGGGTCGAGGCGAGCGGCGCGGGCGGCGGGATAAAGGCCGGAGATGAAGCTGATAATGATCGCGAATATGATCGCTCCGACTACCAGCCACCAGGGCACGAACCAGATCTGCTCGGGGGCGAGGTCCTGGCGTTTGAGGTAGACGTTGGTGCCGATGTTGATTACGCGGCCGATGGTCCACCCTAGGGCTACGCCGAGCGCCCCGCCCAAAGCGCCCATCACCCCAGCCTCGGCGAAGAACAGTTTTTTCACGTCGCCGTCGCTGGCGCCGATGGCCTTCATGATGCCGATTTCGCGGCGGCGTTCGAGGATGGCCATCACCAGCGTGTTCACGATGCCGATGGAGGCCACTGCCAAGGCGAGGCTGCCGAAGATTCCGAGGAAGAGATCGAGGACGGCGAAGAAGCGGCGCAGGCTGCGCGTTGCGTCGAGCATGGAGAACGTGTTGAAGCCCATCTTCTTGACGGCATCTTCCACGAGCTGAATCTTCGCGGGGTCTTTCACGCGCACGCTTACAGTGGAGTAGGTGGGCACCTTGCTGGAGGCCTGGGTGGTGTCGCGCAAGGCGGTGGGCTGGACAACGTGTAGAGACTGGACTAGTTTCAACGGCAAGAGCACCCGGGCGCGAACCGGGCCGCGCATGCTATCGGGGTCGAGGTCGGTGACGCCCACAATCTTAACCTTGAGTTCGTGGGAGACGATCGAATACGTCTCGGCTTCCTGCGAAGCGTCGCCCGCTCCCAGCGGATGCAGGCCGGTTTGGCCTTGAGGCTTAGTTTCGGGCGCTGCGGGAGCGGACACGCGCTCGGCGTAGCGCATGGTCATTTCTTTTCCCAACAGCGGCGCGGCCAGTTGAGCGACGGGAGCTTCGTCGGCGCCCGGCTTCGCCGTCTTCCCAATTAACTCGGCAGCGAAGGTCTTTTGCAGGATTACTTCCGGCGCCGTGTCCGCGGAGAAGAAGCTGCCTTGTAGGCCCTCAAACGCGTCGTTGGTCTTGTAGGAGGAGGGAATACCAGCCACCATGGTCAGGTGCGGCTTGTCTTCGTAGGTGAAGGACGTGATGAATCGCAGGTCGGGATAGGCCTCGACCACGTTGGGCAATTTCTCGATCTGCTGGCGGGCGGGTTCGTCGAGGGCTGGGCTCTCGGCGGGAGCGGGCCCGGCGGTGCTGTCATCGCCACGGTTGAAATTGCGCAGGTCACGCCGCGAGGTCACGACCACGGTGTCGAATAAACCGGATTTCACCAGACGCCGGGTGGCGAGTTGCTGAAGGCCAATGCCAAGCGAGAGCATGGCGACCAGGGAGGCGACGCCGACGGAAATACCGACGGTCGTCAGCGAATTGCGCAGGACGGATTCTTTCAGATTGCGGACTGCCAGTTCGGCCAGATCGTAGGCCTTCATGCTCGGCCCCCGGGCATAGGCGATTCCGCGACGGCCGCGACATTCGACTTTTCGTCGATCAGGGTGCCATCGGCGAGAAAAATCAGGCGCTGCGCGTACTGTTCGGCGAGTGCACGCTCGTGCGTCACCATCACGACGGTCATCCCCAAGGACTGGTTGAACTCGCGGATGAGCTTCATGATTTCCGTGCCAGTCTTGCTGTCGAGGTTGCCGGTCGGTTCGTCCGCAAGGAGAAGCTTGGGCCGGTTGATGAGAGCGCGGGCGAGCGAGGTGCGTTGCTGTTCTCCGCCGGAGAGCTCGGTTGGACGATGGTCGAGGCGCAGGCTCAACCCTACGCGGTCGAGCGCCGTGCGGGCTAGAGAATCGCGTTGGCCGCGGTCAACCTCGGCAAAGCGCAGGGGGAGTTCAACGTTTTCGATGACGGTCATGCTGGGAATCAAGTTGAAGGATTGAAAGACCATCCCGACCGTGTGCAGCCGGTGCTTGGCTAGTTCTTCACGCGACATCCGCGCGAGATCTTTGCCTTCGACGATCACGGCGCCCGACGTTGGACGATCGAGGCCGGCAATCAAGTTCAGCAGCGACGACTTGCCGGAGCCCGAGGTGCCGAGCAGCGCGACGAACTCTCCGGAAGGGACCTGGATCGAGATGCCATCGACGGCACGAATCAGGCTCTGGCCCATGGGGTAGTGGCGGCAGACGTTTTCGGTACGGATGGCTGCAGTTGCATTCTGAGGATTGAGGCCTGCGCGGGAGTTCATGAAGTCTTAGCGAACCTCTCCTCGCATCACACGCAGTGCATCCGGGTCGGCCGGTTCTTTGCTGCCGGCCAGGTCGTCCCCATTTTCCGGGATCACGTCGCCCTCACCCGGCGCGAGGAACAGATTGCTCTCGATCCCCTGCTGGGTGGTGTAGAGGTCATAGTAGCGCCCGTGCTGATCATAGAGCTGTTCATGTGTGCCGCGTTCGACGATCTGTCCCTGTTCGACCACGAGGATCTGATCCGCGCGGCGGATAGTGGAAAGCCGGTGCGCGATGACGAACGTGGTGCGTCCCTGCATAAGGTAGGAGAGGCCGTGCTGGATCATCTGTTCCGATTCCGAATCGAGGCTGGACGTTGCCTCGTCGAGAATCAGGATGCGGGGCTCGGCGAGAATGGCGCGTGCGATGGAGATGCGCTGGCGCTGGCCGCCGGACAGCTTGACACCGCGCTCACCGACGATCGTGTCGTACTTATCGGCGAAGCCTTCGGCAAATTCATCGACGCGGGCGATGCGGCAGGCGCGCATGATCTGTTCTTCGCTGGCATCCGGCCGGGAGAAAGCGACGTTCTCGCGAATCGTGCCGTCGAAGAGGAAGGATTCCTGCAGAACCACGCCGAGGCGAGTGCGGTAGGAGTCGAGACGCACGGTACTCAGGTCCACACCATCTAGAAGAATCTTTCCGCCCGTGGGCACGTGAAATGCGGAGATCAGCCCGATCGTCGTCGACTTGCCCGAACCCGACGAGCCCACCAGTGCGGTCACCGTCCCGGGTTCGGACACAAACGAGACATCGTGCAGCACCTCGCGGGCGCCGTCATAGCTGAAGTTCACGTGATCGAACTCGACCCGGCCGACGATATCCTGCAAAATCACGGTGCGGTTGGGATCCTGATCTTCGGGGCGCTCGCCTAGAATCTCTTGCGTGCGTTCGAGTCCGGCCAGGGCTTCGGTGATTTGCGTGCCAATGGCTACCATCTGAACGATCGGTGCAACGAGAAACGCCAAGAAAGCCGTGTAGGTGAAGAAGCCACCCAGAGTGAGGGTCCCAGCCAGAATCTGATGCGCACCAACGTACATGATGACGGTTCCGACCACGCCAATCAAGACGCTGGCGGAGAGGCTCATGACTGAGGTGGCGGTTAGCGTGCTGATCACATTGTCGAGCAGACGGCGTACGCCCTTTGCGAAAACCGCCTCCTCCCTCTCTTCGGCGTGATATCCCTTGATCACACGTACGCCACCTAGCGACTCGGCCAGGCGGCCCGTGACTTCCGCATTGATTTTGCCGCGTTCCCGGAAGATGGGACGAATCGTGCTGAACGCTTTGCTCAGCGCCAGTGCGAAACAAAAGAGGAAGCTGAAGGCGAGCACGGTCATCAGGGTGCTGATGCGGAACAGCACGACCAACGCGATGCAAGCCGTCAGCATGCCGCCGGCCAATTCCACCAGGCCGGTTCCCAGCAGGTTCCGCACCCCTTCGACGTCCGACATGATGCGTGAAACCAGGTTACCGGTTTTGTTGGCATCGTAAAAAGAAACAGGAAGCCGTGATATATGAGTCTGAACTTTTTCGCGCAGTTCGGCGATCAGGCGCTGGGCGGCTTTGGAGAGGAGTTGAGTCAGAGAAAACGAAGTGATGCCCTGAATGATGGTCGCGACCAGCACAGTCAGGACGAGGGGCCGCAGTAATTCGACGCGATGTTTGGTGATGACGCTGTCGACCAAGTAGCGGGTGGAATAAGGAAGCACCAGGCCCGAGACCCGATTGATGACCATGAGCACGAAGCCGAGGGCTAGCAGGCCCTTGCGGGGACGCATGAGCTCCCAAACCACGGGCGCCACGGCGCGCAGCCTTTTCGCGTTGAGAGGAGGCTTCTTGGGCGGCTTCTGCGGGGAATTCACCGTTTGGTTAGACATCCGACGAATCCGATTCGGTTCATTTTATGCGGATTCCGGCGGCGTAGGAAATTCCCTGATTGGCTCGACAGGGCGGGAATCTAAATGGCCTGACCGGCGCAGAATCCCGACGCCCAGGCCCACTGGAAGTTGAAGCCGCCAAGGTGTCCGGTGACATCGACGACTTCCCCGATGAAGAACAACCCCGGGACACGGCGGCTTTCCATGGTCTTCGCGGACAGTTCAGCGGTATCGACGCCGCCGGCAGTGACTTCGGCTTTTTCGTAGCCTTCGGTACCGCTGGGAACGATGTGCCAGCGATGTGCCTGGCTCTCCAGTTCCGCGAGCGAACGGTTCGTCCAATCCTTCGGCAGGTGCTGGTCGAGCCAGCGCTCGGCCAGGCGATTGGGCAGGATGTGGCGAAAGGCAGCTTTGGCGGTGCTGAGATCGCGACCCGCAGGGGCAGCACGAAGCGGAGCGGTCAGTTCGTGTTGCGGAGCAAGGTCAATCGTGATCGGCTCGGATTTCTGCCAGTACGACGAAATCTGCAGGATCGCAGGACCGCTGAGGCCGCGATGCGTGATCAACATCTTGTCGTGAAATTTCTGGGTATCATACGCAACCACCACTTCCGCAGACACGCCCGACAAGTCGCAATAGTTCTTACGATCTTCGGAATTGAAAGTCAGAGGCACCAGGGCGGGGCGGCACTCGCGAATCTGCAATCCGAACTGCATCGCCAGATCGTAGCCGAGCGAGGTTGCGCCGATCTTCGGAATGGACAGACCCCCAGTCGCGACCACAAGGGCGGGCGCGTGAAACTCGGTGTCGGCCGCAGTCAGCGCAAAGTCGAAATTTTTTCGCACTTCGCGCACAGCAATGTTCAGGAAGAGTTCGACCCCGGCCTGGCGGGATTCCTGCTCGAGCATGCCTACGATTTCTCGCGCTGAGCCATCGCAGAACAGTTGCCCCTTCGCCTTCTCGTGATAGGGGATGCGATGCTTCTCTACCAACTCGATGAAGTCGGCAGGAGTGTATCGGGCGAGCACGGACTTGCAGAAATGCGGGTTCGCCGACAGAAAGTGCTCCGCCCGGCAATGCAGGTTGGTGAAATTGCAGCGGCCACCGCCGGAAATGAGAATTTTCTTGCCGATGCGATCGGCGCGCTCCAGCATTGCGATGCGACGGCCGCGCTTCCCGGCCTCGATGGCACACATCAAGCCCGCCGCGCCACCGCCCAGCACAATCGCATCGAAGTGGCGAGCATTCATCTCGAGTGGAGCCAGTCAAGCATGGCTCAGTCGGGAATGCTAACGGAAGGGAGGGAGGGTTGTCTGGTGGGGTGAGGGGGGCGCGGGCAATATGCCCTCATGACAGCCGGCAGCATGTCGGCGGTACCCGCGGGTCCGCCGACGTGTACGCGCGCCGTGTGACAGCGTCTTGGCTTAACCAGCACTTGTATAATTGTGCTCGCCCGCTGGCCCATGCGAAAGTGGCGGAATTGGCAGACGCACCAGACTTAGGATCTGGCGGGGAAACCCGTGGGGGTTCGAGTCCCCCCTTTCGCACCAATCACTTGCACGGAATCGCACACCTCCCGCTTTTCCTCTGTGCTCAAATCTGTGCCCACTCGCTCGGATTTCTGAGCCTCAGTGCTGCTGGCGGATGCAGCGGCTAGGAACGCGAACGCCCGCTCTATCGCATCCGCTTGAGGGTGGATGTATCGCTGAGTAATCGTGATCGAGCTATGCCCCGCGATGCGGGCGACCGTGAAAGCGTCGCACCCAGCTTGCCAGTTGCGTCAGTGCCGTGTGGCGAAGAACGTAAGGCTGGAAGGGAACCAACACCCGCCCACCGTCCCTCTTCGCTGCGTCATTCGCACTCTGGATCGCCTTTGCATGCTGATCCTTTGCCGTGTCCTTGTTGACGTGCCCCTCACGAGACGTGGAAGGGAAAACCCAGCCAGCCTCAGGTGCTACTGCCTTCGCGTGACGAGCCTTCAGAGAGCGTAAACGGCGGGAACATGGCGCAGGGGTCTGCCTTCCAGTTAGCGAAACATGCGCAACATTCGACACCTCAGCTGCTTAACTGATGGGAAGCCTCGCTTGAGAACGGCGACCGAAGCCCAGCGAGAAAACTACGTAACGAAGATAAGACGAAAGGTGTACGATGCCCCGCAAGGACGAGGGCCGCAAGCGGCTACTGGGGATCATGGCCGCGATTCTGACCGCCTAACACATGAGAAGGGCGAGCGACCTGTTCGGAACGCCTAGCGGTTCACTACGGACGGACAAGCTGATCTCAGCCTCGGTTCAGTGGGCGAGGAAGAAGATGATGGAGAAGACTGAAATTGCCTACCGGACGACTCTGAGCGGCGTCGTGAACGTGCCCTTAAGCCTTGCCGCTCACGCGCTCCCATCCCAGGCGATCCAGCTCGTGGTAAAGATTCATAATGCGCAGGTGGCGTAAGTGGTATTCGAGAAGTCGATTGTCCTTCAGGCCCGTCGGTTCCTTGAACGCGAAGATTTGTTCGAGCACAAGGTCGTTTACTTCATGCTCTAGCACCTGGCTGGTCGCTGTCATTAAAAGCTCCTTCCGAACCGCGCATGCTAATTTCTGACAATTCTACAGTCCGAATGTGAACAATAGGTGAACAAGCGCTGTCCCTATGCAATTCTCGAAATTTTCACATTTCTGGTTTGCTGGATGGCGGAATATGTGAACGCAGGGCCCAGCGCTGCACCGTTTCCTGAACCCCGGCGCAGCGTCAGAACTGAGCGGTCCCTTGGGGGAAGAGATCGCTCAGTGATGCGTCCCAGCAGCGCATAGCTGGGGCGCTTTTTCGTGTCTTCAAAAGCGAAGCGACTGCGCGGCTAGAATCCCTTGATGGCCAATCTCACCCCGGTACACATTCTACTGGCGCAGGAACATACTCGCCGCGTGTCTCAACTCGAACGTCTCACCAACGCAATCTGAGCACTGAAATGGGGCAGGCAACAACGGAACCGGCAGAATTGTTTCCGCTGCGAGGCGGGCCCGGATTGCCGCTGCTCAACGCGCGCGATGGGCGAACCTATGGAAAATTGACTGGCGGAGGCTTGGTGGATGGGTTCTGTCAGGGAGTGACGCGATTATTCGCCAACAGACTGGTCGACAGTTCCCCACAGCGTCCGCTCTCATTGACTTGCCCAGCCTCTGGACCTAAGATTTCACCCCAATCGGCCAAACAGTAACGCTCTACCGCATTGTCTAAAACCCGGCGGCGCGGCTTCGGAATTTACCTTCAGTTCGAGAGGAGACCCGCATGAGCGCATCCACAACAGCCATGACCTCATCCACCAGCGTGTACACCACCCCTGCGTTCTGGGAACGCTTGTGGCGCACGGGCGGCATCCAATCCATTTTCTTCTTCATCATCGCGTACGTCGTCTACGGCCATCAGCCGCAGGTCGGCGCGTCGCCCGACGCACTCGTCGCCTTCTACGAAGGCGATCGCCTACGGATCTTGATCGCTGCGGTGGTTTGTGGCTTCGCGATCCTCAGCCTGATGTGGTTCGCGGCGGCGCTCCGGACCGCCTTGGCGGATGCCGGGCAAGACGGCTGGGGCGCGGCGGCAACCGCCTCCAGCGCAGCGCTGGGAGCGCTTTTCCTCCTGCTCATGACGGTGGTCGCAGCCCTCGCGTACTCGATCGCCGGCTCTGGAAATCAGACGCTCACATCGGGACTGAACGACCTAACCTGGGCCGGGGTCGTCTTGACTTCGTTCCCGCGGGCGATGCTGATCATGTCTGGGGCGTTCGGGCTCTGGCGTGCCCGGCTGATCTCGAACGCGCTCTTCGCCGCCGGCGTCGCGGCCGTGCTGCTGGTCTTGCTGGGCGGCACTACCTGGCTGAGCGATGGATTCTGGTCACCGTATGGCGCCTATTCGCGGTTCGTCTCGCCCTGTATCGGCGTCGTGTGGGTCGTCGTCGTGAGCCGCGTCCTGTTGACCCGAGGTCCTGCCACACGTGCTGGATGGTGAGGCGTGCGGGGGCGCGACTTCGAGGGCGAGCGAGGGAGGACGCAAGGGATGAGACGAGCAGTTCGAAATATCTGCGGTTGAGTGGAGTGGCAACGATCACTACCGCGATGGGTGCGCGGTTGCAGTAGGAGCACTCGCTGTCGGGGCGCTCGCCATCGGACGATTGGCGATCCGTCACATTGCCTAGCGTGACACGGCTGCGCGTCGCCGAAGTCACGGTCCGTGACTCGGTCAAGCTACCGGACAGTGACAATCGCTATGACCGGATCGCAACCTCGTTGGGGGTCGATCGCCGCAACAAGTGACGGAGGAGCCATGTCTCGAGAATCAAGAATGTTTGCCGGAATCCTTCTCGTCGTTCTGCCTTCAGTGATGTATGGAGGCATCACTCTTCTGAGTATGGTAACGGGAAATACTCCCGGCTATTCCGATAATCCGATCCGACAAAATCTCTGGCGCGCCGGGCATGCGCATGCCGGTGTCTATCTTGTCCTATCGCTCGTCATGCTTCGCTATGTTGACGAAGCGGCGCTTTCGCCCTTTTGGAAGTGGCTTGCTCGATCGGGGGCACCGATCGCTGCAATTCTGATTCCCGCCGCGTTCTTTCTGTCGGTCGTCTCCCCAACGTCGACCCACCCGAATGGCCTGATGAATCTCGCGTATATTGGCGCACTATTTCTCGCTGCGGCCGTTCTAAGCCTCGGAGTGGGTTTGATCCGTGCCGCACGAATCATGGAACGATGATGCGGGGCAGGGAGGAAGGCGCAGGGTGGACTGGGAGAGGATCACGGGAATTCGGAAGTAGCTGTTTTTCGACTGCAAGCCTGGTAATTCAGCCCAGCGAGCGAGCCTGGAGTCAGGTACGGTTCGTTGAAGCAGGAACGAGTCGTCCGCTTGGCGCGGAAACCCTCTAATACATTGCGAGACATTTGCTCGATTTCTGGTCAGATCGCACGCCGGTCTGATCGGAAGTACCCGTGTCCATACACGGAGAGCACTCCCCGGATAGGGCCATACTGCATCTTCAAGACAAAGACGCCGACATGTTTGCGCAGTTGGTGATCGCTGATGATGAGAAGTAGCAGGGGATTCAGGAACTCACCCGCTGGCTGAGGCCTTACGAGAGAGCGAACCTCAGGCGCTGAAGCCGGCTCTCACAAGGACGCGTTTGCTGCCCGGCTAGAGCCGGGCCCTTCCCATCGTCACTCAAGGTCCGGATTTTTGCGCACTCTCTGAATTCACATCCCGCTGGTTCACAACGACCACTGAAGCACGCTGTACGAGCGGGCCGGCACTTCGAACTTGGTGCGCGATCCGCTGGTGGTCGGCTTCTCAAAGGTTTGCGGGGTGACACGTTTGGGAGCCTCGAAGGTGTTCCTGGCCTTCAGGTCATCTCCGGTAAGGACCCATGCCGAGACGGCGCCTGACGGTGATTTGTCTTCCCAGACAAGCTCCACCTGGCGGGCCTTCGCCAGATCGCGGTTGAGGATGAACAGCGACACCTTCCCTTCGGACAGCGTACCGGCCACGTCGAGGTAGGGGACTTGATCGAGTTGGGGCGCATCGTAGGTGGGGGATTCCACCAGCAAGCTCAGAACGGCGCCACGGCCGTACTGCAGAGCCCAGCTGTAGGGGTAGTAGATGGTTTGCCGGAACAGGCCATCGGCATTGGTGGTGATGGGCGCGATCACGTTGACCAACTGTGCCAGGCACGCCAGCTTGACCCGGCCGGCGTTGCGCAACAGGGTGTTCACCAGACCGCCGACGAGCAACGCATCTTCCAGGTTGTAAGGTTCTTCCAATAGATGCGGCGCCTCTTTCTTGTGGCCGTCGACGGCGTCGCCGCTGCGGGCACGGTACCAGACATTCCATTCGTCGAACGAGAGCCAGAGTTTTTTCGCGGAGCGCTTGTGGCCGCGAACCAAATCGCAGACCGCGACGGTTTCAGCGATCTGGCGATCCATGGTGAGGTTCATGGCAAGGTACTTGGAACTGTTGCCGCCTGTGGACTCGTCATTGTCGAAGTAGCGATGCAGGGAAAGGCCGTCCACGCGGTCGTAGCATTGTTCGAGCACCTGGCGGTCCCACTCGAGGTAGGTGGGCATGAAGGGGCCGCTGGAACCGCAGGCGATGAACTGGAGAGACGAGTCGGGATCGGCGTAGCTCATCTGGCGGGCAGCGTCATCGGCCTTCATTCCGTACTCGACCGCCGACATGTGGCCGATTTGCCAGGGGCCGTCCATTTCGTTGCCCAGGCACCAGCGCTTGACCTTGTAGGGGTCGGCGATGCCGTGCTCGCGCCGCAAATCACTCCACTTGGTCCCCTTTTCAACGTTGCAATACTCCACCAGCGCGGCGGCTTCTTCCGCCGTGCCGGTGCCGAGGTTGAGTCCCATGAGGGGCTCGGTGCCGGCGAGCTTGCACCAGGCCATAAATTCATTGGTGCCGAATTGATTGCTGTTTATGGAATTCCAGGCCTTGTCGAGTTCGCGGGGACGTTTGTCCTTGGGACCAACACCGTGAAGCCAGTTATAGCCGGAGACGAAGTTTCCGCCGGGGTAGCGGATGATGGGGACGCCGAGCTGCTTGATCTCGGCGAGTACGTCTTTGCGGAACCCGTTGGAGTCGGAGAGCTTCGCGGCGGGATCGTAGATGCCTTCGTAGATGGCGCGGCCGAGTTGCTCGAGGAAAGAGCCCCACAGGTTGCGGTCGATGGAGGCAATCGTGCGCCGCGAGTCGACGTAGACCCGGACGGTGGCGTCGGAGGAGGCTTTGCTCTGGGCGAACAGCTTACCCGCCATGGTGCCGCCAAATGCAGCGGTAGCGCCCCAGGCCATGCCGGCCGTGGAAGCCTGTTTGACGAAACGGCGCCGCGAAGCGGAGAACCTAGTCATATGCGCCCTCTCAGGAAAAGGATCAGGGAAGAACAGGGTGAGGAAAGAGAATGGCAGGAAACGGTCAAAGCGACCCCCAATGAGGCCTCCAAAAGCCGGGTGCTGAGTAAACGATTTCTCGCTTGTTCCGGAAAGGGTTATAGTCCCGCGCTTTGACAGCTGTCAAGGGTTTTCCGGAGCATCCGGATCGAGGAACGGGGGTGGTTTCGAACTGGGCTGGAACCCGTTTCTCGGCCGTTGGAGGGGACCTAGCGGCGACTCGTCAGCGGAACTTCTGCTTACGAATGATTCCCGCGCCCTCGCGAATGACGACGAGTTGATCGGCGGCGACGTTGGGGATCTTCTCGATTGTGCCGTTCATCCAGCGAATGACCAGGTTGGCAGAGGCTTCCGCGCCGAGCCCAAAATGCAGACGGCGATCGTTGGCGGAGTAGAAACTCGACTGTGCGGTGACTTCCTGCGCCTGGCGCCGACCCGCGTACTCGGCGGTTACGCGGGCTCCGATGGCGCTCCGGTTGGTTTGCACGCCGACCAACAGAACCTTCAGCCAATGGTGGCCGCCCGAAACGTCGTTGCGCAGCAGGGACGGCGGCTCGTTCATGTTCATGATCAGGATATCGAGGTCGCCGTCGTTGTCGAAATCGCCAAAGGCGCAGCCGCGGCTGGCGTGCGGGTCGGTGACGCCGCTTCCGGCTTCTTCAATCAGTTCCTCGAACCGGCCGTCGCCGAGATTGCGGAAGACCAGGCGGGGAGTGCGGAACGGATAGGCGGGCAACTTGCGCTCCACCTCGGGATAGACGCTGCCGGTCGCGACGAACAGATCGGGGGAGCCGTCGTTGTCGAGATCGACGATGCCGGTACCCCACGCCACAAAGCGGGTCTCCACCCCCACGCCGGCGTGGATCGTGACGTCGTCGAAATTCCCTTTGCCGTCGTTGTGGTAGAGGACGTTGGTGTCGTCGGCAAAGTGGGTTTTGAAGATATCGAGGCTGCCGTCGGAATCGTAGTCGCCGACTCCGACTCCCATGCCGGCTTGTTCCATTCCGTCTTCGCTCAGAGCGACGCCACGTTCCAGACCCTCTTCTCGGAACGTGCCATCGTGCTGGTTGCGGAACATCCAGCTGGGCGTGGAGTCGCAGGCGACGTAAATGTCGGGCCAACCGTCGTTGTCGAAGTCGGCGGCGACCACTCCCATGGGGTAGGCTCCGGAGGCCGCGGCCACGCCCGAGGCCTTGCTGACATCGGAAAACGTGCCGTCGCCGTTGTTGTGGAACAGCTGCACGTAGCCGGTGGGCAGGCCGCGGGGACCGCAGTTTACGGGAACGCCCTTCCAGTTGCAGTCCGCGTTCGAACCCGGTTTGGGGAGCTTTTCGAGCGTGGTGTTGAGGTAGTTGGCGACAAACAGATCGAGCCGGCCGTCGCGATCGTAGTCCACCCAGGTGCAGCCCGAGCCGTAGCGGACCGCGGCCTGATGCAGCCCGGCTTTGTCGGTCGCGTCGGAGAACGTGCCGTCTCCGTTGTTGTGATAGAGCACGTTCTGACCGTAGTAGGTGATGAACAGGTCGTCGAAGCCGTCGTTGTCGTAGTCGCCCACCGTTACGGCGGAAGCCCATCCCGTGCGCTGCAGCCCGGCTTTGGCAGTGACGTCGGTGAAAGTGCCGTCGCGATTGTTCTTGTAGAGGCGATTGGTGGTGCCGGGAGGGGCGCCGTCGAGACGAGTGCCGCTGAGAACGAACAGGTCCATCCAGCCGTCGTTGTCGTAGTCGATGAAGGCCACGCCACAACCGACCACTTCGATGATGTAGCTCTTGGTGTCGATGGCGCCGTAAATCACGGGCTGGGTAAGGCCGGCCTGCTTGGCGACGTCGGTGAGGTGCGAAAAGAATGGGCGGCCGGAAGGCTTGCTGCGCGGTTGCGGTTTGACGCCGCGGGAGGAGACTCCCTGGCCAAAGGCGGCACGGGCTGCAGCAGTGCTGGCCGTTGCTGCCAGAGCGGCGATCAGTTGACGGCGAGTAATCATGGTGTCGATTCGGTCGCTTTACCGCCACCTTAATGTCCGGCCTTGTTCGAATTCCGACCAGTTGATCGGCGGTTCGCGTTCAGCTGGCATTCGGCGCGTGAAAGAAGGTTCACGGTTGTGGCAGAGCGCTTCCCTGCCCTTCCACAAGAGTGACATATTGATCGATGGGGAGATTTGTGAAGCGTTCCACACGCCCGCTGGGCAGCGGCCACTTCACTTCGACCCAGTCGATCTGGGTGCGCTTGCCGATGCCCAAGACCAGGCGCGGGTCGTGCGAGGCCAGATAACTTCCCGCCCCGGTCTTGAAGCGTGAACGCTTGAGATCTCCGGCCTGCCATGTGATCAGAGCGCCCACGGCGTCGGGATTGGCCTTCTTCGCAACCAGTTTCACGCCCAACCAGTGGTTGAGACGCCCCACCTGGTTCTTGAGCAACAAGGGCGAGGCGTTGTTGACCGCGACGAGTACGTCGAGTCCTCCGTCGTTATTGAAATCGCCAATCGCCATGCCGCGGGCCGCATAGGGCTTTGCGAAAACGGGGCCGCTGGAGGCAGTCACGTCGTCGAATCCTTTGCCGGTGCCGTGAAACAGCAACATGGGCTCGCGATACTTGACTTCGCTAGCATGCTCCTCGATTTTTTCATCCGGGTGGCCATCCGCGAGGAGGAAGTCCAAGTTTCCGTCGTTGTCATAGTCGAAGAACTTTACTCCCCATCCGCTCATCAGCCGCGTGACCCGACCGATGCCGTAGGGGACGGCCATGTCGTCGAAGGTCTCGTCGTGGTTGTTGTGATAGAGCGAGTACATCTCCTGGTCGACGTTGGTGACGAACAGGTCCGTCCAGCCGTCCTGATCGTAGTCGGCGGCGTCGACTCCCATCCCCGAGCGCGCCCGCCCCTCGGTGCTGAAGCCCACGTTGGCCTGGAGGCCGACCTCTTCAAATTTCGCGTTGCCGCGGTTGACAAAAAGGAAATTTTCCACCGTGTCGTTCGCGACAAACAGGTCCATGCGGCCATCGTTGTTGATATCGCAAGCCACGACACCCCAAGCCTTGCCCAGAGACTTTGCGATGCCAGACTCGCGGCTGACGTCGGTAAAAGTGCCGTCGCCATTGTTATGGAACAGCCAGCTTGGCGTCGGCTCGTAAACGCGCGGAATGCAATAGTAGCGAGCACCGGTCTGACGGTTGCCGCAGAATTTGTTCTTTGACTTGTCGAAGTCCACGAACCGGCAAATAAAGAGGTCGAGTTTCCCGTCGTTGTCGTAGTCAAACCAGACCGCACTCGACGCCCAACCTTCGGTGGGCAAGCCAGCTTTTTTCGTGAAATCAGTGAACGTTCCGTTCCCGTTGTTATGGTAGAGAATGACGCCGTTGTATTGTGTGACAAGCAGGTCGGCAAAGCCGTCGCCGTCGTAATCGCCAACCGCCACGCCCATCCCATACCCGCCGCCGGCGACCCCGGCTTTCTCGGTTACCTCCGTGAATGTGCCGTCGCGGTTGTTCCGGTAGAGCGCGTTACGGAGGGGCGGGTGAGGATCGAAGAAATCGCACTTGCCGCTGTTGACGAGGTAAAGGTCCATCCAGCCATCGTTGTCGTAGTCGATGAACGCGCAGCCGCCGCCTACGGTTTCGGGCAGGTACATCTCGGGCGAGCGCCCGTTGCTATGCATCCAGGTAACGCCGCTGGTCTCAGGCGGAACAAGTTCAAAGGGAAACGGGTTCGCGGGTTGCGGCGTTGCGAGGCAGGAGAGGGAGGGGTACGACACCCATTGGCCGGCAAGGAACCCGCCCAGCAGACCTTTCAGGAAGGTGCGGCGCGAGTCGATGTCCGCCCCTGGTTTTTGGACCCTCAAGCTGTATAGCCCTCAGTTAGACCTGTCCAAGTGCAGCGCTGTGTGGCGAGCACTTTTCCCCAACAACAAGCGCCCGAACCGAAGCGCTCGCAACCGTCTTAGCGCTCACGGAAGTTGTGCCGGTGGACTGTCGGCGTGCTATAAAAAACACACATGGGTTGCCTTGGCGAGCGCATCACGTCTCACCGGATCTGCGTTTCCATTGTTCAGTCAGCACTCTTCCGGCACGCGCTACGCCCGGCACGACTACTCCCAATAATAATCCTATCGGGCATCGCTTTCGCGCAAATCAATCACGTCGAGGTGGCGGCGCGATTGCTCAGTCAGGGGCAATTGGAACAAGCGGAGACGGAAGCGCGCAAGGCGTTGGGAAGTCCTGACACCCGGGCGTTAGCGCTGGCCATGCTGGGGACAATCCGGTTGCAGGAAAGCAAGTACGATGAGAGCGTCAGCTTTCTGACCCAGGCGTTGGCGCTGAATCCTCGGCTGCCGGGAGCGCGAACCAGCCTGGGGAGCGCTTACGCGCTGCAGGGCGAAGTCGACCTGGCGAGGAAGAGTTTCCGGGAGGTCCTGCGGATTGATCCGGCGAACGTCAATGCACGGCTGAGTCTGGCCAAAGTGGAGGCGTCACTCCATAACTTTCAGCAATCTTTGGACGTAGCGGCGCCGATCGTGGCCCAACTGAGAGGGACCGAGGACGGCCTGCTGCTGCTCGCGACCGACTACGGGGCGCTGGGCAGAAAAGAAAAACTGAAGGGCCTGGTGGGCGATTGGAAGGGTATGTCCACCGCGTCCCCTGAAGCATCGTTGGACTTTGGCGACCTGCTGGCCATGTATGGGATGACGGCCGAGGCCAAGGAACTTTTTGAAAGCCAAGAAACCAAGATCACCGAGCAACGCTCCTCAACTCTTGCTTACAGGCTCGGGAGAGGTTTTTTGGCAGTGGGTGCGCTCGATCGGGCCGAGACCAACTTACAATTCGCCCTTACCCAGGACCCTCAATGTGTCGTCTGTTTACAGGGTCTTGCCGAGGTTGCGGAGAAGGAAGGAAATACCGAGAAGGCCCTGGCGCACCTGATTGCCGCGAAGAAGATGGATCCGGAGAATCCTGAACTCCTGTTTGAATTTGGAAAGGTGTGCCTGCAACGAAATCTGCTGGACGATGCTATGCCGGCATTGATCAAGGCAGTGGCCCTGAAACCGGATCAGGAGCCGTATGTGTATGTTCTGGGTTCCGCTTATGTTGCGCAACACGATCTGCCTAAGGCCGCATCGCTCTTCGGCGGACTTTTGCAGAAGCATCCAAAGGATGCCGTCCTGAACTACGCGATGGGTTCAGTTTATTACCTTCAGCATAAGTATGGGGAAGCTGAGGCGTCCTTCAAGGAGAGCCTTCGAGCCCAGCCCGACCAGATTGCAGCCTCCTACTATCTTGGCCTTACTTATGACGCCATTGGGCAGGACGATAAGGCAATTCCGATATTTCGTGACCTCGTTAACACTCATCCGGAACATGCCCCTTCTTATGTCCAACTAGGGAGCATACTTTTGCGGCAGCACCAGTATGACGAATCACAAAAGGCTCTCGAAAGCGCCGTAGCCCTCGATCCCCGCTCCGTGGAAGCGCACTATCAAATGGGCATGCTGCTCCGTCGCCTCGGCAGAACTGCTGAGTCGGACGCGCAACTCGCGGAATCGCGCAAGCTCGAGGGGGAACGGCGAGCGGAGAGCAGTTTGCATCTCCGATTGCTGCTGCCGGAGTAATCGGGCATTCGGCTATGCTTTCAAGAGGGTGGAGGATCAGGCCAATCCATGGACTCTAGCCGTTTTTCGCGACGCGAGTTCCTCCGCCAGTTGGGGCGGTTGGGCAAGGTCCTACCGGCGTCATTTCTGCTGCCCGGCTCGGGGGCGGCCGCTTTTCAAAAACCGGCGGCTTCCCCGGCCGCCAGGAAGGCCACGAAAGTTCTCGCCCCCGAATCCGGGTTTTCCTTCACAGACGTTACCGCTCAGGCGGGGTTGAGCGGAGCCATCAACGTTTTCGGCGGCATCGATCGCAAGCGGTATCTGCTGGAGGAGATCGGCTGTGGTGTCGCTCTCTTCGACTACGACAACGATGGCTGGCTGGACATCTTCTTCGTAAACGGGGCGCGGTTTGACGGTGTCTCACCGGAGCATCAACCTTCTAACTTCTTGTTTCATAATAACCAGGACGGGTCTTTTACCAACGTAACGGAGAAGGCTGGACTAAGTCACTCTGGATGGGGTCAAGGGTGTTGTATTGGAGACTATGACAATGATGGAAATAACGATCTATTTGTGACTTACTGGGGTGGACTTGTCCTGTATCACAATAATGGAGACGGCACATTTACGGATGTTACTGAGAAAGCCGGCCTGTTACAGAAGACTTTGCGCCCGCGATGGAATAGCGGGTGCTGCTTTGTCGACTACGATCGGGACGGCCACCTTGATCTGTTTGTGGCGAACTATGTAAATTTCGATCCCCAGGTGGTGCCGCAACCCGGAGACAACCAGTACTGCCGCTACTACGGCTTGTCGGTGGGCTGCGGACCACAAGGCCTGAGCGGCGGGACCAACATCCTGTACCACAATCGCGGCGACGGAACGTTCGAAGACGTTTCCGAGCGATCCGGGATTGCGGTTCCGCGGGGTCCATCCGCGCCAACGATCGACCGGGTGCAGTGGATTCCAGCTGGCTCGTACGGCCTGGGTGTATGTGCGGCGGACTTCGACAACGACGGGTGGCCCGACATTTACGTCGCCTGCGACTCGGTGGCCAGCCGCTTTTATCACAACAAGCAGAATGGAACGTTCGAAGAGATCGGAAGTGATATTGGTTGCGCCTTCAACGAGAACGGGACCGCCCAGGGGGGCATGGGCGTCGGAGTGGGCGACTACGACTGTGACGGCTGGCTCGATATCGTCAAGACAAACTACTCGGACCAGACCGCGAATCTATATCACAACAACGGTGACGGCACCTTCTATGACGCCGTTTACCAGGCTGGGATGGGCGGCAACACCAAGTATTTGGGATGGGGCGTGGGTCTCTTTGACTTCGACAACGACGGCTGGCCAGATGTCTTCATGTCGAACGGCCACGTGTTCCCGGAAGTCGACACGCGCAAGCTGCACGTGACCTTCAAGGAGAAAAAGATCGTATACAAGAACCTGGGGAACGGGCGCTTTGCCGACGTCACCGCGAGCACCGGGGCGGCGACGAATCAACTACGCAGCAGCCGCGGTACGGCATTCGGAGACTTTGATAACGACGGAGATGTCGACGTCGTGGTGATCAACATGAACGAGCCTCCGTCCCTTCTGCGTACGGATTGCCCCGCCGAGAACAACTGGCTGAAGGTTAAGTGCATCGGGACCAAATCGAATCGCAGCGCGATCGGGGCGCGGGTCAGAGTCGTGACGGGGCGGCACTCCCAGATCAACGAAGTGATGAGCGGTTCCAGCTTTATGTCGCAGAACGACCTGCGCCTGCACTTTGGGCTTGGCCAGGCGGCGCAGGCGGACCTGCTGGAGGTCCGCTGGCCACTGGGCTTGGTCGAGTCGTTTAAGAACGTCGAAGCGAATCGACTGCTCGTGGTTCAGGAAGGGCACGGGATCGTGCAGAAGGCGAAATTAGGCAGGGGATGACACTCGTACGCTGCACACGGACCGGGACACGACAAAAGCGACAGCACGAGTAAACCGGAATGGGATTTCACCCGCTCCCTCAGGGGCTGAAGCCCGGGGTCTATGCGCTCAGGTGGCCCGACTAGAGTCATGTCCTTCCCAATGAAGGGGAAGAAATTGCGTTCTTGAGGTTTCACCCGCGGTCAAAAACAGATCCCTCCTGTCTCGCTGCGCTCGAGCTTCGGAATGAACAACGGTAGCCTCGATGCGATCGGGAGAGGAAGAGCTTTCCGCAAGCCCTCACATTGGCCAAGGCTGATTGGAGCATCCCGCCAGAAAATACAACACCCGCCACGCTCTTACGCGTGGCGGATGGATTGGTTGAGAGAAGAAGGTTAGTTTAGAAGAAGACCTGCAAGCCGAGTTGCATGCGCCTCGGGATGTTGCACTGGCTGCCGGTGTGGCCGAAATCGCTGTTGCCGTTGTTTGCGATCCAGTTCTGATCCACGGGGCAGAAGAAAACACGGTTGAAGACATTGCCTATATCGGCTTCGAAGCGAACATACTTGCGCTCGCCGAAGTAGGTGTCCTTCATGATGGTGAAGTCTTCGTTGAAATACTTGAAGCCGCGGACGCTCGAGTCCTCCCTCGGAGCGTTTCCGAAAAATGCCGTGCCCGGATCCGACCACCCGGTTTGGTTCAGGTAGGAATCCGAGTAGGGGTTGCTGAAATGCCCGCTACGCCCGCTTCCGGACTTATTGGGGAACAGGGCGTTGGTGAACAGGTAATTGCTCAGGGTGTTGGGTGTGCCGATGGAGAGCGGCCTGCCCGAGGAGTAGGACTGCATCACCGAGATCTGCCAATTGCCGATCACTTTGTCGGCAGCCCCACTCGCGCCCCCTAGGACTGCCTTACCCTTGCCGAAGGGCAACTGGTAGACCCATCCCGCCGACAGGATCTGCGGAACGTCGTCGGAGCTGACGGTGTAGAGGTTGCTGAAGTTGCTGGGATTCTGGATGGGAGGTCCTCCGGATGCCAGACCTGCCTCGGCCCCGTTGTTCATCAACCTGGAGTAAGTGTAGGCAACCTTGGCCTGCAGACCGTGACTCATGCGCTTTTCGAAAGCGGCCTGCAGCGCGTTGTAGTGACTCTCGCCGTAGTTGAAGAAGCGCCAGTTGATGATCTGGTATTGCGGCCACGGCCTCAGGGCCTGGGCCACTGTGCCCGTGAACGTCGGATAAGGCGCAACCACCGTACCGCAACTGCCAGCGACAGTGCAACTGCCACTGGTGAACGTGGCGCCCAGCACAGGAGCTCCCAAGCTAAGTACACTGGCGGGGTTCATGTTGTCAGCGACGCCGCCGGAGCTGCGTCCGTCAAGCAACCGCGTACCGTGGTTGCCCACGTAGGCGACGTCAATCATCATGTTGTTGCTCAACTGGCGCTGGAACGAGATCGACCAGTTCTGATACCTCGGCATGGTGTACATCTTGGCGTAGACGCCTACCGGACTCCCGCCGTTTGCGACGCCCGCATTCAACTGAGGTGGGAGCGTGATCGCCGAAGCCGGGAACTGGCAGTTAGAAACGCCGATTGAATTCTCAAGCGTGCATCCCGGAGTGCCGGCCGCGTTCGGTCCGCCGAAATAAAACGCGGGGAACCTTCCATTGGTGGTGTTGGGCACGAACGGATTGGTCTGGTAGCCGTCCACCGGGTATGGATCCCAGGAATCGGCCGGCACACCTGCGTAGTAAATGCCGTAGCCGCCACGAATCACCGTCTTGTCATTCAGGCCATACGCAAATCCGATGCGCGGCCCGACGTTCCAGCTGCTGTCACCGTTCGCCTTGGAGGCATTAAACACCGTGGCACCCAGAACCCCGACGGGATTTTGGGCGGCGGGATCGAAGGTGGAGAAGCGGTTGAACTCCTCCGAAAGGCCTGACTGCCAATCGAACCGGACGCCGATCGATACGTTCAGCTTCTTGGTCAGCTTGATATCGTCATTCACCCAGGGGGATGAATATCTCATCTTGGGCATGTATTTGAACGGCACGGAGAAGTTGGCGCTGTCCGCCTGGCCCAGCATGAAGGAAGCGAACTCGTTCCCGGTAGGCCCCCCGTTCAGGACCTTACCGGTAGCGTCGTAGCCGGCCGTCTCATTATCGTTGAAATTGAAGTTGCCGCCCGTATTCACCGCCCAACCGGTCTGCGGGAAGGTCATGTAGCGGAACTCGAACCCGGCCTTGACGGTGTGCTTACCGGTAACCCAGGAGACGTCATCGAGGAACTGGTAGCGATTGTTGATGTCGGCTCCGTTGCTCGCCCAAGGCGTGCCGTAATGGGTATAACCTACTGCGCCATTGAAGTTCAGTTGCGCCAAGCCCGCGTTGTTGAATATGGGCTGATCGGGCAGGCCAAGGCCGAGTTTCTGGTTCCAGCCTACGCCTCCAGACAACATGCTGCCTCGCATGAGCCACCGGTCGTAAGCGATAGTGGCGTGGTTAAACAAGTTCGGCCGGATCACATAGTTGATCTGGACGTGATCGAAGTGGTTGGTGATGCGCTGGAAGAACCCCTGGCCGATGTAGGTGTCGTTCGCGGCGGAATCGGTCTGTCCATTATGTACGGTGTTGCAGCCTTGTGGGCCGCCGCAGTGCGCGGTACGCGGCCGGATGTTCTCGTAGTACGTGTTACTGATCGAGAACTTGTTGTTGAAGGTGTGGTCGAACCGCATCAGCCAGGTTCGGACGTTAATCTTGTCGTTGTCGTCCGAGTTCCCGCCGAATCCATTCACGCGCGTTTGGTTGCGGTCAGGATTTGGCATCAGCGCGATGAGGGCAGCTGCAGAGGGACTTCTCAGCGGGTCGCCGGCGGGAATGATGTTCGCCTGACCCGCGATGGGGAGACCCGTGGTGGGATCAAAACCATAACCGTCGCGCACCGGAATTCCGCCGACGGTTCGCGTGGTAGCCGGGTTGAAGACCTCACCCTGATAAATAGGACGACCCAACGCGTCGGTTGCCACCTGTTTAAGCCCGGCTGCGTTTGTCGTGTCCGGCACAAGAAACTCCGTGAAGTTCCCCTGCTTCTGCAGCTGTGTGGCGAGTGTATTCACAAAACCCGTGTTGACGGTGCTGTGATAGTCCATGCCGTCAAGATTGAAGAACCAGAATGTCTTGCCGGCCTTGGGGACCGGCCCGCCCAGGGCAAAGCCCCAGTTATTCTGGGTAAGGGGCAGTTTGTTGTTCAAACCTTGCCCTTTTAGCTGTGGTCCAACGAAATAGTTCGAGCCGTCGAATTTATCGGTGCCGTAGAAATCGTACAAGTTGCCATGATACTTCTCGGTGCCAGACTTGGTGGTGTAGGTGATGAAGCCGCCGCTGGTGTGGCCATATTGGGCAGAGAACGTGTTCTCGACCACCGTCATTTCCTGCACTGACGGATAGGGGATCGAACTCTCCTGCGTGCCCTGGTGACCCTCGGCGTAACCGAATTCCGCGCCGTCAAACCAGTTCGCGGTGGCCAGGGTCTGGCCGCCGTTGATGCGCGAGGTGAACTGGCTGCCGCGGAAGATCGCGTCCCCGTTGGGCTGCATGGGCACAAATCCGGGCTGCAACTGCAGCAGCGATTCAGCCAAGCGGATGTCAGCGCCCATCACAGCCGGCATATCCCGATAGTAGGTCTCGCTCACGGTGTGCGCCACAGTTGGGTTTTCGGTGTTGATCTGCGTGGCGGTCGCCATGACCTCGACGCTCTGCGTGACCGCGCCGACTTCGAGCTTCACGTCCTGCCGCCAGGTCTGGCCGCCCGTGAGCCGGATGCTGGTTTGGGAGAAGACCTTGAAGCCTTCTTTCTGGACCTCGACGGTGTAGAGTCCGATCTGGAGCGGAGGTGTGCTGAAGTTGCCGGCACTGTTCGTACCAACCTGTGTAATCACGCCGGTTTCCTGATTGATGATCTTTATCTGGGCGTCCGGAACCGCAGCGCCGGTGGCGTCGGTGACGATGCCTGTAATCTGACCACGGTCGGCAAGCTGGGCATAGCTCGCGAGCGCGCTGAAGGCAACGAAAACACAAAGCAGAAATACGCAGGAAAGCACCGATCGTTTCATTTCCACTCCTCCCACCAGCTAGCTTGCATCGATCCAGCGTGAAACCAATCGCGGGCGCAGATCGACGACCCCCCTCTTAACGAAAGGTCTGAGTCGTCGTTCTCCACACCCAGTTCGGAAATTTCACGAAAGAATTAGCGCGTCCCTAGAGTTGAACCCTGCGAGAAAAGGCCCGGCCAGACGGCCCAGTAAACCTTTTCTCACTTACTGGGTAGCGTATTTACTAAATGTCGTAGAGCGAAGTCAAGAAGAATCTAGTAGAAAAGAATTAGGCCTCATTCCCGAAGTGGAACTGGCCCGTGTTCTTGGAGGGAGGGTAGGCGTCTTGTATCTTGCTGCAAACACATGGTTAAACAGCTGTTTGGGCTGGAGGGGATGGGTGCAAGCGGTATCGATTGAAAAGGGGTTTCGGAGGTCAATTGCGTTTCGCAACGCAGAAGATTTTGCAGGTTCGGGAAGCCGAAAAAACCAGTAGATCGTTTACCGCCGCGCCCGCCGGACGGCAAACGGCCTGGCCGAATGGTGGGGGATTTTGCTTCGGCGCAATCGAAATCGTGCGCTATGATACGAATCCTTGCGGCACGCGCAGCGGGGCGCTCCTTGCCCAGTGTTCGTCGAGGAAATGTCTAGCCCATGCTCTGTTGCACCAAAATTCCTCACACCATTGCCATCATCGTTCTCGCTGCGTGCGCACCGCTGTTCGGCCAAGCACAGGGGGGGAAGAACGCTCCGGCATCGGTGAGCCAGATCGAGAACCAGATCCGGCAGCATCCGGACAACCCAAAGCTCCACGTCGCGCTGGGCTTGGCTTTCTGGCGGCAGAACGACTTCCCGCATGCTCTCGAAGCCTTTCAGCGGGCAGTGAAGCTGGGCCCCAACTCTGCGGACGCCCACAACTGGCTGGGTGTGGCCACTCTGGAGAAGGGCGATTTCACCGGCGCCATCGCCGAGTTCCGTAAAGCCATTGTTCTCGACCCGAAATACACGCGGGCCTACGCCAACCTGGGATCGGCGCTCAACAAGAACGGCGAACTCCCGGAGGCCGTAAAGGTCTTTCGAAAGGCGGTTGCGCTCGCGCCCAACAGTCCCGTCGCTCACATGAACCTGGGTGTCGCTCTGCGGGCGCAGGGCGATGCCAAGGGCGCGCTCGTTCATTTGCGTTTCGTGGCGGAGCACGAACCGGACGACGCCAATGCTCGCTTCATGCTGGGCCAGACTTTGCAGCAGAGCGGTGATCTTACCGGGGCCATCGAGGCATTCGAGAAGACCCTGCGGATCGATCCTGAGTTTCGCGAGGCCTACTATGCGCTGGGGTCAGCCCTGAAGCAGCAGGCCGCTTCCATGCCCAAGCCGCGGTCGCCATCGCCGAGTCCTGCCGCCGACCTCTACAAGCGCGGCGAACAAGCAACTGCCCAGGGCGATCTCAAGGAAGGCCAGCGCTTGCTCGAGGAAGCTGTCGGCAAAGATGAAAACTATGCCGACGCACAAAATCTGCTGGGCTTCATCCTGGGCCAGCAGGGTGATTTAGTTTCCGCGCTTGGGCACCTGGAAAAAGCTGTGGCACTCCGCCCCGACTTCTCAGACACGCACTATAACTTTGGCGTGGCACTGTGGTACAGCGATTCGAAGCCCAAAGCGATTACGGAGCTGCGAGAAGCGGTGCGGCTCGATCCTTCTGCGGGCCCGGGCTGCGCCTTTCTCGGAATGGCATTGCGCGAGACCGGACAACTCGAAGACGCTCGACGTTACCTGCAACGGGCCATCGCGCTGCAGCCGTCGTTTGCCGCTTCCTATGTCGATCTCGGACTGGTCTACCTTCGCGCGGGCGATCTGGATCGAGCGGGCGGACAATTTGAGACGGGGCTGAATTTCTCCGCGGCATCGGCGGGACCTGTACCCGATTGGGACGCCGCGGTCGCGGGTCTTCGCCAGGCCCTGGCGGCAAAGCCCGACCGCGCCGAAGTGCACAACCTGCTCGGACTTCTCCTTGGGCACAAGGGCGCCGACAGTAAAGAGGTGCTGGCCGAGTTTCGAGAGGCTGTTCGACTGCGTCCGGATTTCGCCGAGGCGCACAACAATATCGGGCTCGTGTTGGCGCAGGCTGACGATGGAGCGGGCGCGATTACGGAGTTTCGTGAAGCGGTGCGGATCCAGCCCAACTACGTGGATGCTCTAACGAATCTGGGCGCTGCGTTGATCTCGACCTCCGCCGATACCGGAGAGGCGGTTCGCGTGCTCGAAAAGGCTGTCGCGCTTGCGCCCACCTCGATTAAGGCGCAGTTCAACCTGGCCGAAGCCTACGGTGCCGACCCGAGCTACGGGCGTCCAAAGGAAATCGAGCAGTTGCGCAAGCTAGTGGCCACCGAACCGAATTTCCCGGGCGCGCAACTAGCGCTGGGGAAAGCTCTGTTAGGTGAAGGCCAAGCGGAGGAATCGGTCGGCGCACTCCAGGAAGCGGTGCGGCTCGATCCCCAGGGGACACGAGCTCACTACCAGTTAGGCCTGGCACTTGCGCGAGCCGGACGCAAAGAGGAAGCTGCCACGGAGCTGCAGAAGAGCCGCGAATTGGCCTCAGCCGACGACCACAGGCAGAATTCCGATTTGGATATCGCCGAGGGCCGGGCCGCGCTCGATAAGGGCGATTTGAACGAAGCCACCACGAAATTCAAGCACGCGCTTATGCTCGAGCCCAAGTCTTCCGACGCTGAACATTTCTTGGGCGTGGTGCTGGAAAAACAGGGCGATGCTGAAGGCGCACTAGCTGCTTATCGCAAGACGCTGGACCTCAATCCCGGCGACGTTTCTGCCAGAGAAAGAGTCGAGGCTCTTTCCGGGGAGAAGAGCGGCGACGATCCAGCAGGCATCGCTGAATTCACCAACTACATCAAGACGGGCAAGTTCCAGGAGGTCGAGCCTCTGCTGGCGGCTTATGTCAAAGACCATCCGAAGTCGTCGTGGGGCTGGTACGCCTTGGGGTACAGCCAGTTCGCGCAAAAGAAAATCGGAGAATCGATTCAGTCCTTGGCGCAGTCGTTGCAACTCGACATCCAGAACGCGGAAGCGCACAAGATTCTCGGCCGCGATCTGATGGTGATTGGGCGGTTCGAGGCGGCCCAGGCGGAGTTCGAACAGGGAATCCGCTACAGCCCGCGCTCAGCCGAGATGCACTTCAACCTCGGCAAACTCTTCTCGATCCGGGACAACTGGGCGCTCGCGCGGAGAGAATTCGAAGCCGCGGTTCGTATCGACCCGAACTACGTGGAAGGTCTGGACGGTCTGGGATTTGCCCAGGACGCCCTCGGCGACGATGATCAAGCTGTTGCCAGCTACGAGAAAGCGATCGCCATCAACGAATCGCGGCAAGGAACCTTCGTATCGTCCCATGTGAACCTGAGCGCGCACTACAATCGGAAAGGCGATTCTGCCAAGGCTCTCGAATATGCCCGGGCCGCGCTGAAAATTGATCCGAAGTCAGACGGCGCCTGGTTCCAGCAGGGCAAGGCACTCGAGGCCCAGGGTCAGTTGAACGATGCGGTGGAAGCGGTGAACCGAGCCGTTTCGATCAATTCGCGAGCCGCTTCTTATTACTACGTCCTGGCCAATATTTATAAGCGGCTGGGGAAGGCGGAAGAGCGCCGCCAGGCGTTGGAATCGTTCCAGCGTTTGGAGAAAGAATCCAACGAGATGGAAGGCATGCGCGAGAGCCTCGCGCATCGATCGCCCACCCCAGCGCAACCGAGCAGCCAGCACGACTAGGCCGGCGACGCCCTGACTCCCGTCAAGGGCTCTACGGTTGCGTCCCCGTCAACTCGCGCAGGATCGCAGCTTCCCTTTCGCGATACGGCTTCCCGTCCGCGTAGAACACTTCGTGGAACCACACCGGCGGCGGCTGGAACACATACGGATGTTCCCACGACTCCCAGGGCAGATTGGTCTGAGTCTTGCCCACAACCAGTCCCCAGTTAATGGCAGCGACGTGGTGCTTCTTGGCGATGGGCAGGATCGCGTCGAACGTACTCCCCACTGGCCGCGCCATGAACTCAGTGCAGATGATGGGGCGATGGTAACGCTCCAGCCACTGCAGGTGCTTCTCGAATTCCTCCGGCCATTCGTAGCTGTGAAACGAGATCACATCCGACTGTTCCAGCTGAACCCGCTGCATGGGGTTCAGCTTTTCCGCAGAAGAGTAATCGCCTTCCCAAACGCCGCTGGTCAGGGGCTGCAGGGGATCGGTCGAACGGGCCCAGGTAAACACCTGCGACAGCAAGGCGGTCACAAGTTCGACCTTGTTTTTCGGATCGCGTTGTCGATACGGCGAACCGTTCATGTTGTCCGGTTCATTCCACAGGTCCCAGGCCAGAATGCGCGTATCTTTCGCGAACGCCCCCACCACTCCCTGGACATAGGTCTTCAAGCGCGGATACTGCGAGGGGTCTGACAGCGCGGCGGCGCCCGGACTCTGCACCCATCCCGAGTTGTGCACGCCCGGGATCGGCGGGCGTTGCGGTCCGAGTTGCGGACTCGGATCCCAGCAGGAATCGAACAACACCAAAATCGGACGGATGTGGTGCTTCGAGGCGATCGCAAGGAACCGGTCGATCCGCTTGGTGAATCCCGCCGAATCCTGCTGCCACAGGAGGTCATGCAGGAAGACGCGCATCGTCTTCATGCCGACACCTTCCGCCCAGCCTAATTCCTTGTCGATCTCGTTCGGATCGAACGTGTCCGCCTGCCACATCTCAAGTTCGTTAATTGCGTCCGCTGGAATGAAGTTGCTGCCTACCAGCCAGGGCTGCTCCTTGTACCAAGAGTTGGCTTTCTCTTCCGACCAGCGGGTTGACTGCGCGACCAACTGCGTACAACTCGCGAAAAGAATCACGAGCAACAGTGACCACTTCGAAAAACGCATTAGAACCCCCTTTTGAGTGCCGCTTTAGGAAAGCACTGCTTCAACCGCGACGCATTATCCACAAATGCCACGACGCTGTAAACGATTACAGGTATATAGTATTCGCGCTTTGGCACACATGAGGGCAGCATGTCGCGAAGAAAAGCACTCTTCAGCTGTTGGCTCGTTGTCGCGTTCTCAACTCAATTCGTCGACGCGCAGAATTCACCAGCGTCTCGCGCCACGGTCACGATCCAGGTGGACGCCTCCAAGCTCGCGAGCTACCGAATCCCGCGCACGATCTTCGGGACGTTTCTGGAACCGATCGGCAACTCCACCTACAACGGGCTGTGGGCGGAGATTCTGCAAAATCCCAGCTTCGAAGACGGCCTCTGGGACGCGAAAAAAGTTGCCGCGATGATTGCCGAAGAACCGGCGCTTGCCCGAGCTTCCGAGTTGTCGCTGCCTCTCCCCTGGGAGCCGCTCGACTACAGTCAAGGCGCTCGATACGCACCCCGGTGGGGCGACGCCGCGAATTCACATCGCTCTCTGCTACTCATGTCTCTCCCCGGAAAGCAGTCCGGTGTCCGTCAGAAAGTCTACCTACCCATTCATCGCGTGTTGCGGTACGCGGGGAGCGTTTTCGTGAAGCACCTCGCCGGACCTCCGGAGGTCGAGGTCTCCCTCCGCGAACGCAATCACGCCGACCAGGTTCTGGCCTTTCAAAAGTTGCCCCTCAATGACGATGGCTGGCGCGAGTATACCTTCGCCTTCGAGGTCGGCCCGGAACGCTTGCGCCCGCTGCAGGCCGTGGACTTCGTCATTGCGGCCGGCAATGAAACCCGCGTTCTGCTCGATCAGGCCTCCCTGTTTCCGGCGGACTCGGTCGACGGTATGGATCCCGAAATGGTTGCTATGGCCCGCGCCACCCGGACGCCCATCATGCGCTTCGGTGGCAACTTCACTTCGGCCTATCACTGGCGCGATGGCGTCGGCCCGCGCGACAAGCGCGTCAGTATGCTGAACATCGCGTGGGGTATCCCGGAATACAACCAGTTCGGCACCGACGAGTTTCTTCGCTTCTGCGAACTGATTGGCGCCGAACCGCAGATTGCTCTCAACCTGGGGACCGGCACTCCGGACGAAGCCGCCGACTGGGTGCGCTACGTCAACGAGCACTGGGCCGACAAGTCCGGCGGGTTGCTCTGGGAACTGGGCAACGAACTGTGGGGCGATTTCCAGGTGGGATACCCTACGCTCGAGCGGGTGGCCGACCGCACCAAAGCGTTCAGCGACGCGGTGCGCAAGGTCGATCCCAAAGCGCGTCTGATCGCCACCGGCGCCGATCCCGATCACTTCCAGCCGTGGAACGCAGCGCAACTCGCCAACGCGCCCCAAGCCTTTAATTATCTTTCGACGCATTTTGTCGTCACCACAAACTCGCTGGTAACGCGTAACCCTTCTCCCGATGCGATCGCGCAAGCGACGTTCGCGCTGCCGATCGAACTGGAGCGGCGCCTGCGCGAGATGCACCAGCAGTTTCAGGATTCCCCCGCACGCGACCGCGTCACGACCGCATTTACGGAATGGCTTTTCTGGGGGCAGAACGACACCATTCCCCGGTACGACAACATGGGAGGCGCCATCGGAACCGCAGGCTTCCTGAACATGCTGCTGCGCAATGCCGACATCGTCCCGGTCGCCGACATGACCGGCATCATCGAGTTTGGTGGCATCTGGAAAAAACGCGGGCGCGCGTTTGGAGTGCCCGCCTACTGGGCATTCCGGATGTATTCGACGGCGGACGCGACGCGTCCGGTCCAGGTTCACAGCGACAGCGAGACCTACGACGTTTGGGACGGCTCCACCCGGCTGCCGAACATCAAAGCCGTTCCTGATCTGGACGTCGTCGCAGCTCTCAACGACAGCGGCGATCGGCTGACGCTGTTCTGCGTAAATCGCGATCTGACAAGAGATCTATCCGCGCAAATCCGGATCGACGGTTTCAAGCCCGGGCGGGCTGTCGCGCATTCCCTTTCGGCCGACAGCATTCTCGAGAAAAACGACGAAGTCGAGCCTGAACACGTCCACCCGCGCGACAGCACGCTGGACATAGCCTCGTCCAGCATTGCATACACCTTTCGGCACGAGAGCGTTACGGTAGTCGAGCTATCGAAGAAATAGTCGCATACTTCTCCGATCTGGTCGCTTTGATCTGGCATCTTTGTTGCTCTGTCATCTCGAGCGCAGAGAGCGAAAGCGAACGGAGTCGGGGGCTCGCCCACAGCGAAATCGAAGGGGACCCCGTGTTTGCCTGCCGGGCCACCGGCCCCCGACAAATTCTCTACCACGACTCGTGCATAGCTTTTTCTGGCGGCGCGACGGGCACCGTCCCGGCTACTTCTTCAGCACGCTCAGCAAATTGCTGTAATCGTCGGTCCAAAGCACCGGCGCGTCGCTGAACTGAAACGGCCGGTAGAGCACGGAGTCTTCCAGAACCTTATGGTTCTGCGACAGCAGCACCCAATCGACCCCGCCAAAGCTTCCCACATGATTGAACGTCAATTGCCATTTCTCGGCGAGCGCGCGCAGAACCGGGGTGAGATCCAGCACGCGGTTCGAGATGTGTACGGCGATGACCGAATCCGGGCCCTTCAAGTGCGCAAGATAAACGCCCATCGCCTCGCTGGTCAGCAGGTGAACGGGAATGGCGTCGCCGCCGAACGCGTCCACCACCAGCACGTCGAAGCGCTGCAGTTCGTGGCGGGACGCTTCCGCTTCCAGGTTCAGGCGGGCATCTCCAAGAACCGTCTCGATGTGGCCGCGACTGTTCTGCAGGAAGGTAAACGCCGGGCGGTTGCCCGCGGACAGTTGAATTACCTGCGGATCGATTTCGTAGAAGCGCATGGTGTCGCCCGGCACGGCATAGGCAGCGAGATCACCCGCGCCGAGCCCAATCACGCCGAGCCGCAGCGGCTCCGATTCGCCTTTCCCGGTAATGCGGCGGTAGTTTTTCAGCAGGACACCCGCACCGGTGTAAGGCGAGTAGTACAGGAGCGGCTGCATGCGCAGCGAGTCGGCGAGGTACTGCCCCCCGTGCGTGATCGCGCCGTGCTGCAGGTAGCGGACTCCGTCTTTCTCATAGACCCGCTTCGCGCCAAAGAAATTGCGCACGTGGGCGATGTCGTGGGCTTCCTGAGCGACATTCGCCCGCATCACGACGAGCACGACCACCAGCCCAGCCAGCGCCCCGCCCGCCGCGGCAGCACGGCGGGGTACCCCACTTCGCCAGCCGAAGTTCAGCCCATCCCGTGAAGAGCGCGGCCAGTCCGACAAGGCAGCCTTGAAGATCACCAGGCCAGCCGCAAGAATCGCAAGGTGGAACTCGTAGAAACCGTGAAAAAGGTGCGGCGCCACCAGGACCACGAACGCCCCACCCAATGCTCCGCCAAACCCGATGCTCACATAAAAAGGCGTCGCCCGCCGTGCCGGGGGCTTCAACCGTTCCAACTCGCCGTTGCACACCATGCAAACCGCGAGCAGCAGGAGGCAGTAGACGCTCATTTGCCGGATGGCATCGAGTTCCGCGTCCGGGTACATCGCCATGCGCGCAAGCAGGCCCACGGACAAGAAGTACAACGGAAAGAAAACGGAGCGCTTGTACCAGCGACTGCTCTCGAAACAAATGCTGAATGTCAGCAGGTAGATGCACAGAGGCACTACCCACAAGAATGGGCTGGAGGAAAGTTTCTGGCAGATGAGATTGGTGGTCGCAAGTAACATGACCGAGCCGCATGCGGAAAGGGACACCCACTCGACAAATCGCCCGGTGCGAATCGGGTCGCGCTTCTGCGGTCGATCGCAGCTTCGTGGCTGGTGCGCCTGCGCTCCGACCGCCCAGCACTGCAACCAGTACAATCCGAGAAAAGCGGTGAACAGAGCCGTCCACAAAAGTGCCTGCGTGCGGATGGGCAGCAGCCACTCCAGCAGGAAGGGGTACCCCAACAATCCCAGCAAAGACCCCAGATTCGAAATGGCATACAGCCGGTACGGCGAGCGCTCCGGAGAAAGCTGGCTGAACCAGTGTTGTAGCAGCGGCCCTGTGGTCGAGAGCAGGAAGAACGGAACTCCAACCGCCAGCGCCAGCAAAGCCAGAATGTGCAGAACAGGATTCCCGGGCAGAACATATTTCCAGTGCGCAGCCGGCGTCAGGGGCGATCCCCACAGCATCACGCCCACAGCCAGCGCCGCCAGCACGATCAGCAAAGTTCGAAGATGGATTCGCGCCTGGCTCTTCCCGTCGAAAAGCGAACACAGCCAGTGGCTGTAGAGATAGCCGACCATCAGCACCGACTGGTAAAACAGCATGCACGTGTTCCACACGGCCGGCGTTCCGCCAAACCAGGGCAGAATGTACTTGGCAACAATGAGCTCGGTCTGAAACAGGAGAAACGCGCTCAGGAGCGTGATGGCGGCAAAAAGGTTCAGGGGCCGCGCGGTCTTGTCAGCGCTGCGTGAAATCCCTGGCGAGATCGATTCGCGAACCTGAACGACGCCCGCGCTCAATGCACACTCCTCCATCTGCGCTCGAGCCGATTGTCACACATTCATTTTCGAAGCGAGCAAGGTTGGATGCGCCAGGAGGTTACCAACGTGTGCGCCGGTCGGCGCGCGTCAGGACCTGGCGGGGAAACCCGAGGGGGGCGGGTATCCCCGTGTGAGACCAGACCGAAACTCGGAGAGACGCATGCGGGAACAGCTGCCGGGAGGTGGCGAACGCGTCTCTGGTCCAGTAAATTCGTGCTCGGAAACTGCGGCTACTTACAGCGCACCGCGAAGGCCGAGCAGAATCGCGCCGCAGGTTACCGTGTAGTAGACAACAACCAGTGTCCAGGCAGTCAATCGTTCGAGCATCATGGGGAGCCTCTCTTTCGGGGATCATCCTGACCCGCCCGCAACCACCGCGTTTGTTCCGCGGCGCGATGCAGGTGCATGGCGGTCAGGCTTTGGTTCTACAAGCGCATTCCACATCCAATCTGGGTCACAGGCAACGGCACCGGAGTACAACGGGCCCGCTCCAGTGGTACACCGCAGGCATGACCGAACGGACGCGAGGGCGAAGTTACCCGGCGCCGGCTCTTGCAGAATCCTGGTGAGAAGCTACGCGCAGCCGCTGAAATCGCGGCTCCCGCACCGTCCCGCCATCGGCTCACTTTCTTCCCCACCTTGAAAACCGCTACACTGGCATCCCTATGGCGAACCCAATTCAGCCCAATGTAAAGTTAACCAATACCGGCGACTATCGCGAGCAATATGCCAACAGCGTCCAGATTCGGGTCAATGTCTGGGACTTCTTCCTGGTTTTTGGAACCCTGTTGCAGCAGAGCGAAACCCAGGTCGAAATCCAGAATTTCCAGGGAATTTATCTGAGCCCGCAGCAGGCCAAGGCTCTGCTCGGCATCCTGCAACAGAATGTCGCGGGCTATGAAAGCGCCTTTGGCGAAATCAAGCTCGACCCACGCATGATAAGCGGCGGCCCGGTTCACTGAAAGGCAACGGCTGGCGCCAAGGCCAACGATCTCAACGGCAATTGTCCTACCGCAAGCGGCCCTGAAATCTTGAGTCGGGACAGGCGAGTCCCCGCACTCCCTCAATTGATGACCTCACCAGCGTCGCCCAACCCGAAAACCGAGTTCCCTTCCTCGGGTCTGATGTTCGTTCTGATTTCCGTCGGGATCTTTCTGCTGCACGCTTCGCTCTTACGCCTGCCCTACTTTTGGGACGAAGCCGGATATTACATTCCCGCGGCCCGCGATCTGCTGCTGAAAGGAAGCCTGATTCCGCTCTCCACCCCTTCCAATGCGCATCCGCCGCTGGTTTTGGCATACCTGGCGCTGTGGTGGAAGGTGCTGGGCTCGACGCAGTTGGTCACGCGGAGCGCGATGCTGCTTACCGCGGCTTTTGCGTTGCTCGGCGTGTTTCGCATCGCGCGCCGCGCGGCCAACCTCGAGGTCGCGATTGCGGCCACGACCTGTACTGCCGTCTATCCCGTGTTTTTCGCGCAGAGCACGATGGGGCACGTCGACCTGGCTACAGCGGGACTCACCATCTGGGGTCTGGACTCGTATCTGGGCGGACGCACTCGCAGCGTGGGGTTGTGGTTTTCGTTGTCAGTTCTGGCCAAGGAGACGGCGATTCTCGCTCCACTCGCTCTGCTTGCGTGGGAGCTCGTCTGTCCGTGGGTGAGCCGCTTGTGCAAGCGAACCATCTGCCTTCGCGATCGGCGATGGCCGGTCGTGGTCTCGCTACTGACGCCGGTTGGCGCGCTCGCCCTTTGGTACGTATTCCACTACGCACGCACCGGCTACGTGTTTGGCAACCCGGAATTCTTTCGCTACAACGTGCAGGCCACCCTGAGCCCGCTACGAATTCTACTGGCGCTGCTCCTGCGCCTCTGGCAGATCTTCGGATACCTGCATCTGTGGGTGCTGACCCTCTTGATGGGCTGGGCCGTGACCCGGCCCGCGGTTCGCGATGGTGAAGTCGAGCGCCCCCGGATTGATTTATCGACCCAGTTCGCCTTTGGCGTAGTGATTTTGACCTACGTGGTGGCGTTGTCGATCATCGGCGGCGCGGTCCTGGCGCGCTACATGCTGACGGCTGTGCCCCTGGTTGTGATTCTGGCAGTGTCGACGCTGCGGCGCAGAGTGAGCGCCTGGCGATGGCTAGTCGGGATGGTGTGTGCCGCCTTCGTCGCGGCTTTGTTCCTGAATCCCCCTTACGGGTTCTCTCCGGAAGACAATCTCGCCTATCGCGACTACATCGTGATGCACGAGGAAGCGGAGCGCTTCCTGGAGGAGCGATACCCGCACGCACGCGTGCTGACCGCATGGCCTGCCTCAGACGAAGTTACCCGCCCGTATCTCGGCTACATCACGCGCCCGCTGCAGGCAGTTCGCATCGAAAACTTCGCCGCTGAGGAAGTCATGGCAGCGGCCGAAGAGCGCTCGAGATTCGACGTGGTGCTGGCGTTTTCCACCAAGTACGAACCGCTGCATCCGATGCTCGAGAGCCCGCGCTGGTGGGAGCGTCTGAAGGCGCGCTTTTTCGGATACCATCGCGACCTGCCGCCGGCGTTCATCGCCCAAGTGCTCAGTGGAGATGTGGTTTTCAGAGAGCAGCGTCAGGGGCAGTGGGTGGCCGTGATCGAGTTGGAGCGGGTGGAAGACGCGCGCTTGCGGCGGCGCTGAACTTCACGCGGCCATCAAGCGGCAGGAGTGGGTTTTCACCACCAGCCACACGTTGCGGCCGGGAGCAAGGCCGAGCGCATCCCTGGCGGCTAGCGTCAGGTGCACCTCCATCTCGACGCCGACGTTTACGCGAGCGGCGATGATCACATCGCGACGGGCCAGAGCAACGATCTTTCCTGGCAGCAGGTTGCGGGCACTCAGTCCCTCTGGCCGGACGGTGGCGAGCAGGATGTCCCCGGCGCGAATGCCGATCCGCAACGACGAACCGACCTCGGCGCGAACCAGCGGCGTCTCCAGCAGCACCTCGCTGCGACTCAGGCGGCACGTCATCGTCCCGCGCTCTTCGTGCGCGGATTCCACAGTTGCGTCGAAAATATTTTCAAAGCCGGCGAGTTGCGCGACGGTCTCTTGGCGCGGCGCGCCGATCACTTCATGCGGAGCGCCCTGGGCCACGATCCGCCCACGGTCGAGAACAATCGCGCTCTCCCCGAGCGCAACGACTTCTTCGCGGCTGTGTGTGACGTGAAGAATCGGGATGCGATGCGCTTCATTCCAGGTGCGCAGGTCATCCAGAATGCGTGACTTGGTCGCCGTGTCGAGTGCAGCCAAAGGCTCGTCGAGCAAGAGGATGCAAGGATCGGTGACCAGCGAGCGGGCGAGCGCCACGCGCTGGCGTTCGCCCCCGGAAATCTCCCGCGGCCGCCGCCTGCGCAGGTCGAGGATGCGAAAAGCTTGCAGGATCGATGCGATGCGTTGCTCGCGATCACTCGCTGAGAGGCGATCCAAGCCGTAGGCCAGATTGCCTTCCACCGTCAGGTGAGGAAACAGCGCAAGGTCCTGAAAAACATAGCCTACATTCCGCTTGGGGACGGGAAGGTCCGCGCCCGCTTGGGTATCGAAGAAAACCCGTTGCCCAAGCGTGATGGTTCCCGAAGCAGGTTTCGTTAACCCGGCGATGCAATCGAGCAAGGTTGTCTTGCCTGACCCTGAAGGCCCGAACAGGATCGTGAAACCGGAGGGCACGGAGAAATCCACGTCGAGAATGAAGTCTTGTTCGTTCTTGTAAACCTTCTGGATTCGAGCCGATAACCCAAGTCTGCTGGGACTGGCGGTGTTGCCCGCGTCCGTCGCCACCAGGTGTCTCGTGATCTCGCTCGAATTCACTGTCCAGCTGCTCCGCCCATACTGAATTTCACCCCGGACATGAAGTTAGCGATTCTAACTCGTGGCCCCGGCAAGCAAGGGGATGTGCCTGCAGTTTTGGGAAAATCTTGTCAAGGCCTTTTACTCGAGCAATCCGCTGTAACCTGCTCGATTTTACGGCAGAAATGTTTCTGCCCAAGTTGGCGGGTTTCCATTTCGAAGTTGGTATTCTAGAAGTATAGAGGGAAAAAACTCAGAAACCTCCGGTGACCCGGGTTGCGCCGTTGTCGGAGCCTCGGAAATTCCCGATCTGGACCAATATTTCTGGTTTAGTGACGGTCCAACATCCCAGAATTCTGGTGCGTGCTGAAATGACCGAGGCGGCAGGCCATCGGGCCGCTGAGAAGTGTGCCCTTCCGAGTGTGGTGCTATGTCAAAAGTAACTGGTTGCGGGCTCAGGGGTTGCAGTAACGTGGTGCCTAAGCCCAAGCGGGTGTGGTGGTTAAGACAAAATCAGCAAAACCTGGCGAGTGTTATGAAATCTTCCCGGCGCTGTCTTGCAAGTGCCCTGTGGCTGTTGTTTTTCGTTTGTGCCGCGGCCAATTTGTCGCTGGGCCAAGGGTCCAAGCAGACTTCAGAGTACGAACCGATCAAAGATCAAGATCGCGACGATCCCCAGGCGCGCGACCAATGGTTCATGCGCGGGCGCTCTGCGCCGAACGGCGAATCCGCGGCCCTGCTACGTTATCTGGCATACCAGCAGAAGTTGCAACTGCGCCGGCAACAGGTTGCAGCGCGAGCGATTGTTGCGGTGCCGCATGTGTCGTCAAGCGGCTGGAATGCGCTGGGTCCGGCGCCGCTAGCCTCCGACGCGACCGGCACCGGCTTCCAGGACTATCACCAGGTGTCGGGGAGAGCGACGGCAGTCGCCATTGATCCGGCGGACGCTACCGGAAATACCGTCTACATCGGCGGAGCGCACGGTGGCGTGTGGAAGTCAACCAATGCGGGTCCAGCAAGCACGAGCGCGGCGAGCGTTACCTGGAATCCGGTTCTCGATTACGAATCGACGCTGGCGGTGGGCGCGATTGCGCTTCAACCGGGAAACACGGACCCGGCCAGGAGCGTGATCGTGGTGGGCACGGGCGAGCCCAACAGCTCGGCTGATTCCTACTACGGGCTGGGCATTCTGCGCTCGGCCGATGCGGGGCAGACGTGGACGCTGATTCAGTCGGCGAATGGCGGCGCACGACCGTTCGCGGGCATGGGGTTCAGCAAGATTGCGTTTAACAGCACTCCGGGCAAGACCAACGTGGTCGTCGCGGCGACAGCGGCGGCGGAAACCGGAATCACGTTCGGGTTGGATACGACCGGAAACAATCGTGGCCTCTACTACTCGCTGGACAGCGGCGTGACGTGGAACTACGCCACGGTGCAGGACTCAGGGGTCACAGTGGATGCGGGTTCGGCCACGTCGCTGGTTTACAACCAGTCGGCGGGGACGTTTTTCGCCGCGCTGCGCTATCACGGATTTTATTCTTCGACGGACGGGATTACCTGGAGCCGCCTGGCGAGCCAACCGGCCAGCCTGACGACGGGGCTCTGTCCCACACCTCATAACACCGCGTGTCCCATCTACCGCGCCGAGATGGCGGTGGTGCCCGGACGGAACGAGATGTACACCTGGGTGGTTGCTTTCGATACCACGGGGAATGAAGTCGACCGCGGCATCTGGTCGAGGAGTGCGACCACCGGCACCTGGGCACAGATCGACGACAGCGGCATCACGACTTGCGAAAGCGGAAGCAACACGGATGGGTGCGGCGTGCAGCAGGGTTCGTACAACCTGGAACTGGCGGCGGTACCGGACGGCGCGACCGCGACAGATCTCTATCCCGGAGCGATCAACATCTACAAGTGCACGATCGCGAATCCGACGGCATCGCCGAGTTGCTCATCCCAGTTCCTGAACCTGACGCACGTGTACGGATGCTCGCCGCTTTCGTCGCTGGCGCACGTGCATCCGGACCAGCATGCGCTGGATTTCATGCTGGTTGGTAGTAGTCCCGCCAAAGCGGTGATGTATTTCGCCAATGACGGCGGAATCTACCGCGCGGTGGATGGCTACACCGGCCTGACCACGGGAAGTTGCGGCGGGACCAACGCGTTTGACAGCCTGAACGGAACGATTGGTTCGATGACCCAGTTCGTATGGTTCTCGGTGCATCCGACCGACGCGAACACGTTGCTGGGAGGTACCCAGGACAACGGGTCCCCGGCGACATCGACCGCGACGACCAGCACCAGTTGGGGCAACGTGCAGGGAGGAGATGGCGGATACAACGCGATCAGCCCGACCAATGGCACGGATTGGTACGCCGCCGGCCCCGACGTTCCGCCGGGTTCCCTGTCCATCAACCACTGCACCGCGGGTTTGAGCTGCGACAACTCAACGTTCACGCCGGTCGTGTCCAACAACCAAGTCGGGACCGACGATGGCGCGTTCTACTTCCCCTACATGCTGGACCCTGGAGCGCCGACCCGGTTGATTATCGGAACGTGCCGGGTGTGGCGAGGCGGACCTTCGACCAGCGCGAGTGGCACGTACACAGCGTTGAGCAACAATTTCGACAAGGGCAGTGCGACGGCGTGCACGGGGGGAGAAATCAATCTGGTGCGGTCGCTGGCCGCGGGTGGGCCGACCGACGCGAACGGCTCGAAGGTGATCTACGCGGGCACCGATGGCTTGGGCGGAAGCACAACCCCGGCGGGTGGCCAGGTGTTCGTTACCACCACTGGGGCGGCGCCCATGACGAACGTGACGAGCAGCATCAATCCCACCCAGTACCCTGTTTCCGGGATCGCGGTCGACACCTCCGATGCCACTGGACAGACCGCGTTTGTGACCATCATGGGGTTCCACGTGAACCACGTTTTCAAGACGACCAACGCGGGGGCGACCTGGACCAACTTCACTTCGAACCTGCCGGACTCGCCGGCCGATACGGTGGTGGTCGATCCACAGGTACACGTGGTTTATGTGGGCACGGATGTGGGCGTGTTCTCGAGCAGCACGACGAGCGCAAGCTGGACGGAAGTGGGTCCGCTGGCGGCCGCAGCGAACACGGGCTATCTGCCAAACGTACCAGTGACTGCACTACAGATTTTCAACAGCGGCGGCAAGAAGTTGCTGCGCGCATCAACCTACGGGCGGGGAATCTGGGAATACAACCTTAATTCGCTGTTCACGTTCACAGTGGCAGACACGTCGCCGACGCAAAGTGTGAAGGCGGGGCAGACGGCGAGCTACAGTCTGACGGTCACACCGGTGGGCTCGACGACTTTTCCGAGCGCGGTGAGTTTCACCTGCAGCAACTGGTCACCGTCGCAACCGGCCGGGGCAGCGTGCTCAGCGGTCACGCCGGTCAGCACGGGTGCGACCGGGGTCCAGACCGTCACCTTGAGCATCACGACGGCGGGGCTCGGCCGGACGCAGATCCTTCCGGTAGCCAAACGGGAAAATGTTGCGCCATTCTTCGTGTGGGTGTCGGCGGTCGGGATGGTGATTGGGGGATTCGGGCGTAAGTCTTGGGCGCAGAAGAAAGGGATGGTCGCGATTGGACTGGTGGTGCTGCTTGGGTCCGCGATCATACTACCGGCCTGCGGCGGCAGCGGTGGGGGCGCTGGAGGAGGAGGCGGGGGCATTTCGGTGAACGTCAGTCCGAAGACGGCCAACCCGTTCCCGACGCAGTCCCAGCAGTTCAGGGAGCTGGTGAACGGCAGCACGAATCAGCAGGTGACCTGGCAGGTGAGCGGCGTGACCGGCGGAAATTCGACGGTGGGAACGATCGACACGTCCGGGCTATATACGGCTCCGGCGACGGTACCGAGTCCGAACCCGGTAACGGTGTCGGCGGTATCGCAAGCGGATGGGACGAAGTCCGACTCGGCGATGGTCACGATCAAGACGCCAACGCCTTCCGGGACGTATACGGTAACGGTGAGCGCAACTGGTGGGGGAACTACGCAGACTACGACGGCGGTGCTGATGGTGCAGTAGTTTGTGGACGCCCGCGCTGTGATTTTCGGCGCACCCGCAGTTCGCAACATTTCGAGCCGCGGCCGGGACGCACGCCGGAAAGCCGCCGAGACGGCGGCACGATGGTCAAAGCGCGCACACCGACCCGGCTACGCTGACCGACCCTGCCAGGCTGACCGTCGTGCAGGCCTCTCTTGCTTCTCCACTCTCACTTCTCTCTGATCCGCCTTCATCCATGAGCTACTCGTTAACATTGCTGTTCTGATGGTTGTGCGGTTTGTCCTTGCGGACTCCCGCGGGTCTGTGCGTATGCTAGTTAGTTTGGTTGAGACAGACTCTCGCGGGCGAGGGTGCCCGCGCCACACGAAAAATGAGTGAACAGTTCGATGTGGTTGTGATTGGCGGAGGGATCGTGGGCCTCTCGGTGGCTCGAGAGGTCATGGGGCGGTTCCCCCGGCTGAAGCTGGCGGTGCTCGAAAAAGAGGAGCGTGTGGGCGCTCACCAGACCGGGCACAACAGCGGCGTGATTCATTCGGGCGTGTATTACAAGCCCGGCTCCGTAAAGGCACGGACCTGCGTCGAGGGCGCGGCGGCGATGATGAAGTTCTGCCGCGAACACGGGGTGCCGTACGAGATCTGCGGCAAGGTCATCGTGGCGACGTCCCAGGGGGAGTTACCACGTCTGAACGATGTGTTGGAGCGAGGGCGGGCGAACGGAGTGGGCGGCCTGCGGATGCTCAGTCCGGAACAACTGCGCGAGATTGAACCGCGCGCGGCGGGAGTGGCAGCGCTGCACGTTCCAGCGACGGGGATCACCGACTATGCGATGGTCACGGAGAAGTACGCGGAACTGGTGCGGGCGCAGGGAGGGGCGGTTCGGACATCGACGAGAGTGGTTGGCATCCGGCCGGGAGACGAGACGGTTGTGGAGACGTCGCAAGGCGAGTTCTCGGCGCGGAATGTCATCAACTGCGCCGGGTTGTTCAGCGATCGCGTCGGGCGCATGGCCGGGGAGAAGCCGGAGGTGCAGATCGTGCCGTTCCGCGGCGAATATTACGACGTGGTGCCGGAGCGAGCGCACCTAGTGAAGACGCTGATTTACCCCGTGCCGGACCCGCGCTTTCCATTTCTGGGGGTGCATTTCACGCGGCGGGTCAGCGGGCGAGTGGACGCGGGGCCCAATGCGGTGTTCGCCTTCAAGCGGGAAGGCTACCGGCGGCGGGACTTCAGCTTGCGGGATACCGCGGAATCGCTGACGTTTCCGGGCTTCTGGCGCGCGGCCACGAAGTACTGGCGGAGCGGCAAGGACGAATTTGAACGGGCGGTGAGCAAGGAGTCGTTCGTGCGCGGGCTGCAAAAAATGCTGCCTGAGATTCAGGCGGAAGACCTGGTACCCGGAGGATCGGGCGTACGCGCGCAGGCGATTCACCGCTCCGGTGCGATGGTGGATGATTTTCAGTTCTGGCAGAGCAAGAACATGCTGCATCTTTATAATGTGCCGTCACCGGCGGCGACTGCGTCGATTGCCATCGGAAAAGCGGTCGTGGAGATGGCGGCCAAGGCTTTCGACTGGCAGTGATCGCCTTGCGGGGAGCGTTTTCCTCCGCGCAACACCCTTCATTGAGAAGCTGTTAAAGTGGAAGGCCTCTCGTTGTTTTCTGCGAGTTGCGAACAGCTTTTCACCGCAAAGGGCGCTAAGGATTCGCAAAAGTCGCAAAGAAAGGCACCAACCGCAGAGAGCACTGAGGTTGACAGAGGGTGCTCGAGACGAGTTTGTGATCATTCGAGAAGGCGAAGAGCTTCAGAATAGAGGCGGAGGAACGAGGGCAATGGGACTGGACTTGACAAAGAGGCGGGTAGCGGTGCTGGGCGCGGGGAAGATGGGCGGAATCCTGGTGAAGGCTTGGCTGGAGAAGAAGCTGCTTACGCCCGCCATGACTTCGGCGACCGTACAGCACGAGGAACGCGCGAGCGCGCTGGCGAAGAAGCTGGGGATTCCGGTGGGCACCGACAATGTCAGCGCTGCGCGCAACGCCGACATCGTGTTCCTGTGCGTCAAGCCGCAGGCGGTGCAGGGAGTGGTGGCGGAGATCCGTCCGCACGTCGGTCCGGAGAAGCTGGTGATTTCGGTGGCGGCGTCGGTTCCCACGAGCCACATCGAGAAGGCGCTGGCGGGTAATGTTCCGGTGGTGCGCGCCATGCCGAACACGCCGTGTGCGATCGGTCTCGGCATGACGGCGCTATGCAAAGGGCAGCACGCGGGGACGCAGCACTTGGAAGTCGCCAGTGAACTATTTAACGTGGTGGGACGGACGGTGGTAGTGGACGAGAAGCACATGGACGCGGTCACGGGGCTTTCGGCCAGTGGCCCGGCGTATATCTACATCATTCTGGAATCGCTGGCGGAAGCAGGCGTGAAAGTGGGACTGCCGCGTGACGTGGCCACGCTGCTGGCCGCGCAGACCACGCTAGGGGCGGCCAGTGTGGTGCTGGAGACCGGGGACCACCCCGCGTTGCTGAAAGACGCGGTGACGACTCCAGCGGGGTGCACGGTGGACGGGATCATGGAATTAGAAGAGGGCAAGCTGCGCGTGACGCTGATAAAGGCTGTGGTGAAGGCGGCGCAGCGTGCGAAGGAACTGGCGTATTCGGGGTAAGTTTGAGTAAAACACTCGTTGGCCGTGGTGCTAGAGAAAGCTTCCCGGGCGTAAACACCACAAGTGCACAAGGGGTCCTGCGACTCCGTTCGGCTGGCGCCTCACTTCGCTCAGGATGACAGCTCAAACTTAAGTGTCCATTCTTCCGAGACGTAAATTTCCGCCAACAGCACCCTGAAAGTCTCGAGCCGCCGTCCCTACCGCGCGAGCATGAATTGGACGTTGACCTGGGTGCGCACAGGGACGGGCCTGCCTTTGAGGACGTATGGCTTGTAGCGCCATTGTCGGACCGCGGTGACAGCGGCTTCCGCTAGTTGAGCATTCCCATTGACGGGGTTCACATGCTGGACCTTGCCGTCAGCGCCGATAAGCGTGTCTAGGGTCACCATGCCCTGCACGTGTGCGCGGCGAGCGGCGTCAGGGTACTCGGGCTCGACGCGGGTGGTGAGGAGGTCGTCGGCGACTTCGGGCTTCAACTGCACGGCGTGGGTGCTGAAGGAATCCGCCCCAGCGGGGAGCGGCATTGTAACTTTGGCCTGCAGAGCTCGCGGCTTCGCCGGGTTCGCGGTCTGGGGTTTGACGGTGAGTGAGTCGTCGCCGTCCGGGATGGGCGAGCCGTAGACGAGCTTGTCTTTATCGTAGATGGCAAGACCGCCCAGCGGGGCGGAACTGTTGGCAGACGCGCTCGTTTCTTTCTTCTTCGCGGGTTCGACAGCTTGCGCCGACGGTGGGGATGCTTTGGGCTGCAGCGCTGAGGGATCAAGCGTCAGGATCTCTTCCTCGGGAGCAGGGGGCAGCGAGTTTGCCTGCACGACCCGGGGCGGAGCGACGGCGGGTTTCGCGTCGGTACTGGCCCAGCCCACGCGCCAAACCATCAAGGTCACGATGGCAGCGGCGATGAGCACAGCGACGGAGGCCAGGGCGATCGTCCAAACATCGCGCGGTTCCCGGGGAGCGGGCGCGGCGGGAGTCAACTCGAACACGGGTGTGGGCACGGGCTCGAGGCGGATCTCGGGCTGAGGCTTGGGCTCAGGCGCCTTCGGGGTCAGGACGGCGACCTTGTCGGGGTTGGCGGTAAATCCGGTGATCGTTCCGGTGGCCTGCTTGGCGTGGCGGACGATCCGATACGCAAGGGCCTGGAGAGTCTGCTCATCCCGCTCGCCGAACGCGCTGGGACGAGGTGAGAAAATCTCGAAGATCCCCATGAATTCGCCCCAGTACCAGAGGGGCACCACGAGGATCGAGCGCACTCCGAGGAGGCGGCAGGCGGTGGCATCGACGCGGGGATCGGTCTCGGTGTCGTCACAGCGCTGCAGGGTGCCGATGCGGAGGCACTCCGAAGAGAAGCCGGCATTGTCGAGGCGGACGCCGAGGTCAGGCGCATTGCGTCCAGTGGTGGCGCGGCAGACCATTTCGCCGTCGCGGGTCAGAGCGATGGCGGCCCCGGTGGCTCCGGTCGTCAGACACGCCTGCTCGACGATCTGGTTGAGAACCAAGTCCAGGGCAAGATCTTGGGAAAGGTCCCCACCGCCGCTAGCGGCCAAGGTGCGGGTGAGGCCACGAACTTCGGCCTCGGTGGGCAGATGGCTATCGACCTTGAGGTCGGCCTGCGCGGAAGCCGGGGTCTCTGAAGGATCGTAGGGCCGGTACGGGTCGGGGCACGACATGGGTCTTGAACCTGGGGTGAGTACCGGGGGATCTACTCACGTAGCTCTGTACGAAGTTTCGCGCCAAACGGCGGGGTTGTCAACGGTAAATCCATCGTGAGCAAGGCTTTCGGCCCCTTTCCGGAGGGCGAAGGGGGCTGATTCAGGGACATACAATGAGGTGCACTTCCGGGACCGCGGATTGCGTCGGGGGGGCGGTTCATGGTTCTCCTGGTGTGCCCGGCCGGGCGCAGAGAGGCCGGGGAAGGCCGTCTAAGGTCCGAAGCCCCCAGCCATCCCCGCAATGACCGCACACCACCGCGACGCCGGCGACGCTTCGCTTTGGGCCGGCCTTTCTCGTTCTGATCTTCGTTCAAATCAATGGCATGCCGTCACCGCCAGTTTTCTGGGCTGGACCCTGGATGCCTTTGACTTACTTCGTGCTGGTGTTTTTGGTGGACACGCTGGCGATGCAGTTCGGGGTGCCGGCGTCGAAGATCATCCTGACCATGACGGCGACGCTAGCGACCACCCTTGGGAGCGCTGGTGTTCGGCGTGCTGGCCGACCGCTACGAGCGGCGGCGGCCCCTGATGGCGAACGTGGTCTTCTTTTCCGTGTTGGAGTTGCTGTGCGGCTTCGCGCCGAACTACACCGTCTTCCTGATTCTGCGGGCGATTTATGGGATCGGGAGGGGAGTGGGGAGTGGGCGCATCGCTCGCGATGCAGAGTGCGCCCAGGCGGTGGCGGGGAGTGTTGTCGGGCATCGTGCAGGAGCGGGTATCCGGTGGGCTACCTGCTGGCCGCGGTAGCGGCACGCTTGGTCCTTCCGGGGTGGGGCGGGCGGGCGATGTTCTGGGGGCGGGATTGCGGCGCTGCTGGCGTTTTACATCCGCTTTCGGGTCAAGGAATCGGATGCATGGAAGCAGCGCCGAGCGCCGAACGGAGGGCGCAATCCTGCGCACAGCGAGCGCGCACTGGAAGACATTCTCTTATCTCGTGCTGCTGATGACGTTGATGATGGTCCTCTCGCACGGGACACAGGATCTGTATCCGCATTTTTTGTGGGAAGTGCATCAGTTCCCGAGCGCAACGATCTCGACGATCGCGATTCTGTACAGCATTGGGACGGTGCTGGGATCATTTTCGTTCGGCTTTTTGTCGGAGCACTTCGGACGGAGGCGGACCATCCTGCTGGCGCTGACGCTTTGTCTGGCAGTGATTCCGGCGTGGGCGTTCGGGAGATCGCTATGGACGCTCGTGGCCGGGGCATTTCTGCTGCAGTCAGGGGTGCAAGGGGCTTGGGGAATCATTCCGGCACATCTGAACGAACTCTCACCCGATGCGGTGCGCGGGCTGATGCCGGGATTTGCGTATCAGCTGGGAATTCTGTTCGCAGCGGCGACCAACAACATCGAGTACGCACTCCGGGACTGGCTGGGATACGCGTGGGCGCTGGCCGCATTTGAGATCGCAAACATCGCACTGCTGGCGACGGTAGTGGCGTTGGGATCGGAGCACAAGGGGAGGAGCTTCGTGGGGCATCCGAGGGACGGTTCCGGGGATGAGTACAGTGGTTCCCCGCAAAGCCCGGCGAAGTTTTCTCCCGGGCGCTCAGGCAGCGCGCTTGTGGGCGGGCGTGTCGGGTGGTTTGGGGGCGTTCGCGTTCTTGCTTTCTAAAGATGACGGCCGCAGTCAGGAGAACTCCGATGATGCCAAATACGGCGAGCGCGAACAGCGCGATCATGAGGATCGGCATAGGTGGCGCCTCCACAACTATCTTCGAATCCGGCGATTTTGCAAGGCTGCCGGGTGCGGGAAACCTGCTAGATTAATACTTCGAGGCCGGTGCCATTTCCGGTCTCTTCATCGCACTGGGTTGCCGTCGACCCGCACGTTTTTTCTTGGAGCCATTCATGCGGATTGCAGTCGTGGGTTCGGGCTACGTGGGCCTGGTAGCCGGGGCATGTTTTGCGGATCTGGGGCACGACGTCATGGTGGTCGACAATGACCAGCAAAAACTGGCTGCCCTGACCCGCGGCGAGGTTCCGATTCACGAGAAATTCCTGCCCGAGTTACTGCAGCGGCACCGCGGCCAGCGGCTCAAGTTTTCCGATGACCTGCATGAGGCGGTCCGGGCGAGCGCTGCGATCTTTGTCGCGGTGGGGACTCCGCCGACCGACAGCGGGGACGCGGATCTGTCCTACGTGGAGTCGGTGGCGCGCGAAATCTCCGGAGGGATTGACGACTACAAAATCGTCGTCGAAAAGAGCACGGTCCCGGTTTACACCAGCGAGTGGGTGCGGAAGATCATCTTGCGCAACGGGACGGATGCAGAGTTGTTCGACGTAGCTTCGAACCCCGAGTTTCTGCGTGAGGGGACGGCCGTCACCGACTTTCTGTTTCCCGACCGCATCGTGGTAGGCGCTGATTCGGAGCGATGCGCCGGGGTCCTGCGCGAGATTTACGCTCCGCTTAGCGATGGTTCGTACTACCAACGCCCGGATTCCATTCCGCATCCCGATCGGGCCCAGGTTCCGCCACCCTTGATAGTGACCAGCACGAAGAGCGCGGAACTGATCAAGCATGCCTCGAACGCATTTCTGGCGATGAAGATTTCCTTCATCAATGCCGTCGCGTCGATCTGCGAATCGGTGGGCGCGAACGTGCAGCAGGTGTGCCGGGGGATCGGGACAGACTCGCGTATTGGGCCGCGGTTCCTGAATCCGGGAATCGGATACGGGGGGTCGTGTTTTCCGAAGGACCTGATGGCGTTTCGCTCGGTGGCGCGCGAATGCGGCTACGAGTTCCGCCTGCTGGACGAAGTCATGCGGATCAACGAGGAGCAGCGCCAGCGCTTCCTGCGCAAGGTGCGGAACGCGCTATGGACGCTGCGCGGAAAACGCCTGGCGGTGCTGGGTCTGGCCTTCAAGGGTGGCACGGACGACATTCGCGAATCGCCTGCCATCCTGCTGATTCAGTCGCTGGTACAGGAAGGCTGCGTAGTGGTGGCATACGATCCGGCGGCTACGGAACGCGCGCGGGAAGTGCTGCGTTCCAATGTCGAGTTTGCTTCGAACCCGTATGACGCAGCGGCGGGGGCGGATGCGCTGCTGATTCTGACGGAGTGGGAAGAGTTCTCGGCTCTGGACCTCGCGCAACTCAACCGCAAGCTGCGCTACCCGATCGTGATCGACGGGCGCAATCTTTACGATCCGGAAGCAATGGCGGCGAACGGCTTCAGCTATTACAGCGTGGGGCGCGCACCGGCTCTGCCCGAGGGTTCGCCGACCACCGGAGATGGCCGCGGCCAGGGTCAAAAAAGAATATGAGTAGGCAACGCGCCCTGGTGACGGGGGGAGCCGGGTTCGTGGGGTCACACCTCTGCGACCTTCTGCTGGGCGACGGTGATTCGGTGATTGCGGTGGACAATTTGCTCACCGGCCGCCTGGAGAATCTGAATCATCTGCGGCACGATGCCCGCTTCGAGTTCCGGCAACTGGACGTGTGCGAGCCCTTCGACTGCGGCCCGGTAGACGCCGTGTTCCACCTGGCGAGTCCAGCGAGTCCGGTGGACTACAGCGTCCACGGAATTCCGACCCTGAAGGTGGGTTCGCTCGGTACCTTCCACTCGTTGGACGTGGCGCGGAAATACCGGGCACGATACCTGCTCGCTTCGACTTCAGAGTGTTATGGCGATCCCCTCGAACATCCCCAGAGAGAAACTTACTGGGGACACGTAAACCCGGTGGGACCGCGCTCGGTCTACGATGAGGCCAAGCGGTTCGCCGAAGCCGCGACCATGGCGTACTTGCGCTATCACGCCGTCGATACGCATATCGTGCGGATCTTTAACACCTACGGTCCCCGGATGCAGATTAACGACGGGCGGGTGATTCCAAATTTCATGCGGCAGGCCATGCGGGGCGAAGATTTGACGGTATACGGCGAGGGCAACCAGACGCGCAGCTTCTGCCATGTAAGCGACGAAATCGAGGGCATCCTGCGCCTTTCGAAATCGACCGAACACCTGCCGGTCAACATCGGGAACCCGATGGAATTCACGATCCTGGAATGCGCGAAGCGGGTGCTGGCCATCACGCGATCGAAGAGCCGGATCCGACACGAGCCCCTGCCGCAGGACGATCCGAAGCAGCGCCGGCCAGATCGGAGCAAGGCGAAGAGACTACTCGGCTGGGAGCCTACGATCGATCTGGAGACCGGGCTGAAGATGTCGTTGGAATATTTCCGGCAGGCAGTGGCGGAAGAAACACCTTCGCGGGCGTGGTCGGGGAACTCCGGAAGTCTCTAACGGGTCCAGGGATCGGTGATCGGGCCCATTTCCGCTTCCTCGCCCGACTGCGCCAGAAGACGAATTAGAGACTGCACCTGCTCACGGTCCTCTTGGGTCGAAAGAGTCAACTGGACCCCCATGCCAAAGCCCGGGTGCACGGATTGGACCACGCCCTGGGTCCTCAACTTCAGAGCCTGAGTGCGTACGATGATCTCCACCCGCGTGCCGGATGAAAACGGAGTTGGCATCTCCACGTAACAACCCCCGACACTGATATCGGTCAGGCTACAGCGGTTGGGGACCGCCACTCCCGTGCGAAATACGTCGGCACTCAGGCGGCAGGCGTGACGTGACTGTCCGCGGCGGTTGCCGGGGGTAGAGCGCAAACGGGCAATACCCTTGTCTGCATGGCCACTTGCGCCGGAAGCAGGTGTGGTCTTGGTGATGGGCGACGCCGAACGCGGCACCAGCGGGGTCTGATTCTTGGCGGAAGAGATATTGGTCTGAAGCCAGCTTCTCAGAACGCGACGCGACGAAGTGGGAACGTTGACGAACCTCATACCAACACGACCCGCGGAGTCCTGCCAAACAACTTCTCCCGAGAGCCGGATCAGGGAAGTGTGGCCGGGCAAGGCGAACTGGAAGTAGACGCGGCAATCGGGAGGAAGCTTCCGTTCGCTCTGGACCGCGGTACCTTCCTCACTGAGATCGACAAGGGTAGCGGGAACATTCTCGACATTGGCGAAGTCGAGGGCAACCTTGGCATGAGCGGCAACCCGGCCGCTGCGCCGTCTCTCCCGGTTCATCAGCGAGTGCGCGGCGCGGAAACTGCTGGCAGCGCGCTCTTCGGAGACCGGTTTGTAGAGAACAAAATTGATCCCCAAGGCAAACATCTGGCGCACGTCGTTTTCTTTGCCCGCAATGGCGACGGCCAGAGTAGAGGCGTTGGCAGGAGAGAGGCGCGCCTGGCGCAGGATTTCGGTGGCGACGGGTTCGTTCTCGCAGTCGACCACGACCGAGTCAAAGCGGGTTTGGGCCAGTTTGGCCTCGGCTTCGGAGGCCTCCTGGCAGTGCTCGACAGCGATGCCGAGGTCCTCCAGGATGCGGCGCAACACCTGGGCGGTAGATTCGTCTGAACACACTACGAGGCTGGTGAGCGCCATACCTTCCGCATCCTAAAGTTACGGCTGCGCAGCGACAAGTTACTCGGGTAATTGAGGGCCGAGCGGCGGCGAGTCCCGGCGCTCACTGGCCGATTGCGCCGGCGATCTCGGGCGACTTTGTCTTGTTCAGGCAAGCTTTTGTACGGGCAGGACTTAGAAGAGATTTGCGGACGTCTGTGAAAGGTGTTGATCGAGCTTGCCCGGGCCCATCTAGTCACGGTCGTTACCGGGGCCGCATTACGTTACGTAAGGCCATTCACCTCTTCCTGTACCCCAGTGCTTTGACGCTTCCAGCCACCCTTCCTACGATGACTTGAGAGGCAGCGACCCGCGGCCGGTTTCAGGCGGTGGGGACGTGCCTTCTGTGTCATTTCCGCCCCCGGACGGACACGCGATACGTGCATTTTGGAGAGCAGAATGACATTTGCAGCAGGAACGATTCGTGGTTCGCACTCTCCAGGGAGAAGCTTCCCTGCGTCTCGCGGCGATGCCGGCTTCTCCCTCACCGAGATGGTGGTGGTTTCGGCAATCATCCTCATGATCACCAGCGGGAGCTATTTGAGCCTGCAGCCTGTGCTGAAGGCGCAACACGTCACCACGGCTTACAACGAAACGCTGATGACGATGCGGCGGGCACGAGACCAGGCGGCGGCTGACATGCGAGTTTACGTGGTCACCTTTACGCAACCGGGCACGGTCACGGTAACGCAGAACTCGCCCAACGGGCCCGTGTTGCTGACAACCGTTCTGCCTCAGGACGTCACCTTCCACGTGGAAGCGGGTGTACCCAATTCTCCCACCGTCGCCCCCACCACACCTGACGGTTTTGGAACGGCTTCCAATGCCATTGATTTTGATCAAGGTGTCGGAGCGGGCGGCGCGACCAGCGTCTATTTTCAGCCTGACGGCACAGCGGTGGATATCAACGGGAACATCAACAACGGCATCGTGTACATGGCCCGGGTTGGAGACCTGAAGAGTTCGCGGGCCATTACCTTGTGGGGCACGACTGGCCGGATACGGGGCTGGAGGCTGCAGCCGAACGGCGCCGGAGTGATCTGGAGGCAGCAGTGAACGAAAATCGAATCACAGCGGTACGAAGGCGCGGCGCGGCGGGCTTTTCGATCATGGAGGTCATGATCTCGACCTTCATCCTGATGATCGGGCTGCTTGGGGTCCTGGGACTGTTCGGGCTGGCGATCAAAGCCAACCAGACTTCCCAGCAGGACATGATCGCGCGCCAACTGGCTTCGGAGGCGATGGAGAGCATCTTCACCGCGCGCAGCACTTCGCAGCTGACCTGGGCCCAGATTCAGAATGTGAGCAACGGCGGAATCTTCCTGGATAATCCGCAGAACCTGCTCTGCCCTGGACCGGACGGGATGGTGGGAACGGGAGATGACGTGGCGTGCACGACCTCTTCGGGCGCGCCCTGCCCGGGCGGGGTTGAATGCCTGACGGAGCCTGGGCCGGACGGCATCCTGGGGACCGCCGACGATATCATCGTCCCCCTGAGCAACTTCACACGCCAGGTCAAGATCGTGCAGATGTCGGACGCGGCGGGTAACCCTATCCCCACGCTGAACGCCGTGACCATCACCATCACTTATTCAACCCCCCAGTACGCTACGAACAAGACATACGTGCTTAACGAGTACATCTCGTCTTACCGGTAAAGAGGAAACTATGCAACGCAAGCGAACAACCCGTGGTTTCAGTTTGACCGAGCTGTTGGTCTCCATGGCGATCGGGTCGATCGTGGTCGGGGGAGCGGTGCAGATGTTCAGCCAGGCGATGCGCGCGCACTGGATCACTTCGCAAAAGGCGGAGTTGCAGCAGGACTTTCGCGCAGCCGCCAACATCATGACACGGGACATCAGTCTGGCCGGATCGGGTATCGGCGACATTGGGATCGCGCTGCCTTCGGGAACCGGCACGTTGCCGGTATATCCCTGCAGCGCAACCGCCTGCAACTACGTCAACGGTGGATCGGCAGCATATCCGACGCAGACCGGAGTGCCGTACCTGTATGGCATCGTGCCGGGCAACAACCTGGGCATCACGGTCAATGCCGCCCAGGGACCGACTGACATCATTTCGATCGCTTACACGGACGTGAATTTCGCCATCAACTGCTACCAGGTGTCGATGGACGCGACCGGCACGGTGGGGACGTTCACGCTGCCCGTGCCTCTTCCGGCCACTTGTGTTCTGCCGTCCGGTCTGGCGGCACCGCAGGCTCTGAATGATGGGGTGGTGGGTCTGAAGCAGGGTGACCTGCTGTACTTCCAAGTGACCATCGGCGTGGGCGCGAACGCAACCACCGCGAGCGCGATTGGCTCGGTCTCCTCGGTAGCCCCGGGGGCAGGACCGAACAGCTTCACAATCGGGTTCGCGGGGGGCGACGTGGGCCACATCAACCAACCGGCCGCCGCCGGCGGAAGTTTGAGGCAACTGGCGGGCAACACCTCCGGTAGCGCGACCCGGCTGCGCTACATCACCTACTATCTGGATGTTTCTCCGAACGACGGCGTTACGCCGCGGCTGATGCGGGCCGTGGCTGGACAGACCCCCACGCCGGTGGCCGAGAACGTCGGCTATTTGAAGTTCAGCTATGACTTGTTCAACGCCGGCGCGGTGGTAGCCAGTCAGAATTCACTCCCCGCCGGGACCGCCCCCACCATGATCACCAAAGTCAACATCGCCCATTTGACGATGCGCAGCCAGGCCCCCGGTGCCACCGGCTACCAGGGACTGGACCTGCAGACTTCGATTGCGGCACGAAATATGACCTTCCAGCAGGAGTACCCGATTTCGGGTTCGGCCTATTGAGGCTGGCTGGAGGGATGAGGGAGTGGGACAGGAATGAGGAGAACGAAGATGCATAGGGCCAAACACGGTTCGCGAGGATTCACGCTGGTCGCATCCCTGCTGTTGTTGACGTTGCTGTCAGGGTTTGCGCTCGGCCTGCTCATGATGGTGAATACGGAGCAGCGGGTTGGCGGCAATGACTTGCAGAACAACTATGCCTCCCGCGCTGCCGAAGGCGCCATCGAGAAGATGACCTCGGACCTGGGAGCCATGTTCAAAACCATCCAGGCACCCCAGGCGTCGCAGATCTGCGCGTTGAGCGGGCAATATCCGACCTGGGACACCAGCGTGACGTACACGCTGTACAACGTGGCACCGATCTCTGGTTGCTCGTCCGCGCTCACGGCCGTCTATGGCCCGATTCAAGCGGGGCCGAACGCCGGACTGTACGCCCAAATTATTCCGGTGACGCTCAACACGGCCGCGCAGATGGGGACCGGGGAAACGGTCAGCATGACGCGCACGGTAGAAGTAGCGCTGATCCCGGTGTTCCAGTTCGGCGTGTTCTCTGACGCCGATCTTTATTTCGGCAGCAGCCCGAACCTTACTTTTGCGGGCCGCGTGCACACCAACGGAGATCTCTACCTGGGCGTCGCGACCGGTTCTACGCTGACGTTCTACGACAAGCTGTCGGCGTGGGGCAATGTGGTCCGCAATATCACCCAAAATGGACTGGATGCCACCGCGGCTGCGAACAATGACGCCGGAACCGTGGACATCCCCACGGCGAGTAACGGATGCACGCCGCCAGCGGCGGCGGCCTGCCTGCCGATCGCAATGAACCAGGGCAGTGTAGTGAACGGTCCGACCTCCGGGCAGAACAACACCTGGCAAACCACCTCCAAGAGCCTTTTTAACTCTTATCTCATCGACGGGAACTACGGCAACGCCAACGGTACGGGCGCGACGAACCTGGCGCTGCCCTTCGTCAACGGGACCACGCAGCCGTACCAGATCATCCGCCGGCCTCCGCCGATTGAGGCGTCGGGCACGATCCTGGGGGCCTCGCGGGAGGGGAACATGGCGCAGATTCGCGTGATGCTGAGCGACACGCAGAACGCGCTCCATCTTTCCGACTGGAACGGCGACCCAAGCCAGGATATTGAATTGGCCAGCCTGGTTCCGACAACCCTGCTCGCGGGTGGCAGCGGATGGGCGCAGAACGGAATCGTCGTCGGCGCCAATACATACTACTTCGGGGAATCCTGGTGCGGTGTTCCGAACGCGAGCCGGGTGTGCAACAAAGACGTTAATTACCTGCAGCCGCCGTTCTTCCATGGCGTCGCTTTTCCGGCGAATACGACGTTTAACGGAGCGCCTGGCACCGCGAACGTAGCGGAATGGCCAATCGTCGACGGCTGGCTGCTGGTAGAAGTCAAATGGAATGACGGAGCCTGGCACGGCGTCACCAAGGAATGGTTGGGCCTGGGCTTTGCCCGCGGCCTGAACGTACCCGTCGCTCCGGGGACCAACGTGTTTACCAACGGAAACACCGATCACAAGAACGCCATCCTGTACTTCCAACAACAGGCCGATCGCAACGGGGACGGCTCGGTTACCGCGGCCCTGGACGCAGTGGGAAACAACATCAACACGACCGGTGCCGGTTCGCAGTACAACTGGTATCCGATCAACTTCTATGATTCCCGTGAAGGCGAAGTCTGGGACGCTCCGCCCACCACCTTTACGCAAGGTACGGGTACGCCGAACGGCATCATGAACGCTGTGGAGCTGGACGTAGGCAACTTGAAGCGCTGGTTGGCGGGCACGACCGGCCTAACCGGAGCCAACGTCAACTGGAGCATATACAACGGGTACATTTTGTTTTTCTCCGACCGCCGCGGTATGAAGTTTGCCGCCGATCCAACGCAATTGCAGTGGGGAGAATACGGCTTTGAAGACACCATCAACTACGTGAACGCAGGGAACAACTTCGTTCCCAACGGCGCGCTGGAGCCGATCCAGCCCGGGAAGAAGATCTCTCCGGAAGACGTAAACGGAAATGCCAAGCTCGACAACTATGGTGTGGTGGGGGTCGGCGACGCGTTTGGCTCGCAGACCCAGAACGATACCGACGCCGCAAATCCGCCAACACCATACGCTCCGGGCCACCGGGTACCGTTGTTCACCTACGGACGCGCCAATCGAGTCACGGGTGCCCGCCATGCGCTCAAACTGGTGGACGGTGCGTTGGGGAACTTACCTACCATGCCAGCCGCCAGCGGATGCACGCAGAGCGCTGCGAACCCCACCGGTTGCGGCGGCTTCACGGTTGCCTCGGAGAATCCGGTATACATTCTTGGGAACTACAACAGCGCGGCGCCGCCGACCGATCCGACCTGGACCAACGCAGCCGCCGCCGAACCAGTGCATGCGGCCTCTGCGGTGATTGCCGATGCGGTGACTCTGCTCTCGAATACCTGGCAGGATGAGGGGGCCTGTGTTGCCGGCAACGTGACCGCAGCTGGAATCTGCAACAACGTTTCAGTCTTCGGCAGCTTGGTCAGCCCCCTCGTAACCAACGCCGGCGTAACAGGACAGTCGGCGACCACCACCTACTACCGCGTCGCCATCGCAGCCGGCAAACCCATGGCCTTCATCAACCTGAACAGCAACCCCACTTGGGCGTTCGGGATCGATGGCGGCGTCCACAACTTCCTGCGCTTCCTGGAAGACTGGACCGGCCAGGACCTTTACTACAAGGGGTCCATGGTCAGCCTTTACTGGAACACGTACGCTACCGGCACGTTCAAGTGCTGCAACCTCGTGTATCACCCACCAATCCGTGATTATGTGTTTGACCCGTTGTTCGCTCAGCCGCAGAATCTGCCACCCGGAACGCCTTTGTTCCGCAACGTGGACAACCTGACGTACCGCCAGAACTTCATCGCCCGGACCAACTAGCGTTCGGCGCGGTGCAACCTCAAGCCCCGGTTCCAAAAGGACCGGGGTTTTTGTTTGTAATGCCGCATCCACACGGTTGACTTTCATAGGTTAAAATCGCCTCTGGGGAAATCGGAACAAGTGGGGGGAACACCAGCAACATGCAAGCTGGATCGGACCGCGTCTCGCGGTGGTTGCATCGGGCGTTTTGGCTCTTTGGGCTGATCGGCGTCGCGCTGTTCTTCATTCCCGCTTTCGTAATCCGTCCCTTTCGTTATCAATCGCCGCGAGCTCTCTGGCTGGCCATGGCGATCAAGCAGCACGCGCCGCTGCCGTCGCTGGTCGCGGCTCTCCTTTGTCTGCTGCTGGGGGTCGCACTCTGGGGAACGGCCACCCGGTGGCGTCGATTCGGCCTCGGCGCAGGCATGCTGATGGTGGCCTTCTCAGCCACGATGGCGCGATTGAACTACTTCGAATGGATGTTCCATCCGGTGCGACAACCGGGGTTCGAATCGATCGCCAAGACCAAGTTGGATTCCAGCGAGATGGTCCTCGCCCTTGACTTCAACCACGACGCGCGCGCCTACCCGATTCGCGAGATGGCCTACCATCACATCGTGAACGACCTGGTGGGGGGTGTGCCAGTGGCGGTCACCTATTGAACGCTCTGTCACACCGGTCTGGTGTGGAAGAGAAAATTGGCAGGCAGGGTGCTGAGCTTTTACCTCGCCGGAATCAACAATCAGAACTTCCTGATGCGAGACCGGGAAACGGGCTCCTGGTGGCAGCAGATCACTGGGAAAGCGGTTTATGGGCCCTTGCGGGGAGCGGCGCTGGAACTGGCGGCGAGCGACGAGTTGAGTTACGGCCTTTGGAAGGCGGAATGTCCGGATGGCGAGGTGCTGGCCCCGGTTGCACGGGACCAGAAGGAGTATGACAGCAAGTGGGAAGCGGAAGTCGCGAAGCTGCCCGTCGTGATCAGTTTCCCGGGCACCGAGCTCAAGTCCCGGGACGTGGTGGTGGGCTTGGAGGTTGCCGGACAAGCCAGAGCATATCCGCAGGACACGATCGTGAAACAGAGCCCCATTCAGGATCATCTGGGGGGTAGTCCGATCCTTGTAGTTGCTGGCACCGACGGAAAGTCGGTGCGCGCATTTGTGAGCCGGATCGACGGCTCCGATCTGGAATTTTTCCGCAAGAGTGGCACATCTGACTTTGTGCTGGTGGATTCCGCGAACGCCAGTGAGTGGAATTTCAAGGGCTGCGCAGTGGCGGGGCCGGCCACGGGAAACTGCCTGGCGCCGCTGCCGGCGATCAAGGACTACTGGTTCGACTGGCGAAACTACCACCAGGATACAACGGTATACCGTCACTGAGAGTGGGATAGTTTTCGGGGAGAAGGACGGGGGGCCTTTGTCACAGATCAGCGCGATCTTCTGGGACGTCGGCGGAGTGCTCCTCAGCAATGCCTGGGACCGGAGCCAACGGGAAGCTGCGCTTGAACATTTCAAGCTCGACGAAGAAGAGTTCGCCGACCGGCATGAGCTGGTGGCATCATCGTTCGAGCGTGGGCAGATTGGTATTGATGAATATCTGGATCGCACCGTCTTCTACCGGGCCCGCCCTTTCGGCAAAGAGGAGTTCAAGGACTACATGCTCGCGTTGTCGCAGCCGAATGATGCAGTGCTGTCGCTGGCAAAGACGATCGCTGGATCCGGAAAGTACTTGATGGGCACCATCAACAACGAGTCGCGCGAACTGAACCTATACCGCATCGAGAAGTTTGGACTGCGCTCCATCTTCAGCCTGTTTATCAGCTCTTGCTTTGTCGGATTTCGAAAACCGGAACGGGACATCTACCGGCTCGCTCTGGAGACGACCCAGAAGCGTCCGGAGGAATGCTGCTTCATTGACGACCGCGCTCTCAATCTCGAGGTTGCAAAGCGGTTGGGCATGCACACCATCAAAATGGAAAGCGCAGGGCTGTTGCGCGTGGAGTTGCAGAAGCTGTGTGTGTAGTGGTCGGACACCGGCGCGGTTCGGCGCTAAGGGTTCTTGCGGGGCAGGGGCGGTTTTGACATTGCGGTTGAGGGAGAGCCCGGCCGAGGACCTTCGACTTCAGCGCTGGAAGTCAGGCTCAGGTCGCTGGACCAGCAATCGGCGGCGATTCTCCACTCCCCGTTTGCCTGCTTCACCAGAAGGGTCATGTACTTTCCACGTTCCTCGCGCCGCTTCCCGACCACCACAGGGACCAGCATCTTGCAGCGACCCGCTTCGTAAGCTACGTCGCCAATCACATCCACTCTGAGGGGATCGAGCTCAACTTCTCCGAGGCCGGCGTCGAGGACTCCGACAAAATACTCCCGAATAGCTGCCGTTCCACGGATGGCGGGATGGTTGGGGCGAAGAACTATGGCATCGGTCGCGTAAGTACTCACCAGATCGTCCAGCTGTTTGTTATTGCAGGCCAGGGCCCAGTCGAGTGTGACCTTACGCACCGCAGTCTCGGCACGACTCATCGGCGCGGTTCCGGGGGGGCGGAGTTTGGCGTCTCGCATGGCGGAGTCTGTCGCCGAGGCCCTAACGCCCGCTCCACCGCCGAACTGCGATAGTTCGCTTCCCTGGGGAAAATAGTGGTGGTGGTAATGATGGTGGAAATGGTGGGGACCCCCGGATTGGGTTGGAGAAAGAATCGGGTCAGCCTGGCCGAGGATCGGGGGGTCCTGCGCCTGGGACTCTGCTGCGAAACTCAAGGACAATCCGCACATCCCACAAAAGTGATTGCCGGGACGGTTCTGGTGACCGCAGGTTCCGCACTTGATAGTCAGTGAAGTCTCCTCGGGGCCAGTCACTGCGGAAGCGGAGGAATCCGCGGCCAGGCGCTGCATAGTTTGAAAGGCCCCGGTCACTGCCTCCTGGCTGGGCTGGGGGCGACGCATATCAGCCTGGAGGCGTTTGAAGAATTCGTCGACGGTAGAGTTAAATTCGAGTTCGTTGCCGGAACCCGACAGCGGAGTGCCCGCCGGTCCAGGTTGTTTCTTGGGGTCCACCATTCAGCGTCCGCAGGGTTATTCTAGTGTAAAACTGCGGCCTAGCGACTCGAAAACTCGATCTTCCCCTCTGTCTCGGTGGGTACCCCATTGCACATTCCGGGGCGGTAACGCCAGGCGCGCACGGTCTCGAGGATGGCGTGGTCCTCGGTGCTACCCGCGCTCTCGAGGATCAGAGGACTATGCACGCGTCCGTCAGTTCCGACGATGAAGCTCACTTTAACTTTGATGCTCGGGTCCACGGTTCCGAGAACAGGATTGGGTGTGGCCAGCGCTTCGGGCGGCTCGGCCTGTTCACACTGCGAACGCGCGCTGGTACGTGGCACATCGGCGAATTCCGAGTTGTGCACCGGTGCTTTCCAAATCTGTTGTTCCCGGCCGACAAGAGGTTCTAGGCGTGAAACTCGCAGAGTTGGGGTCGGATTTGAAGCCATCGACAGAACCGTGATGAACATCGGAAGGAATAAAGGCCAGAGCTTCCGCGGGATCATATCCGCCACCTTGTAAGACTCAAGATCTGCGTTTTTACGCTCGACCTGCATATCTTGGCAAGGGGCAATCTGATTGCCAGCGGCTTTGCCAAAATAACTATATTGTTATCAATCACTTACTCGAAGACTGAGCCCGGAATGGCGGCCGTGAGTGAAAAACGTTGCAACTTCGCTCAAGACGACGCGCAGGCGGTCCCGATTCGGTACGCCTTGTCGAATCCTCGGCACGGGGTCCCGGCGGAACATGAAACACGAGACCTATGCTGCACAACCGTCAGGAAAACTGACGCGAGCCCGAGAGATCGGCGCTGCGAGTAGGGGTTCCCATGCCGTTCTGTGGAAGATCATCCGACAACTCAGCCAGGAAAAGCTGGTCCGGTCCTTCAAGGGAGTACGAGGTGGTTACGAACTGGCCAGATCGGCCGAGAAGATTACGCTTGGTCAGATTCACCGGACAGTCATCTGGCGACCAGTTGCGTCCTCGGCTGTCGCAATCTGGTGACCGGGATCCCTGCCCGCTTCACGATCTTTGGAAAAGCGTGCGGGGAGAGATCGATGACATGATGCGGGGGACGATCCTGGCTGACTTGGCCCACGCCGCACCCAGGCCAAGCCGCAAGCGGGTGCGGACGGGCAGGGCAGGCACCACTCCTTTTCGCTCCTGATCCGGGCGCCATCTCTGCGCCCGTCTGGTCCTCCGGCCGTTATGACCCACGGCCCGAAATCGATGAGCTAGATCCCACCATTTCTATGAGCAGGTCGCAGAGAATTTTTGGGAATGGCAGCCCAATAAGGTTGGTGAGTTCTTTGCAGCGTCCGGACCGCCCGTGAAGAGCTTTAACGCGTGGGACCGGGCTACGTTGATCGACAACTACGGCGCCAAGTTCTATCACGGACAACCGACCAAGGCCACAATGTCATTTGTCAGAGAGGGTAAGGAGTGGCACGTCGTTAGTGAGCAGCGGACGTTTGCTCAGAAGGCCGCGCGGCCCGGGCTCGAGTCGTCGCGCGACTTCACGCGGGCAGTGAACGCAGCCGGATGAGGGTCACTTCCGGGGGACAGTTCCAGCGCACAGGAATGCGGAGTGTCCCCACGCCGGGGTTGGTGTAGAGTTGCAACTGGCCGACCTGCCGCAGGCCGAGCGGATACTTCCGAGCCAGTTTTGGAAGGTAGAGGGCACCGAGGAAGGGGAAACGAACCTGACCGCCGTGAGAGTGACCGGAAAGTTGAAGGTCGATGGGATAGTTCGTGACCTGATCGGCGAAATCGGGTTCATGCGCGAGCAGGACAACCGCCTCCGCCGCCGGCACGCCGCGTAAGGTTCTTTCCAGATCGTCCCCACCGGCGAGCACGTCGTCCACGCCGGCCAGCCAGATCCTCTTGCCGTCGCGCTCAAGCGGGACCGCCCGGTTCCGCAAGACCTGAATTCCGGCCTGCCGCAGAGTCATCTCGACATGAAGGGCGTGCGTGAAGACATCGTGGTTGCCTAAGACCGCCCAAATTCCTAAGGGGGCGGGAAGTTGGCGCAGGAGATCCGCGCACGGCTCAACCTGCCGAGCCGCCTCCATCACGATGGCGCGCGTCTTGAGCAAAGGCAGAGTCACGAAGTCTCCGGTAAGAACGACAAGATCCGGCTTAACTTCATTGACGATGCGTGTAGCGGCCTGGATTGGCGTCACGGAGAAATAAGGATCGAAGTGGAAATCGCTCAGATGAACGATGCTCAGAGCGTCGAAGCTAGGGGGAAGACGAGGGAGAACAACGTCCGCCCGAACCAGGCGCGGACGATTGGGTTCGATCAAGACCGCGTCGGCAGCGACCGCCAATATGCCGGTCGCTACCGCAGCCTTCACGAAGCCTCTTCTGGTCAGCGGCGGGACAGTCACGCGGGTCCGAGATGGGAATAGAGTTTGTTCAAACAGGCGGACGAGCTGCCCGTGGTTAGGAACTCATCAACCAGTAGCAAACGTTTTGTTGATCGGTGCGCCAGCCTCAGTTGAGCCCCTGCGGCGTGAGTTTGACAGAATTGAGAAGATTCTGTTCTGTAGTGAAATAAATACTGGATGCTGCGCCGGCGTCCGTTGCCCGCGCCCAGGAAAGCGTTCCCGCTGGTGACATCGAGAACCGGGCTACTCTGTACCGAATTTAGGTTGATGGTTTTTGGCCCGGGAGGGTCGGCGATCTGAGCACTGAGGCCCGACACCAGAGGCCCCACGCATACGACTTGCGCGATTTTGATCGTAGCCTGGCGAGGTGAATGCATCAGTGTCCTCCGACTAAGCCCGCCTGAGGGTGCCCCATTTTAGCCACTTTGGTGGACGAACGCGACGACACGATAAAGTTCACAGAATCCTGCAAGTACCCTGGATTCGAGGAGGAAGAGGGGGGGCGCGCTCACGGACGCTTGGAACAATCGGGAGAGTCGAGCAGATTCCTGAAGTGGTTCGAGATCACCAGTCATCCCGTGACGAATCGGACGAACGGGGGCTACTGAACTGATTGCGCTTGCGATAAGCCAGCACCGTGATACCCACGGACATAAACATGGGTGGGATGACAAGTACAAGAATGCCGCTGCGCAGCCCTTGTATGACACGGGAACCAGCGGAGGCGGCCTGGGTGTAGCAGAGCGCGCAGTTTTGCGCGAGGCAGACCGTACTGAACGCAAGCACCGCAACCGCGGCGAGCGCGCACCGAGCGAAGGACAAAAACCGGGGAACACTTGTGTCTCGCATCACCACACCCTCCCTACTTCACAAACGGGCGCATGTGCAGAAGGCGGAAGCTGTCGGACCAGATCATGTTCATCATGAGCAGCACGAAGATGGTGGCCGGAATCAGGGCCAGCCGCAAGTTCTTGCGCTCGTCGAGCAGGTGCATGAAGTACATCACACCGAGGCCCGCCTGGATCAGGGCCACGGCCAGCATGCGAACCAGGAGCTGAGCGCCGTGAGCATGCTGGTAAGCAAAAACGATCTGCAGTCCCGACAGGGCCAGAATGCAGACATAGACGATGATTTCTTTTTTTAAAGAGCCGTTCGCTCTCTCTGCCGTGCTCATGCGCTCTCCCTCCAGCTCACTGGGTTCGTCAGCGTGCAACGTTCAGCAGGTACACCATGGGAACGACGAACATCCAGACCAGATCAACGAAGTGCCAGTACAACGACCAGATCTCGATGTCGTCCGAATTGTAGCGACCCCGTTTGTAGCCCAGTGCGACTACCGTCAGCGCAATCACGCCGCCGACAACGTGGGTGAGGTGCAATCCGGTGATCGCGAAGAAAGTGGCACCGAACATCGGCGAACCCCAGGGATTCTGAAACAACCGGACGCCCTCGCCGATCAAGCCGCGCCATTCGTTGAGGTGCAGCAAGGCGAACAGGACGCCACCAGCGACCGTAATGAAGGTCCAGCGAATCCCCCCGGCTTTGTCACCCGACTTGGCAGCCCGCGTGGCCATCAACATGGTCAAACTGCTGCTCACCAGGATGAACGTCATCAGCATTGCGTTGAGGATGCTGGGTGAGAACCTGAATGGCTCCGGCCAATCCGGGCTCGCATTCTTCACGTATCCGTAGGCAAACAACATTGCCCCGAAGGTCACGGCGTCGGAGATGATGAACAACCACATCACCAGTTTTTTGGATGGGATCGCAAACGGCGATTCTTCCATGATCGCGGGCGCGTGCACTTCCACCGCCAAGCCGGCTTCACTCACAAAACCTCCCGACACAGTCGTTTAAAGCTTCATCCAAACCACCCACAACAGGTACAACCAAAGAATGCCCATGAAATGCCAGTAATAGGAGGTCGCATCCATCGTGCTTCGACGCAAAGTAAGTACCGGCGTACTGAGTTTGTAGATGACGCGTGCGAGCCCACCCAGTCCGCCCAGCACATGAAGCGCGTGCATAGCGGTGAGGACGTAAAAGAAAGAACTGTTGGGATTGGTCGCCAGGTATAACCCCTGCGCGCGTAGCTCGAACCACGCCCCATACTGACCGGCGACAAACACCAAACCCAGCAACAACGTCGCCCACAGCCAGAACAAAGGTACAGATCGCCTTCCGACTTTGCTTCGGACGAAAGCCGCCACTCTGCGGCGTGCCACCTCGAGTGTCGCGCCGCTGGCCAGGAGAACCAACGTGTTCACGAAGACGATGGAAGGAATTCGCAGGTGGCGCCAGTCGTTGGCGGTCGATTGGCGGACCACCAACGCGCTGGTAAACGCGGCGAAGGACATGGTGATGGCCGCAAGTCCAACCCAGATTCCGGTTCGAGATGGTTCCGGAGACGGGTCGTCCACAGCCCTGAGCTTAGGGTCCATGGGGCCCGAGCCGGGCAGGCCACCTCCTCCCGACTTGCCGCCGTCGAGAGGCGTCTCCGTCTGTTCGATCTCCGGGGGTTGGATGGTTGTCGCCATGGCCCTTTTGACTACTCCTTATTATTCTTTGCGCCCGCCGTCGCGCTCTTCCGTTTTATGCTCCCGCCTGCTCGGGCGAATCCTGCATCAGGTAGTCCCCGGTCGAACTCTTCACGCCATATTGATAAGGATCGTGGTAAACAACTGGGTGCTTACCGCCAAAATTGTCAAACGGAGGAGGAGAAGGCATGGTCCACTCCAGCGAAGTACATTCCCAAGGATTCGCGGGCGCCGGCGCCCCGCGGAAGCGGCTATGGATCAGGTTGTACAGGAAAATGAGCTGCGCCGCTCCGGTAAGGAGGGCGGCAATCGTGATGAAACGGTGGACCGGAATCAGGGGAACAAGAAAATCGTCGACAAACGCGGAATAGCGACGCACGTTCCCTGCCAGCCCCAGGTAGTGGAACGGCATGAAGATGCAATACGTGCCGATGAATGTGAGCCAGAAGTGGAGCCGACCAAGACTCTGGTTCATCATGTGCCCTGTCATCTTCGGGAACCAGAAATAGGTGCCCGCGAAGACTCCGAATATCGCCGCAACCCCCATCACCATATGGAAATGGCCAACCACGAAGTAGGTGGCGTGCAGGTAGATGTCGATGGACGGCTGTGCGAGGAAGAAGCCGCTGACTCCGCCGCTGACAAACATGGAGAGAAAGCCTAGGGCGAAGAGAGACGCCGCGGTAATCCTCAGCTTGGAGCCATACAAGCTACCCATCCAGATCAAGGTCATGATGGTCGCTGGAATTGTGATCATCAGGGTGGGGAACGAAAAGACCAGTGACGAGAACGGATTCATGCCGCTCACGAACATGTGGTGTCCCCACACCATGTAGCTAAGGAAGCCGATCCCCATCATGCAATAGATGATTACCTTGTGGCTGAGGAGCGGCCTGCGCATGCTGTTGATCAGAACGTGAGAAACGATGCCCATCGCCGGCAAAATCGCGATGTAGACCTCCGGATGACCGAAGAACCAGAACAAGTGCTGCCATAGGAGTGGTGACCCGCCGGAGTGCGGCTGCAGATGATCACTGACTACCAGGCCCGCCGGAATAAAGAAGCTGGTCCCAGCGAGGCGATCGAGGATCAGTAACAAGCAGGCGGGCAGCAGAACGGCGAAGGCCAGGAGGCTGATGCAGGAGGTAATGAACCAGGCCCAGGTGGAGATGGGCATCCGGGATAACGTCATACCCTTGGTGCGAAGGTCGAGGGTGGTTGCGATGAAGTTCAGTGAACCGAGCAAGGAGGCGATGCAAAAAACGAAGATGGAAAGGCCCCAGAGCGTCTGGCCCAGTCCTTCGCCCGGTCCCGCATCCGAACCGACGGCGCTCAGGGGGGCGTAGGCGGTCCAACCCGCGATCGGCGGTCCATCGGGCACGAAGAACGCCAAGACCAGGATGCAGAAGGCCAGGAATGTGGTCCAGAACGACATCATGTTGAAGCGCGGGAAAGCCATGTCTTCGGCGCCGATCTGGATGGGCAGGAAGTAGTTGCCGAAGGCCGCGAAGGGCGCATTGGTAAGAACGAAGAATACCATCAGCGTCCCGTGCATGGTCAGCAGCGATAGGTAGTACTCAGGAGTCATGACACCCCCCGGAGCACCCGTCTTCGAGAGCAACTGGAGTCCAGGGATGGGCGCGTTCGGCCATACCAGGTGGATGCGCATCAGCCAGGAAAGCGCCATCCCGATGAACACGGCCACCAGGGCCAGACCGTAGTACTGCAGTCCGATGACCTTGTGATCGAGACTGAAGACGTATTTCCGGATGAACCCGGTTGGTGGCGTGTGGTGTTGTACTGCGTGTGCCGGGCCGTCTGACATTCTGTTCACCCCTTGAGAAAGTGGCACTCGCCGCTCCACCACATCCAAGCGGGAGCGGGCCGGACTGAACTACTGTTCCGACGCCTTCTGTTTCAACCAAGCGTCAAAATCTGGTTGTGACAGGACGTTCAGGTACGCCTTCATGTTGTAGTGACCAAGACCGCAGAGCTGCGTGCAAACGATCTCGTACCTGCCGACCTTGGTCGCCGTGAAATGGACCGACAAGTCCAGGCCCGGCACAAAATCCTGCTGGATGCGCAATTCGCGTACGTAGAAGGAGTGACCGACGTCCTTGGCATGCATCAGCAGATGGACTTCCCGATTGACGGGGATGGCGAGTTCGCCCGTGACAATGTCGTCTCTGGAATCCACGTCATTGGCGGGGTCAAGCCCGAAAAAGTTCGAGTTGCCCTCGTCGATTTTATCGGGGTGGAGCGCGCCGAACTTGCCGTCAGCACCTGGGTAGCGGAAGTAAAACGCAAACTGACCAGCTTGTGCCTGAACCTGCAGCGCATCGGGAGCCGCTGGCTTGAAATAGACATTGGCCCAAGCCTTCTGACCCAACACTCCCAGAGCCAGCATTTCGGTGCCGACCAGCACCAGGGCAGCGATCACCAGCCCTTTGGCGCCACCAGGAAAGGTCTTGATCTCGCCCTTGCGCTCGGCCGACTTCCATACAAAAAACGCGAGCACCAGCTGGGCGGCAAGAAACGAAAGCCCGGCCTCCATCATGGTTTCGGACAACTGTTCGTCGATGGCATGCCCGTGGGTCGATATGTCCTCAGGCGGCGCAAGAGAGATCCCAGAGCCGTACCACCGGTGAGTGACGATCGGAATTGCCGATAGTAGTGCAATCACGGTCACGATCACTGCGAATAGCTTGCCCATTCTGCCTCGCGTCTTCCCGGACGAAACTGCCGGAACAGCTTTCGAAATGGCATCGCCTTCGAGCGAATTGAAACATCTAGTACGGCTTCGCCTTGAAGGTGAAGTCAACAGTCTTGGTTTCGTTGCCGGAGATGGTTACGTCCTGGGTTTGCGTGCCGTAGTCTTCCTGCCAGGCCGTGATGGTGTACTTCCCGGCTGGCAGATTGGGCAGCGTAAACCCTCCATTGTCGCTAGAGATCGCGTAGTGCGTCGTCTTCAGCACTGCGAAATAGCCATGCATCCAGGGATGAACGTTGCACTTGACGGGGACAAACTCTTCTTTGTCGAACTTTTCTGACAAAGGAGGAGTACCCGGGGGCTGGGATTTGTTCCACTCGCGATTGATTTTCGCGAGCGGGTGAATGTTGTGGGAAGTCTGATCGTCGTTCACGACTTTTAATTCCTGACCGGTGTGCATGGCCAGCACGTGCGGTATGTACTGACAACCCTTCTGGGTGAACGTGACTGCCTGTGCCGGCGCGTTGGGTTCGTCGGGTGCTCCAGCCGAGATGTAAACCACTACGTTCTCTAGCGCGTTGTTTGCCCCGGTTACGACCGTCTCGGTCGTGATTGGAGTCGTGTGCTGCTTGGCGCAAGACGGCTCCTTGGACATGTCGATGGTTTTCTGCTTCGCTGGGGTACCGGTGTAGGTCACCTTGCCGCTGACCGTGCCCGCACCCAACAGCAGCGCCGGAGAAACCATGATGGCGAATACCACTAAGAACAGCTGCTTCGTTCGCATCCGATTCATTCCTTCCTGATTTTCGATCGCTAGTTCCCGCCGCCGGACCCTTTGTTGTCGGAGTTGGCCGGTGCGTCAGGAGCCTTGGTCGGGATCTTCCCGCCCGCGGCCTTCAACACGTCGTTCTCTTTGCTGTGCCGATTGGTTTGCAGAGTTCGGAGGAAGTGAACCAGATCCCAGGCGTCGTTGGGCTGAATCACATCCGCGAAAGAAGGCATCGGAGTACCGTCGACGCCGGTGATGAAGATCTTGTAGACATCCTGGTTGGTGACACCGCACTTGAAGCGCGAATCGTCTGCGCCCGCGGCGAAGTTGTATGGCCGGATCGGATTGTCCTTGCTGTCGGTTAGAGTCGAGGCCGAGGGGCCGTCGCCGCGCCCCTGCTGGCCGTGACACTTCCAGCATTCCATCTTCTGAAAGAGTTCTGCGCCGTGGGTGATGCTCTCGATGGTGATGGCCGGTTCGGGAGGAACGGTAATGGGATCACTCGGCTTCTCGGTGGTCCAGCGCGGCGAAAAAGACTTGATGAACGCGACGAGGTCGATCCGGTTTTGATCGGTCAGCGCATCCCAATGAGGCATGTTGGAGTTGGTGAAACCGCGCCCAATGGAGTTGTACAAGTCCTGATCGGTGGGCAGGCTGCCGGTGGGAGTGGAGCGGCACTTGAAAGTGGCTGCCGTGAAGTCTCTCGGCTTCGGATCAATCCACTGGGCGTTCTCCCCGTTGCCGTCGCCAAGCGGACCGTGACAGCCGACGCAGAAACGGCGATACAACTTCTTGCCAACGGCGGCGTGGCCGGTCAAGTTTCCCACGTGGGCTTGCTGTGCGAAGGAAGGCACAGTCACGCTTATCGCTAAACCAAAGCTCAACAGCAAACATTTCGAGACTGCGATCATAAGGGTTCACCCTTCGAGTGAATTCAAAGCAGGAGCCATGCCCTGCGCGTTACCCAGTTTCCCGAGGTTACGGAATACGACCCACAACTCGGACATCACCGACTCAGGCGCTTACCACGGCCCTTCGAGTCGACATCTCGAAGCTTTCAGCTGGTAACGTCCCCACGAAAAAGAGGGCGATACTATCGCTGGCCGTAGCTAATTGCAAATGCTTTTTTACAATTTGTTTACATGTCTCTGACGTTTCGTTCGAATATCCGTACAAACTGGCGTGCGCAATCCTCTCAGTTCAGTTGAATCCGCCTGAACTCTGCCGGCGGGTCAAGCGAACAACGGTTGACGAAAGCCTCATCCCCCAGCCCGCCCTCCACCCATTGCCGGATATCGAGGAGAGTAGCTGCAGCCACTCCGCCTTTGCTCCCCAGGAATACGACGACAACTCCCTCAACGTTCGGGGACGACTGCGCGACCGAATGAAAGCGCGTGACAAAGACCCGCTTGGCGTAGGCTAACTTGGTATCGTCACCTGCAAGATCAGAAAGCAGTCCTCTGGGCTGGGCGTATACAAACAGAACCCTCTTGCCTTTCAGTCGCGCCCAATCGCCCGAGAAGACATTTACATCTTCCCGGCTTACCCAGAATCCGAGGTCTGGTTCCGACGTCTTCGCGGGCTGCGCCGCCGGTGTGGCTTCCTCCGCCACTGAGGGCTTTTCCACCAGGCCCGGGGGGAGATTCAACTCGTCCGCTTGAATGTAGCCGGTCGCGTTGTCGGAGAGCCGCACGAGCGCCCATCCCGATTCGAGCGATTGAACTTCGAATTCGTCTTCGGCCTGGGCGCGGAACAAGACGGGGCCTCCGAAGTTCTTACGAGACATCACGCCCACGCCAGAGTGCTTGATCGATGCAAGCTTGGCGACTTCGTCAGACTTGCGATCCGCAGCTCTGAGCTGTTCGATCTGAGCGAGAGTAGCGGCGGTTTGGCCGCGAACTGCCTGCCTTTCGGCCAGCAGCGCGTCGAGTTGCTCTTGCGGAGTTGGGGACGAATTCACGGGCTTGACGGCGGGGAGTGAGGGTTTCACGGACTGCGGAGCAACCGCGCCGGGGGAACTCGGTTCCGAGGCAGGCAGCGCGGCGGCGGGTGCTTTTGCCGCCGGCGCAACAGTTTCGGGCTTCGCTGGCCTCGATCCGAGCGTGTCTAGCAGTCGATCAAGAAGATCTGCCTCTAAACGACCGTTGGATGGTAGGGAACGATACTGTGAGTGGGGTGGCTCCGGATCCGCGTACCAGGCACTAATCCGGGCTTCCACTTTGATCGAGGTGGTGTTCGCGTCGATCGCGTTCACTTGCAAGCGGTATTGATAGTACGGCCGTTGGTAGCGATCAAGCTGGGGAATCGAGGCGCCCACAAAACCGTCGACCATCGGCAGCCTTCCGCCATCGAAGCCGACTTGTGAGAGACCGCGCTTCACAACGTCGACCGAATAGGGCAGCGTGCGCTCAATCGAGGCAGCGCTTTCGCTTTGCGACCACACCGGCAGATGCGCGACCGAGGCGAGGCAAAGGGCCGCAAATCCAAACGAAATCGTCCCCAGTTTCCGCTTCATGGTTGGGCCTCCAGAGCGGAGTGTGAGACCCAGCCTTCCTGCCCATCCTCTGATCGGACGCGGAACCAATAAGCGCTCTTGCCCAGCACCGTAACGTCCTGGCCTTGCTTAAGCGCCGCGACCACACGCGCGTGTGAATACGGCGAAGCTTTCAGTTCTGCCCTTTCTGCACTGATGCGCACGAACTCTGAAGCCCGAATCTTCCGCGCCTGCGCTTCCAACTGTTGGAGGTTCGCAGTGTCGGCAGCCAATTGCGATTCCTGGTCAGCGATGACGCGCCGGATGTCTGCCGTGGCACTCGAATCGACCGCGTTCTCGACCGGCTTTTCCGGCTGGGAAGAGCTCTCTCGAGTGGGCGCGAACTCGTGGCCCGAGGCCCGCAGAATGCCTTGCTGATCGAACTCCTTGAGCCGCTTGCCAATTTCGGCAAACTCACAGGTTTCCACGTAGCCGTCGGATGGGTGCCCGTGGTGGCCTCCGTTCTCAACAAACACTGCGTCGATCACCAGCCGCGTTGAGTTTGCACCGTCCTCTTGCACCACGTAACGGACGGCGACCGCGCCCACATCGTTGCTCTGGATGAAATGCTTCGGGGCCAGCGTCCGGTTGCGGACTTTGAAAAAGACCTTGCCCGCTCCTGTCCACGCCGGAAACAGGCGGGAACTGGTTTCGAATTGCGCACCGGTGAGTTGGTCGTCGCCGGCGTACTCGAACGTCCCCTTGATCACACTGCTCCGCGCGACGTCTTCCACCACTGCCGCCACCCGGCTGAAGGCCTCGTCCACTTCGATGGTGAAGCTGGGCGCCGCCTTTTCGCGCGTTCGCGAGTAAACCGGCCCGCACAGCAACAAGAACACCGCAGGCGCGATCCAGAGTTGCTTCTTGCGGGTAAAACGCCCACGCCATCTCCGCATCGACGCCTGCGTGAATGAGAACACTTGCCTCATGAGCCCTGGACCCTGACCTCTCGCGACCTCAGTAATCGAAGTCGAACCCAACCATCACGCTGCGATTGGTCTGGTCCGAATTCGTGATGAGGGAGGTATTGCCGGTCTTGGCCTGCGCGTATTCGTTGTGGAATGCCAACCCGGCGCGGCTGAACATGATCGGATACCAGCGATACCCAACCGTCCACGAGTCCACGTTGCCCAGGTTCGGCATCAGTCCCGCATTGGCTTGCCGCGACATGTGCACCAGTTCGTAGC